>Ga0256794_1000005_pt1 | contig 328867 bp, 317 predicted proteins | sample MC6MC0945MT_FD_186352 | JGI IMG/M metagenome (GOLD analysis project Ga0256794, IMG submission 186352) | Metatranscriptome of enriched soil aggregate microbial communities from Iowa State University, Ames, United States - MC6-MC0945-MT... | ecosystem: Environmental > Terrestrial > Soil >... | reverse complement strand
CTGCGTTTTCGGGGCAAGCTTGCGGACGACGACGTAAAAGACCGGCGTGAAGATCAGCCCGAACAGCGTCACGCCGAGCATGCCGGAGAAGACGGCGGTGCCGAGCGATTGACGCATTTCGGCGCCGGCGCCTGTCGCAAACACCAAAGGCACGACGCCGAGAATGAAGGCGAGCGACGTCATCAAGATCGGTCTGAGGCGCGTGCGCGCCGCTTCGACCGCGGCGTCCGCCCGTGACAGGCCCTGATCTTCGCCCTGCTTTGCGAACTCCACGATCAGAATGGCGTTCTTCGCCGCCAGCCCGACGAGCACGATCAAACCGATCTCGACAAGGATGTTGCGGTCGAGACCACGGATGTTGACGCCGATCATTGCCGCGTAAATGCACATCGGCACGATGAGAATGACCGATAGCGGCAGCGTCCAGCTCTCATAAAGTGCCGACAGCAGCAGGAATACGAAGACGACCGATAGCCCGAAGGCGAAGATGGCGGTGTTTCCGGCGAGCTTTTCCTGGAGCGCGATTTCCGTCCACTCGAAACCGAAGCCGGCGGGAAGAACTTTCTCCGCAATTTTTTCCATCGCCTTGATGGCTTCACCTGTGGAGTAGCCGCGCTTCAACTGCACCTGTACTTCGGCGGCCGGATAGAGATTGTAGCGAGGCACGCGATAAGCACCTGTCGAATTCTCGAACGTCGCGACGGAGCCGATCGGAACCATCTCGCCGGTGTTGCTTCGCGTTTTCAGATTGGCGACGTCACGAAGCGACAGCCGGAACGGATTGTCCGCCTGCGCGGTCACGCGATAGGTGCGCCCGAGAATGTTGAAGTCGTTGACGAACGCCGATCCCATGTAGACGGACAGCGCTTCGAACACGCGGCTGATCGGAACGCCGAGCTGCTCGGCTTTCGTGCGGTCAATATCGGCATACACCTCGGGCGTGCGCACGTTGAAGAGCGTAAACGCCTGCGCAAATCCAGGCTGCTGCCCCGTCGTCCCCGCCATCGCCCAGGCGGCGTTCTCGAGCGCCGGAAGCCCACGCCCGCCCTTGTCCTGGACGTAGCCCTTGAGGCCGCCACCGGTTCCGATCCCCGGCACGGACGGCGGCTCGATGACCAGCACAAACGCATCCTTCAGCTGCCCCATTTGCTGGCGGAGGTCGGCAAGAATCTTATCTTTCGTGAGGCCGGTATGAACGCGCTGCTCGAATGGCGCGAGATTGACGAAAATGACGCCGGTGTTGGGAGCGTTGGTGAACGTCGCGCCGTCGAAGCCGACGAAGGCCACCGAGTGGATGATGCCCGGGCGCGACAACAGAATATCGGAGGCCTTGCGGACGACGGCGTCCGTTCGGGTCAGCGTCGAGCCCGGTGGAAGCTGAAGGGCGACGATCAGATAAGCGCGGTCGAGCGGCGGAATGAGACCTGTGGGGGTCGCGACGAGGCGGCCGTAGGTCAGATAGAGAAGTCCGCAATAGATGAGGATCAGGACAAAGCTGATCTTGATCAGCTTTCCGGTGAGCCAAGCGTAGCCGTGCGACAGGTTCGAAAACGCCCAGTTGAAACCGCGAAAGAACAGCCGCAAAGGTGCGCCGAGAATAGTGGAAAGCAAGCTCCGCTTGTCGCCCTCGCGATGGTGCGGCCTCAGCAGCACTGCCGCCATTGCCGGAGAGAGAGACAGCGATACGATCAGCGATATTGCCGTCGATGCGGCGATTGTGATCGCAAATTGTCGGAAGAACGTCCCCTGCAACCCGATGATGAACGCCGTCGGCAGAAAGACGCCGATGAGGACCAGTGAAATCGCGATCAGCGCGCCACCGACTTCATCCATCGTCTTGTGGGCGGCTTCCTTTGGGCTGAGTCCGCGCTCGATGTAGCGCTCGACGTTTTCGACGACAACGATGGCATCATCGACGACGATGCCGATCGCCAGCACGAGGCCGAACAGCGACAGCGTATTGAAGGTCACGCCTGCGGCGCTCATGACGAAGAAGGTGCCGATCAGCGATACCGGGATCGCCAAAATCGGAATAATCGCCGCGCGCCACGTCTGCAGGAACAGAATGACGACCAAGACAACGAGGATAATCGCTTCGGCGAGCGTGCGCACCACGGCGTCGATCGAGAACTGGATGAACTCGGTCGGATTATAGACGACCGTGTAGTCAAGGCCGGGTGGGAAGCTCTTCTTCAGAGTCTCCATCTGCGACTTGACCGCCGCTGCCGTCGCGAGCGCGTTGGAGCCCGGCTTCTGGAAGAGGACGAGGGCGGTCGCGTTGCGGTTATCGAGATAAGCGTTGACGGTATAATCCTGCGCCCCAAGCTCGACGCGGGCGATGTCCCGGACGCGCACGACCTGACCGTCGGGCTCAGCCCTGACCACGATGTCTTCGAACTGACTGGTCGAGGTCAAACGCCCCAGAGTCTTGACGTTGAGCGTGAAACCTCCGTCGGACGTCGCCGGCGGCTGATTGATCGAGCCGGCCGCGACCTGAAGGTTCGCCGCCTGCAGCGCCGCAACGACTTCGCCCGCCGTCAGGCCGCGGGCCGCAACCTTGTCGGGATCGAGCCAGACGCGCATCGAATAATCGCGCGCACCGAAAACATTCACATCACCGACGCCGTCGATGCGCGTCAGCACGTCTTTCACATAGAGCGTCGCATAGTTCGAAATGTACTGCTGATCACGCGAGCCGTCAGGCGACACCATATGCACGACCATCATCAGGTCGGGGGAGGCCTTGCGCACGGAAATGCCGAGGCGGCGCACGTCTTCCGGAAGTCGCGGTTCGGCGACGGCGACGCGGTTCTGCACCAGCACCTGCGCCTGATCGACGTTCGTTCCCGGCTTGAAGACGACGTTGATCGCCACCTGCCCATCGCCCGTCGACTGCGAGTTGATATAGAGCATGTCGTCGACGCCATTGACTTCCTGCTCGATCGGCGTCGCAACGGTCTCGGCGATGACCTGTGCGGACGCGCCCGGATACGTCGCGTGAATGCTGACGGTCGGCGGCGCGATTTCGGGATATTCAGCAATCGGCAGGAAGTTCAGCGAAATCAGTCCGAGGATCGTAATGATCATCGAAACGACGGTCGCAAAGATCGGCCGGTCTATAAAAAAATGGCTGAGGCGCATCGGACTTCCGGCTCTTCAATTCTGGATCAGTTCTGGGCGGTCTTGTCTGCCGCCTTGATGACGCCCTTCGTCGGCGCGACTTTCGTGCCCGGCCGGATCGCCGGATTCGCGACGCCCTGGATGACCACGCGGTCATCGGCCTTGAGCCCCGTCTTGATAACGCGCAAACCTTCATACATCTGGCCGAGCGTCACGGGTGTCGCGACGACGACGTCATCGGCGCTGACCGTATAGACGATCTTGTGGGCCTGATCCGATAGGATTGCCGTATCCGGAATAAGAAAGGCATCGATGTCGCCGGCGTAGAGCGCCATGCGCGCAAAAATGCCGGGCGAGAAAAGCCCATCCTTATTGCTGAGGACCGCACGGCCACGTAGCGTTCCGGAATGTTCGTTGAAGGCGTTATCGACGAAATCCATCGTGCCTTCGTGGCTCCAATCGTCTTCGTCGGCGAGCTTGATCCGCACCGGATTTGCCGCTGTGCGCGAGGAGGTGCGCTGTCCCGAATTGTTCAGCCGTGTGTAACGCAAATAATCGGCCTCCGACGCATCGAAGATAAAATGAATGGGATCGAGCGAGACGATCGTCGCCATCAGCGTCGCGTTGACCTGTCCGCCGATCACGAGATTGCCGACGTCGATCTTCTTGTCCGAGATGCGGCCTGAGATTGGTGCGCGAACCTCCGCCCATTCGAGATTGAGTTCGGCCGACTTCAACTGCGCCGCTGCCGCCATGACCTGAGCCTGGGCGACGCCCAAAGTTGACTTGCGCTGTTCGTAGACTTGCTCGCTCAGCGCCTTCGACTCGACCAATGGCGCCGCGCGCGCGAGATCGGCCTTCGCGAATTCGACTTGAGCGTGTGCCCGCGCGACCTCGGCCTTTGCCGCTTCGACCGCGATCTGGAACGGTCGTTTGTCGAGTGTGAACAGCAGGTCGCCTTCTTTGACGTCCGAGCCCTCCTTGAAATTCACCTCTTCGACATAGCCGCTGACCCGCGGCCGCAATTCGACACGCGCCACCGCCTCGAAGCGGCCCGAGTATTCGTCCCACGTCTTAATATGTTTCAAGAGCGGCGTTGCGACCGTGACGGGAAATGCCGGCGGCGCGTCCTGCGCACCGGCGTCTGTCGCATCACCAACCGTGGATGCGATCAGCAATGCTGCGGAAAGCATGATAGCCCGCAGCGAGAGCGCGCGACGCAAAGGCTTGAATACTGTCATCTTGAACCGTGTGCAGGGCGTGATTGATGGGATGGGACGTCGCGTGGGTCCGCGATGCCCGGGTGTCGGCCGGCAACCTATCACAGCGCAGCGCAAGCGCTAGCGTTTTGGACACAGTGTGCGGTATGCAACGCATGTCGCGCTGCCAAGAAACGCAGTGAAGGCGTGCCTCACTCGCGGCCGCTTACCAGCCGGTGGGCGGAAAATCGATGTTGGCCGAACGGACGACCGTTGCGGACGCGGCCGATCGGCGGCCTCACCGCGATCTGATTTGCGCGTGCTGTGTGTCGAGAGCGCTCGTCCTTGACGTGTCCTCGGCAACGACGGCGGCGCGCTTTCGAGGACGAACCGCGAGGGTCGGAAGTTTGACCAGCACCGGCACGTAGGCATCCGACGGATCGGTGTTGGGCGATGCAGCGCGTTCGTGCGGCGTCCGATGCTTTCTGACAGACTTTGACGCCACGGACGTTGCTGTCACGGCAGGAGCGGGTGGTGCTTTGCGCGGTTCTTCCAAGGTCGCGGTTCCGGTTTCCCCGTCGTCTCGCTGCCAGAAGATCCGCTGCCCGTCCCGTTGAATGGTCAAGCAGTGCTGCTCGCCGCTGAACCAGCGGAACCACTTGTAGCAAATGCGATCATCGGTGAGCCAATAGCGGCCCCTGTCCCTTTGCGATCCGAGGTAGGACGCCAACTGCCCGGCATCGCCCGACATGAGTCCGTCGCCGCCAAACTTGATCGGCACCACCATCCCGAGCGGTGTATCGAGTTTCAGGACGGACCCCGGCAAAGTCGCCTGGATCGCTGCGCCGTTCAACTGGATCGGCTCCGCCGACGCGGCACAAGCATTGAAAGCCCAAGCTGCAAATGCAAGGAAACGCAGAGTATGACGCACAATAAAAACCCCCGAAGTCCCGTCCTTGCTTTCCACGATAAGTGTGGCGCCATGAAGATTAACAAGTATTCTCGTATTGAACACAAAAGGCGCGTCTTACGAGAGTTGCGCCGGAAGCCGCGACGTACCTCGATGGCCCGCTGCCTGAGGGTTTAAGGGCGGTCGCCTACGGCTTCGAAGATGAACGCGGAACCTGCTTGGCGGACGCTGCGGCCATGACATTTATGCGGAAAAGAAAGCCACCCGCGAAGCCCGCAGTCGCTTTCAAATCCATGATTTTCAATTCGGTTTTTCTTATTTTGCGGTTCGCCCGGGGGTACATCTCATCGCTAAGCAGCGATGCCAGACCTAAGTGACGGATTAGCCACGCGCCTGCCGGATGTCTCCAGTGTAAGGATGATTTCTGTGCGGATGTCGCTGGAGCCATAGTCGCTCAAGAAGGTCAGCGGCTTATCTTCCCGGTCTATGACTTGCTTTTTGGGGGAAGCCGAATGGCCGTTGATGTGACGACGATCCTATTCGAAACGATCAAGGCGTTAGCGCCTGAAAAGTCTTCCGACCTGGATGCTGCTTCGGCGCGGAATATCACGCTTCGGTCACTCGATCTGGACAGCTTGGATACTCTAAAACTCGCGATGGACCTCGAGGACGCGCTTGGCATCAACATCGAGATCGTCAACTTTCCGGACTCGCTGACCCTGTCCGAACTTGCCGACCGGTTATCAAGAGAAATTGGGGAGAGAAAATCGTCCGAAAATTTTATGTCAGCGCAACCTTGAGACTGGCCGGCATCTGAAATGGGTCATTGTGAGGGCTCATTTCGATCGATTGGCAGTCAACCCTTAAATGAAGTTGCGAAAGAGCGGTCACGACCAGCTGCCAAACTTTTTTGGAGATAGATTTTCCAAGGCACGTGTGCGCACCAAATCCAAAGAGTGCCATCCTGTTCTCTTCAGCGGCGTACGACCTACTCTGTGTAAAGCATCTCACGCGATCTCCGGTCTCGAACGATTGCGGATGCCGTTCTGAGGGCGCCGAAAAAATCCGGTCAACAAAGGTCAGCGAGCTTGATGTAAATAGCGGCGCCCATCCCATTTCGCTCATTTTCGCGCCTGGGTGCGCTTGAAACGCTTCCCAAATCGACAGCCCCATCGTCCCAACGAACGGTCGTGCGCCGAGAGACGCTAAGCAAAGGAGAAGCAAATTATCATCCGACTGCGTGCAGTGGGCTTCCAGGAAAGCTGCTATTTTAGTGTTTATCTTAGCACGCTCACGTATGGATAAATGGGGGCTGAACAGGGCCGGGATGGCGTCCACCAGTTCCAGCATGCTTTCGCTCCGCGGAATGATGGCTGAGGAAATTGAACGCCAGAGCGGCTGACAGAAGTCAGCGACCAGTTCTATTTCGGCCCCAGTGTGAAAGAGGGTTGAGCACAACGTTGCCAGTGTTTCTTCAGTGGCTGCCAACTGCCGGCCGTTGGTCTCTGAAATCCTTTTCGCCATGACTTTGCGAATTCTTTGGTGCTTTTCGCCGTCTATAAAGACGGGCAAATGATCAAGCAGCTTGATCGCGGCGGAAAAGTCGATCTTGGCTCTTTCCGAGAGCTCACGATATCGGTCTGCCATCGAATAAGTAGTGAACTCTGCAGAGAGGATTACGGCTTTCGCAGTTTGAGCGTCTTCGACGAAACGTATCTGGCTTGCCATTCCTCCCCCTCCGACCCGAGCAGAATTCACAGGATCTCAATTTCGCGGACAATCAGCCAAACATCAATCCGTGGGCGCCATGCACAACATCGGAATCTGATAAATGCTGTGGGCTGATGGTTTTCATAAAGACGCAGGCTTTGACAGCAACCACGAGGCAGCAGAGCGTATGGCCAAGCCCTAGCCTCTGGGTACGAGCCAAAATAAATGACCTTTCGGGAAAAATTGCTGAGACTTCGCAAGACTTTCCGTCGGTTTGACCGGCGCACAACCCTGATGTTGTTTGTGCTATGTAACCTCCATAAACCACCCGCTGATGTATTCCGCGGCGCTTGGAAAATTATCGATAGAGCCAAATCAAAGCGATCGATCGAGGATCGTTATGGTATTCCGCTGAAGCACGTTCGGCATTTCAGGCTGCGCCACGCGATCAAGCGGGTCTTTCCGCAATATGCGCCGACTGTCGTCGCTGACTATGAAATGTTGGAGCTTATGCGGCAGACACCGTCTGTCGTCGCGAGCATTCATGCCCGGAGCGAGTTCGCGATGTGCGCCGCTCTTGATCGCGCCGGGCTGCAGAGCGCGATAATAACTGCGTTTCCGGTGATACCTGCGGAGATGCAAAATTACAATTTCTCAACGCCGCCGCAAAACATCCTCCGCGAGCGAGATGTCTTCGTGCAGGCACTGGCCGCTTTGAGAAGCAAAAGAGTCGTGGTCTGTGATGTCGACTTTATCGTCGATCAGAACCTGCCAGGCGCGCGCATCTGCATCTCAACGTCTCTTTTTGAGTTCGCGCGGAAGGTCAAAGCCAACCTCTTTTTCGGCTACACGCAAATCTCCGATGACGGGGATATGAACTGCATCTTCAAACCAGCGCCTCTCGGCTCAGCATCGGCGGAAGAAGATGCACAACAATTTATAGCTTTTCTGGCGGGTGTGCAGAGTCAGCTATTGGACTTGACGATTGGGGACTGGACACACCCCTCTCGAAACCAAGTCAACTAAAAGGGCGAGCGTTGGATGAAACTCGTCGGCCCTCTTCCTGTTCAGGCATCGCTTGACGCCGCCGGGAATGGTTCCTGATTGGCGACGAGGAACTGCCGGCGCTCGACGCGCACCTTGCTTAGAATGTCGGTGAAGGCGGCAACCGCCGGATTTCGAGATTGCGCGGCGCTGGCCTTGCGGTTGAATGCGGCAACAAGATCCCAGCGAAGCACGGGCTCGCTGAGGTGGGCGATGCCTATGTTCGGGAGGGATTGAATTGCTGCCCGGGCTTTCGCGAAGGTATGAGGCACGAGGGCGATTCCGAAGCCACGCGCGACGAGGTCGAGCAGCACTTGCACGTCGCCAACCTCCAACGCCGTCTTGCGCACCAGACCGAGTGCGGAAAAAGCCCGGTCGACGATGCGCCGCGTCCCCTTATCCAACTGGAAATCAACGAATGCCCGCTCTGCGATCTCTTGCAGCGTGACGTTTTCCCGGCCGTGCAGAGGGTCATCCATCGGATGCGCGATGACGAGCCGGTCCGCCGCTATCGGCATGGTCGTGATATCGCGGTTTTTCTCGTAGAGGGGTAGAAACACGACGTCGATGTCGCCCTTCTTGACCTTTTCCATCAGCGCAGCAGCGTTGCTGTGCAACAGCTCTATTTCGACGCCTGGATGCTGTGCGTGGAATTCACCGAGCAGCAGTGAAAGATCAAAAAAGGCATTGAGGCTCGAACAGGTGCCGATGCTCAATGAGCCGCGCTCGAGACCGCTGATGGCGGCGATCGCCAGCTTTGCCTCGCGTGCACTTGCCAGCAACAGAAGCGCTTTTTCATAGAGAACGCGGCCTGCAACCGTCAGCTCGACCCTGCGGGTGGTGCGCAGGAAAAGACATGCGCCGAGTTCGCTCTCCAGCGCCCGGATCGAAGCCGAAAGTCCCGACTGCACGATATTCATCCGCCGCGCGGCCCGGGTGAAATGCTGCTCCTCGGCTGCGGCGACGAAGTGCTCAAGCTGCTTGAGTTCCAAGAGGTTTCCCGTCTCGATTTATTAATCTGTAATATAGCTCAATCCCATCATTACTAACTATTGGACAGATCGACCAGAGGTCTCCATCAGTCGGGGCCTGGGACGAGAGCGCGACGGACCTGCGTGCTCCGCGAGACGTTGCCAGGGTCGCCTTTCAAAGCGTGCGTTTTGGTCGCTGCCTGATTTGAAAGTGCAGCAACGGATTGCACCGGTTTCGCCAGTTCACGGGCGGGGAAATCGCGGCGCCAATCGAGCGCCCGCGATACGGAGATTTTGGACTGAATGGCCGCACTCGTTCGGATTGCCTTACGCCAGCCGTATACCTTCATCGTTCTGGCGCTCCTCATCTTGATCGGTGGTGGGCTGGCGGCGTTCCGCACGCCGGTCGATATTTTTCCGGAAATTCGAATCCCGGTCATTGCCACGGTCTGGCAATATAAGGGCATGCCGCCGGACGGAATGTCGGGGCGCATGATCACGCCGTTTCAGCGGGCGCTGACGACGACCGTCAATGACATCGAACATCTCGAGGCCAATTCCTACAACGGCATCGGTGTCGTCAAAATCTTCTTCCATCCCTCGGTCAACATCAGCGTCGCCAATGCGCAGGTGACGGCCATCGCGCAGACGATGCTGAAGCAGATGCCGCCAGGAACAACGCCGCCGCTGATCCTCAACTACAACGCATCGACCGTTCCCATTCTGCAGTTGGCGTTGGGTGGCCAGGGGTTGACGGAACAGAACCTGGCCGACCTTGGCATGAACATGGTCCGAATTCGGCTCGTGACCGTTCCTGGCGTCGCCATCCCTTATCCGTACGGAGGCAAGACGCGACAGATTCAGATCGACCTCGACTCCGCCGCGCTGCATGCGAAAGGGCTATCCGCCCAGGACGTCGCCGATGCCTTTGACGCTCAAAATCTAATCAATCCAGTCGGGACGCAAAAGATTGGCGCCACCGAATATACGATGCAGTTGAACAACGCCCCCTCGGACTTGGAGGCGCTCGGCGATCTCCCGATCAAGGCCGTCAACGGCGGCATGGTCTATATCAAGGATGTCGCTCATGTTCATGACGGCAATCCTCCGCAGCAGAACATCGTGCACGTCAACGGCTCTCGCTCGGTGCTTCTGTCGGTGCTGAAGAGCGGTCCAATTTCGACGCCTGAGATTATCGAGGGGGTCAAGAAGAAGGTTGAAGAAATCAAGCCGAGCTTGCCCGATGCGCTGACGATCTCGTTCCTCGGCGATCAATCGATATTCGTTCGTGGCGCGGTCCAGAACGTCATTCACGAAGGCATTCTTGCTGCGGCGCTGACGAGCGTCATGATCCTGCTGTTTCTCGGAAGTTTCAGATCGACGCTGATTATCGCCACGTCCATTCCGCTGGCTGTCCTGTCCTCGGTCGCCGCTTTGTCGGCGCTTGGCGAGACGCTGAATATCATGACGCTTGGCGGCTTGGCGCTCGCCGTCGGTATTCTGGTCGACGAAGCGACCGTGACGATCGAAAATATCAATTATCATCTCGAACAAGGCAAGGATGTCGAGACGGCCATCCTGGATGGTGCGGATCAGATCGCCACGCCGGCATTCGTTTCCATGCTGTGCATCTGCATTGTGTTCGTGCCGATGTTTTTCCTGGAAGGCGTCGCGAAGTTTCTCTTCGTGCCGATGGCCGAGGCCGTTGTTTTCGCGATGGTCGCTTCGTTCATTCTCTCGCGCACCCTGGTGCCGACCATGGCGAAGTTTTTTTTGCAGCCGCATCGGTCGGGCGAGCATCAAAAGCCGACGCGCAATCCCTTCGTTCGTTTTCAGCGGCGATTCGAGCATGCATTCGAAACCATGCGGTCGGCTTATCGCGATCTGTTGCAGCGTGCCTTGATGCATCGCGCCGTCTTTCTCGTTTTCTCGTTCGCGTTCATCCTCTCGTCTTTCTACCTCGTCCCGTATCTCGGCCGGAATTTCTTTCCTGCGGTGGACGGAGGGCAAATTTTGATGCACGCGCGTCTTGAGATCGGAACGCGGATCGAGGAAAGCGCGCGGAAGTTTGCGCAAATTCAGGACGCCATACGCGAAATCATCGCGCCGGAAGATCTTGATGCGATGGTCGATAACGTCGGCATGCCGGTTAGCGGTATCAACACATCCTACAACAACACCGGCATGATCGGTCCTCAAGACGGCGACATTCAAATTGCGCTGAAGCACGGACATCGGCCTACCGAAGGTTACGTTCAGCAACTGCGCGATGAATTGCCGAAGCGTTTTCCTGGCGTGACGTTTTCGTTCTTGCCCGCCGATATCGTCAGTCAGATCTTGAATTTCGGCGCGCCGACGCCGATCGATCTTCAGATCAGGGGATCGAACCTCACGGCGAATTTTGATTACGCCAACAAGCTCTTGCGGAAGATCCGCCTCATCCCCGGCGTGGCCGATGCGCGGATTCAACAGTCGCGCGACAATCCAGGGTTTGACGTGGATGTCGATCGCTCGCGCGCTCAATACGTGGGTGTCACCGAACGTGATGTCACAAACAGTCTGGGCACGAGCCTGTCGGGTTCGGGCCAAGCCTCGCCGACCTATTGGCTGAATCCCAAAAACGGCGTGTCCTATCCGATCGTCTTTCAAACACCGCAGTATGCGCTCGATAGCCTGGCGGCCCTGCAGAATTTGCCTATCACATCGACGGTCTCGACCGTCGCACCGCAAATTCTCGGCGGCGTCGCAAGCTTGAAGCGAACGACGTCTAATGCTGTCGTATCGCAGTATAATATCCAGCCCATGGTGCAGATCCTGACGACCACGGAGGGGCGGGACCTGGGCGCCGTTGCCGCCGATATTCAGAAAATTGTCGATAACGCCAAGGCGGATTTGCCCAAGGGGGCGACGGTCGAGCTTCTCGGACAGGTGCGAACGATGAACAACGCCTATTCCGGAATGGTCTTTGGCCTGCTTGGGGCGATCGTGCTCATATATCTTCTGATTGTCGTCAATTTTCAGTCGTGGACCGATCCCATCGTCATCATTATGGCCCTTCCTGCGGCTTTGGCGGGCATCATCTGGATGCTGTTCGTCAGTGGAACGACGCTTTCGGTGCCGGCCCTCACCGGGGCAATCATGTGCATGGGGGTGGCGACAGCCAATGCGGTTCTGGTGATTAGTTTTGCGCGCGAGCGCTTGACTGAACATGGGGATCCCATCCAGGCCGCGCTTGAGGCCGGCTATGTCCGAATTCGCCCCGTATTGATGACAGCGCTGGCGATGATGATCGGCATGGCTCCGATGGCGCTGGGTCTGGGCGAGGGCGGTGAGCAAAATGCGCCTCTCGGCCGCGCGGTCATCGGCGGCCTTCTTTTCGCGACCGTCGCGACGCTCTTTGTCGTTCCCGCGGTCTTCAGCCTGATGCATCGGCGCAAAGCAGCAACGTCGCCGGAAGATCCCATTGCAGGAGAATATCATGCCGTCTGACTCGCCCAAGGAGCCGCAGGTTCGCTCGCGTTGGACGATGCCGTTGGCGGCCGTCCTGTTCATCGGCGTGGCGGTCTTCGTTGCTTTTGTCGGCATTGAAAGCCGCGAGCAGAGCGTCGCGAAACTTCGCGTGAAATCATATGAGCGCGCGGTGCCCGTGGTCTCCGTCTCGATGCCGAGCGTGCAGAAGAGTATGAGCGAGCTTGAGCTTCCCGGCCGCCTCGACGCCTATTCTCAGGCGGCGATTTTCGCGCGTGTCAGTGGCTATGTCTCGACCCGCAATGTGGACATCGGCACGCGCGTCAAGGCGGGCGATTTGCTCGCCGAAATCGATGCGCCCGATCTCGATCAGCAGCTCTTTCAAGCTCAGTCGGAGCTCAACAATGCGATGGCCAACGCTGCCTTGGCCAAAGTCACGAATAGTCGCTATCAGGCGCTGCTGCCGAAGAGTTACGTTACGCACCAGGCCGCCGACGAAAAAGAGGCAGACTTGAAGGCGAAGAACGCGCTTGTGAAGTCGGCCCAGGCCAATGTCGACAGGTTGAAGGCGCTCAGCACGTATAAGCGCATCGTCGCGCCGTTCGACGGCATCGTCACGGTGCGTAACACCGACGTTGGAAATTTGATCAATACGGGCAGCGCTACCGGCTCCGAGATGTTCGTAGTCGCCGATATCCATAAGCTTCGGCTCTATGTGAACGTGCCGCAAAATTACGTGCCGATGATCACCAACGGCACGACGGCGGTTCTGACCGTGCCGGAACGTCCGGGCAAGACCTACGAGGCGAAAGTCGAGGCTTCCGCCGGTGCGGTGGACGTCGCCTCGGGGACGACACGCATGCAGCTTGTCGTTGACAATGCTGCCGGAGAATTGATGCCTGGCGCCTATGCCACTGTGCGTCTGACCGTCGGCGATCGCCGTGACGTGCTGGTGGTGCCGTCGAGCGCCATCATTTTCGATAAGGACGGTCTGCGTGTCGCAATCGTCGGCTCCGACGGTCGTGTACTGTTGAAGCCGATCAAGATCGGGCGCGACCGTGGCAGCAAGGTTGAGATCGCCTCCGGGCTGGCGCCGGAAGACCGCGTGATCGAGAGCGCGCCTGACGATATCGTCGACGGCGACAAGGTGAGCATCAAGGAAGGCCGCGGCTCAGTGCCGGGGCCGTCCGCCTCCGGGACATAATCTCCAACAAGAGCTGATCATGGGGTCGATCGGATTTTCGTTTTGGATCGAGCTTACGGCAGCACGCTGCTAAAGCTCTTCTCATGGTCGAAGCCGCCACTCGCAAAATAATCCACATCGACATGGACGCATTCTATGCGTCCGTCGAACAACGGGACGATCCCAAGCTGCGAGCCAGCCCGGTCGCCGTCGGATATGCAGCGAAACGCGGAGTCGTCGCCGCAGCCAGCTACGAGGCGCGCGCATTCGGCGTGCATTCGGCCATGCCATCGACAACGGCATTGCGGAAGTGTCCCGATCTCATCTTCGTGCCGCCCCGGTTTGAGGTCTATCGCGCCGTCTCACAGCAAATCCGCGCGATCTTCGCGCGCTACACGCTCCTCATCGAACCGCTCTCCCTCGATGAAGCCTACCTTGACGTGACGGAGAACCGGCGCGGTCTCTCGACAGCATCTGAGACCGCGGCAGAAATTCGTGCGTGTATATTCGCTGAGACGGGCCTCACCGCGTCGGCCGGCGTGTCCTATAACAAATTTCTCGCCAAGCTTGCGTCCGACATGCGCAAGCCCAATGGCCAATTCGTCATACCGCCCCAGCGTGGCGCCGAGTTCATCGCCGATCTGCCCGTCAACAAATTCCATGGCATCGGGCCGGTCACGGCCGAGAAGCTCCATGCTCTTGGCATCTCCACCGGCGCCGATCTACGCTCGCAATCGCTCGAATTCCTTCAGCGGCATTTCGGCAAATCGGGAGCCTGGTATTACGCCATCGCGCGCGCCGAAGACGATCGGCCGGTGGAGCCAAACCGGCCGCGCAAATCATCCGGCAGCGAAACGACGTTCTCCGAAGATCGTTATCGTCCTCCCGAGATCGAGGCAGGCGTCATCGAGATGGCCGACGATGTCTGGGCATGGTGCGAGAAGAACCAGAGCTTCGGCGCCACGGTTACTGTGAAAATCAAATTTGCCGACTTTCGCATTGTCACGCGCAGCCGGACCGTGTCCCGGCCTGTCGCATCTTGCGATCTTCTCCACGAGATCAGCCTCGCCCTGGTGCGAACGGTTTATCCGGTTACGACGGGCATTCGGCTCGTTGGTGTCTCGGTTTCCAAGTTCTCATCGGAGGACGATACGCAACTCGACTTGCAGCTTGGAGACGCACCCTAGAGACAAGAACTCGGCGCCCCCTTGCAGACGCCCGCAGTACCTTGGTTCTTGAGGTCGTTGCCTCGGCCTCGCCCTTTGGGCCGGACGATTTTTGCTTCGAGATGAAAAACAGAGCGCCGAACGTCGGCGGTATCGTTGGTAGCGGGAGGCGGACTTGAACCGCCGACCTACGGATTATGAGACCGTCGCTCTAACCACCTGAGCTATCCCGCCACACTGGCCGACGCGCGGCCATTGAGCGTCCGTCTATAGGGAGCGCCGTATCGTCCTGTCAACACGGCGCATTGCGCGTCAAATAAGGGTATCTCCGGCGCGGGCAGTCCGGGCTGGAAACACCTCGATTTGGACGGGTTATTCCGCTGCGACCGGATGCGCCGCCATCGAGGCTTCCTTGCGGAAGCGCATCATCGTGAATATGCCGAGCGGGCGCAGCGATTTGCGGTCGATCAGTTTCAGGTCGTCGCAGACCATGACGCGCGACACGTCAAACACCGAATGCCAGCCAACCAGATCCGCGAACGGCGCCATCTGCCGCTCGACCCAGCCACGAACACCCTGCTCCTGGCTGAAGTGATTGACGAGCATGACCTCGCCGCCCGGCTTGGTGACGCGCGATAGCTCCAGCATGACCTTCTGTGGGTCAGGAACAACCGTGATCACGTACATAGCGACGACGGTATCGAAGGAATTGTCGGCGAAGCGCAGATTGCTCGCGTCCATCTCGTGCAGACCGGAGACATGCGCCAGGCTCTCGGTCTTGACCCGCTCACGCGCCTTTTCGAGCATCTCAGGAGCGAGATCGATACCGACGATGTCGAGATGCTGCTTGTAGTCTGGAAGCGATAGCCCCGTACCGACGCCGACTTCGAGCACGCGACCGCTGCCCGAGTTGATGATCTGGACCGCATGGCGGCGCCCGGCTGTCGACACCGCTCCGAACGTATAGTCATAGACCGGCGCCCAGCGACGATAGGCATCGCGTACCGCGCCCTCGTCCAATTGCAGGGCTTTTGGTTCGAACCGCCTCTTCGAAGTGCCCGCCTGTGCCGTCGACGTGCGTCGAAAATCCGACCCCTTGTTACCCACTACCTGTCTCCATCGCTGTGTCATGCGAACAGAATTTTTTTATCTTCGCGCTTCGGCCACGGTCTGGCTTGCAGTGCGGAAGTCCGCTGGAATTGCCGCCTTCACCGTTTTTGCGATCCATCCGCCGCCAAGAACGCGCGCCCCCGCGTCCGAACTGGCATAGAACACGCACGCCTGTCCGGTCGCAATACCTTCCTCGCCGTCCTGAAGTTCAACACGAGCCCCGCCGTTCGGTTCGGCCGTAATGACGCCAGCGCGCAGAGTCTGGGAGGATCGCATCCGAACATAGAGATCGAGCCCCTCGGCGGCACTCTCGTTGAACGGCAGTTCGCCGAGCCAGTTGACGTCTCGAAGGACCAGCCCCGTCGTCGTCAGAGCAGCGCGTGGGCCGACCACGACTTCGTTCTTCTTGGCGTCCAGGCGCACGACATAGAGCGGCTCGGATGCCGGAATCTTGATGCCGCGCCGCTGGCCGACGGTGTAATGCACGATGCCGTCGTGACGCCCGAGAATGCGGCCATCCAGATGGACGATGTTGCCGGAGTCGAGCGCGTTCGGCTTCAAGCGTTCGATGACGTCCGTGTAGCGCCCGGTCGGCACGAAACAGATGTCCTGGCTGTCGGACTTGTCCGCCACGGGAAGATCGAACGAGCGGGCCAGCTCACGCACTTCGGATTTGTGCATTCCGCCAATCGGGAACCACAAAGCGGCAAGCTGTGCCTTTGTGATCCCGAACAGAAAATAGCTCTGATCGCGGTCCGTATCGACGGCGCGGGCCAGTTCCGGTCCGTGATCCGTGTCCAGCCGCTGAACGTAGTGGCCGGTAACAAGGACATCGGCACCAAGATCCTTGGCGGTATCGAGCAGATCGCGGAATTTGATTTCGTTGTTGCAGGTGACGCACGGGATAGGCGTCTCGCCGGCGACATAGCTCTCGGCGAACGTCTCGATCACCTTGGCGGCAAACCGCGCTTCGTAGTCGAGAACATAGTGCGGAATACCCAGGGCCTCTGCAACTCGGCGGGCATCGTGGATATCCTGGCCGGCGCAGCAACTGCCTTTGCGGCCGGTCGCGCTGCCGTGGTCATAGAGCTGAAGCGTCACGCCGATGACGTCATGCCCGGCGCGCTTCATGATCGCCGCCGCAACCGAACTGTCGACGCCGCCGGACATGGCAACGACAACGCGCTTCTTGCTGCTCGGATTGGCGGTTGGCGTCTGAAATTCGGTCATCGGAACTGATAAAAGCCGCTGATTGAGCGCCGAGCAGATGCTCCGCGAACGCAAGAACTATATCCCGAGACGGGCTGCCGTCAAAAGGACTAACTATATCAATGCACTGTTAGCATGTTTGGCGGAAGGTCCGCCTCCTTGGGCAGATTTCCCAATGCATAGTTCATTAAGGGGGTGTCCTGCAAGGAAAGTCGCGAGCAGCCTGTGCAACTGGCCCGGTATTCGCTCAGTAGTGCTTAGGGTTACCAGGATGACTCGAATTGGGACGCGACCTCCGCCGGAAGCCGCGCTCCAGGGTCAAAAATCGTTGAATTGACACGACCCTTTAACTTCTTTTCACTCAAGGGCTTAGTGCTAATTTAATGGCAACCCGCTATAAGTACCTTCAGTGGTCAGAGAGTGTGTATCGAGTATCATGACCGAACAGCAGATGAGAGCGCGCGGGCGCTATGTGATCGGACCCGATGGGTCGCCGCTCACGGTTGCCGATCTTCCCCCGCGGGATACCAAGCGATGGGTGATCCGTCGCAAGGCCGAAGTCGTGGCTGCCGTCCGCGGTGGTCTCCTCAGCATTGAGGAGGCCTGCGAGCGGTATACGTTGACCGTCGATGAGTTTTTGTCGTGGCAGCGTTCGATCGACAAGCACGGCCTTCCGGGTCTACGTGCGACGCGCTTGCAGGATTATCGCGAGTAAGCGCCGCGCAACCACGAGCGAGGCGAGCGGACCGCAAATCGCGGCCGCTTGGCGAAACGGTTCCGTCAGTTGCCGGCCGACGCCTTGAGGGCGGGGTGGGCGGCCTTGGCGTGTGCCGATTTGCTCTTCGCTTTGGTTTTGCCCTTTTTGGCCTTCGTTTTCGCGGTGTGAGATTCGCTGGCGTCCGCCTCGTGCGAGCCCGGAATCCATCCGGCGACGGCTGATGCCTGCACGCATCCGCTTTCACCCTTTGTCCAGCGCGTGACGTCGGTCGTCATGGCGGCGGCGAAGGCATCCGGCATTTTGAGATTTTCGGTTTTGACGGTCGCGGAGTTCTCGCCCGACGGCAGAATGTCGACGGTATAGCTTTTCAGTCCGCGCGGGTTGGGTTGCGTCGCATCGCGCTGGTGAATGGTGATCTTCGCCTTTCCGCCGCGCGAGGCAGGGTCCGCAGCCGCGTGGTAGACGTAATCTTTCTTCAGCGGGCCGCCGACGGCGAACCAGCATTTCATCGCCCCGCTCGCCAGCCGCGAATAGATATCGGTGGCCGATCCGCCGGCGCCGCCGGATTGATCGATGACGATTGCCGATGAGGGTACCGCGCCCGGAGGGGTGGAAAGCGGATCGGAGGTTGGAGGATGCGAAATCGCGCCGACCGTCGGCATGCTCGGCAGACTGAGAGTCGGCGCCTCACCACCGGCACAGCCTGAGAGCAGCACTCCGGCGACGAGCGCAAACGGCACCTTTGATGTGCAACGGTACGCCATTGTGCTCCGGTTGATACCACGACGGCGGCCTGACGATACGCGCGCAAAGACCCCTCCCAAAACCCGTTTGCCCGGCCCGCCGGGCTTGAGCAAGGGGGGCGAGATCAGCCGGCGGGGACGAGGGTCAAATTTAACACATGAAAAACGCGGCGCCCCCGAGGAGCACCGCGTCAAAAAGAGAATGGAGGGGCGCATCGTAGCGCCAGGCTGGCGCGCCTGCGTCCTCAATTAGCGCAGGGCGGTCAACCCAAACGGCCGGTCGCGGCGGCCTCCACGAGGATCCTCGCGGCCGTCAGCCTGCTGAGATGCCCTGGAAAATTGTTCCACCGTGTCGTCCCGCTCGCGAACCGCCGCGGCGAGCTTTTCACGAAAGCCTTCGGTCGATTGCCGGAGATTGTCGCGGCGTTGCGCGGCGGCCTTGGCAAACGTCGAATAGGAGAAGTGCGCCCGGTCCCGGACGCCGGTACGGTCTTCTTCGAGCTGGATCTGGCGTTCGAGGTCTGAAGCCATCTGGTCGAACTCACGGATAATCCGTTCCAGATCTTCGACTTTCCTCGATTTTTCCTCCACCTCGCGGCGCTTCAGGCGCAGGGCGGTTTCACGTGACTTCATTGTCCGATACCCCAAACTCACTCGAACGGCGTGGCGTCTTAATGAATAATCTCAATCAAGAATCGTGCCACTTGCACGGTCAGATGTCGCAGCCGTAGCAACATGAAGATCGACGTTAACGGCTGTCGATTAACCGTGTTGCAGGGCCTCGTTGCTACTTCAATACTAGCTATAGCACGTTGCACTTAAGTTGCGGTAAAGCAACGCGTAACCTTTTCTGACATATCGTGCCGTTAAGGAGCAAATTTCAGCCCCAACGCTCTAGGGTCGATGTGCGAATTCTGTTAGCTCTTTGATTCGAACCGAATGCAGGTCGCAACGCGATCGAGGGGCAGGTCGGCAGGGTGGGCGCCCTGAAGGCATGTTCCGCGGGGGATCTGTCGGCGGTCGAGAGGGGCGCAGTTCTAATTTTTCACATCTTCACGGGCCGGTTTCGGCGCGGACGGGCTGAGTTTGCCCCGAGCGAAGGATCATGCTTGTCTTGTGAAGGCCGAACGCTTGGGCCACGCGGCTGCATTATGGTTGCAGCAATGTGAATCCAATCGCGAATGGCTAACACAGAATTAGGGTTTGTTAACCTCTCGTCGCTAACTTCCTAACGATCGCTTAGCTCGAACTGTTACGCGTTTCTTTGGGCGAAGAGCAGACATGGCGCGGAGTCATTGGATTAGGGCACCAGAGGAACGGTCATGAGGGTTCTACTCATAGAAGACGACAGCGCCACGGCGCAAAGCATCGAGCTGATGCTTCAATCTGAAGGTTTTAACGTTTACACGACCGACCTTGGCGAAGAGGGCGTCGATCTCGGTAAACTGTACGATTACGATATTATACTTCTCGATCTCAATCTTCCGGACATGAGCGGATACGAAGTCTTGAAGACGCTCCGCGTCTCAAAGGTTGCGACACCGATCTTAATCCTTTCCGGCCTCGCCGGCATCGACGACAAGGTTCGCGGCCTCGGCTTCGGCGCCGACGACTATATGACCAAGCCGTTCCACAAGGACGAGCTCGTCGCACGCATCCAGGCCATCGTTCGCCGCTCCAAGGGGCACGCTCAGTCGATCATCGAAACCGGTGACCTGCGCGTCAACCTCGATACCAAGACCGTCGACGTTAACGGCCAGCGCGTCCATCTGACGGGCAAAGAATATCAGATGCTTGAGCTGCTTTCGCTGCGCAAAGGCACGACGCTGACGAAAGAGATGTTCCTGAATCATCTTTACGGCGGCATGGATGAACCGGAGCTGAAGATCATCGACGTGTTCATTTGCAAGCTCCGCAAGAAGTTGCAGGCGGCAACGGGCGGCAAGCACTACATTGAAACGGTTTGGGGCCGTGGCTACGTGCTGCGCGATCCCGGCCATGAGGGTTCGGAAGCGGCATAAGCAGCTGTTCCAGTTTGACCACGCGCTCAGGGGCCATGATGGCCCCTGTCGTGTTTCTGGGCCCCGCTCTGCGCTTGTCTCCGGAGGCGCTACTTCAGCGGTACGGCCTCGGTAGAGGACGGGCCTCCGAAGCGATAGTTGATCGACAGACGTCCCATCTGGATATCCGGATCGAACGTGGTCGAGACGAGCTGGTTTATTTCCGGCAGGTCGTAGGGCAAGAGCGTGACAGATTCCTTGCCGAGGTCGATGTATCGATATTCTGCCTTCAGGGAGAGCGTGTCGGTCAATCGCGTTTCAATACCGCCACCGATGAACCCGCCGCTCAGATTCTTGTCGCCGATCAGGGTTCCGGAAATCCCTCCGAGAGGAACCCCGTCGAAGCTGGCCCCGCCGCTCAGGTGTGTCGCATCAGCCTCGACGTTCGCATATCCGCCGCTGACAAAGAGCATCGTATCCGGCCACATCAGATAGCCGAGACGTCCACCGACCATCAGCAAATTTTTGAATTCGGTGCTGGTCCCGCCGTTGATGTCGAGGTCGCCGAGCGAGAGAGAAAGGCTGTTTCCTTGGCGAAGATGCGAGTAGTCGGCATCACCAAATGCACCGATCACAAACCTCGGGCTGATCTGATAATCATAGCCGACCGTTGCCGACAGGAAGCCGCCGTCATGTCCGAGCGGAATGCCGACATCGAATATCGAACCCTGCGTTGGCCGGTCGCTCAAGTTGAGATCGTTGTTGGCGATACCGTATCCGGCGCCGACACCGAAATAGGGACTTGTCCAGCTGCTGGTGATGGGCGGTATCGAATTATCCGGAGCTTCCGTCTTGCCGTCGCCGAAGCGATAGTTCAGCGATATCCGACCCGTTTGGATTTGCGGCTTGATCGATCCGGTAATGAGCTCGCTCAGTCCGGATTCCTGTGAAATATCGAGCGTCTCGGCCTGCAGCGACGTGTAGCGATATTCAGCCTTGAGGCTGAAGCCATTGGAGATCATCGTCTCGACGCCGCCGCCCAGGAAATATCCATTGAAGCTGCCGACGCTACCGAGCGTGCCGCCGCCCGATTGGCTCCCTAACGAAATGTTCGCAGTGAGATTGCTGGTTTCAGCGTGGGCGTAACCAAAGGTCGAGAAGAACAGTGTGCTCGGCGCGACCAGATAGCCCAGACGTCCGCCGACGGAGAGCTGATTTTCAATTTGGAAGTCCGTGCTGAAGTTGAAAGCCGCGATCCGGCTGTCGACGCCAAGGTGGGTGTCGATGTCGGAAAAATCGTAATCGATGAAAGCGCCGATAATCCAGGGCCCAAAAAATCTATGGTCGTAGCCGGCGCTGAGCGTCAAGAAACCGCCATCGCCTCCCAGACCATTGATTCCGACATTCGCATTGACGTCTGGAATTGTCGGCGCGCTGCCAATGTTCAAATCGTTTTTGGTCATTCCGTATCCGCCGCCGATGCCGACGGAAAAACCTTGCCATTCGTCGGCGGAGGCTTGTGCGGATGCCAAAGTCAGTGCCGCCAAGGAAGCAACCGTCAATACAGAAGCATTCCGTGTCATCGCAGGATCTCCCCACGGAGCGTCATCTCCGTTAACGGAGCATTAGTCTGATTCGGCATCGCACAAATGCCGACGTCTACTGAACGTCGGCTAGCGTGTGCCGTTGGGGTCACTAAAGTTTTTTGCTGTACAAGGTTCAGAACGCAGTAGAATTTGATCCCGCAAATTTCTGCCGTCGCGCGCTCGACCACGAGCGGCAACGTCGCGGCTTTTCGTTCGGCATTGGAATGCCGTAAACAATTCTCGAAATTCACAGGACGCCTTCGATATGAGTGATGCGACGCCTCAATCCCCGCTCAAGGCCGCGATCGTGCAGGTCACGCCGTTCGAGCAGAATTGCACGCTGATTTGGGAAGAAGCGTCGAAGATCGGCGCCGTCGTTGATCCGGGCGGCGATCTTGACCGCATCGAACGCGCCATCGAAGAGACCGGCATATCGGTCGAGAAAATCTTGCTGACCCACGGCCATATCGATCACGCGGGCGGAGCCGCCGATCTTCGCGACCGGCTCGGCATCAAGATCGAAGGCCCGCATAAGGCGGACATCATCCTGCTCGACAATCTACAGAAGCAGGGGGAGCAGTACGGCATTCCCGGCGTGCGCAACGTCACGCCCGACCGGTGGCTCGAAGAAGGTGATCGCGTCACCGTCGCCGGCCACACGTTCGAGATCTTTCATTGCCCCGGACACTCACCCGGATCGGTCGTGTTCTTCGATCCGAGCCAGCGATTTGCGCTTGTCGGTGACGTCCTGTTTCGCGGTTCGATCGGCCGTACGGATTTCCCCTACGGCGATCATGAGTCGCTGATTTCGTCGATCAAGACGAAGCTTTTGCCGCTCGGTGACGATATCGCATTTATATGCGGGCACGGGCCGCCGGGCCAGTTTGGCCCGGAGCGTCAAACCAATCCATTTTTGGTTTGAGTGCGGCGAGAGCTAAAAGGAAAATCCCCAGCTCAGGCATCCGAAAATGCCGCACTCGCGGCTGAGCGTGCCATAGCCGCCGCCCGCCAGGGAGTTGTCGCCGTCGCCGAAAATGTCGACGGTCTGAACACGCAGCGTTTCCTCGCAGCTTCTCCGGCAACCGACCCAACCGCCGCCTGGCAATTGAACCTGCCAACCTTCCCTGCCCGGCCGGACGACGCTTTGGATGCTGCCGTTGCCGTAATGGCTATGCGCGACGATCACTTCGCCGGGCGCGTAGTGCGAACGCAGGCGGCGAACATGTGCGTCAGCCGGAGACGCGGCCATTGTCGCCAAAAGGGCGGCAACGACAGGAACCGTAGCCAAGACTTGCGAGCGCATGATCGTTTGATCCTCTGGTTAGCCCGGTTTCTGCCGATGATCCGGCGAGTCTCAACGCGACATTGATATGTTGATGCCCTTCAACGACGGCCCGCTCGTCAAAACAGCAACCGAATGCGTCCGCTGGTTGACCGTAACCAGCATCGATCCCGTGATGCCGCCGCTGATGGAAAGGTTGAGCTTGTTCGCCGATGCGCGCCCCGTCACCGAACCGGACTGGTTATAGGTGCGCTCCTCCCAAGTGCCGGAAACGTTGCCGCCGGAATCGACAAGGTTGGCGCGTAGCTCGACCTTCGCCGATGCGTTCGCGCAGCGGATGGAAATGCCAAGACTGTGTGGGCCGGCGCTATTCGTATAATAGCCTTTGCAACGCAGGCTTTCCTTTTTGCCGCCATCGAATTTGGCGACGCCGGAACCGCTCCACGTCCCTGCAAGCTCATGGAATGCGCCGTCTGCAGCGCTCGCGGTTGGCGCGACGAACGATGCAGAGGTGATTACCGCCGCTGCTGCGGCGGCCGTGCGAAGACAAACAAAAAATCGCTGCTGGCGAAACACGAAGCCGTTCCTCCCCCTGCGTTTCGTTGGATGACATATATTATCGTCTGCCGTTTGCGATTTTGCGAGCCATATGGGCGAACTCGACGCAGTCGCACGTAAGTGTTGCCGCGCGACGACAGTTGGAAGCTCAAGGCATCCGCAAATCGCCACGAACGGGCGACCAACCAGGGCTTATGCCAGACCTGCATCTGCTCGCAAGGGGGGCTATTCCGGGGACATTCCGCGGGCAATCTCTCCGGCGTCATGCCGGCACGCCAGGGCAAGAAATTAAGGCGGCCCTCGGTCCAGAGGGCCCGCGAGTTTCCCAATTGCAGCCCAGAAACAGTCGCGATCAACAGGCACGGTATTGCCATCGCTGATTGTGGCGCCAATTGCGCGTCGCAGATCTCCAGCGACGGGGTGTTTCAAAATTCGGATCGAGCCCGGGCTGTGCGCGGGGCGCCGCAGTGGTCGGACGACTTCTGAGGGAGTGAAGAGTCATGCGTCAGTCGTGCCGTGTCGCCATCTATCTGGCGGTTGCCACCATTTCGAGCGTAGCAGCAACCCAAAATCAGGCGGCGGCGCCGATTGATCCGCTGGCAGGACTGGCCGGCCGCTGGGTCGGCATGGCGACGATGATCTCGGATTCGGGTCCGGCATCGAGTTTCAAATGTATTGTGACGTACATTCCCCGCCGCGATGCGCCCGGCATGCGCCAGAACCTGCGCTGCGAGGATGGCGCCACCAATTTCAAGCTCCACGCCGCAACCGATTTGACGGTGCAGGGCGAAAAGCTCACCGGCGCCTGGAAGGATAAGATCAACGACATCGGCGGCACTGTCGCGGGCGTCGTCACGCCGACGGGATTTGACGTCGAGCTTTCCGGGCAGTTTTTTGCGGCCCACATGGCCGTCGCCGGACAAGGATGTGCCCAGTCGGTGAAAGTCATGCCGCAGAACTCGGACGTGTTCCGCGAACTCGCGGCCGACTTGAAAAAGTGCTGATGCGGCCGCGAAACGGACGTTCCGCAGTTAAAAGGGTTCGATAACCTGCGCAGCAGTGGGCGGCCGGCTTGAATCGACCCCGTAACCCAAATCAATGATGACGTTGAAAACGTTCTCCGGCCACGGATCGGGATAACTCCTGTCCGGCGCACCGAGCAGCGCCGCGATCTCAGGAAGCTTTCCGTGATGCCAGCAGATCAAAATCGTCTTGGCCAGATACTCGGAATTCGAGAACAGTTCGCTGACGAGTTCTTCGAAATCCTTGTCCTCGATATCGTCCTGGACTTCTAGCCCGAGCGCGTTTGCAAGCGGCTGCACCGTTTCGATGGAACGGATCGAGTGCTTTGAACGTGCCGCCGCAAAAATGAAGTCAGGCTTTCCGAAGTTATCCGGAATATAACGGGCCAGCCTCCTGGCGCGCATCATTCCTGCGTCGGAAAGATGGATGTCGTCGGGGTCGCCGGTTTTTTCGGCGTGCCGCATCAGCAGAACGCGGCGCGGCCCCCCTCCATCCCGGTCCGGAGGGGTATCGGCGCGCTTAAGGCCGAAGGCGCGGCAAAGCAGATCGATCCAACCCGTCTTCATCGTGCACCAAGGCCTGATATGCTTCCCACCGATGTTTTCCCTCTCGCTTGCTGATTTTGCGCCAATCCGTGGGTAATGGTGTCACCACTGATTAAAATCTTAAAGACCCCTTAACGTTCGTCTCCTTAAAATTCGCACATAGTCGAAAAGCCAGCGTCTTGCCGTGACTTATATTCCAAACACGCGATATTACTTTTGCGCTCGGATTGGGCGGCCGGATTGAGCTGCACATAACGCCGTTTCAAATGCGGATCGCGACGACGCTATGAATTGCGCGAGGCCAGACAGCCAGCTGCTGCGGCAGCTACTGGATATTCCCGAAGTGGGTCTCTGTGGCTTCAAGGCGCGCGAAGGCCTGGCCGGCACCGGCGTCACAATGCTGAAGGGGCAGGACTATTTCGGCAGCTGGCGTACGGCCCCGGGCGGCGATCTCGTTTGGACGTCCGCGGACCTGACCCAAACCGAACGCGCCTTTTCCTCCGTCGATGAAGCCGTGCGCTATACATTGCTGCTTATTCTTCGCGATATCCAGGTCACGCTCGATGCCCCGCGACGGCAAACGCGGACCGCATGAGATCGTGCCGATGGGCGGACCACAGCGTCCAGCCCGAGGAAAACCTCTGAAACAGCAAGTGCATTTCCGTTTACCGACAGACGTCGGGACTTGACGCTCGCGGGAAGCGCGCGGGATACCAGATATGTCGATACGTGAAATTGAAGAAATGATGTTGGAGGAATTGCATGGCAGTCAAACAGGGCGGGTCAGTATCAGCGAGCCTTCTCATACTGATTCTCGTGGCTGGGGTGATCGGAGCGATCGTTGCCCTCGTTCTTCAGGACAGCGGACTCGGCCCCCGCGTCGTCGCGATCGTGGCAGGGTTCGTGGCGACCATCATCGCCAGCATCGCACGCTATAAAATTGTATTTCTCGGCGCCGGCCGGGGACCAGACGAGTCCCGCATTCCGGTTCTCGTCGTGACCTACGCCGCCATTGCCTCTGTTGCCGGAAGTCTGGCGGCGCACGACATCCATCTCATATTGGACGGGAATATCATCACCCCGCTGCTCGGAGCACTCGCGGGAGCATTCTCGGCAATTCTGATGGCGATGCTGATGCTCACCTATCACAGGCATTCCGGGACGACTTTGAACTGATGCGATTCAAGGCAAGGCGCACGCTTGTTCGCGGCGTGCGCCTTGTCGCTAAATTCGTCCCACGATCCTAAGCCGCGAGCACCGCGCGCTCGTGCTTGCCTTCCTCGACTTCCTCGATGATTTTCGCGACGAATGCGTCGAGGTCTCCAGGGTTGCGGCTCGTGATGATGCCTTGATCCGTCACGACGGCTTCATCGACCCATTGGGCGCCGGCATTTATGACATCTGTTTTGATCGACTGGTAAGACGTCGCCTTGCGTCCGCGAATGGCATTCGCTTCAATCAGCAGCCAGGGCGCATGGCAGATGGCGGCGACGACCTTGCCTTCATTGACAAAGGCTTTGATCAACTTCAGTGCATCGGGATTGATGCGCAGAGTATCGGGGTTCATCTGCCCGCCTGGCAGCACCAGCGCGTCATAAAGTGACGTCGAGACGTCCGCGAGTTCGACGTCAACCTTCACCGGCTTGCCCCAGTCGTGCTTCTGCCAGCCAATGATCGCGTCTTTTTGTTTGCGCTCCTTTGGAGCCGCGACGTGCACCAGCTGTGCGACGGATTTCAATTTCTCGCGAGGAACTTCAAGTTCCGATTGCTCGAAACCGTCAGTCGCAAGAATGAGGATTTTCGCGTTCGATATTTTCGGCACGGCATGCCTCCGTATTGACTCTGAGACACGGGGCAAACCGCTGGCATGTGGAAGTGTTCCCTCATCGAATGTGCAGCATTCGAGGGCGATGAGCCGCAATAGATTGATATCGCCGGGCTTCCGGCTAATCGACCCATAGGCCACGGCTTCGATGCCAATCTTCGATCGATTGATCCGGATAAAGATCGAACACCGCATCGCCGGCACCGATGTTCGGCTGAACCCATTTCGGCTTATAGCGCAGCATCAAATGCACGGACGATGGCGGCGTCGGCAGTTCGCTGTCGATGGCCGATGCGAAGGGATGCACCAGTTCCGGCCATTCCGGCGAGAACAGCCAGAGCGCGGTTGCGCATCGCGAACAGAAATTCCGTTCGGCGGTCGAACGTTCGCAGGTTCCATCGTCCTGGCGGATTTCAGCGCGGAAAATTTGAATGACCTTGTGCGGATCGTCGATTTTCAAGGTGCGCGCATCAGCGCCGAGATTGATCGCATACCCACCGCCGCCGGCCGTCTTCCGGCAGATGGAGCAGTAGCATCTCTGATACGGTTGCGGCGTATGGCTATCGCAGGAAAATTTCACGGCTCCGCAACGGCACGAGCCGGTCAATTGCACGGGCATGAGCTGACTCCGATTGGCCTACAGGCTAGAGCGTAAACTCATAAACGGCCTTGAGGTTTTCTGACGTGCGTGATTCCGGCTTTCCATTGATCTAGACCGGTCTGATGCGTAACTGCCCCTCGTAATCGCGTTTTCCGAGCGGCACGCCGCGCATGCGCAGGATGTCGTAAGCGGTCACGGCATGAAAATGGAAGTTCGGCAGTGAGAACGAGAGAATGAGGGTCTCCGACGTGAAGCGGAGCTTTCGAGGACCAATCTGAAGGTCCAACGCCTTGCCCGTCCAGCTGTTGACCTCGTCAACGGTAAACGCCTCTAGCGCCGTTTGCGCCTTGTCCATCATGGCCCGCAGGTCGGCGAAAGGGACGGGCCCCACCAATGCGGGCGGGGCGAACACGCCGGTTTTCGCAGCCTCCAGCCCCCACACGGCATGGTGCCACGCGGCTTCGATCTGAAAGTGGAAGGGCGCCATGTCTTCGAAGAGCCGGACCTGCACGAAATCGTCCGGATCAGCGCCGATTTCAGCGCAGTGCCGCGCCGCACGGTCAAGAAAGCCGCCGACGGCTCTGACGGTCTGCAGGAAGGTCGGAACGCTAAGGTCGTAGAGCGTTGTCGCCATCGGCTTCCCCATTTGAGTCGGACGGCGTGAGCTTCTTATTGGCCGGGCCGTCCGGTTTTGCGCGGACGGCCACGACGGCTCTTCTTTTGCGCGGGGTCGTCGAATTCGCGCGTCCGCGTCGGCATCTGAGGGCGAGAGGGTTTCTCTCCCGACTTCACCGGCAGCGAGGCGTGCGGGCCCATCTCATCAAGCGTCGGCTTATGCGGTCCCGAAATCTTTTCGCCGAAAGCTCCTGCCTTGATGCGGCTATCGACATTCGGAGCCCGCGCTGCCGGTATCGGCCTGTCGGTCCCTGGCCCCATATCGTCGAGCGACGGTTTTTTGATCCTCGATCCCCCGCCCGGCGGCCGGCTCGACGAAGGAGAGTCGCCGGGCGCAGACAGAGAACTCGATTGCGCATGCGTCGGCTGCACCGGCTCGTAGTCGGTACTGACGCGCGAAGTGTTGCTACCCCGGGGCGGGGAAGCAGGCATGTTCGCTTTCGCGCCGTACTTGCGTTCGCCTTTGAAACTGCCGGCACGGTCTTCGACGTCGCTCTGACGCGCCAGCGGATCATCGGAAATGGCGAGCTCGGTCTCGCGCAGTCGTTTGATTTCGTCGCGCAGGCGTGCCGCCGTTTCGAATTCGAGATCGGCGGCGGCGTCTTTCATCCGCCGTTCCATGTCCGCGATGACGGCCTGCAGGTTGTGACCGAGCGACTGCACGTTTTCGCCATCCGCAAGTCCGGCATCGACGGTGACGTGATCCTGCTCGTAAACGGACTGCATCACGTCATGAATATTGCGCTTGATACTCTCCGGCGTGATGCCGTTGGCCTCGTTCCACGCGACCTGCTTTTCGCGCCGCCGGTTGGTCTCGGCGATGGCGCGCTCCATCGAGCCCGTCATCTGGTCTGCGTAGAGAATGACCTTGCCGTCGACGTTGCGCGCCGCGCGTCCGATTGTCTGCACCAGCGAGGTTTCCGAACGTAGAAAACCTTCCTTGTCGGCGTCGAGAATAGCGACGAAGGCGCACTCGGGAATGTCGAGCCCTTCGCGCAGCAGGTTGATGCCGATCAGCACGTCGAAGGCGCCAAGCCGCAAATCGCGGATGATCTCGATGCGCTCCAGCGTCTCGATATCCGAGTGCATGTAGCGAACGCGAACGCCGTTCTCGTGCATGTATTCGGTGAGGTCTTCGGCCATTCGCTTGGTAAGCACAGTCACCAGCGTCCGGTAGCCTTTCTGAGCGACCTGCCGAACCTCATCGAGCAAATCGTCGACCTGTGCCTTGGCCGGCCGGATCTCCACGAGCGGGTCGATCAGACCCGTCGGGCGAATGACCTGTTCGGCGAAGACGCCGTTCGATTGCTCCAGTTCCCAGCTCGCCGGTGTTGCGGAGACGAACACCGATTGCGGCCGCATCGCATCCCACTCTTCGAAGCGAAGCGGCCGGTTATCCATGCACGACGGCAGGCGGAACCCGTATTCGGCGAGCGTCGCTTTACGCCGGAAGTCGCCACGGAACATGCCGCCGATCTGCGGAACCGTGACGTGACTTTCGTCCGCGAAGACGAGGGCGTTATCGGGGAGATATTCGAACAGTGTCGGGGGCGGATCGCCGGGATTGCGCCCCGTGAGATAGCGCGAATAGTTCTCGATGCCGGCGCACGAGCCCGTCGCTTCCATCATTTCCATGTCGAATGTCGTGCGCTGCTCCAGGCGCTGGGCTTCGAGCAGCTTTCCGGCGTTATGCAACTCGTCGAGGCGCTGTTTCAGTTCGATCTTGATCGACTTGATCGCCTGCTGCAGCGTCGGCTTCGGCGTCACATAGTGCGAATTGGCATAGAGCTTGACCAGTGCCAGCTCGTCCGTCTTTGCGCCGGTCAGCGGATCGAATTCGACAATGCTTTCGATCTCGTCGCCGAACAGCGAGAAGCGCCAGGCGCGATCCTCTAAGTGGGCCGGAAAGACTTCGACCGTGTCGCCGCGCGCCCGGAATGTGCCGCGAACGAAATTGTGATCGTTGCGGCGGTAATGCAGCGCCACCAGATCGGCCAGCAGTTGATCGCGCGAAAGCTGCTCGCCGGCGCGCACCGTGAACGTCATCGCGGTGTAGGTTTCGACCGAGCCGATACCGTAAATGCAGGAGACCGACGCGACGATGATCACGTCATCGCGTTCGAGCAGGGCGCGCGTCGCGGAATGGCGCATGCGATCGATCTGTTCGTTGACCGATGCTTCCTTCTCTATGTACGTGTCCGTGCGCGGCACGTAGGCTTCCGGCTGATAATAATCGTAGTACGAGACGAAGTACTCGACCGCGTTGTCCGGAAAGAAGCTTTTGAACTCGCCATAAAGCTGCGCCGCCAATGTCTTGTTCGGTGCCAGGATCAGCGCCGGACGCTGCGTCGCCTCGATGACGTGCGCCATCGTGAACGTCTTGCCGGAGCCGGTGACGCCAAGCAGCACCTGATTATGCTCGTGCTTCTGAACGCCTCCGACAAGCTCGGCGATGGCTTGCGGCTGATCGCCTTTCGGCTCGTATTCCGAAGCGATCTTGAATGCGATGCCGCCTTCGCTTTTTTCCGGACGCTCCGGGCGATGCGGCGTGAACACCGGCATGCCGCCCGAGACGATCGGATGGGTTGCCATCAAAGGCTGCCGCGAAAGAAGTTCCTTGGCGCGGTCTGAACGCTCGGCGGGCTTTGTCAGAAGCGCCGTCAGGCTATCGGTCAGGCTCTCACCACCCATCGGCGGTCGTGGCCCGGATTGGCGCAACGCCGGAAGCGTCGGCAGTCCGTCCGCCGTCGTCTTCGGAGTGAAATCCGCCGGTGCGAAATACGAACGCGATTCCGCGAAACCCGGCGTTCCGGCGGCGGTTTCCGCAGGCGGCGCGACAGGCTTTCCGGATTTGCCGCGCGACGGACGCGGACGGGGCGGTTTGCCGGAGGATGATTTGGACGGTGGCGACACAGGCTCAATATAGGATGCGAGGGCCGAAGCCATAAATGCTGTTTCCGGGCCACAGTGTCACGCTTCCGCGTCCACGGCCAGTGGCGGGCACCCCCCAACCGAATGCTCACGCTGTCCCGTTCGAAGGAGCTCCTTACGGAAGAGTAAGTTCCGTCAGTGAGCTGCGGAGTGATAGCCAAGCGTTGATCGGCAGGGATCCGATTTCGTTCGTCCCTCCGGTTCAGCGGGCCCGGGGCAACCAAATTGGTTCACCGACGTTGCAACAGAAAGACTACGGAGCACACACAATGGTCTCACTGAAAACGGTTGCAGCCGCGGCGGCTGCGATGATGGTCGTCGGCGGCGGCGCAGCCTTCGCTGATACGGCGAAGACAGCGGCAAAGCCCGTCGTTCACTCGCCGGAATCGATCCAGTGCTCGAAGGAAGCCGACGCCAAGGGTCTGCACGGCAAAGATCGCAAGAAATTCCGCGCGCACTGCAAGAAAGAGCTGATGAAGCATCCTGCCGAAAAGAAGTCGTAAGCCTTCAGTCATCTCCTGCATACGAATCCGGAACCCCGCCGCGCTATCGGCGGGGTTTTTTATCGCGTCGGGTCGTTGGATGTCACAAACAAAGAACCCGCAGCCTGATGAGCCACGGGTTCGAAATTGGATCCGGTTGGAGCGGAATTAGAGGGTACGTCCTGCGCGCCCGCCGACCATCGGCGCGTTGCTCCGGTCGATCTCCATCACGAAGCGCACCGGGCGCGCATTCGGATTGGTGACGTCGCGCGCCGTGACAAGGACGAAGTGCGCCGGACCCGACGACGTGTCGATCTCGGTGATCTGCGGCGCGAAATCGGAAACCGTCGCAACCTCGAACGTGCGCCGATGCCCGCTGAGGGTCATCGAAATTTGATCGCCGACCGAGACCGGACGAGCAACGGGCTGACTGTCATCATGGCGCATGGCCGTCAGCCAGAATTCTTCAGAGCCGGAAATCGGAGCGGCCGAGGCAACGGTCTTGGCCGGCGAAGCGGCTGCATTCGCCGCGTTCGTGAGCGCCGTTGCAAAGCTGGTTCGAAGCACCGTCTCGCTATTCGCAAAGAAAAAAGCGGCACCGACAGCGGCGATCGTCGCTCCCGCGGAGAGGCCCAGCCAAAACGGCCGCATCTGTTGCCTCGTCATTCTCCGCACCTCCAAAGGTCTTGTAGTGCTGTATATATAAGTCGGCTTGAGACGAAACGGTTCACTCGCCATCAGACCTACAGTCGAGATTACGGCATTTCAATAGCGCCTAGGGTCACGGATTGCGGAAAACAGGATTACCTGGGACCTCGGCACCGGGCGCTCGGACGCGCATAGACATGCCGTAAGTGTCTGAAAATCGACAGATTAAAGGCAGCCAGCAGGGAGAATGAGAGCCCCAGGAGGACCCATGCCGCCCCGTGGCTGGTGCGCCGGAAGACGGCATTCGGATCCGAGGGTGAACTCGTCGTCGCGATCTCGATGATGGGTGGCGGTTCAGACGGCGCAATGGCTTTCAAGGTTGGCGCGCTGGCGGCGTGGTCGAGCGTGGCGAACGCGGCCGAGAAGGGGCAGGCATGCACAGGCGCGCTGGTGGTCACTGCGGTGAACAGGACGAAGACGATACCCGCCGCGATGGCGTCCAGCGCCGGACGCAGCATGAAGCGCCGGTATCGGGCGCGAGCTGGGCGCTTCGACGACATCTCAGGGGAGCGCGCGCTGTCGGCCATGTTCCAAATCCTCCCGCTTGCAGTGATTTGGTAATCACCACCCATTAAGGGAAAGTTGACCGATGCTTCTTGGCGCGCTTGGGTCCGGATTGTGGCGTGGGCTGTCTAATTGCTCAACCAGCTTTGAATCTTATGTTGCGTTGCACCGAAGCATCACGGCCGCCACGATGGTTCGAAAGTACATGGGCAAGGGGCAAAACGTCGGCTTGCGGCGGCAAATCATTGCAATTAGGGTCCGCGCCGCTTGTTTCGCAAAAGCGAAATGATCAATCGGACTCCCCTCATTGGGACGGGCGCCACATGGGCTTCATTGCCGACAGTTTGAATCGTATCCAGCCGTCTGCCACGATCGCAGTTTCCACAAAAGCGCGCCAACTTGCGGCGCAAGGCCGGGACATCGTCTCGCTATCGGCGGGCGAACCCGACTTCGACACGCCGCAGAACATCAAAGACGCCGCGAAGCGGGCCTTGGATGCGGGCAAGACCAAATACACTGACGTTGACGGCATTCCGGAACTGAAGGCGGCGATCGTCGCCAAGTTCAAGCGCGACAACAACCTCGACTACAAGCCCAGTCAGGCCTCGGTCGGCACTGGCGGCAAGCAGGTTCTCTATAACGCGCTACTCGCCACCCTCAATCCGGGTGACGAAGTGGTGATACCGTCGCCGTGCTGGGTGTCTTACGCGGATATCGTGCAGCTCGGTGGAGGGACGCCAGTCTTCGCGCCGACGACGCTTGAGGACGGCTACAAACTGAAGCCGGAAGCGCTCGAAAAGGCCATCACGCCGAAGACGAAGTGGTTCATATTCAACTCGCCGTCGAACCCGACAGGCACGGCCTATTCGCAAGCTGATATCAAGGCCCTGACCGACGTTTTGCTCAAGCATGAGCACGTCTGGATCTTGACCGACGATATGTACGAGCACTTGCTCTACGACGGTCTGAAGTTCGCGACTCCGGCTGCCGTCGAACCGCGTCTCTATGATCGCACCTTGACGATGAATGGTCTGTCGAAGGCCTACTGCATGACCGGCTGGCGCTTGGGTTATGCGGCGGGGCCCGAAATTCTCATCAACGCGATGCGCAAGCTGCAATCGCAATCGACATCGAATCCGTCATCGATCACTCAGTGGGCGGGCGTCGAGGCGTTGAATGGTCCGCAGGATTTCATCGCCAAGAACAATCAGATCTTCGTCGAGCGTCGCGATCTTGTGGTCGGCATGCTCAATCAGGCGAAGGGACTTCAATGTCCAAAGCCGCAAGGCGCATTTTACGTCTATCCGAGCATAAAAGCGTTGATCGGCAAGACGAGCAAAAGCGGCGTCCGCATCGATACTGACGAGGCGTTCGTTACGGCGTTGCTGGAAGAAGAAGGCGTCGCTGTCGTTCACGGAGCCGCGTTCGCGGGCTCTCCGTCGTTCCGAGTGTCTTACGCCGCTTCGACGGAGGCGCTGAAAGACGCATGCACGCGCATTCAACGCTTCTGCGGAAATCTCACCTGATTTTCAGGTAACAAAAAAGCGCGCGAAAGCTCGCGCGCTTGCATCGCCTCGAACTCACGGTCGAGCGTTAGGCCGCCGCGCCGCCGATAAAGCGGCCAGTCAGCCAGTCCCACGCATGCGCAACGTGCCCGGTCAAGGGCTTGCCGTCGATGGCGGGCACAACGGGACGCCAGATGGCAATTGCAGTCGTGGGCTGCGACTTGAATTCAAAAACCTTCGGTTCGGCACCGAAGCCGTCGGGCAGCTCATCTTCGACCGCCATCACGTACCCTGCAGCATTGGCTGCGGACATCAGTGATTCGATACTCATAACCCAGCCTCGCATTTCTGAGCCCATCTCCCTCAAGCTCATTCCGGATCTTGCGCCTGTGCCCATTAAAACGCGCCAAACACGGACCGGTTCATGATGCGGCAAGATTAAAGTTATTCAAGCGATTTTTGCATTTTGAGACGAACCTAAGCCATTCAGGGCCAAAGTCGTTTCGGCACAGCAGCAAACATTTATCCACAGGCCCAGCAACTTTATTGCATTGCGATATGAAAGTTTCACGAAACTGTGCGGCGAATATCGTTGTGCCGCTGCCGCTTTAGAGCGAGCATCGGCCTTGCCGCGCCTTCCGAGGTGCGGGGTGCGGCCCAAGCGTGGGTGCGCGCCTCGCAAAGTTCGGAGGCAATCATGACAAGCTCAGATCGCCCAAAGGGCAGAAATGGCGCTCAAGGAGACAGGGCCGGGGTCCGCAGCGCGCGTTGCGTTGCGCTGATCGGACCCTTCGCCAGCGGAAAGACGACACTTCTCGAAACCATTCTCGCACGCACCGGCAGCATCCAGAGAGCCGGCTCCATCGCCGCCAAATCGACGGTCGGCGATAACACTCCAGAAGCCCGCGACCACGCTATGAGTGTCGGGCTCAACGTCGCCGACGTAACATTCCTCGGTGACAAATTCACCTTCATCGATTGTCCAGGCTCCGTCGAGTTTGCCCACGAAGGGACACTCGCGCTTCCGGCCTGCGATATGGCCGTCGTCGTCTGCGAAGCTGATCCCAAGCGCGTCGCGGCCTTGCAAGTCATCCTGAAGCACCTCGAAGAAACCGGCATTCCGCATCTGCTTTTCCTGAACAAGATCGACGCTTCGCAAACGCCGGTGCGCGACATCATTCCGAGCTTGCAGCCGGCGAGCGCCAAGCCGCTGGTGCTGCGGCAAATCCCGATCTGGGAGGACGGCGTCGCGAAGGGCTTCGTCGATCTCGCGTCCGAACGGGCCTATGCCTACCACGACAACGAAGGGAGCACGATCATCGAGCTGCCGTCGGCGGTCGAGGCGCGCGAAAAGGAGGCCCGCTTCCAGATGCTCGAAAAGCTCGCCGACTACGACGACGAGCTGATGGAACAATTGCTCGCCGACGAGACGCCGGAGAACGATCGCGTTTTCGACGACCTGACGAAGGAATTGAAGGACGGATTGATCTGTCCGGTGCTCCTTGGCTCGGCGGAGCAGGGGCACGGGATCATGCGCTTGTTGAAAGCCCTTCGGCATGAATGTCCGTCTGTCGAAGATACCGTGCGGCGTCTCAAACTCGAAAACGTCAAATCGGCGGCTTACGTCTTCAAGAGCGTGCATACGAAATCCGGCGGTAAGCTCTCGTTCGCGCGCGTGCTCGCCGGAGACGTTCCTGACAATGCGACCATCACGAGCGGTCAGGGCCAGGAAGCGCGCATCGCCGGCATTTTCTCGGTGCGCGGCGAGGAAACGACGAAATGCACCGGCGCGAAGGCCGGCGATACCGTGGCACTGGGCCGTCTCGATGCGGTGCATTCGGGCGAGACGATCGGCGTCGGAAAATCGGCCGTCACCCAAATTCCGGTGCCGAAACCGGCGCAATCCGTGCTCGCCATCGGGCTCGGTTTGAAGGATCGCAAGGACGAGGTGAAGCTGTCTTCGGCGGCGGGCAAGCTCGTGGATGAAGATCCCTCGCTGACCCTCGAACACAATGCCGAGATGCATCAAATCCTTTTGCACGGACAGGGCGAGATGCACCTGCGCGTGGCGCTCGAAAGGCTAATGCGCAAGTACGGCATCGAGGTTCTGCGCGAGAAGCGCCGCATCGGCTACAAGGAAACGATCCACGCGTCGACCGAGGTTCGTGGACGCCACAAAAAGCAATCCGGCGGTCACGGACAGTTCGGCGATGTGAAGATCGACATCAAGCCGTTGCCGCGCAGTTCAGGCATCACGTTTGCTGAAAAAATTACGGGAGGCGCCATTCCGCGCAACTTCATCCCGTCGGTCGAAATCGGCGTACGCGATTACCTGACCGAAGGCCCGCTCGGCTTTCCCGTTGTCGATGTCGCCGTCACATTGACGGACGGCTCGTATCACACAGTCGATTCTTCCGACATGGCATTCCGTCAGGCCGGGCGATTGGCGATGTCGGAAGGCATGCCCAAGTGCAGTCCGGTGCTCCTCGAACCGATCATGGCCGTCTCGATTGCCGTGCCGTCGGAGGCGAATGCCCGGATCAACAGCATCATCTCGCAGCGGCGTGGACAGATTTTGGGGTTCGACGCGCGGGAGGGATGGCCGGGCTGGGACGTCATCGAAGCTCATATCCCGGAATCGGAGATGGATAATCTGATTATCGATCTCAGGTCCGCGACAGCAGGCGTCGGCTCGTTCACGTTCGGCTTCGACCACTTGGCCGAGGTGTCAGGCAGGTTGAAGGAGCAGGTGCTCGCCGCAAACCGCGCGGCGGCCGAATGACGGCCTGATCGAACTGCAACGGCTCTGGCGCGGTGCTCATCGAAGCATCGCGCCAAGCATCCTCAAAACATCGCGAAGTTAGTTCGCGGCTTTCGCAGCGGCCGCGGGTTTTACGGGCGTCTTGGGGCCCTTGAAATATTCGGTCATCGCTTCCCGGCAGAGCGGCGAAAGACCGTCCCCGCCCTGATCCATATACGTCTTCAGCGCGTCCCGCATGCGCGGCTCCCAGGCAGCGTGAATATGCTTGGAAATGCCGTCGATGGCCTCCGCTTTGGGGTAGGGCGACCAGAAGTCTGCAATCTGATTGGCCATCTGGACGAGTACGGAGGCTTTCATCACGTCACCGGTTTGCGTTTGAAGGAAAAGATCCGATTAGGAATTGAAAACGACTGGACGGCCCTTCGCAAGGGCCGCCAGAAACAGATTGGATTTGCGCGCGAGATCCAGCGCCAGCGACGTCGGAGCGGAAACGGTCACGAGCGCCCCGATCCCCGCCGTTACCGTCTTCTGAACGAGTTCGAAGCTGCAACGGCTCGTCATCAGCACGAAGCCCTCACGGACATCGATGGCATCGCGAACCAGCGCGCCGATCAGTTTGTCGAGAGCGTTGTGGCGTCCGACATCTTCGCGCACGAGCTTGATCTCGCCATCGCGTGAGACCCACGCTGCGCCATGCACCGAGCGATTGAACTGGTTCATCGGCTGGTGCTCAAACAACTTGGCGGCGGCGCGTTCGATAGTTTCCGGGGCTGGCGCCCACTGACGTTCCAAGACCGGCAACGGACGAACCGCCGACGAAATATCTTCAATGCCGCAAAGCCCGCAGCCCGTTCGGCCTTCGACCGAGCGGCGCGCCAGCCGCGACGTCTCAAGCGCCGTTTCCGGAACCGCGACGTCGACGGTGATGCCCTCATCGGCCGGCATGACGAGGACGCCGCGAATCTCTTTCGGATCTTTCAGAATGCCTTCGCCGACGAGGAACCCGAACGCGAAGTCTCTGAGATCCGCCGGCGTCGCCATCATCACGGTGTAAGGCTCGGAATTGATTTGCAGCGCCACCGGCGTTTCCTGCGGCAACTGCCACGTAACCGGCTGCACCGTGCCGGCGATCACGGTTTCGCCCAAGGCGGGATGAGAGCAGAAACTCTCGTCCCCGTCCTGTTGCGAAATCACGTTCGGTATCACGCTCATTGCGAGTGATTTGAGATAGGCCGGCGGAATTATTCCGCCGGTTCTAGCTTCTTCTCCGTATCGATACGCTTGTTTTCAATATTGCGCGAAGTCCACTCGCTCTGCCAGTCGGATGGCTGGTTCGACGGCGTGACCTGAACGGCGGTGACCTTGTATTCGGGGCAGTTCGTCGCCCAATCCGAATTGCTGGTCGTGATCAGGTTGGCGCCCGTCGCCGGGTGGTGGAACGTCGTGTAGACGACGCCTTGAGGCATACGATCCGAAATTTGCAGCCGGATCGTCGTCGCGCCCGCGCGGCTCGCAAGAGACACGATCTGCCCATCCTTCAGAGCGCGGACTTCCGCATCATAAGGATGCATTTCGAGGATGTCCTCGGCGTGCCAGGCATTGTTGTCCGTGCGCCGCGTCTGCGCGCCGACATTGTATTGCGACAGGATGCGTCCGGTCGTCAGGATCAGCGGGAAGTTGTTGCTTGCACGCTCATCCGTCGCCATGAACGCCGTCAGCATGAACCGGCCCTTGCCGCGGACGAACTCGTCCGTGTGCATGATCGGCGTACCGGTCGGATGCTGCTCGTTGCACGGCCATTGGATCGACCCGAGTTCGTCGATACGCTCATAAGAGATACCTTCGAACGGCGGTGTCGTTCTCGCGATCTCGTCCATGACTTCGGATGCCGAATTGTAGTGCATCGGGAAGCCCATCGCAGTCGCCAGGCGGCTGACGATTTCCCACTCCGGCATACCCTGCTTTTCCTGAACGACCTTGCGGACGCGATTGACGCGGCGCTCGGCGTTGACGAACGTGCCGTCCTTTTCAAGGAACGACGTGCCCGGCAGGAAGACGTGAGCAAACGCCGTCGTCTCGTTCAGGAAGAGATCCTGCACGACCACGATGTCCATGGCCCGCAGCGCCGCTTCGACGTGATGCGTATCGGGATCGGACTGCGCGATATCTTCGCCGTGAATGAACATGCCGCGGTAGGTGCCGTCGATGGCGGCATCGAACATGTTGGGAATGCGCAGACCCGGCTCATCGTCGAGTTCGCGGTTCCATTCCTTCTCATAAAGCTCGCGCGTTTCCTTATTCGAGACGTGGCGATAGCCCGGATACTCGTGCGGCGCCGAGCCCATGTCGGAGGAGCCCTGCACGTTGTTCTGGCCGCGCAGCGGGTTCACGCCGACGCCTTCGCGGCCGATGTTGCCCGTCGCCATCGCGAGGTTGGCCAGAGCCATGACCGTCGTCGAGCCCTGCGTGTGCTCGGTGACGCCGAGGCCGTAGTAGATCGCAGCGTTGCCGCCCGTTGCGTAGAGCCGCGCCGCCTCGCGCACCATCTGCGCCGGAACGCCGGTAATCTGTTCCGTAGCCTCAGGCGAATGCTCAGGCTGCTTGATGAACTCTTCCCAACGGAAGAAATCCGTTTTCTCGCAGCGCCGGTTGACGAACTTCCGGTCGATGAGATTTTCGGTGGCGATCACGTGACAGATGGCATTGACCACCGCAACGTTCGTCGAAGGCATCAGCTGCAGATGGTAATCCGCTTTCACGTGCGGCGAGTCGACGAGATCGATACGCCGCGGATCGATGACGATGAGCTTCGCGCCCTCGCGAAGCCGCTTCTTCATGCGAGAGCCGAAGACCGGGTGAGCATCGGTCGGGTTGCAACCGATGACCAACATCACATCGGTTTTGTCCGTGCTCTTGAAATCCTGCGTGCCGGCCGCTTCGCCGAACGTCACCTTCAGGCCGTAGCCGGTCGGCGAGTGGCAAACGCGAGCGCACGTATCGACGTTGTTGTTGTTGAACGCGGCGCGGACGAGTTTTTGAACGGAATAAATCTCTTCCAGCGTCGTGCGCGAGGATGTAACGGCGCCGATCGATCTGCGGCCGTATTTCTCTTGCGTCTCCATGAACCGCTTCGCGGCGTAGTTGATCGCCTCGTCGAATGTGACGACCTGCCAGGGATCTGTAATCTTCTCGCGGATCATGGGGGTCGTGATGCGATCCTTGTGCGTCGCGTAGCTGAACGCGAAGCGACCCTTGACGCACGAATGGCCTTCGTTGGCGCCGCCGTCCTTGTACGGCACCATGCGCGAGATTTCCTCGCCGCGCATTTCAGCCTTGAACTGGCAGCCGACGCCGCAATAGGCGCAGGTGGTGATGATCGAATGCTCCGGCTGGCCGAGATCGACAACCGACTTCTCGATCAGCGTTGCCGTCGGGCAGGCCTGCACGCAGGCGCCGCACGAGACACATTCGGAAGCCAGGAACGATTCATCCATGCTGGCCGCGACGTGCGAAGCAAATCCGCGCCCGTCGATCGTCAGCGCGAACGTGCCCTGAACTTCTTCGCAGGCTCTGACGCAGCGCGAGCAGACGATGCACTTCGACGGCTCGAACTGGAAGTAGGGATTCGAAAGATCTTTCGGCTTGAAGCGATCGTTGGCCGTGCCGTCGGCGCTCTTGGCGAAGACGTGGTTTTCGCCGTCGTAGCCGTAGCGAACTTCGCGCAGACCGACGGCGCCGGCCATATCCTGAAGCTCGCAGTCGCCGTTCGCCGCGCAGGTGAGGCAGTCGAGCGGATGATCGGAGATGTAAAGCTCCATCACGCCGCGGCGAAGATTGGCGAGGCGTTCGTTCTGCGTCGAAACCTTGATGCCCGGCGCGACCGGGGTGGTGCATGAAGCGGGCGTTCCGCGGCGGCCTTCGATTTCGCACAGGCACAGGCGGCACGAGCCGAAGGGATCGAGGCTGTCGGTCGCGCAGAGCTTCGGGATCTGAATCCCAAGCTGCATCGCCGCGTTCATGATCGAGGTGCCCTCGGGCACCGTGATCTCACGGCCATCGATTTCGAGCGTGACCATCTTGGTCATCTCGTGAACTTCCGGTGTCTTGGTGCCGTAGTCCGTCTCTTTGATGAGCGTCATCGGCTTAACGTGCTGGTTCATTGTCCGTCCTCGTTGAGGTCGTCTGATCCTGAAAACTACTCTGCGGCGTCAGCAAGAAACTTGTTGGGCGCCGGCTTGTGAAAATCATCCGGGAAGCCTTTGAGTGCGCTCATGACCGGGAAGGGCGTCAGCCCACCCATCGCGCACAGCGAGCCATCCGTCATCGTAACGCAAAGATCTTCGAGCAGAGCGATATTCTTATCCCGGTCGACGTCGGCGATGATCCGGTCGATCACCTCGACACCGCGCGTCGATCCGATACGGCACGGCGTGCACTTGCCGCAGCTTTCGATGGCGCAGAATTCCATAGCAAAACGCGCCTGCTGGGCCATGTCCACGGTGTCGTCGAACACCACCAGACCGCCATGACCGACCATCGCGTCGACCTTGGCGAATTCCTCGTAATCCATCGGCACATCGAACTTGGACTCGGGGATATAGGCACCGAGCGGCCCGCCGATCTGAATGGCGCGCACCGGGCGTCCCGTCGCCGTGCCGCCGCCCCAATCCTCGACGAGCTGCCGCGTCGTGACGCCGAATGCTTTCTCGACGAGACCTCCCTGCTTGATGTTGCCGGCAAGCTGGAAAGCCAGCGTGCCGCGCGAACGGCCGACGCCATAGTTCTTGTAGAATTCGCCACCCTTGGAGAGGATGATCGGCACCGCCGCAAAGCTCATCACGTTGTTGATGATCGTCGGTTTGCCGAAAAGACCCTCGATGGCCGGGATCGGCGGCTTATAGCGAACGATGCCGCGCTTGCCTTCGAGGCTGTCGAGCATCGACGTTTCTTCGCCGCAGATGTAGGCGCCCGCGCCCATGCGCACGAAAAGATCGAACGAGTAGCCCGAACCTTGAATGTTATCGCCGAGCCAGTTCGCCTTGCGTGCGATCTCGATGGCTTCACGCAACACATGCACCGAATGCGGGTACTCGGAGCGAACGTAGATGTATCCCTTCGTGGCGCCGCCGGCGACGGCCGCGATCGTCATGCCCTCGATCAGGCAATAGGGATCGCCTTCCATCAGCATGCGGTCGGCGAACGTGCCGCTGTCGCCTTCATCAGCATTGCAGGCGACGTATTTCTGGTCGGCCTCGAGATCGTGGACGGTCTTCCACTTGATGCCGGTCGGGAACCCGGCGCCGCCGCGTCCGCGCAGGCCCGATGTCGTCACTTCGGTGACGATGTCGATCGGCTGCATCGCCAGAGCCTTCGTCAGCCCCTGAAAACCACCGTGTTTGCGATAATCTTCGATCGACAGCGGATCGGTGATGCCGCAACGCGCGAAAGTCAGCCGTTCCTGGTTTTTGAAATACGGAATGTCCTCGGTCAGCCCATGTCCGAGCTTGTGCGATTTGCCTTCGAGGAATCCGGCTTCGAACAAGCCGGCGACGTCCTTCGCAGAAACCGGACCGTAGGCGACACGGCCCTGCGCCGTTTCGACTTCAACGAGCGGCTCCAGATAGAGCATGCCGCGCGAGCCGTTGCGGACGATGCGAACGTCTTTATTCAGCTTCTTGGCTTCACGCGCGATAGCGGCCGCAACTTCGTCGGCGCCGACGGAGAGAGCAGCAGCATCACGAGGAACGAATACGGTAATCATTCCGCGGCCTCCTTATCGAGACCGGCAATGATCTCATCAAATCGTTGAGCATCGACCTTGCCGTACAGTTTTTCGCCGACCATGATCGCCGGCGACAGCGCGCAATTGCCCAAGCAAAAGACCTGCTCGATGGTGACTGAGCCGTCGGCCGTTGTGCCGCCAAGCGGTGTTTTCAGCGATGACTCGGCGTGTGCGCAAAGGGCAGCCGTGCCCATCGACTGGCAGGCTTCGGCGCGACAGATCTTGATGATGTGCTTGCCGACGGGATGCCGCTTGAAGTCGTGATAGAAGGAAACGACGCCGTAAATCTCGGCCCGCGAGCGATTGAGTGCGCGCGCGATCACGGGCAGCGTCTCTTCCGGCACGTAGCCGAGGTCGTGCTGCATCTCGTGGAAAATTTCCAGCAGCTCATCGGGCCGGTTGCCGTGCCGGGCGCAAATAGCTAACGCCGCCAATTCGGCCGGTGTTGAGGCGACCGGCTCGATCTTTGGCGCACGCTTCTTCGATTTCCTAACTTCATTCGCCATTCGGCGTTTCCCTAGAATTGCCGCCGGGCATTATCGGCTGAATTTCTTATTAGATGCGTACTTTGCCACGAATTTTCTAGTGTTGCATTTTGCAACTGCGATCAAATCGGTATCTCCGATCCGGTCATCGATCGCGTCTATGCTGCATTGCGGAAACCTATGATGTGCCCATAGTTTAGGCGATGCTCGGTTTCGGCGGAAATATCGGCGATGTGCCCTTGGGTGAAAACGTCGCGGCGGCCTCTCGGAAAGCCCGCACGAGCGGCGCGACAGGGTCTCGGTCCGGCGTGATCAATCCAACGCTGTGAGCGATGGCCGGATCCTTGAGCGGCACCGGCTGCAGGTCCGGATCGCGCCCGAAAATATCGATGATATATTCGGGCATGATGCACGGCAGGCCCATCAATTTAACGTTTGAATACAGGTTGATAACGGAATTGGTCTCCAGCGCCGGCTCAGGACGGCAGTTGGCCATGCGAAAAGCGTGATCGATGATCCGGCGATTCTGCATGTTGGCTGTCGGCAGTCCGAGCGGCAGTCGTGAGGCCTCCCCCCACGTCACCGCTTCCTGCTCGGCAACAGGGTGGCCCTTGGGAACGAACAGGCAGTAGCGCTCGGTATAGAGGGACGTCGCCAGGAGGCCGTTGATGGGCTCGTTGTCCAGGTAGCTGATCCCGGCATCGAGAGAATAATCGTCGAGCCCGCGCAAAATTTCTTCCGAGCTGAGCGACATCACCGTGAAATCGATGTGCGGATGCAATTTCCGGACGCTGCGGGTCAGGTAGGGGATCATCGGCAGGGCCGAAGGAATGGCCCCGAGCGCCAGCCGTCCGGTCAAGCCGAAGTCACTGGTCGCCAGATGCGCCAGCTCCTGATTCATCGAAGCCCAGTTGTTGAGAATGAGCTGCGCCCATTTCAGGACGCGCTCGCCTTCCTGCGTCAGTCCCTGATAGCGTTGCCCCCGCTCGACGATCGGAACGCCGAGTTCAAGCTCAAGCTGCCGAATGCGCCCGGAAAGCGTCGGTTGGGTGACGTGACAAGCGTTGGCGGCCCGGGTGAAGTGCTTTTCGCGCGCCAGGGCCACAAGGTATTGAAGCTGCCGGATGTCCATTCTGGGCTCTATCCGCCGAGAGACGGACAATCATCGATAGTTCTTCCGAAGAATGCAATCGGCAGCCTCAGCAGGCCATTCCGTCGGCATCGAAAACATGCCCGGAGAGCGATCGGCCCTTGCGCGAAGCAAGATGCAGCGCCAGCGTCGCGACATCGGGCTCGTTGCTCAGTGTCGCACCGGCGCTGCTCAGGACGGACGGGCCGACGGCGTTGACGCGAATGCCCTGCGACGCCCACGTCCGCGCTTCTTTTGCTGTCATCGCGGCGAGCGCGGTGCGCGCATAACCGGCAATTGCGGAATCCCGGCCATTGCGCGGCGGCGGCATCTTCAGAACGTTGAGAACAAGTCCCTCACTCAGCACGATGCACATGCGGTTGGCGAGGACGCGCGTCAACTGCGCCAGCGGCGCCAGTTTATCCGCGATGAGCGATTCGAGATCGCCGTCGCTTTCGACGGCGTCCATTTCCTCATACGAAATGCAGGCCATGTTGATGGCGGCGTCGAGCCCGCCGTAGGACTGGGCCGAGGTCTGTGCGAACGCCGCTGCGCTGTCGGCGGTCGAGATGTTCTGCGTGTGCAGGCGAATCTCGCTGGCGCTTTGCGTCAGCACCGCGACGAGTTCGATCAGCTCGGGAGAAAGCTCGGTCGTATGAACGATCAACCGCGCGTTGAAGTCCGCGAATGATCTGGCGACGTCGACTCCGGCTGCCGCCGTAAGACCTGTGATGAGGATGCGCGCCTGCGCAAGTTCACTCGAAACGAAATCATCGGCACTCGTACTGACTCGGTCCATGTACATGGCGCTGTATCCCCTCCTCAACAAAACGCGATACCGGCGAACGCGAGAGGCGCCGTCGGTCGTACGATAGCATGCCGATTCGCCTAACGAGACCTAAACAGACAGCCGATTCGGGTACGCGGACGACGGGTCAAGGGCGCTTTTGCGGCTTTGCACTGGCCATTGGCAGGATGCTGTGTGACCCTGAAGTGTGACTGGCGCGCCCCGCGAGAGTGTGAATCAGCGCATCGGCTGCCGATGCGCCCGAAAGCTGGTGATAGGTTGTGGAAGTGACATTGCTTCTAGCTTCCGTCGCCTGCGAAGCTGATCAGAGACGAATCGATTGGCGGCGCAGAAGACGATGAGAAGACAAGACGAATCGAAATCCTCGGTGGCGGCGACGCCGGCTGGCGCGGCAGGAGAACCTGTCGAAAAGCCCGCACCCGCAGAGGAAGCGAAGCGCCGGTCCGGACCTCGCGACGGCTTTCTGCTCCTTTGCATCGCGGCCGTATCGGCGGCCATCGGCGTGATGCTTTATGCTCAGATCGGACTGTCGCTGCCCGCGGCGGTCGGCGCCGGTCTCGGAGCTTGGATTGTGTTCCTTCTCCTGCACAAGCAGGTGCAGAAGACCGCTCAGATCGACGATCTCAAAGCAGAATTGGCTCGCGCCCGTTTTCAGGCTTCGAAGGCAAGGGCAGCCCCGCAACGCGGTGCTCAGCCTTCGCCGATGGCGCCGGGTATGCCGTCGCGACAGGACGCCCGGCAGCCGGATTTCGCCAGCGTCATGGCGCGATCTGAAACGACAGCTCAAGCGGCCGCCCGCGTGGCATCGAATCTGACGTCGGAAATGGCGCCGCAACGGCCGGCAAATTCCGATGCCGCACCTGTCCGTGCGCCGTCGGCGCAACGTGGCGCGCCGCAAGCACCTGCGAAAGGCGGTTCCGAGCCAGCAGCATCCGTTTCCACCGATGCAGCCACGTCGATCGACGTGAGCGGAATGCGCTTGCCGCCGAATACCGCTTCTGCGCCGCAGGCGTCCGGCACCGCGAGCGGCGGGCAAGACGATATCCCGGCGCCGCGTCCGGAAATCATTCGCGACCAGTGGTCGTTCCGCCCGCGTTCCGATTCGAAGTCGGCAGGCGCGCCGACATCCATGCGTCCGGTATCGACGGTCGAAGGCGATCTCGAGCTTGTTCAACGCAAGATCAAGGAATTGGCCGACGAGGTGAACTTCGTCGAGGCTTCGCGGCCGAGCAAGCCGCAGCAGCGCCCCGATGCTCGGCCCAATCCGACGACCGATGCAATCGAACATTCGATCGGCGCACTGAAGGCGGCCGCAAGCACGATGCGGGAGCGTCCCAATCTCGGTGACTTCATTCCGCAACTGGCCATGCCGCCAGCTGCCAAAATCCAAGCCCCCAAAGCGCAAACCTCCCAGCAGGGAACGCTGCCGGGCTTAGGCGAACTTGTCATCCCCGACACGGCGGAACGCATTGCCGGCGCGGAAAGCATGACGCCGGAGAAGGCACCGTCCCCTGGCGCGCTGCCGGACACGGCGGAGCCGCGCCTTGATCTGCCGTTGCCGCAACTTCCGCAGCTCGATCTTTCGCTCGGCTCGGCGTCGGCTGGCGGGCTTCCACCGCGTGGCCGCGAGATTGCCCGCGCCGTCGAGAACGCCACGATGGACGTCTTCCTGACGCCGATCGTGACGCTGTCGGCGCACGCCGTGAACCACTACGAAATGACCGTTGCGCTGAAGTCGGCTGACGGCGCGCGCGTCGAGGCGAGAGACGAAGATTTCACGCTCATCGGGCGTGAGCTCGGAGCCAAATTCGATATCGACCGCCTGCATCGCGCCGCCGCGTTGGCGGTGCGTATGGAAGCTCGCGACAAGGACGGCTCGCTGCTGACCACCATCATGGGAAGTTCGCTGTCGAACCGCGCCTTCCTCGAAGCCATCGCCAAATCGTATGAAGAGCGCCCGAAACTTGCGTCGCAATTGGTCGTGACGCTGACGCAGCGAGCGATCGACGACTTCACGCCGACGGTGTGGCAGGCGCTGCGCGATATGCAAACGTTCGGGTTCCGCTTTGCGCTCGACAAGATTGAGCACATGCGGACGGACTTTGCGGCGCTTGTCGTTGCCGGGTTCCGCTTCATCCGGCTGGAACCGCAGATGCTGTTCGACGGGTTTGCCGTGCCGGATCGGTTTGTGCCGGCGGACGAGATTTACCAGCGCGCGACGCTCGCCGGTTTGTCGATCGTCGCTGACGGCGTCGTTGATGCGAAAACGCAGAAACGCTTACTCGAAGTCGGCGTCGATCTTGGGCAGGGCGCGTTGTTCGGTGTGCCGCGTCAGGTCATGCTCGACGACCGCACGAAGCATTCCGCGGCGGCTTGACCGCCGTGGATTAGCCCCGCGTCGGTCGCGGCTGCAATGACGGTGTGTCGCTGCAGGCGCCCGTGACAGCGGTTGAAGCGGGCGCTATAGGGCCGTGAACGTTGCCGCGCCGTTCGCCCCTTAGCCCAGCTTCATAGCCCAATGACATCCATTCCCGTTTTGCAATCGATTGCGCCATTGGCGGCGACCTCCGACCTTTGGTTCGTCGATATCTGGGGCGTCATACACAACGGCGTCGATCCTTTCGCGTCGTCCGTCGCGGCATGCCAGAAATTCCGCGACCAGGGCGGCGCGGTTCTGCTCGTCACCAACTCGCCGCGTCCGCGCGAAAGTGTCGGCAAGCAACTCGACGGAATCGGCGTCCCGCGCTCCGCTTACGATCGCATCGTCAGTTCGGGAGACGTCTCGCGCAGCTTGATCGAGGCATGGGCTGGGCAGCCCATCTTCCACATTGGGCCCGAGCGCGACCTGCCGGTGTTCCAGGGGCTTCGTGCGTCACCCGGCGCGGCAGCGGATGACGCTGCGGTCGTAGTCTGCACGGGCCTTTACGATGACGAAACCGAAACGCCTGCCGACTACACGGGATTGCTCGCCAACCTCAAGGCGCGCGAGGTTCCGATGATCTGCGCCAATCCCGACGAGAAAGTCGAACGCGGCAATCGCATCGTTTATTGCGCCGGCGCGGTCGCGCGCGCTTACGAAGCGCTGGGCGGCGAGGTGAGCTTCGCCGGAAAGCCGTTTCAGCCGGTCTACGACCTGGCTTTGGAGATCGGCGGTCAGCTGCGCGGCGGCGTAATTGAAAAATCCCGAGTTCTCGCCATAGGCGACGGCGCTGCAACCGACATCGCCGGCGCGGCGAATTTTGGCATCCGCTCCGTCTTCATCGCCAGCGGCGTTCACGTGACGGACGGCGAAGCCATCGGTGATACAGCATCCCGCCTTTTCGCAAATGCCTCGTCCCCGCCCATCGCCGTGATGAACGCATTCGTTTGGTAGGCCCGTCTTCGATAGAGCGGCGCCGATGCTGCGTCTACCTTTCCAAGCTTAAAGTTGTTGGGGGTCGCGCGCGTCGACGTCGCTCCGCAGCAAAGTCTATAAGCCCGCCAAACGTCGATCAACTTCAAAAAATCAATTGGGTTCATGGGATCGTCAGCACGATCTTGCCGATGTGGGCGCTCGTTTCCATGCGCTCATGGGCTTTGGCCGCTTGCGCCAGCGGATAAGTGCCGTCGATCGGCACCTTGATGCTGCCTGCAGCGACGAGCGGCATGACCTTTTCTTCGATCGCGCGCGCAATCCGCTCCTTCACGTCGTTCGTGCGAATGCGCAGCGTTGAGCCGGTGATCGTCAGACGCTTCAGCATCACGCGCATGAAATCGATCGTCGCCGTCGACCCCTTTTGAAAGGCGATGTTCACGAGCCGTCCGTCGTCGCTCAGCGCCCGGATATTTTTCTCAATGTAATCGCCGCCGACCATGTCGAGAATGACGTCGACGCCACGCTTGCCCGTTTCGCTCTTTACAACTTCGGAGAAATCCTGCGTCCGATAGTTGATCGCAACATCGGCGCCGAGCGCCCGTGCCGCCGCACATTTTTCATCCGATCCGACCGTGGTGAATACGGTAGCACCGAACGCCTTGGCGAGTTGAATCGCGGTGACGCCGATGCCGCCAGTGCCGCCGTGAACGAGAAACGTTTCGCCGGCTTTCAATTCGCCGCGCTCGAAGACGTTGTGCCAGACGGTGAAAAACGTCTCCGGTATGGCGGCCGCATCAATGAACGAAAGCGTATCCGGCTTCCGAATACAGCAGACCTCGGGGGCGACCGTGTATTCGGCATAGCCGCCACCGGCGACGAGAGCCAGAACCGGATCTCCGATGCTCAGCCTTTCGACACCTTCACCAAGTGCTGCAACGACGCCTGACACTTCAAGACCAGGAAGCTCCGAATGGCCTTTCGGAGCAGGGTAGTTGCCTTGCCGTTGCAGGACGTCGGGGCGGTTGACACCCGCCGCCGTGACCTTGATCAGGACTTCGCCCTTGCCGGGCTGAGGCACGGCAACGTCACGAAGCTGCAAAACCTCCGGCCCGCCTTTTCCTTCGATGACAACGGCTTTCATAACGTCGGGGAGTGTCATTCCGTGTTTCTCTCAATGCGTTGATTGCCGCGAGACATGCACCGTCATGGCGAACCCTGCAAGTCGCGGCCGCGCGCTATGGATCCTCTTCGCAACTCGACCGCGCGTGCCCTGTTGTCTACTGTTACGGCCGAACCTCGCCCCCCGCAGGAGGAACAGTCGTGGACCTTGATGACCTGATGCCCGCGAAGAAGCCGGCAAGCGGCGCAACGATCGGCGAAAGCCTCGAAACATTGTCGGTCGCCGAACTGGAACACCGCATTAAGCATCTTGAAGCGGAGATCGAGCGCGTGCGTCTCGAACTCGACAAAAAAAGAAAGCACGAGGCCGCCGCGCGGTCGCTCTTCAAATCGTAAAGCGATCCCTAAAACGGTCGATCAAATGCCGTCTAACGCATTGAATAATTCGCATGTTGTGCGTCGATCACAGACCGCCGCCATTCGTAAATTTGAAGGCTGCTCGACGGACTGCGCACTTAACCCGCCCTTAAGCATATCGAGGCATCTTCATTTTTGATCCGGGCCATCTGGATTGAAGCGGCCCCTCTGCCGCTTGTTTGACGCCTCCTGTTGACTTTCGGGCCGCTCCAAAATGGGCGGCTCTTTTTTTGCATTGTCCACAGGAGCGCGAGAAAGAAGCGCAACAAGTGCCCCGTTTTGGGCGTTCTTATTAACTATGGTGCCCTACTGTCAGTTCGTGATAGCAACAGCGGACGGGTAAGCGTTTGTATCGTTGAGGGTCATGAGTAACGTATTCAGCGTCGAGAGCGCGCCGCTAGGCGGTGCCACCACGGTATCGTTCGGGGAGCGGTTCCAGTCCTCCGAACATTTCGACAATATCTTCCGGGAAGGCATGGCGCTCGTTGAGCGCACGGCGAGCTACCTGGACGGGCCCGGCCGTAAAGAGGCCAAATCCCTGCAAGGCGGCGCCGGTGTCCTCTACGCGACGGAGAGCATGCGGCTGACGACGCGCCTGCTCGACCTTGCGTCCTGGCTGCTAATCCGCCGGGCTCTTCGGGAAGGGGAAATCACCGACGATGAGGCGCAGAAGAAACGCCGCCGTGTGAAGCTGCAGGCATTCGGCCGGCCGTCGCACGTCAAGGGCTATTCGGATCTGCCGCAAGGCCTCAGGGGCCTGATCGAAGAAAGCTTCGCGCTGCACGACCGCATCTCGCAGCTCGATCGCGCCATGATGAAAGCGCCCGAACCCGATACGATCTCGAAACAGGCTCCGAACCCGGTCGCGCAGCAAGTCGGCTTGCTGGAACGCGCCTTCGCGAGCAAAGTCAGTTGAGTTGTCATACAACGTGACAAGCAAAAGGCCCGGTTCGACGCCGGGCCTTTTTATATTTCGAAACTTTAATGTCGATCGCAGTGCAGCGATCAGAACATGCCTTCGAACTTCTTCTTGAAGCGCGACAGGCGCCCACCACGGTCCATCAGCTTCTGGTCACCGCCCGTCCACGCCGGATGCGTGTTCGGATCGATGTCGAGGGTCAGCGTGTCGCCTTCCTTGCCGTAGGTCGAGTAGGTGGTGAATTCGCTGCCATCCGTCATCACGACCTTGATCTGGTGGTAATCGGGATGGAGATCTGCATCTTTCTTCATGGCATTGAGTCCGGCTGGAAATAGGGTTCTGGCGGCGAAGCCTGCGGAGGCTCCGGCCCTTTAAGCTGCAAAGGGACTGAATTGGCCGGTTGTGTACCCGGAAAGAGTGCCTTGCACAAGGCCAGAAAGTCGCACTGAAGCCGCTGGCAAGCCCGCATGGCAGCGTCCCATTGTCTCTTGAGCCGAGACTTGGCGTCGGGCATGGTCCCGCCCGGCTATAAGGGTCAAACAGCATTGTTGCCCCGAGCGTTGGAATCCAGAAAAGCCGATGAGCAGCGAAGCAGCAGAACAGGGCCGACGGCGGGAGTCGCCAGCGGAGGATAACGCGCGGCAGCGGCAGTCCCTTAAGCCATTGATGACGTTGAAGCCCTTCATTCTGGCGCATAAAGGCGCGTTGTGGGGCGCTATCATTGCCTTGGTCGTTTCGGCCCTGGCGATGCTGTCGGTGCCCTTGGCTGTCCGGCGGATGATCGACAACGGCTTTCGCGCCAACGACCCGGCCCTGATCAACAATTACTTCATCACGTTGATCGGCATCGGCCTGCTTATCGCGATCGCTAGCCCGGCCCGCTATTATTTCGTCAACTGGATCGGCGAGCGCGTCGTCGCCGACCTCAGGACCAAGGTTTTCGCGCAGCTCGCAAAGCTTGGCCCCGCCTACTTCGATCGCAATCATTCCGGCGAAATGATGAGCCGGTTGACCGCCGACACCACGCAGATCAAGGCCGTCACCGGATCGTCCCTCAGCCAGGCGGCGCGCAACTTCATCATGCTCGTCGGCGCGCTGATCATGATGTTCGTATCGAGCGCCCAGCTGTCGTTGCTGGTGTTCATCGCAATTCCGATCATTGTTCTGCCGCTCGTCGGCTTCGGCCGCGTCGTCCGCCGGCTGTCGCGCACCGCGCAGGATACGCTCGGAGATGCCTCCGCTTACGCCGCCGAAAACCTCGCGGCCCATCGGACGATGCAGGCTTACGTCAACGAGAACGCCGTCACCGACCGCTTTCGCGGTGCCGTGGAAAAAGCCTTTGAGGCGGCGCGGCAGCGCATGCGCGCGCGCGCGGCGTTGACCGGCATAGCGATCTTCTTGACGGTCGCCAGCATCACCGGCGTCCTTTGGTACGGCGCATCCGCCGTCATCGCCGGCGAAATGACCGGCGGCAGGCTCGGCCAGTTCGTTCTCTACGCGCTGTTCGCGGCGGGCGCGCTCGCGGAGTTGTCGGAAGTCTGGGGCGAGATCATGCAAGCAGCAGGAGCCGCCGAGCGCCTGTCCGAAATGCTGCAGACGATCCCGGAAATCCGCTCTCCGGAAAAACCTGTCCCGCTTCCGAAGCCGCCGCTTGGCACGGTCGCATTCGAGAACGTCAGCTTCTCCTATCCGACGCGGCGCGACGAGCAATCGCTCGACGACGTCTCGTTTCAGGTCAAGGCCGGCGAGACGGTGGCGCTCGTGGGTCCGTCCGGCGCGGGCAAGAGCACGATCTTCAATTTGCTCCTGCGCTTCTACGATCCGAAGTCCGGAACGGTCCGCGTCGACGGCGTCAACGTCGCCGACGCCGATCTAACCGAACTCCGCCGTCGCATCGCCATCGTGCCACAGGATGTGGCGCTCTTTGCCGATACGATCGCTGAAAACATCAGCTACGGCACGCCCGGCGCGACGCTTGCCGAGGTGCGGCAGGCGGCGATTGCGGCTCAGGCTGATGAATTCATTTCGGCTTTGCCCGGCGGCTACAACTGCAAGCTCGGCGAGCGCGGTACGTCGCTGTCGGGTGGTCAGCGTCAGCGCATCGCAATCGCGCGCGCCATTCTGAAGAATGCCCCGATCCTGCTTCTCGACGAAGCCACGAGCGCGCTGGACGCGGAAAACGAAGGAGCCGTCCAGCGAGCACTCGATGATCTTGTTTCCGGCCGCACGACGCTCGTCATCGCTCACCGCCTCGCAACGGTACAGAAGGCCGATCGCATCCTGGTGATGGAGAAAGGCCAGATCGTCGAAGCCGGCACGCACGCTGAACTCGTGCGTCGCGGAGGCATCTACGCCCGTCTCGCCGAGCTTCAATTCGGCCGCGAAGCAGCAGAGTAATTCGGCGCTGATTGTGACTTGTCATCCCGGGCGAGCCCTTCGCGAGACCCGGGACCCAGACTTCCCACACCGTCATCCCGGCGAAGGCCGGGATCCAGCCAAGCCCCCACATGCGAACTCTTTGCCGGTTGCATGGATGGCCGCCTTCGCGGCCATGACGTTGGGAATGAGATGGTCGCGTAGAATAAATTTCCACTCACGCCTCCCCGCCGTCATCCCCGCGTAGGCGGGGATCCATCCAAGCATCGGCAATCGTGAAAACGTCGGCCTGGGCAGATCCCGGCCTTCGCCGGGATGACGGTGCCAATCGTCCGCACGCGAACGCCGCCGGTCGAAAACTTAACCGCGCATTAATGTCAGTGTGCTGACGTTGATTGCCATGAAGGGATTGACGGTCATCGTTCTGGCATTCGCGATTTTCGCTTACGACATCTCGTATAACAACGGCGAGATTGTCTACGAGATCGCGTTGGCCCTCGGTTTGCGCTAGGGCAACGCCCATGCAAAGCCGAAGGCGAGGGGTCGCGGCGCACGCGACGCTCGCCGCCGCTAGCGGCTTGTCAGCTTCAGCTCGATACGCCGGTTCTTTTGGTAGGCTTCCTCGGTGTTGCCCGGATCGACGGGCTGGAACTCGCCATAGCCTGCCGCGACGAGACGGTCAGGCTCGACGCCACGTGACACCAGATATTTGACGACAGCCGAGGCGCGCGCCGTCGAAAGCTCCCAGTTCGAGGGGAATTGCGGACTTGAAATCGGCCGCGCATCCGTATGTCCGTCGATCTGCAGCGCCCAGTTGATGTCCTTCGGAATTTCTTTCTGCAGCTCCAGGATGGCCTCGGCGATCTGATCCATCGCCGACATGCCTTCCGGCGTCAGCGTTGCCGAACCCGACGGGAACAAGACCTCCGATTCAAATACGAAGCGGTCGCCGACGACGCGAATGTCCTTGCGATCTTTCAGGAGCTCGCGCAGTCGCCCGAAGAAATCGGAACGGTAGCGCTTCAGTTCTTGCACTTGCTGCGCCAGGGCCGCGTTGAGCCGCACCCCGAGATCCTTGATCGTCTTGTCGCTTTCTTCGCCCTTCTTCTCGGATGCGTCGAGCGCGTCGTTCAATGCCGCGATCTGGCGGCGCAGCGCAATCAGCTGCTGATTGAGCAGATCGACTTTGGACAGGGCTTCAGCGGAAATGTTCTTCTGCGAGTCGAGTTCGGTGCTGAGACCAGAAATCTTGCCTTCGGCGGCTTTGGCGCGCTCGTCGGCTCCCGCGCCGGCGCCGCTGAGCTTCTGATTGTCGAGCTTGAGGCTCGCGATCGATGCCTGCAACACGGACAGCTCATCCTGCGACGACTGCGATTTGCTCTTCTCCATCGACAGCATCGACGTCAGCTCGGTGATTTGCCGCGTCAGCCGCTTCAGCGCCGAATCCTTGCCTGAGGCTTCCTCGGCGGAAAAGTACTGCGCGATCATGAAGATCGACATCAGCAGCGTGACGACCAGCAGCAGCGTCGAAAGCACGTCGACGTAGGCGGGCCAGAACTCGCCGTACTCGCCACTGCGCCGGGAACGTCCGCGCGCCATCCCGTCAGCCTCCGCGCTTCATGGCGTCGGCGAGGTTCCGCAGCATGCTCGCGACCTCGGCCTGCTGTTGCGCCTGTTCGTCCACCCATTCGCGGACGACTTTCTGCTCCGAGCGCATCTGCGTCACGAGTTGATTGACGCCGCGCGCCAGATCGCGAACTTCCTCCTGCGATTTTTCCGATTGTTGAGTCAGGACGCGAGGCGGCACCACCGGCTGTTCGCCGAGGCGAGCCGTGAAATCTTCGAGCGCCCGCTGCATGTCGGTCACCGCGCCGATAAGCTGACGGCTCACGTAATCACCGGACGACGTCGAAACACCGCCAGGAGTCAGTTCCGTGATGCCCGAGAGCCATTCTTCCAATTCGTTATAGAACCGGTTGTGGGCGTGGCTGGCTTGCAGTTCGAGGAAGCCGAGGATCAGCGAGCCCGAAAGGCCGAGTAGCGAGGACGAGAACGCCGTGCCCATGCCTTTCAACGGCGCCGAAAGACCGGCTTTGAGATCGCTGAAAAGCTGCACGTTGTCGGAGGCTTTCGTATCGAGCGTATCGATCGCGTGCCCCACCGACTGAATTGTTTCGAGCAGGCCCCAGAATGTGCCGAGCAGACCGAGAAAGACCAGCAGGCCGACCATGTAGCGGCCGGTGTCGCGAGCTTCGTCGAGACGCGACCCGATCGAGTCCATGAACGAGCGCATGGCGGCCGTCGAAATCGAAATCGTGCCGGTGCGGTCGCGCAGCATCGTCGCCATCGGCGCCAGCAACACCGGCTTGGCGCTGATGGACAGGCCCGGATCGGCGATGCGGAATGCGTTGACCCAACGGATTTCCGGGTAGAGCCGCATCACCTGCCGATAGGCGTAAATGATGCCGAGCGCCAGCGTGCCGACGATGAGCCCGTTGAGGCCGGGATTGTTCAGAAAGGAATGCTTCAGCTGATCGAAAAGGATCGCGGCCAGAAACCCGACAAGCGTCAGGAATATGGTCATTCGCAGCAAAAAGACACCTGGCGGTGTCAGGCGGCGCGAAACCGGAGCGAGTGCCGCGGCATCGCCCGGGCGGATCTTAGCCATTGGTGGTCTCCCGAACGTCCCCCGCGGTCAACAACTGGACCTTAGCGCATGCCTGTCACATCGAAAACGGGCAACATAATGCCGGAGCAGGCAATTTCGGGGCAGGATCGGTCCGGCTCACGCTTTATCGAACAGGATCGCGCCAAATGCCTTGTGAAGCGTCATGTTCGCCGCAAGAATATCCCCGTTTTCAAGGAATTTATCTTTGCCGGCGAGGTCGCTCACCGAGCCACCCGCCTCGCGGACGATGACGATCCCGGCGGCGAGATCCCACGGCTTCAGATTGCGTTCCCAGTAAGCGTCGAAGCGCCCGGCCGCAACAAACGCCAGATCGAGCGCCGCCGAACCCGACCTGCGGATACCGGCGACTTCCTGCATCAGCACCGACATTTCCTTCAGGAAACGCGGATGATTGTCCCGTCCGCGATGCGGTATCCCGGTCGTGACGAGGCAATCGGCCAGCGATTTGCGCGCCGCGACGCGCAACCGCCGATCGTTCATGTAGGCGCCTTTGCCCTTTTCGGCCGTGAAAAGTTCATCGCTTGCCGGATTATAAATGACGCCCGCGATCAGCTGCCCTTCGCGTTCAAGTCCGATCGAAATGGCGAACATCGGGTTTGAATGCAGGAAGTTCGTCGTGCCGTCGAGCGGATCGACGATCCAGCGATGCGTTTTGTCGGCCCCTGCAACTTCGCCACGCTCCTCCATGAGAAAGCCGTAACCGGGCCGGGCTTTGGAGAGTTCGCGAAAAATGATGTCCTCGGCCTTGTGATCGGCTGCCGAGACGAAGTTGGCGGGCCCCTTGATCGAAACCTGCAGGTGCTCGACCTCGCCGAAATCGCGGATCAGGCTGCGCCCGGCTTTGCGGGCAGCAGAAATCATGACGTTGAGAGTAGGCGAGACGTTGATCATTGGGGCGAGGGTCCGGGCATGACGGGGAATGGCCGAACAGTGGGCTCTAGCCGCTCCAGTCACAACTAGCAAGGAGAGCGCCGGGACTTAAGGGCGCACGCGGGCGCTAGGGCCCTTCGCCGACCCGGATTTGATCCGTCCAGGCGGAGGCTTCCTTCTGGGCTTTCTGCCGCTCTGCCCGGGGCAACTTGGCCACCATCGCATCGAGCGTTTTGTCCTCGAAGCCGTGCTTTTGCGCGATCAGACGCCATTTGGCCGCTTCGACCGGATCCTTCTTCACCTTGATGCCGTCAAGAAAGAGATAGGCCATGCGGTTCTGGGCACCCGCGATGCCCTTGTCCGCGGCCGCCTGCATCAGAACCGGAATTTTCGACTCGTCTTTCTTCAAGCCGAAGCCCTGCAGTAATCGGACGGCATAGTCGTATTCAGCGACGGGCAGTCCTTGTTCGGCGGCGCGCGACAACCAGCGTGCCGCTTCGAGCGCGTTTGCTTCCGTGCCGGTGCCCGTTCGATAGAGTTCGGCGACGTCATACTGCGCCTGCGCCAAGCCCTTCTGCGCGGCGTACTGAATGTGTTGGAAGGCGCGGATCGGATTTTTCGGCTTGCCGTCGCCCTTGAGAAAAAGAAGGCCGAGATTGTAGTTGGCTTCGGCGTGTCCCGTGAGGGCCGCCTTTTCGAACAACTCGGCGGCGACCTTGCGATTTTTCTTGACGCCGCGTCCGTCGGCCAGCGCGACGCCCGCCGCGAACGTTCCCGCAATGTCACCGAGTTCTGCGGCTTTCGCGAAGTTCTCGTAGGCTTTGCTGTTGTCCTTCGGAACGCCGAGGCCATCCGCATAGATGCGCCCGATCAACGTATACGCCTGCGGTTCGCCGCGCTTCGCCGCTTCACGAGCGAGTTTCAGCGCCGTTAAATACTGACCCTGGTCGAAAGCCATATAGGCGGCATTGTCGCCGCTGACAGGCGCCATCGATGGAACATTTTTATCGGTGCCGGACGCTGACGGCGGTGCTTGTTCATGGGAGGCGGGCGGCACCGATTGCGGCGGCCGCGACGGCGTGGATTTCGGAACCGTCGTGCTGTCGCGCGAGAACCACGAACTGCTTTCAGCGGCGAGCGGAGATGCGAATGCCTGCACGCAGAGGGCCGCCGCGCCGAAGCGCACAAGCAACTTGCATTGGGAGTGCTTCACTTCACGTCCTCGTACGCCGCGATCGCCTGCGAATAGGCGCGAACCCGAGCGGCCGCCTCGGCGGCAGGCTCATTTCCGTTGATCGCCACGCCGACGAAATCGGCCCCCGCCTTGGCCAATTGACCGGCCTGCTCGACGGTGGCGACGTCGAGGGCGACGCATGGAATCTCGAAGACCTCGCTCCACCAGGAAACAAGATCGAGCTGCCGTTCAGCGGCACGCTGGCGATCCTCGACATGAGCCGGAATCCCGAATGCAACGTAGTCGGCGCCGGATTCGCCGAGTTCCATCGCGTCATGGCGCGTTCGTCCGGCATCGGCGCCGACGATCATTCCGCCTGCTGCCGCGCGCGTGGTTTTGAATTGCCGCACGATATCCGTGCTCCACGAGACGTGGACGCCGTCGGCACTCACGTTCGCAGCAAGGCCTGCATCCGACAGCAAAACAGCGACGCCGCGTTTTTGTGCAAGCTCCACCAATGAGCGCGTCGAAGCAGGGTCGAGCGCCGTCTCGGATTGGGTTCCGATCAACAGGCTTGCAATCGGGGCGGCATCAAGCGCGGCGATCAATAGGGAGCATAAGTCGTCGGCCGCCTCGCGACCGGCAGTGAACTGTAGATATAAGCTGGTCTCGCTCGGCACGTGCATCTCTCCGCATCTGTTGTCCGCTCTTCGAAGCCGATTGCGGCAGAAACAAGAACGGATTTTGTCGCGCCCTTGAGTTAGGTTACACTCGAATAGGGGTCTTCGGGACACAACGCTGTATTTTCGCCGGATTTTTCTTCGCCAGCAGTTTACCAGCACATGCGAACGGGCCATGTTCCGCTTCAGCCCAGTACCTTTCGGCGTTTTTCCGCCACCATGAGGGCCCACCAACTGTCGGTAAACCTGACGTCGGCGCGCTTCTCGCCTAACGGAGCCATTTGGGAATGAACAAGCTCTCCGCTCTCCGCGTTCTCAGTTTCGGTATTTGGGCGTTATGTTTCGCGGGCGGCGGTGTCGCCCTTGCCGCTGACGCTACGTCAGACACGTCTTCAAGCGGCGGCACGACGACGTATTTTCCGCCGTCGAATGCCGCCTCTACAACTACGCCGCCGACAACGGGCGCAATTCCCGATTCGGACAACGCGGCGACGCCCGCCTCTGCGACTGAGCCGACGGCTGCTGCGAAACCCGATGAGACTGCGCCATCGACCGAGCCCACCCCGTCAACCGCCGCCGTGACGCCGCCGTCGGAAACACCTGCGGATGCGAAGTCGCCCGCGGCCGCTTCAGAGCCGGCCCCCGGGACGCCGCCTGCCGCTTCGACAGCGGAAGTCACGCCCACGCCGACGACGCCACCCGAAGCCGCAACTCCGGCAACGGGAGCGTCACCGGCAGCCACGACACCGACGGCCGAAAGCCCGGCCAGCACAGATACGCAACCGGCCGCAGCCGCCGCTGCGCCCGAACCCGTAAGCCCGGTCGTCGAAGCGGCGCGCAAGGCGCTCGCTGATAATTCGCTCGTCGGCAAAAATAATCTCGCGCCGGACGTCACCGCCGCTGCTGACTTTTACAACGCCAGAAAAGCGCCGTTGTGGATCAAGGACGGCCGCTTCAATGAAAAGGCCAAGTCCGTCATCGAAGATTTGCGCAATGCCGATGATTGGGGCCTTGAATCCTCTGATTTCGTCGTCCCGCCGCTCGGCAGCGGTGCCAACGCCGAAGCCCAGGGCTCAGCCGAAGCGCAACTCACGCTCTCGGCTCTCAAATATGCTCGCTTCGCACGCGGTGGCCGGCTCGATCCGATTGCATTGAGCAACATCCTCGATATGAAGCCCCCCGTCAAAGACCCGAAGGTCGTGATGCGAGAGCTTGCCGAAGCATCGCGTCCAGGTGCCTTCCTGCGCGGCCTCAATCCGCATCACGAGGGCTTCGAAAAGCTGCGTCAGGAGCTTCTGAAGGCGCGCGGCAAAATCGAGGCGAAAGCCGAGGAAGAAGAACAGATCGACCCGGCCGAACTCGTGAAAATTCCGCGCGGCCGTCTGCTGCGGGCTGGAATGCGTAACGATCAGGTTGCCCTGCTGCGTCAGCGTCTGAAGGTTCCGGCTGAGAACCCCGATGCCGAGACGCTTTATGATGACGGCCTCGTTGATGCTGTCCGCGAATATCAGCGCGCCAACGGGCTTCTTGCCGACGGCCTCGTCGGCAATCGGGTGCGCGAGTCGCTCAACCGGGCAGGCAAGCCCCCGAAGATCGACAACAACCGGAACACCGACCGCCTGATCGCCAATATGGAGCGTTGGCGCTGGCTGCCGGAGAACCTCGGGTCGTTCTACGTGATGAACAACATCCCCGAGTACGTCAGCGAAATCTGGAAGGGCAAGGAGCGCGTGCTGCGCCAGAAGATGATCGTCGGTCAGCCATCGTGGCCGACACCGATCCTTTCGGCAAAAATGCAATACGTGATCTTCCACCCGAGTTGGGGAATGCCGGACGGCATCAAGGCGAAGGAACTTCTACCGCGTCTGCGGCGCGCCTCGAATTCCGGTTTTGGTTTCTTCGATCAGCTTTTCGGCGGTGCTGGGGCCAGCAGCGGCGGAGCGCGCGTCATCGAGGCTTACAAATTGCAGGTCTATTACAACGGACACAGGGTTGATCCGGATTCCGTCAACTGGAATACGGCCGACATCCGGCGATACAGCTTCATCCAGCCGCCGGGAGCCGACAATCCGCTCGGCCTTGTGAAATTCCGCTTCCCGAACAAGCATGACGTTTACATGCACGACACGCCCGAGCGTGGCCTGTTCTCGCAGACCAATCGCGCGTTGAGCCACGGCTGCATGCGCGTCGGCGAACCGCGCAGAACAGCTGAGGTTCTGCTGCAGGAAGATAAAGGCTACTCGGCGGACAAGGTTGGAGACCTTTGGAACAGCGGCGCCAGTGTTCAGCTCAGCAAGCCGATCCCGGTCTATCTGGTCTACTTCACCGCGCGCGTCGAGGAGGACGGCCATCTCGCGATGTTCTCCGACATCTACGGCAACGACAGCCGTGTGATGTCGGCCTTGCGCGGGCATCCGGTTCGCTACACAGCGCCCGAAGCGCTTGATCCGACCGAAGCCAATGAGCCCGGCGACATCAGCGATGCCGGTTCGGATGATCTTGATGATCAGCCGCCGGCTGCCCGCAGATCTCGTAACAACAGGGCTGCGTCTGCCAGACCGCGAAATAATAAGCCGCCGACCACGCTTCAGGATGCGCTCTCGAACATCTTCCTGAACTAAAAACCCTGCACGTCATGGCCGCCCCCGAGGCGGCCATCCAGGGACAGCACTCCACACTTTCCGGTTAGGTCTGGATGGCCGGGTCATCAAGCCCGGCCATGGAGTAAGTGGCGCAGAAGGTTCGCGCCCGCGATGCTTCGAAACGAAAAAAGGGCGGCTTCGAGCCGCCCTTTTGCATGTCTAATGGGGCAATCCGCTAAGCGGCTTTCTCCTGCGTCTGGCTCCATTTGCCGAGCGCCGCTAAGCCGTTCATCTTGGCGCGATGCGTGAAGGCACGCTGTCCGGCGGCAACGTTTTCGGGCTTGCCGCTCCAGGCCTGGATGGCTGCAGCCTGCAAGGCCCGGCCATAGGAGAACGTCAGCGACCACGGCAGCGGACCCGCTGCGTTCATCAGCGACAGATGCTCCGTTGCAGCCTCGTCCGACTGGCCGCCCGAAAGGAACGCGATGCCCGGCACCGCTGCCGGAACTGTTTCCTTGAGGCACTTGATCGTCTTCTCCGCGACTTCTGCGGCGCTCGCCTGCTTTTTGCACTTCTGGCCGGCGATGATCATGTTCGGCTTCAGCACCATACCTTCGAGATTGACGCGCGCATCGTAAAGCTCGCGGAAAACGGTGCGCAGCGTCCACTCGGTGACGCGATAGCACTCGTCGATGTCATGCGAGGCATGCGCCCCGTCCATCAGCACTTCCGGTTCGACGATCGGCACGATATTGGCTTCCTGCGCCAGAGCCGCGTAACGGGCGAGCGCATGAGCATTCGCCTTGACGCAGTTCCAGGTCGGGCAGCCGTCGGCGATCGTGATGACGGCGCGCCATTTCGCGAAGCGTGCGCCGAGTTTGTAGTAGTCCGCGAAACGCTCGCGCAGTCCGTCGAGCCCTTCGGTGATCGTCTCGACCTTGGACGTCGGGCCGGCGAGCGGCTTGGCGCCGAGATCCACCTTGATGCCGGGGATCGATCCAGCCGCCTTCATAATGTCGACGAGCGGCGTGCCGTCCTTGGCTTTCTGTCGGATCGTCTCGTCATAGAGAATGACGCCCGAGACATGGTTCTTCATCGCATCGGTCGAGCGGAAGAGCATCTCGCGATAATCGCGGCGCGCGTCTTCCGTCGAGGTCAGGTTGATGGTGTCGAAGCGCTTCTTGATCGTGCTCGTGCTTTCGTCCGCGGCCAGTATGCCCTTGCCGGGCGCAACAAGAGCGCGGGCGATGTCTTCGATTTTTTCGCTCATACTTGTCTCCGTACGGCCGATTATAAGTTTGTACTACTAACGACAACGGGCGCCGTTCAATGGCGCCCGCTCAATTTTAGCTTAGATCAGCTTGCTCATCGCGACGGCGGTATCCGCCATTCGGTTCGAGAAACCCCACTCGTTATCATACCACGAGAGCACGCGCACGAATGAGCCATCCATGACCTTGGTCTGGTCGAGATGGAAAATCGACGACCGGCTATCGTGGTTGAAGTCGATCGAAACGTTCGGTTGATCCGTAACGCCGAGAATGCCCTTGAGTTCCTCGGACGCGGCCCGCTTGATTGCCGCGTTGATTTCATCCTTCGTCGTTTCGCGCTTGGCGATGAACTTGAAATCGACGACCGAAACGTTTGGCGTCGGCACACGGATCGACGTGCCGTCGAGGCGGCCGTTCAGCTCCGGCAGCACCAGACCGACGGCCTTGGCGGCGCCGGTCGAGGTCGGGATCATCGACATCGCAGCGGCGCGGCCCCGATAGAGATCCTTGTGCAGGGTATCGAGCGTCGGCTGATCGCCGGTGTAGGCGTGGATCGTCGTCATGAAGCCTTTGTCGATGCCGACGAAATCGTTGAGCACCTTCGCCACCGGCGCCAGACAGTTCGTCGTGCACGAGGCGTTCGAGACGACGAGATGATCCTTCGTCAGCTTGTCGTGGTTGACGCCGTAGACGACGGTCAGGTCGGCGCCGTCTCCCGGTGCCGAAACGAGCACGCGCTTGGCGCCGGCGTCGAGATGCGCCTTCGCCTTGTCCCTTGCGGTGAAGATGCCGGTGCATTCGAGCGCGATATCAACGCCCAGAGCCTTATGCGGAAGTTCGGCAGGATTTCTGACGGCGGTGACCTTTATGGGGCCGCGGCCGGCGTCGATCGTATCGCCCGAAACCTTGACCTCCTGCGGGAAACGGCCATGAACGCTATCGAAGCGCAGCAAATGTGCATTCGTTTCAACCGGGCCGAGATCGTTGATGGCGACAACCTCGATGTCGGTGCGTCCGCTCTCGATGATCGCGCGCAGCACGTTGCGACCGATGCGGCCGAAACCGTTGATCGCCACCTTCACTGTCATTCTTGGAAATCCTCCGGATCACGAAGTTGAAATGGGCGCAGACCCTGAAGGGTTTGCCGCCGGACCTTTTCTCAGTCTCACAACAATTTAGGGGGTCTTTAACGTGAGGGAATAGGAGTCTGTCAATGTGGCAAGGGTCAAATGCGTTACGGCTCGTCTTCAATTTTTTGCTGGAATGCGCTGGAACACGCTGACGTTTATTGACGGCGTTTACGATACGCACGTAACGTACGTCTCAGACTTTTCGTGATATCCGCGTCAATCGTGTCGCCCGAAAGGGCGTTGAGAGGCCATGACTGTACGCAACACCGCGAAGATCAAGCGGGCCGAAGATGTGAAACCGGCCCGGAAAGCCGCCATTGATGGTGACATCCGGGCGGAGAATATGCGGCTTCGGTCGGAGCTTGCTACCGCCCGGCAGCGAATTGCCGAGTTGGAGCAGCGGACGTCCGATGCTCTGAACCGGATTGATTGGGCTCTCGATTCGCTTCATAACCATAGCCAGGGTGATTGAAGTGCGCGTCGTTCGACCGGGAGGGCGGCGTCGCCGTCGAGGCTAGTTGGCTCACGTTGCGATCAACTTCAACGGGCGGAGCTATCGTTTCGCGTGCAGCGAGAACGAGGTTCAGCGCCTTGAGGAAATCAGCAAGTACGTGACCGCCAAACTCGAAGAACTGACCCGCGAACACGGCAATATCGGCGATGAACGATTGATGCTGATGGCCGCCATCATGGCCGCCGACGAGCTGTTCGATGCCCGTTCTGACATTGACGAGCTGCTGGAAGGCGGTTCCGAGGACGCCCAGTCTGTGTCGGACCGTCGCCGGGCTGCGGCCGGCTGAGGCGGTATTCTCGCCATTTTCCCCATCCTGAGCGGTGTCGGCAGCGTCGCTTCCCGCCTGAAATATAGATGGGCTCTGGATTTTTGGGGTCCGCTCGCCTAACTCTTTTGGTGCTGCGGGGCTCGTCAGGGGCAATATGACCCGGGGGCCTATAAGATCCGCACGGGCGCTGTCCCTGACCGGAGCCGTGGCTTCGGACACACGGTGCCCACCTACGCTCGTAGGGACCACGCGGGATCATGATCCCAACGGCCTTCGCGGCACTTTGATTCCTTTAAGGTAAGGCAAGGGTGAACGAGACAAAACTCAACGCCAAGAAAGAGCTGCGTGCAGCAGCCATCGAGCGGCGCAAGGCAGCCTTTGCGCGTCACGGTGCGGAAGCAAGCCGCATGATCGCCGCGCATGGTCTCGATTTTATCGGCGTCAACGCCGGTTCCGTCGTTTCGGGCTTCGCCGCCATCAACGAAGAAATCAATCCGGCGCCGCTGATGACATGGCTGCAAGCTGAAGGTTTTCGCCTGGCCCTGCCGGTCATGCAGGGAAAAAGCAAACCCTTGCTGATGCGCTCATGGACGCCGGGCGACGCAATGAACGTGGCGGCCTGGGGCATTGCCGAACCGCTCGAAGACAAGCCATCGGTCGATCCCGACGTCGTGCTGGTGCCGCTTCTTGCCTTCGATGCGCGGGGCTATCGTCTCGGATACGGCGGCGGCTTCTACGACCGCACGCTGCAACGGTTAAGAAAATTGAAACCGGTCGTCGCGGTCGGCCTCGCCTACGACGAACTAAGGGTCGACGCGGTACCGGTCGAAAGCTATGACGAACGGCTTGATTGGGTGCTCACCCCGTCGGGTCCACTCCACTGCCTCGATTCCTAATCGGACTATTTGATGCGTCTCTTGTTTCTTGGCGATATCGTCGGTCGCCCAGGTCGAACCGCGGTTTGCGATGCGCTGCCGGGTCTTATCTCGCGTTATGCGATCGATTTCGTCGTTATCAACGGCGAGAACTCGGCTGGCGGCTTCGGGATCACCGAAGCGATTTTCAATGATCTCCTCGATGCCGGTGCCGACTGCGTGACGCTCGGCAATCACGCCTTCGATCAGAAGGATACGCTGGTTTATATCGAGCGCCACGATCGCCTGATCCGCCCGCTCAACTATCCGAAGGGAACGCCGGGCCGGGGCACAACACTCCTGAAGGCCAGGAGCGGTGCCGACGTTCTGGTGATCAACGCGATGGGCCGCGTCTTCATGCCGGAGCTCGATTGTCCCTTCCGCGCCATCGACGCCGAATTGACGGTCTGCGCGCTGAAGCAAGGCGCCGACGCGATCCTCATCGATTTTCATGCCGAAGCAACGAGCGAGAAGCAGGCGCTGGGTCTCTTCCTCGATGGACGAGCGAGCGTCGTCGTCGGAACCCACACGCATACGCCGACCGCCGATGCCCGCGTTCTCCCCGGCGGCACCGCCTATATGAGCGATGCCGGCATGTGCGGCGACTACAACTCGGTTCTCGGAATGGACAGTGACGAGCCGATCAACCGCTTCCTGACCAAAATTCCGCGCAGCCGCTACGAACCGGCCACCGGACCCGGCACGCTTTCCGGCCTGCTGATTGATATCGACGACGCCACCGGCCTCGCGACCCGGGCTCAGCCTTTGCGGCAGGGGCCACACCTGCAGCCCGCCACGCCGGACGTCTAAGCAACACGGCGAGGCTTGACCGTCGCAATCGGAGCCGCGAAAAGGAGCGGCAACCCGCAGAAACAAGACGTACGACGGACAAACCGATGGCCGGCCATTCGCAATTCAAGAACATCATGCACCGCAAGGGCAAGCAGGACGCCATGCGCGCCAAGCTCTTTGCGAAACTTGCCCGTGAAATCACCGTTGCCGCTAAGTCCGGAACGCCGGACCCTGAGATGAACGCGCGCCTCCGCCTCGCCATTCAGGAGGCCCGCGCCGAAAACATGCCCAAGGACAACGTCGAGCGGGCGATCAAGAAAGCGCAGGGCGCCGACCTCGCGAACTACGAAGCCGTACGCTACGAGGGCTACGCGCCGGGTGGAGTGGCCGTCATCGTCGAAGCGCTGACGGATAATCGCAACCGCACCGGAGGCGTCGTCCGCAGCGTCTTCACGAAGTGCAATGGCAATCTCGGCGCTACGGGCTCCGTCAGCCATATGTTCAACCACATCGGCGAGATTACCTATAAGCCCCAGACGGGCTCGGCCGAAGCCGTGCTCGACGCGGCCATCGAGGCTGGCGCCGACGACGTTCAGTCCGACGACAACGGTCACGTCATCGTCTGCACATTCGAGTCACTCGGGACCGTTGCCGCCGCTCTCGAAAAAACGCTTGGCGAAGCCCAGAGCGTCAAGGCCGTCTGGAAGCCTAACCTCACGACGCAAGTCGATGAAGACAACGCTCAGACGATCATGAAAATGCTGTCGGCGCTCGAAGACGACGACGACGTCCAGAACGTCTTCGCCAACTTCGAAATCTCCGACGAGGTCATGAAGAAGCTGACCGCCGCCTGACCGTTGTCGGCAGGCTACGCATCCGGATTTTTCCAGCCTATTTTTGAAGCGCTCTAATCGGCCCTTAACAGGCGGGCCTAAAAAGGAATTTGAGGCTCCGGCAATCCCGGCTGCAAGCGTTTTGCCTCGCGTGTGGCGGCAAAAACGCTCTATGATCGAGTGCGTACCGGTCGCGTAGGAGACGGGCATGTCGGCGGAGGGGCGGGCGATAGGCAGAGGCCGGTTGCGTATCGGTCTCGTTGTCGTTCAGGGGATTGGCGATACGGAACCCGGTTCCTGTATCAACGCGGTCCTCGATACGCTTGCCGCCAGCCGCCCCGGCTACATCGTGTCTCCGACGACCGAGTTCAATCGCGTTGCCGAGCCCGGCATCGCTGACCCGCCGCCGGTATTTCCAGTCATACGCCGTGGCGCGCGCCACACCAGCGGCGTCGACATCGAAGCCGTCGAAATGCATTGGGCCGATCTCACCGAGATGGGTCCGGGGCGGCTCGATACGGTGCTGGCGTTCTTCCGCGTGATTTTCGAATCCCACCATCTCGTCAACGCCATGCTCGACCGGTCAATGGGTCTCGTCGCGGCGACCGTCCGCGCCATCCTCTGGACTGCGGCCTGGCTGCTGCGCGGCCCGATTGCGGCGCTGACCGTTGCGACGTCTCTGATCTGCGCCGTCTATCTTTACGAGCCGAAATGGTTGGGGCTCGAACGCTTCGCGGCCGGAGGTCAATTCATCGCCGTGCAGGCAGCCTTGCTCGGAGCCGCGCTCTACCTCGGCTATCGCATCCTCAAAGCGCAGGATTATTCCTGGTACGACGCCACGTTCTGGCTGGTGCTGACGAGCGCGCTGCTGATCGTGCTTGCCGCTAACGGCGCATTGATCGCGGCCACCGATCTCTTTCCGCCGCTCAAGCTGCGCGGCCCGCCGCTTGCGCTCGCACAAAGCAGTTGCCTGCCGAGTGACCCGCTCGCCGCTTGCTACGTCAACGGACTTTATCGCGTCATCATCTATGGCTGGCGCTTTTGGGGCCTCCTGATCGTCATCGCGGCGTGCCTGTTGCTGACCGCGCTGGGCCGCTCCCGCAAATCGGGTGATCCGTCCCGCTTGGCGGCGATCTCGACGAGCATCGGCATCCTGATCATGCAGTTCCTGCTCTGGACCACGCTCGTCGTCTCGATCATCTACACGATGCTGACGCGCGCCGAGACCGGATCATCGCTGCACGTCCTGAAAGACTCGATCCTTGCAGCCGTGCACGACAAGTCGATCAATGCCGACAACCCAATCGTCCAGGCGCTGCAGGTGCCGGACCTGAAGCTCGAATGGATCGCCCGCTTCAAGTTCATCTACGCGGCGGCGGCGTTGACCGTTATGGCCTTCCTCGTCGGCGCTTGGCTGATCATGCGCGTCCGCCGCCATCGCGCCCGCGTCGGGTCCGACAATCTCGAACGCACGGCGCGGGAGATGCCGCGCCTGCTGTTCAGTCCATGGCTCACGGCGCTTCTGATCGGTGCTTTCGTAATCGTGTTGACGTTTGTGTTCTTCCAGCCGGAAATGGAGCAGAGCCGCGCCTTCGTGACGTTCCGCAGCTTCGTCCTGCCGCTGGCTGCCGTCGCGGCGCTGATCGTGCCGCTGTCGTTCGGGCGCAGCGTCGCGAATATCATCCGCATCGCCCGCGATCTGATCGATCACAATTACCGCCCGAGCCTCGAAGCCGCGTTTGTCTTCATTCCGGCGCGCTTCCGGCCAGCCTCCGAACTCCCGCGTCGCACCCGCATTCAGGAGCGGTTGAAGCTCCTTCTCAAGACCTTCGTCCAGCATCAGGGCTATGACGGGGTCATCTTCCTGGCTCACAGCCAGGGAGCGGTTGTCGCCTACGATTATCTGCACAACAACGGCCCGGCCTACGCCGAACTCGGGCAAGCGGCTCCGGCGCTGCTCACGTTTGGCTCGCCGCTCGGCAGCATCTACCAGAAGTATTTTCACGAATATGCCGCATCGCGTCCAACCCCCGTCGGCGTCGCGGCCCGCCTGAAATGCTGGATCAACCTGTATCGCGTCGATGACTACATCGGCGGCAGCATCGTCGCCCCGTCGGGCCTGCGCGTCGATAATTACGTCCTCGGGCCGGGGGGTCATACCGGCTACTGGACCGAACCCGAAGTCGCCGAAGCGCTTGATGCCATTCTGACCGGCAAGGTGGCTGATGCCACGAAGCCACCGCCGTTGCCGCCGATGCTCGCCCCGCCTTCGGCCTCGTATGCGGTTCGTGCTATGCGAAATGCATGAACGGACGAACGATTCGCATCATCGGCATTGATCCCGGCCTCAGGCGCACGGGCTGGGGAGTCGTCGAAAGCGACGGGGTGCGGCTCGTCTACGTCGCCTCGGGCGTCATCACGCCGCCGAAGGACGACGACCTCGCCTACCGGCTGTCCGCGCTGTTCGATGAAATCACCGGCATCATCCAGAGCTTCAGCCCGTCCGAGGCGGCCGTTGAGGAAACATTCGTCAACGAGAACCCGCGCTCGACGCTGAAGCTCGGTCAGGCGCGCGGAGCCGTGCTGCTCGCGCCCGCCCGCCTCGGTCTCCGTGTTGCCGAATATACGCCGAACCTGATCAAGAAGTCGGTGACCGGAACCGGCCACGCCGAAAAGCAGCAGGTCCAGGCGATGATTTCATTTCTCTTGCCGAAGGCGACGTTCGGATGCGCCGATGAAGCCGACGCGCTCGCCATCGCCATCACGCACGCCCACCTTCGCGTCAGCCGCGCGCGGCTGGCATCTGTCTCGGCGAAGGTCGTCGGCACATGATCGGCAAGCTCAAGGGCAAGGTCGACGCGGTCGGCGAGAGTTTTCTCATCGTCGATGTGCATGGTGTCGGCTATGAGGTCCAGGCATCGTCGCGCACGCTGCGCAATCTGAAACCGGGCGACGACGTTTCCCTCACCATCGATACCCACGTCCGCGAGGACGCGATCCGGCTGTTCGGCTTTCAGAGTGAATTTGAACGCAGCTGGTTTCGCACGTTGCAAACGATCCAGGGTGTAGGCGCCAAGGTCGCCTTGAGCGTGCTCGGCGTACTCGGTCCGCAGGACATCGCCAATGCCGTGGCTCTCGGCAATTGGGCCGCCGTCGAGGAAGCGCCCGGCGTCGGCAAGAAGCTGGCGCTGCGCATCGTCGCCGAACTGAAGGACAAAGCGCCGTCGCTGTCCGTCGCCGGGTTGCCCGCTCCCGCAGGCGGCGTCGCGACCGTTGTCCCGCCGGCAGGACTTGCCGCCGCCGAGTCGATCTCGGCCCTGACCAATCTCGGCTATAACCCGGCCCAGGCAAATACCGCCGTGGCGCTCGCTGCGCGCGAACTCGGTGAAGCAGCCGACACGGCGGCGCTGATAAAACGAGCGCTCAAAGAGCTGGCCCGATAATCGGGCTCAGCGGCAAAATCAGAATGAGGTCGAGAGATCGTGAAAGACGTGAGCAACGGTCAACGGACGGTTTGGATGGTGTTGATCACATCGCTTGCCGCGCCATTTTTCACGAGCCTTCTGTATCTCGCGCTGGCGCTTGCCAGGCCCGCAACCGATTTCCTGATGCCGGAACCGGTGACGGGGCCGCTTGGCGAATTCGCCATCGACGTTTTTGCCTGGAGTGCATTGCCGGCAACCGTCGCTGCCCTCGGATTGTCGCCGTTCGTCCTGCAACACGGAACGTACTCTTGGCTGCACGCAGCCGTTGCCGGAGTTCTGGCCTTCATGGCGGCCACGATCATCTTTCCAATTCCAGCCCAAGGCGCGCTGCCGGTGCTGGCGTTCGTCGCGGGGCTCATTGCGATCGGCATGCGGGCGTTGCTGATTGGGGCGGGTATTCTGCTGGAAAATCCAACGGCTTGAACGCCGCACATTCTGCCGTCGTACGATTTCGTGGTTGGCGACCGGAAGCCGTGGCTTGACGCAACCGTCGAATAGCCCCACGAACAAACCATGACCGACCGGCTCGTCAGCAGCGCGCGCAAAGAGGTGGACGCCTTCGAGGCGACGATTCGCCCGCAGTCGCTCGACGAATTCATCGGCCAGGAACAGGCGCGCGCCAACCTTCGCGTTTTCATCACGGCGGCGCGCGGACGCGGCGACGCGCTCGATCATGTCCTGTTCGCAGGGCCCCCGGGCCTCGGAAAAACGACGCTGGCGCAGATTATGTCGAAGGAGCTGGGCGTAGGATTTCGCGCCACCTCCGGGCCCGTGATTTCGAAGGCGGGCGACCTCGCCGCGCTGCTGACCAACCTCGAAGAGCGTGACGTGCTCTTCATCGACGAAATTCATCGCTTGAATCCCGCCGTCGAAGAAATCCTCTATCCGGCGATGGAAGATTTTCAGCTCGATCTGATGATCGGGGAGGGGCCTGCGGCGCGCTCCGTCAGGATCGATCTTCCGAAATTCACGCTTGTCGGCGCCACGACGCGCGCCGGTCTTCTGACCAACCCGCTGCGCGACCGCTTCGGCATTCCCGTCCGGCTGAATTTCTATTCGACGGAGGAGTTGGAGCAGGTCGTTTCTCGTGGCGCGCGGGTGCTCGGCGCCGCCATGTCGCCCGACGGCGCGCGCGAGATCGCCAAGAGATCACGAGGAACGCCGCGCATCGCCGGACGTCTTCTCCGCCGCGTCCGCGATTTTGCCGCCGTCGAAGGTGCGGCCGTCATCAATGCCGTTGTCGCCGATCGCGCCTTGAAGATGCTCGAAGTCGACGCCGAGGGGCTCGACGCGCTCGATCACCGCTATCTCGGATGCATTCTGAAAAACTACGACGGCGGCCCGGTCGGGATCGAAACCCTGGCGGCGGCGCTATCGGAGCCCCGCGATGCCCTCGAGGAAATCGTCGAGCCCTATCTGCTGCAGCAGGGCTTCATCAGCCGCACCCCGCGCGGCCGCGTGTTAACGCTGAAATCCTACCGCCACCTCGGCCTCAGCGGTCCTGTCCGGTCCGCCACCCCCGATCTGCCGATCTTCGACGACGGCTTGGACGAGACTTAACGCCGCTGCCGCGCGTCGCGAAATTCACGTTTTTGACCAGCAGTGTTGGAAGAGGGCGCGGAGCATCGCATAGAGTGCGCCGTGCACAATCCGAGGGAACCGCAATATATGATCAGCCGCCGCGACCTGCTCAAGATTTCGACTGTTGTGGGCATCGGCTCCACGGCTTTGAGCAGTTACGCCGTCGCCGAATCCTTCCGCGAGACGGTGACCCGATATCATCTGACGCCGCCGCGCTGGACGCCCGACCTGAACGTGCGGCTGGCGGTTCTCGCCGATCTTCACGTTTGCGATCCGTGGATGTCAATCGAGCGTGTCGCCGCGATTGTCGAGCAGACGAACAGCCTGAAGCCGGACGCAATTTTGTTACTCGGTGACTATGTGGTCGGCCGCGGCCTCGGCAAAATGTCGAACCCTGTTCCCGATGAGAGCTGGGCGGCGGAGCTTGCGAACCTCAAGGCGCCTCTCGGAGTCCACGCCGTTCTTGGCAACCATGACTGGTGGGAAGATCGCGAGGCGCAGAAGCGGCGTGCTGGCCCGACCCGCGCCGGCCGCGTGCTCGAAGACGTCGGGATTGCAGTTTACGAGAACCAGGCTGTTCGTTTGCAAAAGGACGACCGCGCGTTTTGGCTGGCCGGATTGGGCGATCAGTGGGCCTTCTTGGGCGGCCCGAGCGAAGCCGACGAATTGGCAGATGATAGTCCGTATCGTTTCGCGGGGATCGATGATCTGCCGAAGACGCTGCAGCAGATTACCGACGACGCGCCCGTCGTTCTGATGGCGCATGAGCCCGATATTTTTCCGAAAGTCCCTGACCGCGTGTCGTTGACGATCTCCGGCCACACGCATGGCGGGCAGGTGCGCATTTTCGGCTATTCGCCGGTCGTCCCGTCGCGCTATGGCACGCGCTACATTTACGGACACAAGGTCGAAGAGGGACGCAATCTCATCGTCTCCGGCGGGCTGGGGTGCTCGTCCGTTCCGCTGCGGTTTGGTTCGCCGCCCGAAATCGTCGTGATCGAGCTTGGCAGCGGCAGCGGAGCAGACGTGTGAGCGATCATCGATGGCCGGACCTTGCCGGGCGTATCCGCAATGACGACGGCGCCACGCGCCACGTTCTACCCGTTCGAGTTTACTTCGAGGACACCGACGCCGGTGGCGTCGTCTATCATGCGTCCTACGTGCGCTTTGCCGAACGCGGCCGTACCGACTTTCTGAGATTGCTCGGCACCGATGCGCGCCGCATGATCGACGGATCCGACAGCCGCGAGCCGGCGGCGTTCGTCGTTCGGCGGATGAGCTTCGACTTTGCGCGTCCGGCGCGGATGGACGACCTGCTTGAGGTCGAAACGCGCGTCAAGGAACTCGGGGCCGCGAGTGTCACGCTCATTCAGACGATCTCGCGCAATGGGGTGCAACTCGTCGAAGCCGAGGTGACGGTCGTTCTCGTATCGATGTCGGGCAAACCATTGCGTCTGAGCGATGCCGTGCGCGGCGCATTCCTCGCACACACGGGGCAGACCGGTTAAGCGGTCGGATGCTTCCGCTTCCAGGCTTCCCAGTTCACCCTGGCGATTCGATACGCATCGGGGATTGAAAGCGCCCACACGAACAGCCCAATCGCCGTGCGACCGACAAACGAGCGATCCGGCGACGAGATCTGCCAAGTGATCAGGGCCAGCAACAGCGTGAACGTCGCAAACATGAAACCGCGTTGCGGCTGACCGACAGCGACTTGCCCCATGCCCGGCAATACGATGGCAATGGCGAGCACGAGGTAAGGGTGGAGCGGTTTGCGTTCAGCTTGCGACGTCATTATGCGGCAGAAACCAGATTGAGCTCAGTGAGCGTGTTTTCAACTTGCAGTGCCGCGTTGATCATGTCTTCGAGTTCGTCGGCTTGCAACAGTGCGCCTTCAAAAACCGATTGCCGTAGGATCAGGTGCGAGCCTCGAGCGCCTTGCGCGAACTGCCGAATGACACGGATGCCGCGCGGCGACACATCGATTTCCTTGATTTTGGAATCAAGCAACAGCCTTGCCGCGCAAGGTGCGATGCGATTGAGGAGCGCACGCGCACCGGGGCCTTGCCCTTTGACCAGACATGAATCCGGAAAACCTGCCGGCGGCAGCAAGTAATCGCGCAGGCGATCCGTCATCGAATAATAGTCGCCGCCCGACGGCCGGACGAGAATGGCGACGCTGTCGCGAATGCCGGGCAGATCGCGCCTGAGCGTCACGTCAAGCCAAAGCTGCGGCAGACGCCGGAATGTCAGCGTGTCGGGAATGAGCGCGACACGGAAAGCACGTCCCTCCGCCGTTCCTTCGATCTTTGGAAATCCCGATGGTTCGATCGAAAGTCTCGGAGCTTCGAGAATGTTCAGCCCGGTGTCGAGCAGGCAATGACGAGCCGCGGCGGCTGCCCGTGCGTCGCGCAGAGCCATCCACACAAGGAGTGGAATCGCCGTGGCGATGATCAGATAGACGAATTCGGGCGGCACCTGCGGCATAGACCGATCTCCAGAAAAGGGTGGCGCATCCGGATGGACGCGCCACTCAAGTTTATGGGGACATCAGACGCCCAGCGGGCGTGGCCAGTTCATCGTGAACTGATCACCGCGCTTCACGTACTTGTAGCGGTGGAAATGGAACCACAGCGACGCGACGATGAAGAAGATCATCATCGCCACAAGCTGCGTGCCATAGCCCAGGAACACCGCGAAGTACGTGGTGGAGCAGATCGCCAACAGGACGATCGCCGGGATGGGATGGAACGGATAGACATAACCGCGCTTGATCGAATCCAGCGGCCACTTCCTCCGGAACATGATGACCTGCATCGACATGTACGTGTATTCCAGCAGGCCCGACAGGATCGAGAAGGTGATCACCTGATCGAGAGGCGCGAAGTACGCGAAGATCAACGCCACAGGAACAAGGAACACGATCGAACGGAACGGCGTTCTGTTCATCGGATGCACCGCGCCGAACCATGACGGAAGATAACGGTCACGTCCCATCGAGAACCAGGCCCGCGAAGCATCGTTGATGCAGCCGTTGGCCGAAGCCAGCGTCGAGAACATGGTGCCGATGAAGAGCAGGACCATCAGTGGCGTGGAGCTGGTCAGCCGCGCAGCGTCGAACAGCGGCGTGGTTGCCTGGCCGAGATATTCCCACGGCATCAATCCCGAGCAGAGATACCAGGTCATGGTCGCCGCGATGAGCAGCGTTATGATTCCGGTCATCGTGCCGAGCGGAAGAGACCGTGCAGGAGACCGCACTTCTTCGGCTGCCTGACACGTGCCCTCGATCCCGAGATAATACCAGAGGCCGAAGTGCAGCGATGCGAGCACGCCGATCCAGCCATAAGGCAATCCGTTCAGGAGTTCCTTATGCTTGAGCATCTCGGTCGACCACGGCTTCACGCCTGCGAACAGAACGACGACGGCGATGAACGCCGTGGCGGTGAGGATCAAGTTCACCGTCAATGTCGCGTAGACGCCGCGATAGTTGAGCCACGCCAAGAATATGATCGTCAGAACGATGAATGGCTTGTCGTGAGCATCTGCGAACCCGGCCATCTGCCCGACCGTTTGGACCAGATAACCGAGGGTGATGGCGTTCGCCGCCTCGAGCATCGTGTAGGCGAAGACCAGATATAGCCCGACATTGAAGGCCATCAGCGGGCCAACGATGTGCTTGGCTTGTGCGTATTGTCCGCCTGCGGCAGCGACCGTGGAGGTCACTTCCGAGTCGATCATGGCGACGCAGGTATAAAGCAGACCCGCGACCCAGCACGCGATGAGAGCGGCGATGGCGCCGCCTTTGCCGACGGCGAAGTTCCAACCCATGTACTCGCCGACGAGCACGATACCGACACCCAGGGCCCAGACGTGAGCCGGACCGAGGACGCGGAGCAGCGAAATTTTTTCGCCGTGAATGGTTGTTGTCTGACTCACAGGTGTCCCCCTTGGTGCGGCGGATCAATGACAAGCGCCTCGTCGATGTCACCTTCGCGGGACGACGTCAGAAGGTCTTCGTCGTAGGCGCGATTGGTCTTGATCATGTCGAAGAGCATCCAAAGGCCGAGGATCGCCGACAGCGCCCAGGCCGCGTATTCTAAAATTTGCCAATTGTTCATTGAGGACACTCACTTTCTGCCGAAACGTTCTTCGATGACTTCGAGGTATTCCCTTCTCGAGAAGATGAAGAGAATAATGAAGTAACCAATGACCACGGCGGCGGTGATGCCGAGTTCGACCGGGCTGAAGCTGTAGTCGAAGCGCGACGTGATGAGCGGAGTGGCGGTGTCGGGATGGAAACCGAGCTTTTCCCACTGTGCGGCTTGGGCGGCATTCTGCCCGAGGCCGGCCCAGGTCGACGGGTCAGCGACCGGCAGTTCGACTTTGCCGCCGCCGGCGAGCTTGAGGTACAGAGGCGTGAACAGCGCCGCCAACACGAGGACAAGCAGAAAAAGGCTGTCGAAGAGTTGGCCGAAGGCGGACTGTTTGGGAGGTTCGTAATGCGGCTTTTCCACGGTGCCACCTATCAGCTTTTGGATTTATTTTTAGCGAGATCGACGTAGTGAAGATCCAGTCCATAGATCTCCTCACGCTCCTCGCTGAGGTGCGCGATCATCGCCAGGATGGCTGCTGTATTGAACAGCAGAACGAGGCCGCCGAACACGGCGAGCGTCCACGCAACATCAGGTGAGCTGAGGTCGCCCTTCACTTCGTAGAAGACGAACGCATAAAGCGCCCACAGAACAATCACTGCGACCAGAGACCATGTTCGGTCTCCGGAAAACTTCTTGGCTATTCGTGGATCATTAGGTGAGATTTTCTTTGCCATTGGCGTTTCCCTGTCGTTCTTGCGCACATTGGAATTGACTGCCGTCAGAGCATTTTTTCTTTTTTGGCGTGGGACTTTGCCCGGCCGGCGGATCGGAATGTGTCGTTTTGTCCGATTGCCGACGTTCGTTCCCACTCCACGCAACTCACGTGCAAGTTGGCTCTTAGTCAACTTTTTTTCGTAACATGAAAACAAAATTCGATGATGCGGCGCATGAATTGTGCAGCGGGATTGACGAGTTTTATTGTGTTAAATCAGCATGATATGAGCGATATTGCATTGCCATATGCCCAATAATTAGGCCGTACGCTTGCGAATTGTGCAAAATTTTCGAAGAACGATCCCGGTCGGCCTGCGAAATTGGTTAAAGCCGCAACCGCGACGTCGCGCCGCAAAGGGCTCACCGTGAGGTCAGCGCCGACCTTTTACGTGGATAAACCAACCTCTGCGCCATCAGGGATGCAGTTTTAGAGCCCTTGTTTGGTCATATTGCGCAGCGAAAGCTCTGAACCAAGAGAAGCGCATGCGGCGGGGCATGGCTGCGGGGTGAATGTCACGACACCGTCAAAAGCAATCGCGAGCCGATTCCCGGCAAGCGATAGGTATTGCGGCCGGACCGTCAGTCTCACGCTCGCCCCACACGACCGCTGCAATTCTTCGACATGGATGGTGAAATGAATCCCGCGGATGTCGCTCAAGGCGTCGTTGCTCCGGTCAATGCGGCCGGGTTCTCGTTCGTCGAGCTCTTTATGCAGGCGAGCATCGTCGTCAAAATCGTGATGACGGGGCTCGGGCTCGCCTCGATTTGGTCTTGGGCGATCATTTTCGAAAAGTTGCTGGCGTTTCGCCGGGCGCGCGTTGAAAGCGACCGCTTCGAGCAGATGTTTTGGTCGGGCCAGTCGCTCGATGAACTCTACGCCAACCTCTCGCGCGGCCGGACGATCACGATGGCGGCCTTGTTCGTTGCGGCCATGCGCGAATGGAAGCGCTCGGTCGAAGGCAACATTCGCGCCCTCGGCGGCATTCAGCTCCGCGTCGAAAAAGTGATGGATGTCACGATCAGCCGCGAGATGGAGCGCCTCGACCGGCGGTTGCTCTTCCTCGCGACGGTCGGATCGACGGCGCCGTTCGTCGGTCTTTTCGGCACCGTCTGGGGCATCATGACGAGCTTCCAGTCGATCGCCGTTTCGAAAAACACGTCGCTTGCGGTCGTCGCGCCGGGCATCGCCGAAGCGCTGTTCGCAACGGCGCTCGGTCTGATGGCCGCTATTCCCGCCGTCGTCTTCTACAACAAATTTTCCGCCGATTCGTCTGCGATCTCTCAGCGTCTGTACGCCTTTTCCGACGAGTTCGCCGCGATCGTATCGCGTCAGATCGACGTGAGGACCTGAGCACATGGGCGCAAGCGTAAAGATGGGCGGAGGCGGCGGACGCGGGCGACGGCGTCGCGGCCGCAACGCGCCGATGAGCGAGATCAACGTCACCCCGATGGTCGACGTGATGCTCGTGCTGCTGATTATCTTCATGGTCGCCGCACCGCTTCTGCAAGTCGGCATTCCCGTCGATCTGCCGGAGGCAAAGGGGCAACAAATCCCGACGCCGAAGCAGGAACCGCTCGCCGTCACGGTGAAGGTCAACGGCGACGTCTTCATCGGTGAGTCTCAGGTCACCCTCGATGATCTCGCGACCAAGCTCAAAGCCATCGCCAAGAATGGCTACGACGAAACGATATTCGTGCGCGGCGATAGGGGCGTTCCATACGGCACCGTGATGAAAGTGATGGGACGCATCAACGACGGTGGTTTCAAGAAGCTGTCGTTTGTACTCGATCAGGAGAAGGGAGGCACTTAGCCGTGCCCTTCGGACTTGTTCTGTCCTTGATGTTCCACGCCGCGCTGCTCGGGTGGGCGCTATTCTCCATGCGCTCAGTCCCGCCGCTGTCGCCTGACACGCCGGCTATCTCGGCCGACATCATCACGCCATCGGACTTTTTGCGCCTGAAGCAAGGCAGCGAAGACGCAAAGAACCTCGAAACCAAGGCGAACGACGAGCCGAAGCCCGACGACAGCAAGAACGATACGAAGAAGCCGGAGAATGCCGCCGCGCCGCCACCGCCGCCCGAGAAGGAACAGCAGCCCGAACAGGACCAGGAAGTCGCGAAGCTCGAACCGCCGCCCGAGGCCGAGCCGCCGAAGCCTGCCGAACCTCCGAAGGCGGAGGATAAGCCGAAGCCGCAACCCGATCCGATCGCCAAGAAGCTGGAGGAACCACCTCCGCCGCCGGTAGAAGCCCCCGGCCCGACGCCCGACGAAAAGAAGCTGCTCGAGAAAAAGCTCGAGGAGGAGCGCAAGGCCGAAGAAGCCAAGCAGAAGGCTGAAGAGGAGGCCAAGAAGAAGGCCGAGGAAGAAGCCAAGAAAAAAGCTGAGGAAGAAGCGAAAAAGAAAGCCGAAGAGGCAAAGAAAAAAGCCGCTGAAGCCGCAAAGAAAAAGCGCGCCGCGGAACTGAAGAAAAAGAAGCGCGAGGAAGCCAAGAAAAGAGCCGAGGCCGCCAAGAAGAAATTCGATCCGAGCAGGATCGCGTCCCTCCTCGACAAGGCGCCGGACGACGCGACGCCAAAGGCTCTGCTCGATAAGGACCCGCGAAAGAAGGGTCAGCAAGCCTCAGGGTCGAGCGCAACGTCCGACAAGATCGGAAAGGAAGCCGGAACGGCGACCGGCACCGATACCGTTCTCTCGGCGCGTGAGCAGGATTTGCTAAAGGGCATGCTCAAGTCGCAGCTTAACGGCTGCTGGCGGCCGCCGGGCACCGGCGGCGGCGAGGAGGTTCCGGTCGTCGAACTGCACTGGGAAATGAACCCCGACGGCACGCTTGCCGGTGAACCGCGCGTCACCTCGGCGCCGCCGACGACGGCGGGGCAGGTCTATGCCGAAGCGGCGTTGCGAGCGGTGAAGATGTGCTCACCGTTCCGTCTGCCGCCCGATAAATATGGTGCATGGAGGATCGTCGACTGGACTTTCGATCCGCGCCAAATGTTGTAATCGCCGCAAAGTTGCTTCATTCGACCGCGATGCGGGACACCCGAAACAGCCAATGATCGACAGATGAGATATTTGAGCATGATCCGGAACAGCTGCCTGAATCAGACGCTAGCCTTCGTTGCTCTGCTGATCGCGGGCCTGTCGATGAACTGCGGGCTGAGCTCGCCAGCGTTGGCCCAGCTCAAAGGCACGCAGACGGAAGGCACGATCGCGCCGATTCCGATCGCCATTCCCGCGTTCCTCGGCGATGATCCGCAACTGGCGACCAGCATTTCGGACGTCATGCAGGCTGACCTCGAGCGGTCGGGACTGTTTCGTCCTCTCGACCGGGCGTCGTTCCTTGAGCAGATCAGAGACGTCAACGCCGTGCCGCGCTTCGGCGATTGGCGGTCGGTACAAGCCGACGCCCTGGTCGTTGGGCGTGTGGTCAATGCTGGCGATGGCCGGGTCGGCGCCGAATTCCGGCTTTGGGATGTCGCCACCGGAAAGCAGCTCGCCGGTCAGCGATTCTCGACGTCCTCGCAGAACTGGCGGCGCATTGCTCACATGATCGCCGACAGCGTCTATGAACGTTTGACCGGTGAAAAAGGCTATTTCGATACCCGCGTTGTCTTCGTCGATGAGACGGGCCCGGCGCAGAACCGCGTCAAGCGGCTGGCGATCATGGACCAGGACGGCGCCAACGTCCGGCTGCTGACGCAGGGCAAAGAGCTGGTGCTGACGCCCAGGTTCTCTCCAACGAACCAGGAAATCACCTACATGTCGTACACCAGCGACCAGCCGAAGGTTTTCATCATGAACCTTGAGACCGGCCGGCGCGAATTGGTCGGCGACTTCCCGGGCATGACCTTCGCCCCGCGATTCTCACCCGACGGGCAGAAGGTCGTCATGAGCCTCGGCACGCCCGACGGTCGCTCCAGCATCTATGAGATGGATTTGAGGTCGCGGCAGTCGCGCCGTCTCACGCAGTCGGCCGGAATCGACACGAGCCCCAGTTATTCTCCCGACGGACAGCAAATCGTCTTCGAGAGTGACCGCGACGGATCGCAGAAGCTCTACGTGATGAATTCTGACGGCTCCAATCCGCACCCAATCTCGATGGGCGGCGGCAGCTACTCGACCCCGGTATGGTCGCCACGCGGCGACTACATCGCCTTCACCCAGCAGACAGGGGGCCAATTCCTGATCGGCGTCATGAAGCCGGACGGCTCCGGTGAGCGGGTTTTGACTGAGGGCTTCCATAACGAGGGGCCGACTTGGGCCCCCAATGGCCGGGTGCTGATGTTCTGGCGCGACTCGCAGGGCAACGGCGGCGGACCCCACATTTTTTCGGTCGACATCACGGGTTACAATGAGCGGCAGGTGAAGACGCCATCCTTCGCTTCCGATCCCGCCTGGTCACCGCCGCTGAATTAACACCTTATTTACGAACGGCACCTTCGGGCGTCGTCGCGGCCTCGCGGCGGCGCCCAAAAAACATGGTTAAAACAAGCACTTGAGCGCCTTCGCGATAATCCAAAAAGTGTTGACTTTCTCACACGCGCCGTCGTTGCATTTTCGCATCTATAGGTTTGGAAAACTTGGCGTTTGCCGCCTCTCTCCTTGATCGCTGCACGCCCTGTAGGTACCCCAGAGTACGGCTTTTGCCGGAATCGTATCAGGAGATATGACCATGCAGGGTGTGAAGGGGCTGATCCTTTTGTCAGCGGTTGTCGCGGCTATCGCGCTTGGCGCGTGCCGTCGTGAGGCTGAGCACGTTCCTTTGAAGCTCGGCGGTCCCACCGCTAGTGCACAGGCCGTTCGCTAATAGCGATCTGCCATCAAAGGAGACTAAACATGAAGAGCGCAATCGTTCTTGCCGCAGCTTTGACAGCTGTTGCTCTCGGCGCATGCCGGAAAGAAGTTGAGCATCAGCCAATGAAGCTCGGCGGTCCGTCCGCTTTGGAGCAGGCTGTGCGCTAAGCATGGCCTGACTTTCTGAGTACTGCGTTTTTCATACCGATATTCAAGGCCGAGCTGCTGGTGATTCGTTCGCCACCATCTCGGTCTTGAGCTTTTTTACGGCCTGCTTTTTGGCCGGTGAATATCGAGGAAAAACCGAGTCCGAAATATGGTTTCGGTATGGCGGTATTTCGCATTGGGATAAGCTGCCCAAATCGAATTGGTCGCACACGCACAAACAGCGTGCGCTGCTACAGATCGTTTGCCGGCTGACGAAGTGCGTTCGGACGGTGGCTTTTGGGTTTCCAATGGATGTGAATTCGCTGTGAATCCGTGGATTTGGCCTTATTTTCGGCCGAACGCTCCACTAGACGCACAGGGCACAAGCATCGCAACTCATGGCGCACATTAGACGTTATGTGCCTTGCCCGAGGGTTGCGGTCGAGACGAAAGGGATAGACGAAATGCTGGCACCGATTGCGCGGAGCTTGGGGCTGCGCCTCGCCGCTGTGTCGATTCTTGCGGCAGCTCTCGGTGCGTGCGCCAGCAACAAGGAACTGCAACCTGATTCGTTGAGCGGTAAGTACGGCGCCGCGACCCCGGGTTCGCAGCGTGACTTCAGCCAGAACGTTGGCGACATCGTCTACTTCTCGACCGACTCGATCGACCTGACGCCGGAAGCGCAGCAGACTCTGACGAAGCAGGCGCAGTGGCTGCAGCAGTATTCGCAATACGCGATCACCATCGAAGGCCACGCCGACGAGCGCGGTACGCGCGAATACAACATTGCGCTTGGCGCACGCCGAGCGACGACCGTGCGTAACTTCCTTTCGCAGCATGGCATCAACGGCGCCCGCATTCGCACGATCTCCTACGGCAAGGAGCGTCCGGTGGCGGTTTGCAACGACATCTCCTGCTGGTCGCAGAACCGTCGCGCTCAAACGGTGCTGAACAACGGCGGCGTCGTCAGCCAGCGCTAAGCCCATTTGCTTTGCAGTATTTTCAGATCGGGCCGCCAAGGCGCCGCCAGCTAGGCCGCGTCTTGACTGCGTTGGTTCAAATTGGCCACACGCGCGAATACCTTTAACCATTTCTTATAATGGCAAAGTTTGGCCCTATTAGACGAGCATAAGGGCGGCACATTCGAATTCCTGTGCTCGGTAAATGTACGATTTGCGGTCATCAAAGGTAGTGATTGGCGTCGTGTCGGCGGTCTTCGCCTTCATGCTCGCATTTCCTTTGACGGTTGTGGCTCAGGATGACGACGCCGCCAACGGCGAAACAGCGGAAGAGCTTCTCGTGGACGGCATGGATGCCGCCGCAGATCATGCCGATGAATCGGCGCGACGGCTTTTCAACAAGCTCATCGCCGTGTTTCCGACTTCGCCCGAAGCATCGCGAGCCCGCAGTGCCTTGCTGTCTCTCGATAGCGATGACGGAGATCGCGCCGCTGTGCGTGCTGCGATTCAGGCTGAGGCAGCCGAGCGCACATTGGAATACCGCCACGCATTTCTCATCACCGTCGGCGACAGGGTTTTCTTCGCGGAGAACAGCGCGACTCTTGGCGGCCGGGCGCGAAGCATCATCAAGAATCAGGCGCGTTGGCTGAAAGTCCGGCCGGCCCTCACGGTTACAGTGATCGGTCGTGCCGACGACGGCGGCGATCGAACGACGGCGCGGATGCTATCCCAGCAACGTTCCGAAGCCGTGCGCGATCAACTCATAGAGGCCGGCCTCGATCCGCTGCGAATCGAAATTCGCCCCGTCGGAACCGATGATCGCCTCGCCATATGCGCGTCCGCACTATGTCGTGCGGAGAATCGCAATGCCGAAGTTTTCATCAATGACCTTCGGGATCTGCAACCGGTGCGCACCAGCGCCAAGGACCCGCTGGCACGGCGCGCCAACGCCGCGATGCGAGACGGTAGTGAGGGCAGTGTCTCGGAGCAGGTGCAGCAATGACGCGGACCGGTCCGTCCGCAATCGCCGCACCGGCGGGGGAAGCACATGACTCTTCAATTGATTTCGCCGAAGATCGGGAGCACGACAAAGGCTGATGCACGCCCGTCGAATGCGGCGTTCGTCGATGCTCGAATCAATGAACCTTATTTGAAGCAAACGGAGCAGAGCCGGGACATGGCTAAGTTTAAGCTGCTTCCAGCCGGATGCGGACTTTCCGCGGCAGCGATGGTCGTGATGCTGACCATGACGCCGGCGTTCGCGCAGTCGAAAGAGAAGGCAAGACCGGCCGCAGCCGCAGCCGATGCCGGACTGCAGGCCCGCGTCCAGACGCTGGAAGAACAACTGATCGACATGCAGGTCGTGGTCGGCACTCTTGAGACGCTCGCGAAAAACGGCGGCGCGGCACCGGCGCCCTATCCGGGGTCGGCGGCGGGCGGCGATGGCGATGCCGCAAGAATCGAGGGACTTGAAACGCAGGTCCGCGCGTTGACCAGTCAGGTACAGCAGCTTTCCGATCAGGTGCGCAGCCTCGGCGGTTCGCCGCGCCGATCGGAAATCGCGCCGTCGACGGATACCGCGATGGCCAGCGAGCCGTCGTATCCGCAATCGGACGCCGCACCGGCCAACGGTAATGGCTTCGGCTCGACCACCGTATCGCGTGACCATGATGCGATCGGCGGTCTGCTGAGCAGCACGGCCGCCGAGCCGCAGAACATGGCGCCGCCTTCGGCACAAGGAGGCCAGCCTCCGGCATCGGCCGTCGCGACCGCCGCACTGGCGCCGGCCAGCGATACGAGTAACGATCCCAAGCAGCTGTACGAGACGGCCTACGGCTATCTCCTCCAGCGTGACTATGGCGCCGCCGAAACGGCCTTCGACGCCTTTCTGGCGAAATTCCCGAATGACTCGCTTTCCGGCAACGCCCAGTATTGGCTCGGCGAAACGCATTTCGTGCGCGGCCAATATAAAGCGGCCGCCAGCTCGTTTCTGAAAGGCTATCAAACTTATGGAAACAGTCCGAAAGCACCTGATAGTCTGCTGAAGCTGGCGATGTCTCTCGATCGGCTTGGTCAGAAAGACGCCGCGTGTGCATCGTTCGGCGAATTGCTCACCAAGTTCCCGACGGCGTCGTCGAGCGTCAAGGCCCGCGCCCAGAGCGAACGCCAGCGCGTCGGCTGCCAGTCGTAGAGTACGCAGGAGCGATGAAACGAGAGGCGCAGTTACCCATTGCGCTGACCGCAGCGGACAGCGCCCTCGAATGTCTTTCGCGGTTTGATCGGATTGTCCTGGCGGTATCGGGCGGTCCGGACAGCATGGCGTTGCTCGTTCTCGTCGCCGAATTGCTTGCCCGCAAAGACAGCACAACTCCGACGGTCTCAGTGGCGACGGTTGATCATGGACTGCGCGCGGAATCGGCGTCTGAAGCCGCCTATGTCGCGGAGCAAGCGAAGCGCCTGGGATTGCCGCACGCCATTCTTCACTGGACGGACGAAAAGCCTGTCACCGGTCTTGCCGAGGCAGCCCGAGACGCGCGCTATCTGCTGCTTGATGCGCACGCACGGAGTTTCGGAACGGACAACGCTGCCGTTCTCACCGCCCACCACGCCGACGATCAGGCCGAAACGTTCGCCATGCGGCTCGCACGCGGTGCGGGTGTGACGGGGCTCGCCGCGATGCGCCCGGAGCGCCCTCTGCAAAATGGCTCACCGATCCGCCTCGTCAGGCCGCTGCTGGCGTTTCCGAAATCTCGTCTGATCGCGACGCTGGAAGCGCGAGGCGTCGTGGCTGTCGAAGACCCGACGAACAGCGACGAGCATTATGAGCGCGTTCGCGTTCGCAATCTTCTTCCCGCGCTCGACGCCGCTGGAATTAGTCCGGCGGCGATCGCCACTTCGGCACGGCGTCTTGGAGACGCCGAGGCAGCTCTTCGCTACGCCGAGGATCGCTTTGTCGAGACACTTGCGCTGTCGTTCGGCAATGAAGTCTTCGCCGCCTTCCATCGCGAGGCTTTTCGTCAGGGGCCGGGCCTGCTGCGCCAACGCCTCCTGGCGCGGCTCATTGCCCGCTACGGCGGCGCCAGCCAACCGCCGCAGCTTTCCGAGATTGAAGACCTCACCGGACGTCTGCAAATGGAGAGCAAAACGACTGCGACGCTCGGCGGCGCGATGATTTCCGGCGGCGGTCGCTTCGTCCGCGTCTGGCGGGAAGCGGGACGCCTCGAGGAAGCGGAGATCGAGCTTTCGCCCGGAGAGAGCCGCGCCTGGGACCGGCGATTTATCGTCCGCCGGACGCCGGAAGCGTCGGGGCCGGTTCGGGTCAGGCCTTTGGGCGCCGACGATTATGCCAAAGTCGCCGGACACCTGTTGCGCGGCCGTCGCCCGCCGTCGCGCGCGGCGCACGCCCTGCCGTCGTTCTGGCTGGGGCAGGAGTTGGTCGCGGTGCCCTCGCTCGTCCCATTCGCTGCCGCACCTCAGCCGCCGCTGCATGAGGCAGGTTGCGAACTCAACATTTTGGAACTTTCGGCTGCTTATTAACGAATTGGCCGCATGCTACGGCCGGTCACATTTATCAGGTGCAATGCCCGAACTTGTGCGGATGTGCCGTGCCCCCTATGTTAAACGCGCAATTCGGCGCCCGACGGCAGCCGAAGCCCAGAGCGCCATAATTGCGCCTGGTGTCAGCAGGGAACCAAATGAACCCTAATTATCAGAAACTTGCGATTTGGGCGGCGCTGTTCGTCCTGCTCCTCGCCTTGTACAATCTGGTCAGCAACCCGAGCCAGACGCGGCACACGAACGAGATTCAATACTCGGAGTTCCTTGACGCGGTCGATAAAGGTACTGTGTCGGAAGCCGTTATTTCCGGAAACCGCATCACCGGCACCAAGCGGGATGCGTCGTCGAACGAGGTGGCGTTCTCGACATACGCCCCCGAAGACCCCAACCTCGTCACGCGCCTGCGTGAGAAGGGTGTGAAGTTCAAGGCGCGGCCCTCAGAGGATGAAGTGCAATCGATTACGAGCATTCTCCTGAGCTGGTTCCCGATGCTGCTGCTCATCGGCGTGTGGATCTTTTTCATGCGCCAGATGCAGTCGGGTTCGGGACGCGCAATGGGCTTCGGCAAATCGCGCGCGAAACTTCTGACCGAGCGCCACGGCCGCGTGACGTTCGAAGATGTTGCGGGCGTCGATGAAGCCAAAGCCGATCTCGAAGAGATCGTCGAGTTCCTGCGCGACCCGCAGAAGTTTCAGCGCCTCGGTGGACGCATTCCGCGCGGCTGTCTGCTCGTCGGACCTCCGGGCACCGGCAAGACGCTGATCGCCCGCGCCGTCGCCGGCGAAGCCAACGTGCCGTTCTTCACGATCTCCGGTTCCGACTTCGTCGAGATGTTCGTCGGCGTTGGCGCCAGCCGCGTGCGCGACATGTTCGAGCAGGCGAAGAAGAATGCGCCGTGCATCATCTTCATCGACGAAATCGATGCCGTCGGCCGTCATCGCGGCGCCGGTCTCGGCGGCGGCAACGATGAGCGCGAGCAGACGCTCAACCAGTTGCTGGTCGAGATGGATGGTTTCGAAGCCAACGAAGGCATCATCATCATCGCGGCGACGAACCGCCCCGACGTGCTCGATCCGGCCCTGCTGCGTCCCGGCCGTTTCGATCGTCAGATCGTCGTGCCGAATCCCGATGTCGTCGGCCGCGAAAAGATCCTGCGCGTCCATATGAAGAAGGTGCCGTTGGCGCCCGACGTTGATCCGAAGGTGATCGCGCGCGGCACGCCCGGCTTCTCGGGCGCTGATCTCGCCAACCTCGTCAACGAGGCGGCGTTGCTGGCCGCGCGCCGCAACAAGCGTCTCGTGACTCAGGCCGAGTTCGAGGATTCCAAAGACAAGGTCATGATGGGCGCCGAGCGCAAGACCATGGCCATGACGGAGGAAGAGAAACTCGCGACCGCCTACCATGAGGCTGGCCACGCCATCGTCAACCTCGTCGTGCCGGGCAACGATCCGCTGCACAAGGTGACGATCATCCCGCGCGGACGTGCGCTGGGCGTGACGATGAGTTTGCCGGAGCGCGATCGCCTCAGCTATTCGAAGCAGTGGTGCGAAGGCAAAATCGCAATGGCCTTCGGCGGCCGCGTCGCCGAGCAGATCATCTACGGCCGCGAACATTTGAACACCGGTGCTTCGAGCGACATCAGCCAGGCGACCAACATCGCCAAGAAGATGGTCACCGAATGGGGCATGAGCGACATACTCGGTCCGCTGCTCTATTCCGAGAACCAGCAGGAAGTCTTCCTCGGTCATTCGATCACGCAGCAGCAGAACATGAGCGAGGAAACCGCCAAGCTCATCGATGAGGAAACGCGGCGGATCGTGACGACCGGCGAGAAGAAAGCCTGGGAAGTGCTGACCAAGCACAAGGCTGAGCTCGAAGCCATGGCGCAAGCGCTGATGGAATACGAGACGATCACTGGCGAAGAGTGTCAGGCGATCATGCGTGGCGATAAAATCGCCCGCCGCAATGATGACGACGGCTCCAAGGGGCCTGCGGGCTCTGCCGTTCCCTCGGCCGGTCGCCAGCCTCCACGTCCGCGTGGTGAGCCGACCAGCGGCATCGACATCGGGCCAGAGCCGCAGCCGCAGGGCTAACGCTCGCTAGGAAATACCGGGCGGTCGCGATAACTTCGCGGCCGCTTTTCGTTTGTAGGGGTTCACCGCCAACTCTCCGAGAGCCGGAAGAATCCCCCTCCCCTTGACGGGGAGGGGTTCAGGGTGGGTGAAGACGCTTGCGGACTGTCGGAAGTTTTGAATGATCGAGCGACGAATGAACATTTTGACGATGTCTCTCAGTTCGAACCCCCCGCTCCGAGAGGGGGAAAATGGTGCGTGGCGAGATGATCGGTGCGGAGGGCATTTTCACCGATGAAACGCTCGATCTATCTCCAGCCCACCGCGATCTTCTGGGACCGCTCGCAGCGGCGTGCCGTTGACGAGGCCGAAATCCCTGAGTGGAAAGGTCTGCCGCTCGCTGGCAGCCGGCTGTCGTTCGCCGCCCTCGACGTGCTGACGCGCGCGTCGCCGGAGACGAAGCGGCGGACAATTGTGCTTGGCGACGCCTTCAGCGGCGATTGGGGGCGTGAAGCGCTGGCTGCGGCCGATATCCTGGACGAGTTGTCCTCGTCGCGCTCGCGCATTGCCGGGCTCTCGCTCGATCGCCCGCGCATCATGGGCATCGTCAACGTCACCCCGGATAGCTTTTCCGACGGCGGCGAGCATCTGAGCGCCGAGAAAGCCATCGCCCATGGCCTGGAGCTTGTCGCCGAAGGCGCCGACATTCTCGATATCGGCGGCGAGAGCACGCGTCCGCAGGCGGACTTCGTCCCCCCGGACGAAGAACTGCGCCGCGTCATTCCCGTCATCGAAGGCTTGCGCGCCAAGACCGATGTTGTGCTTTCCATCGACACGCGCAAAGCCGAGGTGATGCGCCGGGCAGCGGCCGCCGGAGCCGACATCCTGAATGACGTCTCCGCCTTCACGCACGATTCGGACTCGCTCGCCGTCGCCGCCGAGACAGGACTGCCGGTCGTCGTGATGCACGCCCAGGGCGATCCGAAAACGATGAACGACAATCCGCAGTACGACGATGTCGTGCTCGATGTATTCGATTATCTCGAAAGCCGCGTGCAGGCGTGTGTCGCTGCGGGGATTCCAAAAGCGAAGATCATTGCCGATCCCGGAGTCGGCTTCGGCAAGCATCTCCACCACAACGTCGCGGTCATGGCCGGGCTGTCGCTCTACCACGGGCTCGGCGTTCCGATCCTGCTCGGCGCCAGTCGCAAGAAGATGATCGGGCAACTCTGCAACGTTGAAGATGCCAAGGATCGCGTGCCCGGATCGCTCGCCTGCGCCATCGCCGGAGTCGCTGCGGGTGTGCAGATCATCCGCGCTCACGACGTCAAGGAGACGAAACAGGCGATCGAAGTCTGGCGCGCCTGCGTTGCCGGCACGGAAAACGGCCTCGGCTAGAAACGTAGAGAATTGATCTTTAGCGGTCGCTCGCCTTTGTCAGCCGCAGCGAAACGTAAATGGCGAGAATGCCCGCCAGAAGCGCCGCAGCGAGTGCGGGCGCGCGCCAGTCCGAGCTTGCCAGTCGCGTGACCAGAAGCACGGCGCACACGGCGACTCCGGCAATCGGCAACGCCAGCGGAATCTCAAAGCTGCCTCGCGCTTCGCCGGGACGCCGCTTCAGAACGACGAGCGAGGCGTTGACCGCGATGAAGATGACGAGCAGCAGCAGCACCGTCGCGGCCGCCAGATCGGCAATCTGACCCGCGATCGCAAGAAGCAGCAGCAAGGCAAGCAGCGCGGCGATGGCAATGTGCGGTGTTCGTCGCGTCGCATGAATGCGTCCGACGAGGCTTGGAAGGAGACCCTGTCCAGACATGCCGTAGATCAGCCGGGAGGCAGTCACGTAATTGACGAGCGCGGTGTTCGCGACTGAGAAAAGCGCGATGAACGTCATCACTCCGGGCGGGATGCTGGGAGCACTGCGCTGCATGACGGCTGTGAGCGGGCTCGGCGCCGTCGCGAGTTCCTGCCACGGCACCACGGAGACCGCCGTAATCGAAACGGCGACATAAAGAAAGGCAGCGGCCAGGGTCGCGATAATCAACCCGCGCGGGATTGTGCGCTCAGGTTCGCGGCATTCCTCAGCGACGTTGATGGCATCCTCGAAGCCGATAAAGGCGAAGAACGCCAGAACCGAAGCCTGCAAGACGACCAGCGGCAATCCTTCAGCGGCGCGCTCGGGCGGGATTTCGAAGTAATCGACCGTGCCCCAATACGAGAGGCCGGAGGCGATGATGAGCAACAGTCCCGAAACTTCCATCAGCGTGCAGACGACGTTGAACCACATGCTTTCGCGGATGCCCCGGAACACGATACCGGAAAGAATGAGAAGGAAGCCGATGGCGATGACCGTCGGAGACAAGGATTCCAGTCCCGCGAGATCGGCAACGATCGCCGCAAAGATTTTCGATTGCGTCGCGATGGACGTCAGCCCCGACGCGACCAGCGCCAGCCCGATCGTGAAGCTCAAGACAGGCAGGCGGAAGGCGCGGTCGGTGACGTAGGCCGCACCCCCGGCGCGCGGGTAGCGGGAGCCGAGCGACGCATAGGAAAGCGAAGTCAGCAATGCCGCGACGAGCGCCGCGAGAAACGACAGCCACACGGCCGATCCGGCGGCGCCCGCAGCTTTCCCGATCAGCCCGTAAATTCCGGACCCGACCATGCTGCCGAGCGCATAGAGCGCCAGTTGCGTCGTGCCAATGGAGCGGCGAAGCACAGGTTGATCGCGTTGTGCTTCGACGGTCATGGGGAAACTCCGAAGGGAATTGGTGCCGAGCCGCTTGGCTTCAGCTTGCGGCGGCTTTCCTGTCCGCCAGACGTTGTTCGACGGCGGCAACGATGGCCTTGCGAATGTCGTCGAGCCGTTTGACCTTGGCATCGACCGGAACATGCTGGGCTTCGGCGAACGCCCGCAGGTTCTCCGCCGACTTGATCTCCTGCAGCCGCTTGAGCAAGCCGCTGCGTCCCTGCTTGGCGAGCACAACGAGCGCCGAGAACCGATAGGGATTGAAGGGCTCGGCCTGCGCCTTGGCAGGTTTCTCCGCCGCGGCGGCGGGGACCGCATCCTCCGGCGTCTCCCAGACCAGCATGCGGTTGACCGCCTTCGTCAGCGCCGCCGACAGGCGTTCGACGGCCACGTCGTCAAGCGAGGTCTCACGACGGATATATGCGCTGAAGAAGCTGCGCATCTTATCGCCGGGCCAGAGCTGCGTGCCTTTGCTCATGATCGATGCGCTCTGAATGTAATGGCTTACGAAACCGCGACCTTGGACTTCTTGTTCGCGGCGACCGTATCAATAAGTCTCGCGATCTCTTGGTAAAGCTCTTTCACGTCGCCGGCGGCGTCGGAGTACTTCGCATCGATGGAACGGAGCTGGCCGATGTAGTCGAAGGCGTTGGCGATCCCGTTTCGCTGCGGCAGAAACGTCTCCATCACCGGATGCACGAGGCTGATTTCCTCGATCATCATATAATCTTTGTCGTCATTGCGCACATAGTTCGCAAGGCAGACGTAGCGGCGCTCTTCGACAGGAATTTCCGACAGATCGTCGAGATTGCGCGTGTCCTCGATCAGCATCGCCACCCGGTCCACGGCCAGCTGTGAAACGTAGTCCGGGCGGAAAGGGACAATCACCTTGTCGGCGGTTTTCAGTGCGGCGAGTGCGGCGAACGACAGACCCGGCGCGCAGTCGAGGATGACCACGTCGTAATCGCCTTCGAAGCGGCGGATCAGGCCCTCCATGCGGCCGCGAACGCGGTTGGCGACGACGTCGGGAATGTTGCTCTGGCTCGCCTGCTTTAGATACAACTCGCCCTGGATGTCCTCCAGCAGCAGCGATCCCGGCACGATCGCGATGGGCGCTGGCTTGCCGTTGGCAGCCGACACGTCGCCGACATGTTTCTCCACGTAATCGCGAGCATTGGCGGGCACGCCGTCAAAGAGGTCATAGAAATAATCGGCGATCGACCGCCCAGCCTTGCGGGCCTCGTTCCAGCCCTGGCCACCCATCAGGATCAGAGAGGCATTGCACTGTGAATCGAGATCGATGAGCAGAACGCGCTTGCCCCCATGGACCGCCAGCGCGTGCGCCAGCATCACGGCGACGGTGGATTTGCCGACGCCGCCCTTGCGGTTCGCAACCGCCAGAAACACTGCCATAAACCGTTTACCCCTCGATCTGCCGGCCTAGCCCTCTGCCCCTGCCGGCACGTCGCCTCGATCATTAGCCGACCTATGGGCCGATTCCGTGGCCCCCTCCAAGACCTTCCCATATGGCCAGGGTGACAGGACGTGCTAGTACAACGTTGGGGAAAATGATTGGAAATTTGCGATAGCTCAACCTTCCAAATGGCATGATGGGCCGATCTGCGGTCAGTGTGGCCGACAATCCGCGGCAATCGCGTTCCGGGGCTATGTTCCGAGTGAATGTTTGACGGTATTTTTGAGGATTCTGAATTGGGGGGGCAGCACCGGTCCCTCATTACCAACGTCGGGAGAAGACATGTCACGCCGGTTTTTCGGGACAGACGGTATTCGCGGGCTAGCCAACAGCTACCCGATGACGTCTGAGCTCGCCTTGAAAGTCGGCATGGCCGCTGGCACCGCGTTCCGCTCCGGCAGCCATCGGCACCGTGTCGTCATCGGCAAGGATACGCGCCTGTCCGGCTACATGCTCGAGGCGGCGCTGATGTCGGGCTTTACTTCGGTCGGCATGGACGTCTTTCTGCTCGGCCCGATGCCGACGCCTGCTGTCGCGATGCTGACGCGATCGCTGCGCGCCGATTTGGGCGTCATGCTGTCGGCCTCGCACAATCCGGCGCACGACAACGGCATCAAACTTTTCGATCCCGACGGCTATAAGCTCTCGGACGAGATGGAGCACCAGATCGAGGATCTGATCGAATCCGACTCCAACACGCTCCTGGTTCCGGCGGAGAATATCGGCCGCGCCACCCGGGTCGAGAGCGCCCAGGAACGCTATATCGAATTCGCGAAGCGCACGATGCCGAAGCATCTGCGTCTGGCAGGTTTGCGCATCGTGATCGATTGCGCCAACGGCGCCGCCTACAAGGTGGCCCCCGAAGCGCTCTGGGAACTCGGCGCCGAGGTCATCAAGATCGGCGTCGAGCCGAACGGCCTCAACATCAATCTCAATTGCGGATCGACGTCACCCGAGACGCTTGTCGAAAAGGTCAAGGAATTCCGCGCCGATATTGGCATCGGGCTCGACGGCGATGCCGATCGCGTCGTGATCGTTGACGAGAAGGGCCAGATCGTAAATGGCGATCAGCTGATGGCCGTCATCGCCGAGAGCTGGCTCCGCTCCGGCCAACTGACCGCTGGCGGCATCGTCGCGACCGTGATGAGCAACCTAGGCCTCGAACGCTACCTGAAGTCGATCGGACTTTCGCTCGCCCGCACGCCTGTCGGCGATCGCTACGTGACCGAGCACATGCGCAAGCACGGGTTCAACGTCGGCGGCGAGCAATCCGGTCACATCGTTCTGTCCGATTTCACGACGACAGGCGACGGCTTGGTTTCGGCCTTGCAAATTCTGGCTTGCGTCGTCGCCACCGGAAAGCCCGTGTCGGAAGTCTGCGACCGGTTTCATCCGTTGCCGCAGATCCTGCGGAACGTCCGCTATGCGAACGGCCAGCCGCTCGACGACAAGCGCGTCGTCCAGGCCATCGAAGGCGCGAAAGCCAAGCTCGGCGAGAACGGCCGCTTGGTGATCCGTCCGTCCGGTACCGAGCCAGTCATTCGCGTCATGGCGGAAGGCGACGACGAGCAAGTCGTCTCCACCATCGTCGGCGACATTGTCGAAGCCGTGGAATCCGCCGCCGCTTAAAGCGACGAAGGCTTCAGTCTCATCGCACGATAAAAAGGACAGTGTGCGTCGCAAATCGTACAGCGCGCGATCGTGCGCGCTTCACATCGCAATCACATTCGCACCGTCGATCTCGCGCCGTACCGCGTTTACCTCTCGTTAGCGATTGCCCGCGCGACACGCCCGTTCCATTTCCCGACGCCGATTAAGTGTCCCTTAAGCGTTCTTGTCCATTGTCGGAGCAGTTCAAAATCCGGACTGGCGCGAAAAGGCGTCGAGCCGGAGCTTAAGGGAATGAAACATGTTCAGCGCACGAAAAGTTTTGCTTCTCGGCGCAGCCTTCGTCCTCGGCAGTGCCCTGAGTGCGTCGGCTGCAGACCTTTACGGCGGCAGCATCAAGGATGCACCCGAAATGGCCCCGATGCCGGCCGCTTCAGCAGGCTGGTACTTGCGCGTGGACGGCGGATATAACTGGTTCACCACTCCGGGCGTCGAAATGGATCAAGGGTATACGGCCCACGATACCAAGCTCGACGGAACGTGGAGCATCGGCGGCGGCATCGGCCGTTATTTCGGTCGCGGGTTTCGCGGCGACATCACGGTCGATCATCTGTTTAACTCGAACGTGAGCAGCGAATTCTGCGACTGCTACGGCACAGCCAGCCATGCCAAGTTCGATTTCAGCAGCACCGTTTTGCTGGCCAACCTCTATTACGATTTCAATCGCGGCGGACGCTTCGTGCCCTATATCGGCGCCGGTGTCGGCTTCGCGCATAACGAGACAGGCGCAGGTACGGTCACGGAAGACTGCGGTTGCGAAGGGACGATCGGCAAAGGCTCCAGCAATAGCTTCGCGGCGGCGGCAATGGCCGGCATTTCGTGGAAGATTCGCGGCGGCGAAACGACCTACGTCGGCGGCCTGAAGGACGAGCCCGTTGCGGTCAACAGCGGTCATGCGATGTATCTCGATGTCGGCTATCGCTTCCTCTACCTCGGCGACGTCAAGACTGGCGACATCACTTGGGATGTTGCCGCTCCGTCTGTCGATCCGAAGCTCAAGGATATTACGGCTCACCAGATCCGCGTCGGCCTGCGTTACGACCTGAACTAGTGATCCATCGGGCGTCATGCGCCCACGAAACGACCGGGAGCAGGGGCGCTTGCGTCTGCTCCCTTAAAGTGATGCCAAAGGTGCGGTCTGTACCACGGCGTTTCGCATGCGGATGTCCCGGCTCTAGCGGGATCTGCGATGGAACCCCGTCCTTCCCTCCCACGGCTCAGTTAGCGCGCGCGTAGCGTTGAACAGAGTCTTGAGCGGCGCATGTCGCGCACGTTCGTAGCGGGGGCACGGCGGTTATGAAGTTTTCGAAAATGTTGCTCTTGGCGGGCCTCGCGCTCGCCGCTGGATCGGCGCCTGCGTTGGCCGCCGACTGGGGTGGCATCAAGGACATGGGCGGCGGCGTCGCGGTCCCTGTTCCGGCTCCGGCACCAGTGCCGACGTTCGACGCAGATTCCGATTGGTACGTCGGTCTCGCGCTCGGCGCCAACATCTCGCAAAGCGCGAACATCAAAGACAGCGATATAAATATGCCGATTAAGGACGGCGACGATATCGGAGCATCGCCGATTTTCGGTCTGACGTTCGGCCGTTACATCACGCCATCGCTGCGCGCCGAAATTGCGATTGACTACACGCCAAATACACGATTGACCGATGATGGAACGCTCAAATACACCACCTTTGGAGAAGCTGGCACAGCTTATGAAGGCCATGAATACGGTGTGTTGCGCAACGATACGGTAAAGCTCTCGCGAACGACCACTTTGTTTAATCTCCTCTATGACATCCCCACGGGAACACGCTTTACTCCTTACATTGGCGGCGGAGTCGGCTTTACTTGGCGTCGAATCCGCAGAGGGTATTCCGAGGTCGCCAGCTGCACTCCGTCTATCGAGTTTCCGGACATGACATGCGATGCGGGTGCGCCAACGGGCGCAACCGTGAGCGGTTCGACTTCAAAAAATCAGTTCGACTTCGCAGCAGCGGTCCAGGCGGGCGTCGCCTACAACATCACGGATCAGATCATCTGGGACAACGGCTGGCAGATGCTCTGGGAGGGCGGCGCTATCGCTACGTCGGCCCCGTCGATATCCGGCGAAAACCGCATCGTCTACAAGGACTCGATCCTGCAGCAATTCCGCTCCGGCATCCGCATCAAGTTCGACTGAAAGCCGCGCACCTTTATTGTCGGTGCCTAAAAGGTGGTCGTTTTGGCCACCTTTTTCGTCACGTCAATGTCATGCTATGAGCGCCGCGCGTCTTCGAGACGCTATAAACGCGACAGGAAGGCAATGTCCGCACCCCAGAAGTCCGCATTCACCAAGCCAACGTCCAAACCGAGCCGTCCCTTTTTCTCCTCCGGCCCCTGCGCCAAGCGTCCCGGATGGCGTCCCGATGTGCTGAGCACGGCTCTCACCGGGCGTTCGCACCGATCGGTCGAAGGCCGCGAACGGCTGAAGCTCGCGACGACGCTGACGCACGAAGTTCTGCGCGTGCCCCAGGGTTACGAGGTCGCCATTCTTCCTGGTTCGGACACCGGCGCCATCGAACTGGCGATGTGGAACCTGCTCGGTCCGCGCGGCGTCGATGTGCTCGCGTGGGACGTCTTCGGCCGCAACTGGCTGCGCGATGTCGCCGATGAACTGCGCCTCCCTGGCACGCGCACGATGGATGCCGAGCCCGGCCATCTTCCCGATCTTTCGAAAGTCGATTTCGCAAACGACGTCGTCTTCACCTGGAACGGTACGACGACCGGTGTCAGGGTTCCGAATGCCGATTGGATTCCTGGTGATCGGCAGGGCCTGACGATCTGCGACGCGACTTCGGCATTGATGGGCGAGGACATCGATCTGACCAAGATCGACGTGCTGACCTACTCCTGGCAGAAGGCGTTTGGCGGCGAGGCCGCGCACGGCATGGCCGTCATGTCGCCACGCGCGCTGGAACGGCTCGCCACGCATCGTCCGGCTTGGCCTGTGCCGAAGCTGTTCCGCTTGACCAACAAGGACGGCATCAATCGTGACGTCTTTGAAGGCGTGACGCTCAACACACCCTCGATGCTGTGCGTCGAGGATTATCTCGACGGACTCCGATGGGCGAAAAGCATCGGCGGCATCGACGCGACAGTCGCCAGATCGCGCGCCAGTTCCGCCGCGCTTTATAGCTGGATCGAACGCACGCCTTGGGTCGAGCCGCTCGCCGTCGATCCGGCCACGCGCTCGCAGACCTCGGTGACGATGCGCTTCGTCGAACCCGCCGTGGTGGCGATGAGCGAGCCGCAGGGCCTCGCATTTTTGCGCGACATGGTGCGTCTCCTCGAAACCGAGCAAGCGGCTTTCGACATCGCAACCTATCGTGGCATGCCGCTCGGACTGCGCGTCTGGTGCGGCTCGACCATCGAGACGGCGGATATTTTGAGCCTGCTGCCTTGGCTTGAGTGGGCCTATGCCGAAGCCCGGCGAAAAAATGGGCTTTGAGCCATAATTTCCGCCCGCCTGAAGGGTTAACCGCGAGCACGAGTCAATGCTTTTTCTTGCGGGGCGTATCGGCCATAATGGCCGCCGCGCGCCCGTGACCCGAGAAAAGGCGGCGCCCCGGTTTAACGCCCGAAACAAATCGAAGGTCATAGCAAGATGCGTTTTGCCCTTGCGGCAGCCCTCCTGGCCGCACAATCCGTGAGTGCGTTCGCTGCCGATGTTCCGGCGGCATCGAGAGTCGATGCAGCGAAAGTTTTTCTTTCGGGCGCTGAAGTCACCCGCATCGCGAAGGTGAAGCTCGACAAGGGCGAGCATACCATCGTCATCGGCGATGTTCCGGCGAGCGCCGTGCCGGGCTCGATCCGCGTTGAAGCCAAGGCGACAGGCAAGCTCGACATCAGCTCCGTCGATACCGCGCGCAAATACCTGCAGCGTGCGGAAAGCCAGGAAGCCGACGGCAAGCGCAAGGAACTCGAAGGCCAGCTCGAACAGTTTCGCGATCAAAAGGAACTGCTGCAGGCGCAATCGTGGGCCGCAGCCACGCAGAAGAAATTGATCACCAATCTCGCGGATCTTCCGTCGCGGCCGCAGCCGGGATCGGCCCCGGCCACACCGCCGGCGACTGATGATTGGCAGAAAATTCTAGGGATCATTCCGCAAGCATCTGAGGACGCCGGGAAGCTGGCGCTCGACGCGCAGCAGAAGATCCGGGTCATCGACCGCAGCATGGCCGACGTCAGGGCCCAGCTTGCATCATTGGCTCCGGCAAAAACCGAGCAGACCGAAGTTCGCGTTTATGTCTTTGCGCAAACGCCGGTCGATGCCGATTTTACCATCCGCTATCAGGTGCCGGACGCGCATTGGGCGCCGATCTATGACGCTCGCCTTTCGACGGGCACGAAAACCGAGCCGCCGAAGTTGACGCTCGCGCGCCGCGCCGCCGTCACCCAACGCTCGGGCGAAGATTGGAATCACATTTCGTTGTCGCTTTCGACTGCGCGCCCCTCCGACGGCGCAGCGGTACCGGACCTCGATACGCAGTTCGTGACTTACGAACCTCCGCCGAAGCCCGTTGCGGCCGCCGCACCGCCGTCGCCGCCGGTCGCCAATCTCGCCCTGAGAAAGCGCGCGCTGAGCGACGCAGCGGAGGACAGTCTCGCTCTCGACGCGCCGGCGCCCGCACTCGAATCCATGGCGGCGCAAGAGAAGGTCGCGCGGCTCGACAGTGCGCCGTTCGAAGCGACCTTCGAAGTCCCGGGCCTGACCACGGTCAAGGGCAACGGCGACGTCAAGCGCGTCTTGCTCATGTCGGAAGACATCGAGCCGACGCTCTCGAGCCGCTCCGTGCCGAAGCTCGACACCAACGCTTACCTCTATGCCAAGATCAAAATCGCAAAGGGGACTCCGTTGCTGCCCGGAACCGTTTACCTCTTTCGCGACGGCACGTTCGTCGGGACCGGCGACATGCCGTTGCTGCCGCCGGGCGAGGAGCACGACATCGGCTTTGGCATAGACGATCAGGTGAAGGTCAAGCACGTGGTTCTGGAAGAAAAGCGCGGCGAGAGCGGATTGATCTCGACATCGCACGTCGACAGCCGGAACTTCCGCGTCAATGTCAAGAATTTGCACGAACGCCCAATCGACATAACGGTCCTCGACCGGATTCCTGTGTCGCAGAACGAAGAGATCAAGGTCGAGTATACCGGTCCGGCGACGCCGACACGGCAAAACGTCGAGGATAAGCGCGGCATCGTTGCATTCGACGCCAAACTGGACTCCGACGAGGAAAAAATACTCGAATACGGATATCGCATCTCGTGGCCTGCGGCGAAATCGATCGTCTACGGGCCGTAAGGCGGATTTCCTCTTATCGAGCTTCAGAATAAACAAGCGGAACGACCCGCATGGCCCCGGCGGAGACCGGGGCCAAGTCATGAGAAGGTGTGAGAATGACGAACGTTGTCGTAATCGGCGCCCAGTGGGGCGACGAGGGCAAGGGCAAAATTGTTGATTGGCTTTCCGAGCGCGCCGATGTCGTCGTGCGCTTCCAGGGCGGCCATAACGCCGGCCACACGCTTGTCATTGGCGATAAGACGTTCAAGCTCTCGCTGCTGCCGTCAGGCGTCGTCAGACCGGATAAGATGTCGGTCATCGGCAACGGCGTCGTCGTCGATCCCTGGGCGCTTGTCGATGAGATCGAGAAGTTGAGGAAGCAGGGCGTCGCGATCACCCGCGACAATCTCAGGATCGCCGAGAACGCGACGTTGATCCTGCCTTTCCACCGCGAGCTCGATCAGCTTCGCGAGGAGGCCGCCGGCACCGAAAAGATCGGCACGACGGGTCGCGGCATCGGTCCCGCCTACGAAGATAAAGTCGGCCGTCGCGCCATCCGCCTGCAGGACTTGGCGTCCCCGGCAACGCTGGGTCCGAAGCTTGACCGCGTTCTCGCCCACCACAACGCGCTGCGCCGCGGCCTCGGCCAACCGGAAATCGCAAAGGAAAGCCTGATTGCCGATCTGACCGGCATCGCACCGCAAGTCCTGCCCTATATCGATGTTTCATGGGAGCTGCTTGACGCCGCCCGCCGCCAGGGAAAGCGCATTCTGTTCGAGGGCGCGCAGGGGGCGCTGCTCGACGTCGATCACGGAACGTATCCCTTCGTCACGTCGTCGAACACGATTGCGGCGCAGGCAGCGACGGGTTCGGGTATCGGCCCGCGTTATGCTGGGTACGTGCTCGGCATTGCGAAGGCGTACACCACCCGCGTCGGCGCGGGACCATTTCCGACGGAGCTGATGGACGCGATCGGAGAAAAAATCGGCGAACGCGGCCGCGAGTTCGGCACCGTGACGGGGCGTAAGCGCCGCTGCGGCTGGTTCGATAGCGTGCTCGTGCGCCAGGTCGCGAAAGTGTCCGGCATCGACGGCATTGCCTTGACGAAGCTCGACGTATTGGACGGCTTCGAAACGATCCGGATTTGCGTTGGCTACACGCTGGACGGCGAGCGGATCAATCGCCTGCCCGCGAGCGCCAGCGCGCAGGCGAATATCGTTCCGGTCTATGAGGACTTCGAAGGCTGGTCGCAATCGACGCAAGGCGCGCGGCGCTGGGCTGATCTTCCGGCGCAGGCTGTCAAATACGTTCGCCGCGTTGAGGAACTGATCGAGTGCCCGGTCACGCTGCTTTCGACGAGCCCCGAGCGTGACGACACGATCCTGATGAAAGACCCGTTCGAATAACGGGTCATATGCGAATATAATTCTCTTGAATGTCATAAGCTGGTATCCGTACGCGGAAGTTATGGTGGTAACGCGATTTAATCGACGAACACGCTATCGTTTCTGAACCTGTCGCGCGTGACAAACAGGGGAGCGGGCATGGACCCTGCGGCGCAATACGAACGGTTGACGTCTCTCCGGAGCGATAGCGCGTTCGATGTTGCTGCGAGCGAAGCGGCGATTAGCGCGCAATTCGAAGCTCGGCCGGTCGTCCAGTTCGATACCGAACGGCAGCACACATTCTTTCTCCGAAAACACTTTGCGAAGAACGACGGACATCCGATCGTGTATCGGGTGTTCGCCGATGAAACAGCCGCCATGACGGGTGTTGATGCCATAGGTCATTGCCGGCTTCAGCGGCCTGCGAATGGTTTGGTCACCATTGCCGACGCCGAGGTCAGCGAGCCTTATAAGAAGCTCGGCATCGCGACCGCCGTCTACGATTGCATTGCAAGAGATATGGAAAAGGCCGGCGCCATTTTGTGGCCGGTCGGACCGGCCGAAATGACCGTGCCGGAATTCAAGGTATGGTGGCGGCGTTCACCGGCGCTTGTTTTTTATTACCCGCATCGCGAGCGTCTTGGTTTCGAGCCGCGCCACGAATTTGAGATCCTCCTGCACGGAGAGCCCCGGTCGGCCGGACTTCACGGCAGCGGCACGCGGGTATTGGACCAATCAGGGTTTAGAAAAAAACTCGCGTCTTTGACGAAATGGGTGGGCGCGAAGGCGTCGCGCCGCCGCGAAGATTGAACGTATCCGAAAGTCTTGATCTCGCGGCCCTGCCCGCGACTTGGTTGTCGCGAGCTAGAATAGCCAGCTTGCCAGCCGTGCGGCTCCGAATGCAGCAACAAAGCACACCGGAAACGTGATCAGCCAGGCGAGCACGATACGCTGCAGAACGATCCATCGGATATCGGAAAATCGCCGGCTCGCTGCCGCGCCGACGATGGCGCTGGTAATCGTATGCGTCGTCGATAGCGGGACGCCGTAGGATGATGCGCCGAAGATTGTGAAGGCGGCGGTCGTCTGCGCCGCAAATCCCTGCCATGATTGTAGCCGCGTCATGCGCGATCCAAGAGTCTGGATGATGCGCCACCCGCCGGCCGATGTGCCAAGCGCCATCGTCAGCGCGCACAGCATGATAACCCAGAACGGAATTTCGAACGTCGTCAGCACGCCGCCGGTCAGCAGCGTCGTCGCGAACACGCCCATGAACTTTTGGCCGTCGTTGAGACCGTGATTGAAAGCGAGAAAGCAGGCGGCTCCGATCGATAGCCGGTCGAACAGCCGCTTGGTGCGGACAGGTTTCGCGGCGCCGGCGAAGGCGACGATGATGCGCCCGAGGATGTACGCAGCAATGCCGCCGAGGACAAGCGACAGCGCCATGCCGATAAAGACCTTCTCCCATCCAACCCACTGCAACGCACCGATCCCGCCCTTCGCGAAAGCCGCACCGGCAAGGCCGGCAAGCAGGGCATGCGATTTGCTGACCGGCAACCCGGCGCGGGCTGCGAACGTTCCCCAGGCGACGATGCTCAGCATCGCGGCGGTGATCGCGGGAATCGTGAGCGCCGAGGGATCGACGATGCCTTGGCCGACGGTCGCGGCAACCGCCGTTCCGGACATGGCGCCGAGCGTGTTCATGATGACCGCCATCAAAATGGCGGCGCGCGGTGACATCACGCCGGTGGCGACGACGGTAGCGATGACGTTGGGAGCGTCCGTCCAACCGTTGACGAACTCAGCCATCAGAATGGTTGCAAGGGCGAAGACGAGCGCCAGAGTGAGAGCGCTCATCAGGCCTCCTTGCGGGCCAATGAAATGATGAGCTTGCCACAGCGCTTGGCGTCGTCGGTCATCTCTTCGAGCATCGCATAAAGTCTTTCCAGCGCGACGAATTTAAGCATGCTCGCGCCCGGACCCGAGAACTCGGCGACGAGCCCGCGTTCGGCGCGCGCGATGATTTGATCGGCGTCCGATTCCGCTTCATTGACGATCCGCGCCAGATCTCGCGCTTTCGATAGCGACAGCTTCCGGTCGCCCAGCATCTCGATCAAATTCCGCAGCGCTTGAATCGAGCGCTCGCCCGCAATGATGAGTTCGCGCGCTTCCGGCCGCAGGTTCGAAAGGTACTGCTTGTAAATGTCGATATGCGCCGCAGCGCCCCGCATGCCGTCGATGACGTCGTCGATTTCATCGGTGAGGCGCATCGCATCCGGCAAATCGAAGCGCATGATGAAGGCGTTGTCCAACAGCTCATGGATCTGATCGACGAGTTTGTCGGCACGTCGCTCGAAGTCGATGATGCCGCGCAGATCCTGACCGTCGGTCGCGCGAAAATGGGCGGCGCACTCGACACCGACGTTCGCGAGGCTGAGAAGCAGATCGGCAAATTCGTCGTTTTGGGAGGGCCCGAAAAGGCGTGCGACGGCACCTGGCGATTTTTTCAAGTGGTGACCCTTCTGCTACCCGATCCTGGCCATCGGCGCGTGCAAGATATGACATTCAAAGAACGGTATGAACCAGCAGATCGCGCGCCGTACAACTCACCCACATATCATTGACGAACAAGAGCCACTTCGCACGTGCACAGGTCCGAAATGCCGAATTGCGCGGAACGCGAAAAAATGCAAGCGGATCATGAATCGGCGAGCGCCGATAAAAGGGCCCGCAATTTCGGCTCGCGAACTTTCCGGCTCGCCGTTTCGGCGTCGAACCACGTGCGTTGGCGCTCGGTTTTTTCGCGCCATTGTTTTTTTTCTTTTTTTACCCAGAGCACGTAAACCGCCACCTCGATCAGGCGGATACTTTCCTTTTCGATTTTCCGGTAGCGATAGGTGCCGTAAATACGTTTTGATATTTTTCCGGTGACGCCCGCTTCCTGTTTTGCTTCACGCGCGGCCGCGGCACTGTCGCTCATTCGCTTCGAGGGCCACCCCTTGGGTATGACCCACCGCCCCGTGTCTCGCGACGAGACGAGAAGGACTTCGAGGGTCTTATCCCGTTTTTTGCGCAGCGGAAGCGCGGCAACCTGCTTAGAAGTCGGCATGGCGGGATGATGCGTGCATGGGATTACAAAAGAAAGACTTGAACGACGGACTTTCTGTGCAAACGCAGATCGCCGCAGAGGCGGCGGCAATTGATGTTTTGAATGCAACAGGAGTCTTCAATTCGTGGCCCGTGCTTTGATGTACTGACGCCGATTGTCTAAGAGCTATAAATGAGGGACGGGAAGCCAGGGGCATAGAATGCGCGACCGGAGAAATCTAGTCTATTTGACGCTCGGCGCGATGGCGGCTGCGTGCGCCGCGGCGTCTCCGGCCTCGGCGGCGGACAGTGAAGCCTGCCCCGCAGGCGCTCTCGGCGTTTCTCGAACGATTGAAGTCGACACGACCGGAGGGCCGTGGTTCGGAAAGCCGCATGGAGATCCGAATCTTCTTCGCGCCAATGAGGTCGTGCTGACCTTCGATGATGGCCCATCTCCAACCAATACGCGCAAGGTTCTGGAAGCACTGGCAAAGGAATGCACGAAGGCGACGTTCTTCGTCGTCGGCGAAATGGCGGTGTTGCATCCCGAGGTCATCAAGGAGGAAGTCGAACAAGGCCACACGATCGGAACGCATACGTGGACGCATCCCAACCTGGCGCGGCGCTCCCTCGAAGACGTCAAGCGTGAAGTGGAAGCGACATTCGATGTCGCCCAGAAGGCCAGTCCCAAACCGATCGCGCCGTTCTTCCGCTATCCCTACTTGAGCAGCAGCGAGACAACGGTGGATTATTTCAAGAGCCGGAACATCGGACAATTCGCCGTCGACATCGATTCGCAGGATTGGCGGGTGAGAAGTAGCAAACCCGTCATCGCGCGCGTCATGGCCGGTCTCAAGGCGCGCGGGCGCGGCATCATCCTGATGCACGACATCCATAAATGGACAGCCGACGCTGTTCCGCAGTTGCTCGCCAAGCTAAAGGCTGGCGGCTACAAGGTTGTGCATTTGAAGGCCAAGGAACCGATCGATCTCGTCGCCGACGTTGCCCCGCCCGACAAGCCGGTGCGTCACAAATTGAAGCGCAAGCGATCCAAGACCGCCGGTTGGAAACTCAGACGCAAAAAAATGGCGCTTCATCCCTAGTCGTCGGGATAACCCAGGCGGTTCGAGCGACAGCACTGAGCGTTCGCCCTATGGGCCAGGGTTGGCCGGCGTAACGGGCGGCACCGGGTTCGCGGCGGGAGCGGTGATCATCGTGTTGTCCGCGTTCGTTTGTCCGGCGAAAGGCTTCACCTGGAAATACCACGTCGCCAATCCGAACGCGACTAACAGCGCCACGATCAGCAGGTTCAAGGCATTGTCGGTGGAGCGGAACGTTTCGTCGAAATTTCTGGGCCGCCTCCAGCGCGTATCATGAAAGATGGCCATCGTTGTCTCTCCTAACGGGGGCGTTAGAAGGAAAACGGCGCACACTGAGATCGGGTTCCAATAAGGTCGGGTGCGCAGCCGCCGGCATCGTGAAAGCGCAAGGAAAGCGGCCGTCTCAGCCGTTGCCAAGAATAAGCAGCGCCGGGTTCGTCTGCGTGACATCGGAATTGGCGACGTCATAGAGCGCCGAGAACCGCGCGATGAACTTCTTGAGCTTATCCGGGTCCTGAAGATCGCTGATATCGAGTTTTTGCGTGATCATCTTCGCCTGGACGTCGATGTCGGCGTTCGACATGGAGCTCGGCAGGCCGAGGGCCGTCTGCGCAACCTGAAGCAACGCCTTGTCGGCCAGGATGGAAAAAGCGGACGTGATGGTGGGCGCCTTACGCTGGAAATAGAGCGCCAGACGAGCGCCTTCGCTCTGATCGCCAGCCTCCTCCTCAAGCGTCTGCCGCGCGTAGAGATCGGCCGTCGTGACGATCTGCGTCCGCGATTGAACGAGTTGCGGCGGCGTCGAAAGCACATTCCCGTCAGTATCGAAATTGAAGGCGATGGCCATGTTGCGATAGGCGGCGTTCTCGGGCTTGTTGACGAAGCTCTTCGGATCCGTCGGATCGCTCGTCAGCAACTTACGCAAGTCATCGTTGGAGAGGTTCTTGTCATCAACTCCATAGGCCTTCAGCGCGAAATCTACGAGGCGCGTGTCCTTGAGGAAGTCATCGACGGTCTTGATGGTCCCGATCGTCAGCCCGTAATAAGCGTCGTCTTCGATGGTCTGAGCGTCTTTTGCCGAGGGGTCGTCGCTCTCCTGATTGTAGAGCTGAATGGTCGAAGCCAGACTTGCGTTGGCCTGCGCGGAACTCGTGGTCTTGGCGTTGCCGTCGGAATCGAAATTGAATGCCGCCGCCATCTTCGCGTACGTCGCGTTGTGCGAGATATTCGCGAAGCTGCTCGGGCTGCTGGGATCGCTTTCCAGAACTTTTTCGATCGTCAGTTTCGAAGTCCGGCTGGGATCGAGACCAAAGGCGCTCAGAACAAAGTCGTAAAGCGCGCTACTTTTGATCAGATCTTTGACGCTGCCGACATTGGCGATGGTGGTTTTGTAAAAGTTGATCTGGGTATTCTGGAATGCTTCGCTCGATGCCGTGACGTTCGTGGCAAAGCCGCTGGTCACATCGTCGATCTGGTCGGCCGATTGAGCGGTGGCGCCATTGATCGAGCCGTCGGCATTGAAATTGAAGGCGGCGGCAAGTTTGCGATAGGCGTCGTTGCTTTGCTGGTTGGCGAAGCTGTCGGGGTCCGAGAGATCGCTCGTCAGGGCATTGCGCAACAGCTCCGTCGATTGCTCGCTCGGATCCAGTCCGAACGACGTTTCGAGATAACTGACGAGCTTGGGGTTCGCCAGAAGATCATCGACGGATGAGACGCTACCGATCGCATCTTCATAATACTGCGATTTGAACGCCGTGCCTTGCGCGCTTAATCCGGCGCCGAACGCATCATAGTATTGATAGACCGTGTTCGAGATGTTGTCGCTCGCTTGCGCCGCGCCGCCGATGACCGAGCCGTCGGTGGCGAATGAGAACGCGGCGGCCATCCTCTTGTAGGCGGCATTCGGCAGCTGGTTCGCGCGGCTCGACGGATCGGAAAGATCGCTCGTCAGGACATCCCGGATCGTTGCGTCCGACGTGATATTGGGATCGAGCCCGTAAGCCGTCAGCGCGTAATTCAGCAGGCGCTTGTTGGCGATAAGATCATCGACCGACTGCACGTTGACGATGTTGGCTTGGTAATAGGCGGCATCGTCGGCGGCGCTCGTGCCGAAGTTCACTTGCTGCTGCGTGTAAAGATCGATGAGGCCGCTTTGATCGTCGGAATCCTGCGCGGTCACCGGCTGATCGGCAACGGAACCGTCGGCTGAAAATTGAAAGGCTTTGGCGAATGCCAGAAAGCGCGAGTCCGTCAGCTTGCCGACAAAGCTCTTCGACGTGCTGTCCGATGTGCTGAGGTCGCTCGTCAGAACCTTCTTCATGAAGGCTTTGGCGTAGGTCATGTCCTCCAGTCCGTAAGCCTTCATGGCAAAGGAAAAGAGGCGGCTGTCGTTCATGAAGTCATCGACGGATTTCACCTTGCCGATGTTGTCTTCGTAATACTGCGTATCCCTCTTGACGTTGGACGAGGCGGCGATGCGCTGCAGCGACTTCGTCAAGTCGGACGCATAGCTGGTGTACAGCAGAAACGTCGAGGTCATTCGCGGCCCTTCGCATCGGCGCCGCAAAAGGGCGCGTCCGCCGTCTCAATGATGGTTGCATCCTCTGGCGGAAGCGTTGACCGGGAATCTTCGCCCGTGCCGCCGTCAGACGGGAACAGATACGCGAACCCTAGCGCCGGCGACTTGCCTGGACCTGCCGCCTCAGCCGGGCCCGATCGACAACGGGAGCAAGCATGGCAACAGGTACGTGGCGGTGTGTGTATGCAAGACGATGAGCCCCGGGATCATTTGGGATGGTCCGGCGAAATGCTTACCGAAGTGTTAACCAGACGCGGCGGACCGCTGGGTAACGGAGCGCGTTCGTCAGAAGCGGGGGTCGTTCGAGGGAATGGCGACAACGAGCCCACGATAGCCGCTGAGGGCATTTTCCCGTAGCTCGCAGGCGAGAACGCGGGCCGGATTGACGGGCCCAGGGAAGGCGATCTGCCCTGCGGGCGCCGGCTTGAAACCGAACCGCCCGTAATAGGGATCGTCCCCGACCAGCACGACGAGCGCCGTGCCGCCTTGCCGGGCTGCCGCCAGCGCTTCCTGCATGAGCTTGGTGCCGAGCCCCAGGCCGCGATGCTCGGGATCGACAGCCACCGGCCCAAGCAGCGCCGCCCCACCGCGCCCGCCGATGGTGATTTCGGTCACCCTGAGCGAAGCAATGAGCGCGTTTCCAAGGTGCGCCACGAGGCAATAGCGCGAAAGGTGCCCTTTGCCCTCGCGCACCCGGTACGCTGAACGCGCGAAACGTCCCGGCCCAAAGACGCGGGCATGGAGCCGCGAAATTTCGGGAAGATCTTCGGGCAGCGCTTTGCGAATGACGAGCTGTGGCGACATGTGAATTTCCGGGGGTCCGAGTGGCGGCTTCTAGCACACTTCAAACGGCGCGCGACCCTCTGTTGCCTGACAGATGCGCGCAGCATCCTCGGCGTCGAGCGCCGCCGGCAGGGCGTCGGCCGGGAAGAACGCCAGAGACGGTTCCTCCCTCGACGCCGCCCGCGTCCAATCGCGGACCACGAACAGCCCGGTCTGGCGGCTCGGCCCCGCCACCGCGTCTCCGGCATACATCCAGAACAGCGCCGGGCGGGTGCCGAGGGCAATTCCGCAGTCATCCGCCAATAGCCGCCGCAATGCGTCTTCCAAACCCTCGCCAGTGCGAACCGGTGAGCACGGCAAGCGCCAGCCGTCGCCGCGTTCCATTTTGACCAGCCCGACCTTATTCTTCTCGTCGATCACGCACGCCTGGGCGAGCAGTTCCGTGCCCCGGCTCAGCCGCCAGTAGCTTTGCAGTCCGCGCACGACTATCCTGCTCAAAAACGCCAATTTTTCCCCCCATCCACGGGATCGTCCGCCGCGCACGGCGTTGCTAGCACACTGTGCCGGTTTGCGCGCGCCGGCTATCGGGCTTGCCTTTGCGAATGACTGAAATTTTCACCCTCGCGCACTTCTCCGACGTGCATCGGCCCCCGATTACAGGGTTCACTTGGCGCTATTGGAACGCCAAGCGGCTGCTCGGCTATGTCAATTGGCAACGCAAGCGGCGTCACATTCACATGGCGGACGTGGCCGACCGGCTAATTGACGACGCCCGCGCTTTACGGCCCGACCACATCGCGATTACCGGTGACCTCGTGAATCTCGGTCTGCCCGGTGAACACGAAGCCGCGCTCATTTGGCTGCGCAGCGTCGGTCCGCCGGAAAGTGTGACGGTCGTACCCGGCAATCATGACATCTATTCGAATATCGGCAGCGACCGGGGCGTGGCGCGCTGGGCCAGCTATATGAATGCCGAGGAAGAAACGCTGGCGTTTCCTTTCGTGCGCCGCGTCGGTCCCCTGGCGCTGATCGGATTTAATTCCGCCGTCGAGACGCCGCCCTTCACGGCGACCGGTCTTCTCGGCGCGCGCCAGCTCGAAATTGCCGGCGAACAACTCGCCAAGCTCGGAGAGGAAGGCGCGATCCGGGTCGTCCTCATCCATCACCCGCCGCTTGCGAGCATGACCACGCCACGCCGCGCCCTGAGGGATGCCGCGCACTTCGCGCATCTGCTTGAACGTGAGGGCGCCGAACTCGTCATTTATGGACATAATCATTCGCCTGCCGTCGATTGGCTGCCCTCGCGTGACAAGCCGGTACCGCTCATCGCAAGCGCGTCGGCATCGGTAGGCGCCGCGCACAGAGCCGAGCCGCTGGCGCAATACAATCTCTTCACGTTCTTCAAAACGCCAACGGCGCTTCGCATTCGGCACATTGTGCGAGGATTGAAAACGCCCGATGGTCCTGTCGTGCAACTCAGCGAGGACGTCATCGAAACGCGGGAGTGATTGCAGCGCGATCTGCGTCACGCAAAAGCATGACATGTGTTGCGCCATTCACAGCGGCCAATCGCCACGCGATGCGTCGTCTGATCGCGCAGCGCCGTCATATTCGCCGCGCGGTTTCGAGGCATAACATTGCAATGACGAGGCAGCTTGCTCATGCGCCGGGCAGACCTGCGCGGGAAACAATCCGCATCTGCGGTCTTTGATGCAAAGATGTCTCGAACACGCCCGCAATGCAGTCATTTGCATTCGCACCGAATTGGTCAAAGGCGTGTGACACTGCGGTCGTGATGCCGCAAATCCGATGACACGAGCCTGCCGCCGGAGTTAATGATAAGCCGAACTTGCGCTGGCGAGAGTCTTTTGTGCAGCGCGCGGGGAGCAATGCCATTTGCCGAAAATCACTGACATAAATCTCGCGCTCCAGGGCGGAGGGGCTCATGGCGCCTTCACTTGGGGTGTATTGGATCGCCTTCTCGAAGATGAGACGTTGCGGTTCGGATGGATCAGCGCCACGAGCGCCGGTGCCGTCAACGCCGTCGCGCTGGCCGCCGGTCTGGCGGAAGGTTCGCGGGAAAAAGCCCGCGAGAAGATGTTCAAGCTCTGGCAGGGGATCTACCAGGCGGGCGTTCCGGACCTGACACGTCTCAATCCGTTTTTGAATGGCATGGTGCGGCCGTCGCAATTGACGACGCATCTTGCGACGATGCTGTCGCCTTATGAATTCAATCCGCTCGGTTTCGATCCTCTGCGGCACGTGCTCACCGAGCACGTCGATTTTGATCTTGTGCGCGCCAAATCTCCCGTCGAGCTTTTGATTGCCGCGACCCACGTCGCCACCGGCCGCGCCCGCCTTTTTCGTCACGATGAAATCACTGTCGAAGCGGTTCTGGCGTCGGCCTGCTTGCCGGTTCTGCACCATGCCGTTGAAATCGAGGGTTCGGCCTATTGGGACGGCGGCTTTTCCGCCAATCCCGATCTGGTGACGCTCGCGAGCGAAAGCCCGACCAGCGACACGCTCCTCGTCATGGTGGCGCCGCGCGTCAACGCCAAGCTGCCAACGACGGCGCGGGACATCTCCAATCACGCCAATCGACTGACCTTCAATGCGCCGCTGCTGCGTGATATTGAGGTCATTACCTCCGTACGCGAAACGTGTGCCGGCGCGTTGCTGGCGAAAGGCCGATTGGCGCCGCTTTGCCGTCATCGCTTTCACCTGATCGACGGCGGCCCGATCACCAGCACGCTCAATCCCGAGACGTCGCTGAAGCCGGATTGGGACATGATCACCTATCTGCACGGAGCCGGACGCGATCATGCCGACAAGTGGCTTGGAGTTGCGCGCTCGGCCGTCGGCCGCCTTGAGACGATCGATCTTCTGAAGCATTTCTTCCCGCCGACCGACGAGGGCGTGACGTTCAGATCGCCGATCCCGCCCAAGCGCGCGGCCGCCAAGCGTGGTGCTCGTGGCGGTGGGGTGAAATAGCCGCTGGCCGTTTCGGGCCACGGCGGCGAAGACCCATCAACCATCTCCGAATAAACGGGCAACCGTCCGGGTTTCTCTGCGTTTTGCATTGAGTAATCGCGGAGGATGTCATGGGACGCAGGCGCGTCGACACCGGTCTGAGCACTGTCATGATGGCGGCCTTGATGATCGTGGCTGCCTTTCTGACCGGGCTGCCCTCGGCACGCGCCGAGACGCAGGCTCCGAGCCTCGCGCTCCTGGACGTCCGGTTCCTGAACGACAACAAAGGGTATGAGCCGACGACAGACGCCGAACGCCGCCGGCTGGCGGCGATGGCAAAGCAGTTTGCGTCCGCCGTGTCCCGTTCCGGCAAGTACGAGATGAAGCCGGTGACGGATGCCGTTCGCGCCGAGGTTGCCAGCGGCCAGCCGATCGGCAGTTGCGGCGGCTGCGAGGCGTCCTACGGCAAGGAACTCCAGGTCGATCGCGTCGCCTGGTTGACGGTTCAGAAGGTCTCGAACCTCATCCTGAACATGAACCTGTATGTGGCCGACCCGGCGACCGACAAGCTGACGTTTCTGAAGAGCGTCGACATTCGCGGCAACACGGATGAATCGTGGTCGCGCAGCCTCAAATACCTGCTCGACAATTACTTCCTGGCGCCAGACTCGAAAGCCGATCAGAAAACCAGCGGTTAGCCGACGAGCCGCGCATATCCTTCCGCAACCGTCTCATCCAGAAGCCGCTTGTATTCGGCATACTGGCGATGTTTGGGCGTGAGTTCTCCGAATGTGTCGTTATCGAAGGTCTCGCGCTGGGCGTACAGGATGGCGGTCGAGACGGGGATCAAGCTCGCCCGCTGCTTGTTGATCGTGGTGATGATGCCCCGCATCTCGCCGGCGCGATCGATCTGCGAAACGACGATCATGCGCATCGCGCCCTTCGTCAGCGACACCAAGTGGATGAAACTCGATGACGGCGGAATGTAGAGTCGCCCCCGATGCGCGTAGGGCGCGTCCGGCCGGTCGCGTTCCTGAAACAGCAGACTCGGCCACTCCGCGTCCCAGCTGATGTCGGTACGGTAGGCGACGACGGTATCGGGAAGCGCGAACGATCGGCGGATCGTCAGGTAGCTGCCGATGTAGTGATCCACGGCGACGCGCGCATAGGCGCCCATGTAGACCGGCGCGATGCCGCCCTCACGGCCAATCGCCGGCATTTGGCCGCTTTCGACGGCGACCGACTCTCCGTGCCAGGCATCCCGCAGCCCATGAAAGTCGAGGCCGAGCACCATGCAGACGTCGAACAACGTCTGGTCGCGGACAGAGCGCCCGCCCAGCAGGTTCTGGATCGTCTTTTCATGGCAGTCGGCGGTATCGGCCAGCTCCGCCTGGGTCAGCTTTTTCTCGACCATCGCCGTCTTGATGCGGTCGAGCGCTTCGGCGCGCGTGGTGACGGGTAGGGGAACGGGCTGTTTTTTCATCGGCCACGCGAGTTGGCTGAAGGGATTTAAGCTGTTGCGTGAAAATACCGATTTTTATCCCTCGATGGCAATCGGAATCCGGACTCAAATCGGGCCTTCCGCCACCTGCCGCTCGTTCACCGCTGAGGGGCTGATGTTTCTTTGCCGCTGACAGCATCTTCGTTTCACTGAACGCACCGCTGGGGTGCTTCAAACGAAATCAGGAGATGGGCACCGTGTCGGAGACATTGATTTTGAAAATTGCGGCGACGACCTCGATGGCGGCGCTGGTGGCGCTTGGCATTCTGGCCCTTCAGGCGGGGCAGGCGTCGGCGCGTGAGTTCGACTGCGGGCGAGCCAAAACCGCCTCCGAACGGATGATCTGCCGGAGCGATGTGCTCGGCGCGCTCGATGAGAGAATGAGCGGCCTCTACGATGAGCTGATGCAGTCCTACCACCGCAAAAGCCAGCGTGACCGGCTGAAGCGCTATCAGCGGCAGTTCCTCGCCGCCCGCGACGACTGTGCGCGCGATGTTGCGTGCATCAAGGGAGCATATCTGGATCAGATCAGCGTCTTGGAGGCGCAACTCGATCCCGTCGCCGACCGCTGACGGGTTACGTCACTTCAGGACTTCGAGCCGGACATCGGCCAATCCGACATTCATCATCCCGAGACTGCGGGCGGCGCCTTCGGAAAGGTCGATGACACGTCCGCGCTTGAAGGGTCCGCGATCGTTGATACGGACGACGATGCTGTCGCCCGTATCGACCCGTGTAACCTTTACGCGTGTTCCGAATGGAAGCGTCCGGTGCGCGGCGGTCATGCCCGAGGGGTCGAAACGCTCGCCTGTCGCCGTCAGCTCGCCGCTTCCGTAATAGGAAGCAAGCCCGGTCAGCGAGGGTTTCTTGTTTTCGGAAGGAATGGGGCCGTGCAGGCCATAGGGCTGTGGTACCTCCGCCGAGGCGCTGGACACCGTATCCTTCGGCCGACGGGGTACGGTCATGGTCAGCGTGACCGTCGGCTTCCACGATGCGGTGTTCGAAGGCTTGGCCTTCGGATGGCGCTGCGTCTTGACCGTCCAAACGCCCATCTTGAGGGCCCGACCGGCGGATACCGCGAGCCCGTCCGCCAGTCCCTCGGCCCAGAGCGGGCCGCTGGCGGCTATGGCGGCTAGATTGACGGCAAGCACAAAACCAACGCGACAGCTTCGATGCACGCAAATTCCCCCCGGAACCATGCCGAATCCAGCTGACTATGCCGATTCGCGAGGCGAAAAAACGTCAAGAGGCGCCCGTCCCCAGGCGCCTCCTGTTATGACGAATTTGTCAAAAGACCTTAGCTGCGGCCAAGGATTTCCAACGAGACCGGGGCAACGCCTGCGCCCGTCATCGCGATCACCTGGGCGGCGCCGCGCGACAGGTCGATAATGCGGCCACCGATGAACGGTCCACGATCGTTGATCGTGACGACGACCGAACGTCCGTTGCTGCGGTTGGTGACGCGCACGCGGGTGCCGAACGGCAGGCTGCGATGGGCGGCGGTCATGGCGCTCGGATTGAAACGTGCGCCCGAGGCCGTCATCTGGCCCTGCCAGTAGTAGGAAGCCATGCCGCTGGAGGCGCCGCGCGAAGCGACGCGGGTGGCGCGATGGCGAACCGGCGCTTTAGCATAGTGGCGGCGCGTGTGACGCTGAGCGTAACGTGCCTTCTTCGTGTGACGAGCAGCATGGCGCGACGACGTATGCCGGACATGCGAGCTGTAGTGGACGCGAGACTTCACGGCCTTGTGAGAGGCGGAAGCGCCGCAAACGTAAGCCGCGCCGTGGCAGCGCCATGATGCTGCGTCGGCCGGAACTGCGCTGGCCGCCATGCTTGCTACGCCGAACGCGGCGACAGCGATAAACGAACGCATAGTGCACTCCTTCGTTGGGAGCAGCAGCGTTACTGGGTCGAATTGAGCAATTTCCCCCGCCCGCGCCGCCCGAAGGTCGGGCGCAGAACAACCGCCGCGTGGCGGCACTTTCATTAATGTTGGGAGAAGTGACTCACTTGGGATCTAGCCCTCTGAATGACCCGTAATCGAACCCCAGAACCCGGTCCGTACTGCTACCCGTGAAACTGGGGTTATCCCCCCGTCCTGGCGGCGCACAACCAGCATTTGAGTTCCTTGAGGTCAACCCGTTGCTGCTAACACATTTTAACCATATTATTTAGACTTTTGAAAAATAAAGATTTTTAATGGTGCAGCTTTGAGTTGCGTGACGTCCGGTCGCAGAACAGAGCGAGACTTTCCGTTAACTGAAAGTCCGCCCAGGGATGCGACGACTATCCGATGCAAATCAATTCACTACCGCACTGCGGTCGTTTTTTGAGAGGCGAGCCCGCTCCGAAGAAGCGTCTGTGATCTGAAAATCAGAGCCAGCCCTTTCGACGGAAGTAGACGAACGGCACCAAACCCGAAACGAACATCAGGCACAGCGCCAGCGGATAGCCCCACGGAACGTCGAGTTCCGGCATGAACTTGAAGTTCATTCCGTAGATCGAAGCGACGAGCGTCGGCGGCATCAGCATCACGGCCATGACCGAGAACAGCTTGATGATTTGGTTTTGCTCGGTCGAGATCATCCCGAGCGTCGCATCCAGCAGGAAGCTCGTGCGTGACGACAGAAAGCGCAGGCTTTCCATCAGCGATGTGATGTCGTGGTTGGCGGACTCGATCCGCACCATGATCCGCTTGTCATCTTTGCGTTCGCGCACGGCATTCGCGAAGTAGAGGAGGAGGCGGTGCAGCGACATGGCGCTTTCCTGAGCGCGCGCTGTGATATCGCCCTCCTTTCCGACCGTCTTCAGCAACACGTCCAGGCGGCGATCGCGGCTGTTGTGTTCTCCGTTCTGCCCGAAGACGACCGGAGCGATGCGCTCGACCTGATCCTGGACGCGCTCGATAAGGTCGGCTTCCCGCTCGACCAGCATTTCGATCAGCCCGACCATGACGCCCGCGCCGCTTGTGCAGGCAGGATCGCCCTTCGTTGCGCGGGTAACGTACAAGGGGAAGGCGCGAGGTTCGGCATAGCGCACGGTGACGAGCCGGGAGCCGGCCAGAATAAAGGTGATGACGGACGTCATCGGGACGTCCCGCGAACTGTTGTGCACGATGACGCCGGTCATGTAATAGGCGCCGTTTTCCGTATAGAAGCGGTTCGACGCCTCGATCTCACGCATTTCCGAGCGCGTCGGCACTTCGATGCCGAGCGCGTGCTCGATGGTTTTGTCCTCGTCTTCGGCAGGGTTAAGAACGTCGATCCACACCGCGCCGCTGGTAAGATTACCAACCTCGGTGCGCGGAACCAGTTTGCCGCCGATGGCATCGTAGACAGTGATCATAGGCGTACCTCAGGAGAAGGGTCGAGGACGAGGCTTGCCAAAGGGGTGCTCCGGGCTCCCTTGGCGGAGGTGATCGGTGCCGGATGGCGTGACCATTTTCATGGCGGCCGGGACAACGCAAGCTGCTATGTTGGGTCGCGTCGATTTGAATGCGCGCCTCGTTCAGCAGATGGCCGCGCAGCAACAGATCCGAGGAATGACATGATAGAAAAACATTCGGCCGCGTTTTTATTTGCGGCGGCCTGCGCCGTTGTCACAAACGTGCAACCGGCCTCGGCTAGAATTAAATGTTCGAATGGATATCAGGTCGTCGATGGCTCACCGCTGGCGACACCTTATTGCCAGGACGAACTCGTCGCCATAGTCGCCCGGCAATACGGATTTAACGCATCGGCGAATGCGATCCGCAACAACCCGAATTACAAGCGTCGCATATGCCGTTTTGTCGGCCAGGACATTCGCATCAAGGACGCATGCGAATTGGTGAACCCGACCGGGCGTGGTCGCTTCTGAAGATACGCACTCCGGGTGCGCGCAAAAAATAAGTGACGCTCGCGCGGGCGAACGTCACTTTTCGTAATCTGGATTTGTCGGGCGAAACTTCAGCCGAGGTCAGGCGTGACTTCGCCGACGTCCTTGGCCCGGCGCACGCTGCCATCGAACTGCGCGCCTTCGTCGATCGACAGCGTCTGCTTGACGATATCGCCTTCGACGCGCGACGTTGCATTCAAATTGACCGACGAGCCTTTAAGGGCGCCGCTGACCTCGCCTTGAATGATGATCGTGCGTGCCGTGATCGTTCCGACCACGCTGCCGGTATCGCCAACCGTCACGGATTCCCCGTGCACGTCGCCCTGAATATGCCCGGCAATGAGAAGCGAGCCCTTCGTCTTGATGACGAGCTGCTGGCCCGCAATGGTGATGTCCTGCCCGAGGACGGAGGTCGGTGCGTCCATTGTCGCCCCGGTCGAAAGGTGCGTTGATGCACCGAAAAGCGGCGGCGCAGGCGCCTTGATCGGCGTGATCTGCTGCTGGTGCTGCTGCGGTGCAATGCTCTTGATTGGTTCCACGTTACGGGTGTCAGGCGTCGATACGCGGTTGAACATCTACTCTACCCCCAAAATGACTTGTGATTGTCGCCAGTCCCGCAGCGGACCTTAGACCACCTCACTTTGGGCACATTATGTCCAGCCTGAAAACTTCTCCAGAATTTTTCAACAAGAATGGGCGCCGGAATCGCCCGCAGAAACCCGGCGGCCGATGCCGGCCGGGCTCATTGATTTGCGGCGTTTACCGTGGCTCCCAGAGATCGACGAACGGCGCCACAATGTGTTTGCCATGGCGGCCCCGGTAGACGTGAACGAATGGAGCATCGACAACCGTACGCCTGCCGCTTTCGACGTGCGCGAACGGCGCATCGACGACATGGTCGCGATGATACCGCCGGTAGTGACGGCGATGGCGCCGGTCATAGCGGTCGTCGTCACGAACTTTGACGAGATTGGAAGAAGAGGGAATGGCCGTCGCCGCAGAGACGCCGGGTGCGGCGCTCGCCGCCGAAATCGCTGCCGCAGTAACAAGTGCCGAGGACGCGAGTGCAATCACGATCGCAGGACGGAAAAACGCCGTCATCAGATGATATCTCCACTGACTTTTATATGGCCCTGAAACTAAGCAGCGAATTCCAGGTTCGCAACCGCCCGCTGCGTCAAACGGCGACTCGTGCGACACTTCTATCCGTCTTGAGGCGAGGAGCGCCGCTCGCCTGCAATGGTTTACGTGTGCCCGGAATTCAGGCGGCTCATTTTGATTTAATTGTTTTTTATTGCGGGAGACGCTCATGGGAATGCGGTGCGTATTGCGATTTGCGTTGCTTGCATCGTTAGCGTCGCTGCCTCTGAGGGCGTCAGCCGAAGAGGCCTGCCCGAGAGCGGGAACGCTCGGCGTCTCACGCACCGTCGAGATCGACACGACCGGCGGTCCCGGCTTCGGCATGGAGCATTACAAGGCTTACGACTTTCTGCAGGACAAGGAAGTCGTGCTGACCTTCGACGACGGGCCGCAAAAATACGCCACCGAATCCGTGCTCAAGGCTCTCGCGGACGAATGCGTAAAAGCGACATTCTTCTCGATCGGCAAAATGGCGCTCGGCTATCCCGCGATCATCCGCGATGTTGCGAAGGCCGGTCACACCGTCGGAACGCACACATGGAGCCATAAGGCCATCGGTAAACTGAAGACGTTCGAAGAGGGCAAGGATGAAATCGAACGCGGCGTCAGCGCCGTCCATCGTGCAGTCGGCGCACCGATCGCCCCGTTCTTCCGCTTTCCCACGCTCGTCGATACGAAGGAAGCCGTCGCCTATCTCGGCAAGCGCAACATCGCGATGTTCTCGACCGATATCGACAGCGTCGATTACCGGCATCAGACGGTAGACCACCTCGTCAAATCGCTCATGGCGAAGCTCGACAAGCGTGGCAAAGGCATCCTCTTGATGCATGACATTCACAAGAGAACGGCGCAGGCACTGCCGATCATCCTCGCGCAGCTGAAAGCCAAGGGTTACAAAATCGTCCACATGACGGCCAAGGCACCGGTCGTCACGCTCGCCGAATACGACCAGGCCATCGAGAAAGAAGCGAAAGGCTTGCCTGAGGTCGGCGCCGAGCGGCCGATGTCGAGTATCGTCAAAACGGTTGGAGGAACAGCGCCCGAGAACGAGGCGCCTTCGTCATCACCCACTGATGCCGAGAGCGAGCCGGAAGGTCTGCCGCCGCCGCTCGACGCCCATCCTTCGTCGTCCGCCGCGACGGAAATTGGCGAGCCATCGTCTCACGAGGCGCACACCGATGCGGCGACGAACGCGGCGCAGCCATCCACGGTGCCGGCCCCGGGAACTGCGGACAGTTCTGCGTCAAGCGCGATTGAATCGAGCGGCTCCGCGACGGTGGCAACGGGAACGGCGACGCATTCGCCAGTCGCGACCGTTGCTGCGGACCACACGGCAAAATCGGCTGCTGCAGCCGTGCCCGCGACGCCTCCGGCGACAACACCGCAAAAGCCCCATAAATCGCTGATGGAGCGCGCCAAGGAAACGTGGAAGCTCTGGTTCGGAGATTGAGGTAGGGCGCGTGTGCGGCCAGCGGCGTCGTGAGCAATGCGCGATGCTAAAAAGGAAATGGGTGGCAGAGCGTGCCACCCATTTCATTTTGGACGCCCATGAGTCCCCCCGGACCCGCCGCGACCAACTTCAAAGTCTCCAGCACATAAAGCGCCGGCTGTCTTCGGGCGTTCGCGATGCGTCGGCACGAATGGCCACCGCAGCACGTCACAGCTTGTGTGGGCACGTTCCCCCCAGCCAACCCCCCGATCGGCTGTCCCACGAGTGAACGCTATGTCGGCAGGACGTGTTCTTCCACAGAAAATCGAATCACTCCTGACGAATCGAATTTTCGTGTGGTGTTTTGGTTACAACAAAAGTCATTGAGCAAAAGCCGCTTTGCTGAGGCGAGACAAAGAAAAAGGGCCGCTGATACAGCGGCCCCCGTGAGATCGTTCGTTGTGAGCGGAGTGCGATGTCTGCCGCTTATGACCTCAGGCGCAGTCCAGGAGATTTCCGGATGCAAGCCTGAGCGACCACGACATCGTCCGCCTCAAGATCCCACTCGACATCGGATCACCTCCTCTCGATTGTTGCTGATGAGGGAAGGCTCGCACGGTTCGCACGATTTGAAAAGGGGCGGCGTTCGTTCGCTACTTGCAGCTCGGATAGGGCGGCTTCTCGCCGGCGACGACAGGGCAAATCCGGAACGGCACCATCTGCTTCAGACGGTCCTTCCACTTGCCTTCGTCGATTGTGAGATTTTCCGCATTCGCCGGCGTTCGCTCGGCCCATTGCACCGTATAGATCGCCGAAGCACCTTTGATCGTCAGCGTCATTCCGGTTTCGCTGTGCTGGTCCTGTCCGACTTTCCCGCAGCTCGTGATCGCGACGAATGCATCCTGATTGTCGATCTTCGTCGGACCTAGCGGCTTGACCGAGAAGGTATCGGGGCAAAGTTTCTGGATGCTGTTGGCGATGTTGGCAGCGAAGAACTGCGCGCTTTTCGCGGGATCGACATCGATGTTTTTGGCGCCGCTGATCGAAATCATCTGCGTCCAGTTCTTGGTCGTCTCGCCTTTCAGGAAGGCGCCGCGAAAATAACGGTCGCCGCTCGTCTCTTCCTTCTGCATTTCGAACCCGGCGGGCAGCGTGAAACCGATGAGCTGGCCGAGGACGGGCGTGATGATTGCGGATGACCCCGGCGCCGCCAAAGCCGCCGAGCCGACCAATCCGGAAAACGCAACGACGAGAGCAGCGGCCATTCGCGTTCGCATGTCAAAAACCCTTTTGCTTCGCGGCGTCCGATAGGATCGCGATGCGTCAAAAACATGTTCGTGTAGAAATGGAACGCTGAAAAGTGGGGACCGGCAATGGCTTCCGCGCCACAAATAACAAGCGGAAGCGGCAATCGTACCGCGAGTTCCCGCTCATAGCAGTGAATTACATCAAGCGGCTGGCGACAAAGACGGCAAGCACCACAAAAATGGCGAGGTCGGACCAAAGGGCGACCTGCTCTTTGAAATTTCCTTTGCGGAAAGCGTGCCCCACCCCCGCCAGGCCATAATAGAGACCGCCAACCACCGCTGCCGGAACAACCCACTCAGGGATCGCGAGACTGGCGAGGCCAAGCGTTCCCATCGCCAGATTGCCGAAACCGACCTCACGCACGACCGCGTGTGCCGCTGGCGCATCGATATCGAAAATAGACCTTGCGGTGAATTCGGGCCTGAACGTCTGCATGAGTCCGGCAAGGAATAAGCGAACACCGCAGCCCCAGAAAACAAACCATTTCCCGATGAGCCACATCACGTCGGCGCCTGGAATGTGCAACGCTTCTGCCAGAACGGAGAGCGCCGGAAAAACCAAAAGGAGAAGGACGACCGAAATGAAATACATGCTTGCACCCGATAGATGCGATGTCTGCTTCTATCACGAACTGGCCACGAGAAAAGCTTTCGAGGCTCGGTGCCTCACCCATCGTCCCTAGTCGGAATGCGTCCGCATCTCCATGGCGCGTCCGAATCCAGCGAGCAGTGTGCCAAGTGCAAACAGCGCCATTACGACCATCTGCAAATTGTTTTCAACGCCTTCCTTCTCAATCATGTAGTCGGAGATATTAGCGTCCGCAGTCCGATAACGGTCGAGGCTCTTGTCCCGCTCCAATTCGGCGTCCTTGATTTTTTCCGCCGCGGCATTCGTCACCTGCAAAAGCAGGATCCGATTGTCGTGAATCGCCTTGAGCTGAACCTGCGCCGATTGCTGGATGCTGAAAGCGGCGAGCCGCCATTCGATCTCGCGCTTCAAGGGCTCGAGATAGAACATCTGCGTCGCCGTCGATCCGAGCAGCAGCGCAATGCCGAGCAATTCGCCGAACTGATACGCCTTGAAAGCCATGGATGCCCCCGCGGTTGATATCGGAAAAGGGCAGCACCGGAAGCGCTGCCCAAATCAACCGGAATCCTATCAAAACGACGGCGGCGTCCTATGGCTTTTCCGCATCTATGTAGAGTTCGCTGCCCATTTCGCGGAATTTCTCGCTCATATCCGCCATACCGAGTTCCCTGTCGTTCAGCGTTGCGGCGTAGTCGCGAACGTCCTGCGTGATCTTCATCGAGCAGAATTTCGGACCGCACATCGAGCAGAAATGCGCGACCTTGTGCGCGTCCTTCGGCAGCGTCTCGTCATGGAAGGCCGTCGCAGTATCAGGATCGAGCGACAGGTTGAATTGATCCTGCCAGCGGAAGTCGAAACGCGCCCGGCTCAAGGCATCGTCGCGAAGCTGCGCCGCCGGATGCCCCTTCGCAAGATCGGCCGCATGCGCCGCTATTCTGTAGGTGATGACGCCGGTCTTGACGTCGTCGCGGTTCGGCAACCCGAGATGCTCCTTCGGCGTCACGTAGCAAAGCATCGACGTGCCATACCAGCCGATCATCGCCGCGCCGATGCCCGATGTGATGTGATCGTATCCGGGCGCGATATCGGTCGTCAGCGGTCCGAGCGTATAAAACGGTGCTTCGCCGCACGCCTTCAGCTGCTTCTCCATGTTGACCTTGATCTTGTGCATCGGCACGTGACCAGGGCCTTCGATCATCACCTGACAGCCTTTAGCCCAGGCGATCTTCGTCAGCTCGCCAAGCGTTTCGAGTTCCGCGAACTGCGCGCGATCGTTCGCGTCGGCGATCGAGCCCGGGCGCAAGCCGTCGCCGAGCGAGAACGACACGTCATACTTGCGCATCAGATCGCAAATCTCGTCGAAGCGTTCGTAAAGGAAGCTCTCCTTGTGATGCGCCAGGCACCACTTCGCCATGATCGAGCCGCCACGCGAAACGATGCCGGTCACGCGATCGGCCGTCAGCGGCACGAACGGAAGACGCACGCCGGCGTGAATCGTGAAGTAATCGACGCCTTGTTCGCATTGCTCGATCAGCGTGTCGCGATAAAGCTCCCACGTCAGCTTCACCGGATCGCCGTCGCATTTTTCCAACGCCTGGTAGATCGGCACGGTGCCGATCGGGACGGGCGAATTGCGAATGATCCACTCGCGCGTCGTGTGAATGTTGCGGCCCGTCGAAAGATCCATCACGGTATCGGCGCCCCAGCGGATCGCCCAGACCATTTTCTCGACTTCTTCTTCCACCGACGACGTGACGGCCGAGTTGCCGATGTTGGCGTTGATCTTCACGAGGAAGTTGCGGCCGATGATCATCGGCTCCAGTTCGCCGTGATTGATGTTGGATGGAATGATCGCGCGGCCACGGGCGATTTCATCGCGCACGAATTCGGGCGTGATGTGCTCGGGAATTTCGGCGCCGAAGCTCTCGCCGTCGGCAATCGCGTCCTTTGCTCGCGCCAACGCTGCAGTCCGTCCCAGGTTCTCACGGTGCGCGACATAGATCATCTCCTTCGTGATGATCCCGGCACGCGCATATTCGAACTGGGTGAGGAGATTCCCTCTCCCCGTTTCTCCAACGGGGAGAGGGCTAGGGTGAGGGGCGGCCGCTTGCGCCGGTGCTTGTTGCGGCCCCTCACCCCAACCCTCTCCTCGCTCGCGGGGAGAGGGAGTAGCCGCACGCAACGGCCGATGCACAGTGGGAAACACCCGCGCCGCATGCGCGCCGGAGACGTTGCCGTTGTCTTCGGGTTTCACCAAACGGCCGTCGTAACTTTCGACGCCGCCACGCTCACGGACCCAAGCATCACGCACGCGCGGCAAACCCTTTTCGACGTCGATCGCCGCCGCTGGATCGGTGTAAGCACCGGAGGAATCATAAACGCGAAACGTCGGTTCGGCGGTGTCCGTCAACGCGATTTCTCGAAACGGCACGCGAACATCGCCATGCCCATCGGGCGAAGAATAAACTTTCGTGGAAGCCCGGAGCGGGCCGGTGGTGACTTTCGGAGCGCTGATGTCCGACGCACGGGTAAGTTTGTTCATGGGCAGTTGCTCCTCTCGCTGCCTCCCTTGCCAAGGGAAGCTCGGACGATGACGGCGCACGCAATGAGCGCGCACGAAATGCGTGGTCCGGAAAGGTGCGGAATGAGGGCGTCTGCGCCCGAATGATCCGTCCCTTCGCCGGCATGACCCGGATCAGGTTCTAAGGGTGCTCGCGCTGACGTTACGCGATCTCAGCCGGACAACCGGCGCCCCTCGGAAACATAAGCATTGTCGCCCCAACGCGCCGCGATGGCAAGCGTGGTCATTCTGAGAAAAACGCGCTCTCTTGGGTGTCGCGGTCGATCGAAAATCTTGCTCCCTCTCCCCCGCTTGCGGGGAGAGGGAATAAAGCAAATAAACCGTCATCCCGGCGCAGGCCGGGATCCAGCCAAACATCAACATAACGGATGTGGATGACTGTCTGGGCGCCGACCTCCGTCGGCATGACGTTGAGGAGCGGGACGCCGATGCCACAAATTTTCTAGGCCGCGACGGCCCTCTTTGCGGCCGAGACCCAGCCTTTGATCTTTTCGATGTCCGGCGGCCGGCCTTCGCGCAATACGCGCTTGCCGGCAGACGTCATCGCGAATTTCAGAACGTTCACAGAGAGAAGAACGGCATCAGCCTCGGCGACGTCGGAGGCTGTACGATAGCCGGCGCCGACCAGAAGCTGCGCATGCGTACCTCTGAGGCCCGGCACGTCGATGACCATTTGCGCCTGATCCTGCCAGTCGGCCAGCGTTTCGGCATCGAAGTACGGATCGTCGAGCTCCTCGGCGAGATCGTCAGGATTCGTCCCGAGGAAGTCACCCACCGTGTACACACCGATGGCGGCGAAGCGCTCGGCCGTCTTTGGTCCAATGGACGGAGCGGCCTCCAAATCGTCGCTGGCGAAGAGATATTTCTTTTCGTCGTCTTGCCGATCATCCGCCTGCCGGACGGGAATGGGCCGCGGGTGCAACGGTCTTGCGTCAGTCTGCGAAGTCGACTCTTTCGCAGTGAGACTTTGCTCGGGCAATGCGGGCGGACGCTGGGTCACGTCGGAAACGATGTGAGACGATTTCGCGACGGCAAGTTCCAGTGCTGTCGTATCCGGCGTGGCCGTCACCTGCTTGACTACGGCAACCGCCGGCGGCGCCTGCTTCTGCGATCCAGACGCTGCAACCTTGTCGGCGCGAGCCGCGTTACGTTGCGCGAGCATCGGCTCCAGAACTTCGGTACGATGCAGATCGCGAATGGTGCGATCGTCTTCCGATAGCGAATGCTCGACACGTCCGGTCGTCTTCAATTCGTCGTAGATGGCGGCGACGAGCTTTCTGTCCTCGGCATTCGTCAACCGCTTCTCGATGAACTTTCGCGGGATCTGCGTCATGGCCAGGAAAGTCTCAACGGTCAGCGATACCTTCGGCGCCGCAATCCCGGCTTCCGTGATCGCCCTGTCGAGCACCAGACCGTAGCCCTTGGCGGCGTACATCAGTAGCTCGGCAACAAGTCCGCGCGCGATGTCGTCGAGCCCGTCCTCGGGCCGCACCGTTCCCTTGTGAATGTCGTAGTGCGCGATGAGCTTTTCGTAATAGCGATGCGAAAATTCGGCGCCGTCGCAGACGAGTTCCTTCAGCCAGTTCGGTCCGGAGGGAACGGTAATATCGACATTCGCAAAGCGTTGTTCGCCGATGGCGCGCAGCGCATTGTAGGACCGGTTGATGCTCCACTCGGCAGCGCGATGGATAGCGTTCTCGGCTTCCGTCTGCCCGGTGTGAAACGGCATGACCGGGTCGGTGTAGTAGTGGCTCAGCACGCCCGCCGCGTAGGCGGCTTCCGCCCAATTGCCGGCCTTCAGCTCCGCAACCGTCTGGCGGTACCATTGATCTGCTTTTGCCGGTGCGCCGCCCCAATAATTCTCCGAGACGTGCAGCACGTGATTTTTGAAATCCTTGAAGCTGACGTCGGGAGCCTTCGAACCTTCGAGATAGCGTTCGACGTGCTTCAGGAAAACACGCGACCAGGCGTCCTTGTCGGCGCGCGGCATGGCCCCAAGCGCATCCAATGCGAGCTTGTGATGCGTGCCGTTGGCGTGCGTGGCATACACAATTCGAAAGAGCGCGGACATCGAAGCCTCGAAGCTGACCGTTGTATCAGCCTGTGCTTACGTGAGTCGCGACCCGTCCTCGATTGCTCCGTGGACGTGCGGCGCGGTCATCAACGATTTTCGTTCCGCTGCCGCGCCCGCTTTTCCGATGCGAGGTCGATGATCTCGGCGGTCACGCCACGGTCTCGCGCGATACGCTGGGCAAGCTCGGCACGGCGCGTGAACCGCGCGACATTAGGCTCGCGCGCGACAGAAGGATCCGAGAGTAGGCGTGCCACGATCTCCGGCGATAGCCCGCATGCGTCCCCGAGCGCCAACGCTTCCTCGCGCGCGACGGCGTGAGCCGCTTCGACGTATCCCATCAACGCCGCGATCGCATGTGCGCTGCCGAGCGGTCCGGTTCGTTCGACCGTTCCGAGAAGGGAAAGCGATTTTTCGGCGGCTTCGACGGCATCAGGATAACCGCCGAGCAAAATTTTCGCCCGGCCTTCCGCCGCCGCTTCCGGACCGCCGATCAGCGCCGCATCGACGAGCGCAACGCCGCGCGTGCCGAGCAATCCAAGCAAAGCCTGCAGTTCTCGCGGTGTCCGCGCGCCGAGATCGACGACAACGGAGCCCGGCTGCATTTCGGCGCCCAAGCCCATGCGGTCCGATGTGCCGACGAGAAGCTCGCGGATCGTTTCGGTGTCCTCGACCGCCACGAGTGCGACCGGACACTCGGCGGCAATGTCCGTCGCCGTCGGCGCCGGTTCGAGACGCGGTCCCCGTGCCAGCACCGGACCACCGGCGAGCGCCGCGTAAAGCGCCCGGTATCCGCAAGCCGCGATGCGTGTCGCGATGGCCGTGCCATACTCGTCATTGCCGATGACACCGACAGCGATATCGTGCGGAGTCTTGTCGCTGCTCATGATGAACTCCGAAGCTGGTGGTTATCGTCCCTCACGCCACCACGCCAGCGCGATTAATGCAAGCAGCGCCGAAAGAGCCGCGAGTCCTGTGAACATTGGCGTCAGCTTGACGCCGCGCGTCAGGTACGCCCCGCGGTCCTTGAGTCCCAGCCAGTCGGAACCGGCCATGACCTTCGCCGACGACATCATAGAGATGCGCGGCACATCGATGCTCGTCGCCGCTGCGTTGGCCGATCGCGTCCAGAATACGCCGCCTCCGGTCGCATCGGCGATAGGCTTCATTTTATCTTCGGTAGCCGTGACTTCACTCATTTCGCGCGGATCTTCGACGCCGGCGTTCGCCACCGCCGTCAGTTGTCCCGTCGACGCGGACGTCTCAGCCTTGTAAAGACCGGGCAGTTTCACATCGACGGTTGACATCCACACACCGGGCCGTCCCTTCGCGGGCTCCAACGTCACGTCCTGAGTGTCGCCGCCCGGGCCAAGAACCTTGACCGGCCCGACCGTCGTCTCCATCGAGCGCCGTTCAAGCGTCAGCTTCAGGCCGTGCGCGGAAGCGATCAAACGTTCTTCTTCGAGATCGGGCTCTTTCATCAACCAATGCGAAAGCCGTCGGAGCAAGTCGGTGTGCGGGCCGCCGCCGTCGTAGCCGCGCGCCCACAACCATGCCTGATCCGACGTCAGAAGCGCAACGCGGCCCTTGCCCTTGCGATCGAGAATAAGCAGCGGCTTGTCTTCCGCCCCCGTCATCACGACGCGGCCGTGTTCCGGTTTGACTTCGGTTTGGCGGAACCAGCGGCCCCACGACGGTTTCGGAGACGCATCCGCCACCTTAGCCGAATTCCAGCCCGGCAGCCCCTCGGTCACCGGATGCTTTTGGCCCTCCGGCGTGACTTTGGCGCGGAACGGCATTTCGAGCACGCGGCCGGTCGGCTCGGCGGGAAGCACCGACGAAAGCGGCGTCCGATAGATGCTGTAATTGCCCGCGTAGTCGTCACCCGCCGCAATCAGCAAGGCGCCGCCATGCTCATCCACATAGCGCGCGATGTTGTCGTAGTAGGCAAGCTGCAGAATGCCCCGGTGCTCGTAGCGATCGAAGATGATCAGGTCGAATTGGTTGATCTTCTCGGAGAACAGTTCGCGCGTCGGAAAGGCGATCAGCGAAAGCTGATTGATTGGCGTCCCGTCCTGCTTTTCCGGCGGCCGCAGAATTGTGAAGTGCACGAGATCGACGGCGGCATCGGATTTCAGAAGATTGCGCCACGTGCGTTCGCCGGGATGCGGTTCACCTGAAACGAGCAGCACGCGCAGGTTCTCGCGCACGCCTTCGGCTGCCACGACGACGCGATTGTTGGCGGTCGTCAATTCGCCGGGCGTCGGCGCCAGATCGATTTCGACGATGTTCGTTCCCGTGTGCGGGATCGGCATGTCGATCTTGACCTTGCGGCCGATCTCGGTGCGAACCGTTTCGTCGGGTTGACCTTCGCGGCGCACGTTCAACGTCACGGCGCCGGATTCTGACGTCGGCGATTTGCCGGTTTCGCGCACGGCGAGTTCGATCGGACGCGACTGTCCGACGAGGCCATAGCGCGGCGCTTCAATGACCTGGATACGTCGGTCGAATTCTCCGGGCTTGCCGGTCAGCAACGTATGCACCGGCGCGTCGAAGCCGAGCGTCGCCGCCGCCTTGGGCACGTCGTGCACCTGTCCGTCGGTGACGAAAATCACGCCCGCGATACGATCCGGCGCGGTATCGTTGAGAGCCGAATTGAGATCGCTGAACAGGTTCGTGCCAGCCGCCACCTGACCGCCGGGCACGCCGCCGTTGACCCATTTGATCTTGAGGTTCGGGATCTTCGCGAATTTCTTTTCGAGATTGTCGCGGATCGCCTGCATCTGCTGCGTGCGATCGGAAAGTTTCTGGCTCGGGCTTTCATCGAGCACGACGATGGCGACGTTCGCGAGGCCCTCGCGCTGTTCTTCCTTAAGGATCGGATTGAACAATGCGCCGATGAGCGCCGCCAGCGCCGCCAGCCTGATCAGCGCTCCCCGCGATCGCCGCATCAGAAGCACGGCAACGAGAATGAGTGCGACGACCGCCAGTGCGATGAGCACGGGCATCGGAACGATCGGCGCGAATGTAATTGACCAGTTCAAACTTGACCTCTACTGACCCAGTCTTTCGAGCAGCGCCGGCACGTGCACCTGATCGGCTTTGTAGTTGCCCGTCAGCGCGTGCATGACGATGTTGACGCCGCCGCGAAATGCCATCTCGCGCTGCATTTCACCGCCCGGAACGACCGGATAGATCGGCCGGCCGCGTTCATCGAGCGCCCAAGCCGCTGCCAAATCATTCGATGTAATCATGATGGACGTGACGCCGTCCGAAACGCGGGCCCGATGCGTATCGTTGTCGTTGTGCGCGGTCGCTTCGACCCACAGCTGACCGCCGTCCCAACGGCCGGGGAACGACCGCAGCAGATAGAACGATTTCGTCACGACGTGATTTTCCGGAACCGGCTCAAGCGGCGGCACGTCGAGCTTGCTCAATAGCCGTTCCAGCGCCGAGCCGCCCTTGCCCGCCAGCGGCAACGTGCTCGAACCGCCCTGGCCGTAATCGCGTGTATCGAAAATAATGAGGCCGCCTTCCTTCATGTAGGCGTCGATCTTCGCGATGACCGGGTCGGGCAGCGCCTCGGCGGATTCGAGCACCGGCCAGTACAGGACCGGATAGAATGCGATCTCGTCCTTGGCGATATTCACCCCGACAGGATCGCCGGGTTCGACCGCCGTACGTGTTTCGAGAACGCGCCCGAGGCCTTGCAATCCGGCGCGGCTGGTATCGTCCGTCTCGCGGTCGCCGCTAACGACGTAAGCCAGCGTCACCTTGCCTGTCGCTTTGATGGCCGCTTTGTCCGCTGCGGAAAGGTTGTCCGGGCGAACGACCTGGATGCCTTTGTTGCCGGATCGCGGCGCGAAGGAATCGAGCTGCGGAATTTGCTGCTGGAAGAAGTCTTCCGGCGAAAATTCCTGCGCGTTGGCCGGTTTCGGAAGCGCTCCATAGGCGAGCGCGGCAAGCGCAATCGCGGCGGCCGTCGCCGTGCGGGGTTTACGGCGGCGCGAGAAAAGTCCAGCCAAGCCGCCAGCCTGCAGAATGAGAACCGCGAGAATATCGGCAAACAGCAGACCGAGCGCCGCGCCGAGCAGAGCCGGTTTCAGATCCGTGCTCGCAGCGTTGTCGTACGAGAGGCGCTTAACGGAGGCCGGAAGATTGGGAAACGGAACAAGCGCGCTCTTCGGCGTCAGGACATTGAGCGCGCGCGGGCTCGCCGATTGCCCATAATAGCCGGGCGGATGTTCATAGCTGGGCTCCACGTTCTCCAGCTCGGACGCCTTGAGCGGCTCGGCCGTCGGCGGCGGATTGCGAAGCGTGCCGAGACCGTCGAGCGTTTTCAGCGGCGCCAGCACGTTGGTATCTGAAGCGTTGTTCGCCACGTTGTTTGCATTCGTATCGGTTTCGGCGCCGTTGCTGTTCTGCGTTTCGGACGCGCCGATGGCGCCCATCGTGGACAGGCGGCGTAGCATATCAACGAAAAGCCCGGACATCGGCAGGTTCGACCAGTCGGAATTCGCGGTGACGTGAAACAGAACAAGGCGCCCGTTGCCGCGCTTCGTCGCTGTCACCAGCGGCGTGCCGTCCTGAAGCCGCGCCCAGATTTCGACGTCCGGCGTCAGTTCCGAAGGGTCGGCAAGCACCTGCCGATTGACCGTGACGTCCTTGGGAATGGCGAGCCCTGCGAAGGGACTGTTCTCGTCGAAGGCTGCCAGCGGCTGCGGCGTCGACCACGACAGCGCGCCGCCGAGAGAGCGGCCGCCGCTACGCAGAGCGACGGGCAGCAAATCGTCCCCGGCCTTTTCAAGCCGCGGTCCCGCAAAGCGAACGAGCAGACCGCCGCGCTTCACGAAGTCATCGACTTTCCGCGCCGTTTCGCCCGTCAAGGTGCCGATGTCGGCGAGCATCAGAACGGAGATGTTCTGTTTGAAAACGGCATCGAGCCCTTGCGAAAGATTGGCGTTCTTGGCGACGGCGAGATCGGCGTACGGCTTCAGCGCTTTCTCGATGTAGTAGAGCGGCGCCAGCAGCGGCTGAGCTTCCTCGCGGCTTTCGCCCGACAGAAGCCCGACCCGATGCCATTGCGTTGCCGCATCGATCAGACTGACGCTTCCCGCCGACCGGTCACCGGCGATTTCAAGACGCGCCACTTGGTTGCGCAGTTCGAGCGGCAGCTCGAACGAAACCGTCGTGGAACGCGCACCGGCCGCCAGTTTGAACGGCGCTTCGCCGAGCCGTTCGCTGCGTGCCGAATAGGCATAGACGCTGCCATCGCGCGCCGGTCCGCCGGGTGACATGACCGTCGCTTCGAGTTTGCCTTTCTCGCCGAGCTTGGCGGCAAGGCCGAGGGCTTCATGACCCTTCGTCTCGTCGAGCACGGCGAACGTTCCGTTTCCGGCCAGCGCCGCGAGCTTCGTCGCGATGTCGCGCGCATTCGAGTGATGATCGATGCCGTCCTGCAACCAGATGATGCTCGGGTCCTTGGCGCCGGCATCATTGAGCGCTGTCTGCAAGGCCGCCACCGCCGCCGACCGGTTCGGCGCGAACGGCTCCGGTACAAGAGCAGCGGCCGTGCTCTGCGCATCGGTCGGAGACTGGATCTTTAAAACGGGCGCCTTGCCCGCCGTCGCCGTGCTGGCGATGATCACGGAGCGGCGCTTGCTTTCGGCCTGCGAAATGATGCGGTCGATCATGTTGACGCGCTCCGGCCAGCGCGACGCCGCCGCCCAGCCGTTATCGACGAACACGACAATCGGGCCCTCGCCCGAAAACGCCGCGTCGCGCGACGGATTGAGCACGGGTTCCGCCAGCGCCAGGATGATGAACGTCGCCGCGATGAGACGTATGAGCGTCAGCCACCACGGCGTCTTCTCGGCGGTCTTCTCCTCGTTTTCGAGTCCAACCAGAATGCGCGTCGGCGGAAATTCGATCTGCGTCGGGCGCGGCGGCACGGCGCGCAGCAGCCAATAGATGACGGGCAGCGTCACCAGTGCAGCCAGCAGCCACGGATTGAGAAAGGCGAGGGGGCCAAAGCTCATGATGCCCGCTCCGTCGCATCGGAGCTTGCCGACATCCACTTATAGCCGCTCGCCGAACCTTGCAGCCGCATGAGCAGCGACAGCAGCGGCTCGGACGCCGGTCGGTCGGTATGATGCGCGAGGAACGACCAGCCGAACCGCTTCGCCATTTCAGCAAGCTCGGCGCGGTGCGCGGCGAAGCGCGCCTGATACCTCGGGCGTAGCGCCTCGACGCGATCGGCAACCCAACGCTGATCGCCGGATGGGCTCTGGAATTCGGCGCGCCCCTGATACGGCAGCGTCTCCTCGGCCGGATCGATCACCTGCACCATATGTCCGGCGACGCCATGACCGGCAAATTCTTCCAGACGTTCGCGGATGACAGTCACCGGGGCCAGGAAATCGCTGAACAGGATCAGTCCCGAAAATCGGCTGAGGGATGCATGTGGCGGTAGGCTCTTGCCCGACAACTCCGAAGCCGCGTTGGCGGCGATCGTCTCGGCGATCCGCGTCGCGGCGTTACGGCTGGCGGTTGGCGCCATCTGCGCCAGAAGCGCCACGCGCTCGCCGCCGCGCACCAGCAACTCGGCAGCCGCCAGAGTCAGAACCAGCACGCGGTCGCGCTTCGAAACCGGCGCGATGTGGCTCTGGAAATTCATCGACGGCGAAATGTCGGGCCACAGATGCAGCGTGTGCGCCGCCTCCCACTCGCGCTCGCGGATATAAAGATGATCGGAACCGGCCGACCGCCGCCAATCGACCAGCGAGGCGTTCTCGCCCGATTGATATTGCCGGAACTGCCAGAACGTTTCGCCCGGTCCGGCGCGGCGTCGTCCGTGAATGCCTTGCGCCACCGTGGAAGCGATGCGATCCGCCTCCATCAGCAGCTCCGGCATGCGATCGACGAGGCTGACCGCCTCGCGTTCGAGCGCCAGGACATGTCGGCTTTCATTGCTTACGCTGGGTCGTTGCCCTCGGGGGCCCGCCATTCGCGATTACTCCACCGACGCAGCGAGGCGCGCGATGATGCGATTGAGATCCTCGCCCTCGGCGCGGGCAGCGAACGTCAACGCCATGCGGTGCTTCAAAATGGGCTCTGCGAGCGCGATGACGTCATCGACCGACGGCGCCAGGCGTCCATCGATCAGCGCCTTGGCGCGCACCGCCAGCATCAGCGCCTGACTGGCGCGCGGGCCGGGGCCCCAGGCGACGAAGCGATCCGTCTCGGCATTGGCGCCCGTCCCCGGACGCGCCGAGCGCACCAGCTTCAGGATGGCTTCGACGACTTTATCGGGAACCGGGATCTGCCGTACCAGACGCTGCGTCGCCATCAAATCCTGCGCCGAGATCACCGCTTCGACTTTCGCCGTTTCGGTGCCGGTCGTCGCATAAAGCATCCGCCGCTCGGCGTTCATGTCGGGATAGCCGACGTCGATCTGCAAGAGGAAGCGGTCGAGCTGCGCCTCGGGAAGCGGATACGTGCCTTCCTGCTCCAGCGGGTTCTGCGTTGCGAGGACGTGGAATGGCGCCGGCGTATCGTGCCGCTGTCCGGCGACGGTGACATGATGTTCCTGCATCGCCTGCAACAGCGCCGACTGCGTCTTCGGCGACGCGCGGTTGATTTCGTCGGCCATCAGAAGCTGCGTGAAGATCGGCCCCTTGATGAAGCGGAACGAGCGACCGCGGCCGGGTTCTTCTTCCAGCACTTCCGAGCCGATGATGTCGGACGGCATCAAGTCGGGCGTGAACTGAATGCGCTTGGCGTCGAGCCCCAAAACTTTGCCGAGCGTCTCGACCAGCAGCGTCTTGGCAAGACCCGGCACGCCGATGAGAAGCGCGTGCCCGCCCGACAGAATGGTGATCAGCGTACGCTCGATGACTTCGTCCTGACCGAAGATGACCGACGCGGCGGCTTTATGCGCCCGCTGCGCGCGTTCGGCGGCGGCCTCGAGCCGGGGCACGATATCGGTATGGGTCTCGACGACGTTGCTCATGGATTGCGATCTCGCTCGGCAAATTTTCCATTGGAAACAAAGGGCCGAGCTGTATCGTTCCCGGCAGCTAAGCCTAGACGATCCTGCCCGGTCCTCATAGGGTCAAGTGAATGTTACGTTAGGATAAGGCACCAATTCGACGTGATGACAGATCCCGTCCAGGTGCCCGATAAGTCTGATGAAATCGCCCCCGTGACCGATACCCCGAAAACATCATCCACAGGTCTGGAAGCCTTGATGCGCGATGCAGCGGCAAGCGGCGAGGCAGGCGCGCGTCCGGTCGAGAAATGGGACCCGCCCTACTGCGGCGATATCGGCATGAAGATCCGCCGCGACGGCACCTGGATGTATCAGGGCAGCCCGATCGGACGCATCGCGCTCGTCAAGCTCTTCGCGAGCATCCTGAGGAAGGACGACGACGGCAAAACCTATCTCGTGACGCCTGCCGAAAAGGTCGACGTCGAAGTCGAGGACGCGCCGTTCCTCGCCGTCGAGATGGCAGTGTCGGGCGAAGGCCGCAATCAGACGCTCACCTTCCGCACCAACGTCGATGATGTCGTGACCGTCGATGCCGAGCACCCGCTACGCTTCGAACGTTCCGAACCCGACGGCGGCCTGAAACCCTACGTCCTCGTGCGCGGAAGATTGGAGGCCCTCTGCACACGCGCCGTCTATGCGGAGCTAGTCGCGCTCGCCGAGCCAAGGGACGGCAACTGCGATGAGGTCGGTGTGTGGAGTGGGGGCGTGTGGTGGGGGATGGGTTGAAAATTGATCTGAAGGTGTTTCGCCGCTCCCCAAGTTTTTCGTGAATTGCTGTGGACTATTCACGCAAAAACTTGGGGAGGGCTTGAGCCGGGATTTCGCGCGATACGCGCAGATTGCCGGCCTACTTGGCATCATCCCAGAACTGTCCCCCCGGACCAGTTCTTGCCGTCGTACGTTCCGTCCGCTTCGACTTCCCGCCGGCACGATGAGCGATCGTAAGGTGGCTTATCGTTTATCGAATGGCATCCCCGGTTTGGGGGAGACTTCACTTACGGGATAAGCTGAAGGCGTATCGCTTGGGCGACGGCGTGGGCGTTATCGTTGACCCCGAGCTTGGCTTGCGCCTTCTTCAAATGACTCCGCACCGTTTCCTGTCCCAACCCGAGAAGGCTGGCGCTCTCTCGAATGCGCTTGCCGTTGGAAAGCAGCCTCAAAACAGCCAGTTCGCGCGGCGTTAGCAAAACGCCCTTTCCCAGTCGGCTTGGGTTGGGTGCGATCAATTTTTGAAGGCGAATTGCGGCGAAGGTCGCAGCGAGAAGCAGCAGCGCGCGTGTCTCGGCTCGAAGGCGCTGCGTGAGCGAATGTCGGGACCAATAGACGACAATCCAGCGGCCGCCGACGGGACACGTCAATCGATCCCGCATCCCATATTTTAATGCGAGTTCGAACGGCCAACGGTCAACGCCGATCGGCTCTAGCCGCTGCATGGTTTCAGACATCGTGTAAGGAGCAAGCGCGAGCCTTGCCAGCACCGCGCCGGCGCCGGGATTGATTTTCGTGAGCTCCATTTGCTCATCCCACCAGCCTTTGGGAGCACTCTTATGCAAAAATACCGTTTTTCCGATCTCGATCGCCTCGATGTCTCCCCATCGTAACGGGAGGAGCAAAGCTCCCAGGACGTTCAAGCCGCTGGCCTCATGTGTGGCGTCGTGAAGGGCATTGAGGACATGATCCGGACTGTCGAATTCGTCGATGCGTTCGGTAAAGCGCAACAGCCGGGAAACGAGCTTCGATCGGTCTTGTTCGTTGGACGCCATCATCGCCTCGGATAAGAGCCAACCTCTCACGGTGGGCGATATCCTCGCCCACCGGCGCGTCGTCTACTGTCCCATCTTGTTCTTCAGCACCGTATCGATCTGCTTTTTCACGGCGTCCAAATTGAACGACGCAGGATCCTGCATCGGCGGATAATCGATCGCCGTCAGGGCAAGCTTCTTGACCTCGTCCTGTACACTGACGAAGCGCCAGAATTCGCGAGCGTAGAAGTCGTTCATGTATCCGCCGCCGAGATCGTTGAGACTCTGGCCACCAGTCGACGGCGTCCGCTCGAAGGGGTCTTGGCGAAGGTTGACCATGGTCGGCATGTCGGTCGTGACTTTCGCGCCGGGCCAGCCTCCGGGCTGCTGATAGAACTGGAACTTGAAGTCATCGATGCGGATCGCACCGAGCTGAGGACCGCCAAAGTAGAAGAATTCGTGACGGGTCGACGGCCCTTTTCCTTCCAGCAAGTCGAGCTGATTGTAGCCATCGAGATGGTTTTTGTAGGTGCGGTCGCCCAACGTCGCACCCTGCAGCAGTTGGTTGGTGATTTCGGCATTGCCGCCGGCGGCAACGAGCGTCGGGAACCAGTCGAGCGCCGAAAAGATACCGTTCTCGACTTTGCCCGGTTTGATATGGCCCGGCCAACGCGCGATGCAGGGAGCGCGGAAACCGCCTTCCATCACGGTCCCCTTTGTTCCTTTGAACGGCGTCATGCCACCGTCGGGCCACGTGAAGACTTCGGCGCCGTTGTCGGTCGTGAAGACAACGATGGTGTTGTCCGCTTCTCCAATGTCGTCGAGGTGCTTGAGGAGAGCACCGATATTATCGTCCATCTGCGCCATGCCGGCTTCTTCAAGCCCGTAGTTTGTCGTGCTGTTCATCTGTGCCTGGTACTCCGGCGACAGGAATGTCCAGACGTGCATGCGCGTTGTGTTGTGCCAGACAAAGAACGGCTTGCCGTCCTTCTTGGCCTTGTCCATGAAGTCGGAGGACGCTTTGACGAGGACCTCGTCGAACGTTCCCATGTCATATTTCGCCTTCGGCGTAATGTCGTGCATGTTCGGAACATTGGTCATATCGGGATAGGGCGCCAACGGGCCTTCGTCCTGGATTTTCTGTTTTCCGATTTTGCCCCATCGCGGCATTTCAGTCGGGTCGTCAACGTCCGTCGCCCACGTGTGCAGTAAATTTCGCGGCCCAACTTTGTCGCGATAAGCCTGATCGTTCGGGAACGAATACCAGTAGGGGTCCGACATCGCGTCGAGATGATACAGATAGCCGAAGAATTCATCGAAGCCGTGCAGCGTCGGCAGGTACTTGTTCAAATCGCCGAGATGGTTCTTTCCGAATTGCCCCGTGACGTAGCCTTGCGCCTTGAGAGCTGCGGCGATCGTCGCGGCCTTGTCGGGCATTCCGACGTCGGCGCCAGCCTGCCCCACGGTCGTCAGCCCGGTTCGCAGCGGAATTTCGCCAGTGATGAAACTCGCGCGTCCGGCCGTGCAACTCGCTTCGGCATAGTAATCCGTGAACATCATGCCTTCGGACGCGAGCTTGTCGAGGTTCGGGGTCTTTCCGGACATGATGCCCCGGTGGTAAGCGCCGATATTGAACCAGCCGACGTCGTCTCCCATGATGACGAGGATGTTCGGCTGCCCGCCACGCGGTGCCGCAGGCGCGGGTTGCGGTGTTTGCGTCTGAGCTTGAGCGGATGCTGCTCCCGTTGCGGCTAATGCGAGGAGCGAAGCACTGCTAAGCAGAACATTTCTGCGATCGAGTGCAATATCAATTGATGGATCTTGCGAGTCTTTGTCGTTGCTTGGCATGGCGGGGTCCTTTCTGGGCCATCGTCTGGTTCCCTCCAGGTGTGTACCCGTGACATCCGTTGTTGCCCCATGCGCCGGTGACGTGCGGAGTGATACGGTATTGCCGAGAAAATGAGCGTGACGTGCTTTCGAGTGTCGTTGGCTAAGGACGGCGCACGCGGAATGAAATCAGCGGGCGCTGGAAAATTGCTCGAATGTAGAAAAGGAAGCTAAAGTGCTGCACGCAATTTAAAAACGGAACTGCTTAAAACTTGCATTAAGCAGACCCTTGAAATTGCTCGCACGCGACATGGGCGTCAATGGATTTTCGCAGTTAATCGACGAAGCGAAAGCTGTGAGACGATATCTGTTTGGCGTTCAGCAATCTGGGCTTCGGTGCGGGCCTTAAATCTCAATCGGGCCGTTCGGGATTAACCGTTCCGCAAAACCAGCCCACCGAACCGGCTGCACACGTCTCCTTATCCCGTCGCGACTTGCAAGGCTCCCCGCAGGGTAGCGCGCGGTCGGGAGAACACCCCGGGTCGTAAAAATCTTCAAAGCCCTGTCGGAACGTCTGCCCGCCGTTCGTCTTGGGATTATACGACAAGCAAATTTCAAAAACCTCGGAGCTTCGAAATGAAAAACTATCTCGCTATTTTCCTGGGCAAGCCGGAAGGGATGGAGGCATGGAAAGCGATGCCCGAAGCTGAGCGAAAAGAACGGGAAAAACGCGGACTTGAGGCGTGGCACAAATGGGTCGCGGACCATAAAGCCGTCGTCGGCGAAATGGGCTCGCCCCTCGGCAAAACGAAGCGCACCGACAAGAACGGCATCTCGGATACGCGCAACGAGTTGGGCGGGTGGATGGTCGTGAAAGCCAACTCTCAGGACGAGGCCGCGAAATTATTCCTCAATCACCCGCACTTCACGATCTTCCCCGGCGACCGGATCGAAGTCATGGAGTGTCTACCGATGCCTTCGGCGGCATAAACTCGCCGCGCGTGCGGCCGGCTCCCCTAAGGGGAGTCGCCCGCGCCAAATAAAGGAGCCGCGTCGAAGGCCGGGGATCACTCGCGCCGATTAACAACACCCAAAAGGATGTATTTTCTTCGTCCGTAATCTGATGGATTGTCTTGTCACTCCATTGGGGGCTCGGGCAAATATGAAGCGTTATCCAATTATAATCGCATCGTTTCTGATGTTATCGGGAAGCTGCAACGCAAATTCGCTGTGCAGCCCGAAAGATAACAATGCACGCATTCTCAGTGCGCCATCTCCCAATGCCATCGATCCACAATGGTCGAACGGGAGTAGTTTCGTCGGGACGGGCTGGTCGTTCTATATCAACGACACCGTCAAATCTCCCACGGGTTTATTTGCCAAAGGCAACCTCCACGGTAGCCGCGGCGGCATCACCCAAAGGGATGTTTACGTGTTGCTGTCGGAGTGGGATTGCGCCGAGGCGGGTGAAGAGGTCACCGAAGGAATAGAGCGCGTCGATGCTGATCCGGCGGAGGAAAGCACCAGTCCGGCCGCTGCCTCGACACCTGAGGAGAGCCTTCCGCAAACATTTTCCGTCGTCACTGAAAAAGGGCGCCACGTTCGGCTTCGAGTCACGCAGTACGGCCGGATGGTGATGACATCGAAACGGCTTCGCAACTTACGGGGCAAGGATTCCGCAAACGAGGATTTGCACGAGTACCGCATGACCTATCGTTTCGAGCCGGCGACCCGGCTGCCGAAGGAGGATGGCGCCGCCATCGGCTACGAATTCTTTGTGCCCAAGATTCATCGCGGCGATCGGCTCGTCGTCCATTATGAAACATCGCGCCCGCACGAAGTTTCCGAGGGTGGAACGGGCTGGGAAGATATCGACGCGCCTTGGGTGTTTACCTCGTCGTATTCAAACTCCATCCGGACGGCCTTTACCGAGTTCAACGGTCCTCAGAACACGGAACACCTTGGAGAATGGACGGCGGGTCTGGCCGTCAACGGGCAAGTTCTCGTTTCGCGAAAGTTCGAGCTGTTCGATCCGACGGGACGTGCCAAAGCGCCGGGAGTCGTGGATGTGCCGGAATCTGCCGCCCCCTTGGCCAATCTGACTGGAGTTTGGGCGCATTCCTCCGCAGACTGCAAATTGGCGAACAGTGGCGCGCTCGACAAGATGACTCGCTTCGACTCCAAGCAATATCAAGTCGTGGGAATTTGCGGCAACAATTTCGAATACATTCAGAGGGCTTTTTCTTGCGAGGGCTCTGACGTGAAAAAGACCGATGATGTGCTGGATGTCGAGACCTCGTGCAGACTCAAGGATTACGATCCTGAAAAAAAACGCATACACATAAAAGTACGCAACGCGGATTCCGTGCAGTTTCTGGACAGCGACTTCGAGATCAACGGAGATTATGTGCGATGTTCAAACTCATATCTGTGTAATCAGAATTGAACTTCGAGCACCCGCATCCGACCGATCAATCCAGCGTCGTCGCAATGAACCGCGCCAGCATCGCGTTGATCTGATCGGGGACTTCGAGCTGGCAGAAGTGGCCGGAACAGACCGTTCTGCCGACATTCAGATGAGGAATAAGCACGTCGAGACGCGCCATGTCGGTTCGTGCGGAAGGTTCGTCGGCGGCGATATAGAGTGAGGGAACAGTTACGCGGTTCGGCGTCTTATCTGCGGCGTACTCCGCAAGCCGGCCATATGCGTCCGCCATCACATGCTGCGGCGTCTGCGCCATGAAATCCAGAATCCGAGCTTTTCGCTCAGGGTCGTCGCTCGGTATGAAGAAAACGGAGCCGACAAGGTCACGCATGGCGGTCGCGAAACCGGGGCTCCGAAGCCGTTTGACGAAGTCGGGAATGATGGCCCGCGCCGCCTCCGGCAGAACGACCGCTGCATCCAGTAACGCGATTGCCGATGGCAGGTCCGGATAGCGGGCCGCAATGTCGAATGCGATAATGCCGCCCATGCTGTGTCCGACGAAGACCGGCCGCTCGATTTTCAACGCGCCGCACATCCAGGCAAGGTCATCCGAAAAGACCTCGATTGGGTAAGGCTGCTCCGGTTTATCGCTGAGCCCGTGTCCGCGCAGATCGGGTAAAAGAATTTGATGTCCGAGCGCGGAGAAGTACTCGGCTTGCGGAGCAAAAAATGTCCGATCGCAACACCAGCCGTGAATGAAAACGATGGGTCGCCGGTTGCCGTCGATGCGTTCGAAATGGAGCGCGACACGATCTCTGTGAAGAAATGGCATGTGCGGAACAATCTGTGGGGAGGCGTGTGGCGCGCCCAGGAAAATTCTCCGGCAACGCTACGCCAAAGACGAATGCGCGTCTTTAACCTTCCGTCGAAAATACGAATTTGTTCCCTGCACCCCTTTTCTGCGAGCAACACAAGCTGCCGCCACAGGACCGCGCGTGCGGCCGGCTCCCCGGAGGGGAGTCGCACGCGCCATCAAGCGAGGCCGGCTCCCCGGAGGGGAGCCGGTCAAAACCTACTAAGCCTCGTCGTCGCCCTGCGGCTTCTCGATGACGTCGTCGGTCGTCGCGTCGGCATCATCGTCCTCGATGAGGATGTTCGGGGCATCGGTATCCTCGTCCGCCGTATCGTCGTTGTCGGACTCCGTCTCCGAACTCGACGCCGCTTCCTCGGCTTCTTCGGCCGGCTGCGCCGTCAATTTGTAGAACTTGCCGCGCGCTTTCTTGCCGGGCTCCATTTCGAATTGATGGCGAGGCATGACGTCCTCGACCAACGTGACGCCGCAATAGGGGCAATCGAGCGGCGAGCGGTTGAGGTCGTAGAATCGCTTGCCGCATTCATCGTTGCCGCACGTATGTTTTGTGCCGCGCGCCGCATGAATCTCGGCGGTGCTCATAGCCATGCTCGTTGTTCCTTGCTTGGGTTAAGGGTGCTTCGAGCATCTGTAAAAGCGAGATGCGCACCGTGTGGGATCGTTCGTGCCATAGCGTCAGTCGAGACGCTTCGGGTATGTCAGGCTCGACGATGACTGCCGGACCGGAGTGCCGAATTGATCGTCGACGAATAAAGTCAACCGGCTGGACAGTGAGATCGCGCGGGCATAGGCAATGGCATGCGATTTGATCGCGAAGCCGAGCAGCAGGATGCCGCGCGGGCCACGCAGTACAGACCACTTGTTATCGCGCCGCTGCGTGACGCGGATGAACTCGCTAGCCACTGACAGATCCTGGTAAGCCTTGGCGCCGCGGCGCACAGGCGTGCAAAAAATCGATCAAATTCGTCGGTGATCGATGGCGAATGATGCGTCTTATATTGATGAAACCGGGATAATTCAGATGACGGCTTCGAAGCGGCGAACGACGATCGCCGCGATATACATGGGAATTAAGGGCGCTTTGCGCAACCTTCGGCATGGTGAGCCGAACCGTCAAACGCTTGAAATGACCCTAGAATATATTCGCTGCTAAAGCAAATTGAGCCATTACGGCGCGGAATATACCGCCGGCTGAATAATTCTGCCGCCGCCACACGGCTGCGCTCGGCGGCCGGCTCCGCGCAGCGGAGTCGCACGCGCCACCAAGGAGCCCCGCGCGTGCGGCCGGCTCCCCGGAGGGGGAGTCGCACGCGCCACCAAGCTGAGCAATTCACACCATCGCCGCCACACGGCTGCGCACGGCGGCCGGCTCCGCGCAGCGGAGTCGCCGAGCGCAACCAAAAAGAGTCGCACGCGCCACCCAAGAAGCAACCGAAATGAGAATATCCGCGTTAAGCCAGAATGAAGGCATGGGTCGGCAGATTGCACCGTTTCGCGCTGGCATCCCGATCGATACCGGTGGTCGTGCGCTATTTGATAACGATCTCGGTCGTCGTCCTGACGTCATTCCTTTGGGAGCGCGGCGGTGCGTACACCGAGGATCGCCCGTTCCTGATCTTTATTCCGATTATTTTTGCCGCCGGCGCATTTCTCGACCGTGGCAACGGCTTTCTGGCGACAGGTCTCAGTGCGCTGCTCATTGACTACGATATGCTTGCGCCGACGGGTTCGCTGGCCGTCGGCGATCCCGGTGACCGTATCGCGCTTGCATTGTTCGTCGTCGTCGGAGCGATCATCTCATTCGTGGTCGAGACGCTGCATGTCGGCCTCGTCGAACTGGCGATGGAGCACGACCGCGCGCGCTTGGCGCTGAAGGATCGTGAGCTTCTGCTCGAAGAGCTGTCGCATCGCACGCGGAACGATCTGGCGAATGTGATCACGCTGCTGAACCTGCAGGCGCGCTCGGCGGACGGTGCTGCGAAGGATGCTCTCGTCTCCGCAGCCGATCGCGTGCAAACGATTGCCCGCATGCACCGGCGGCTGGAGATCTACAACAACCGCGTCGTGGTCGATACCAAGTCATACATCGGAGACCTTTGCGGCGACCTACGGATATCGCGTTTAGCCTCGCGGCCGATCGCACTGGAGTGTGAGGCGGAGAGCCATGCCATCGCGCTCGAAAAGGCGGTTCCGATCGGGTTGATCGTGAATGAATCCGTAACGAACGCCACGAAGCACGCATTTCGCGATCAGCGGCAGGGCATTATCAGCGTGCGGTTCGTACGCGAGGGAAACGTTTACAAGCTCACGATCGCCGACAACGGCGTGGGCGGCGGCGAAGCGGCTGCAACTCATGAGGGCGGCATAGGTAGCCGCTTGATGCAAATGCTGGCGGCGCAACTCGGAAGTGAAATCAGCATCGAGCCGCGCACGCCGGGAACGGCCGTGGTGCTGACCATTGCCGTGAAGACGGCGAAATGACGAGCAAGTCCTAGTGGACGTTGAACTCGCTGCCGACCAGACGCAGCTCCGCCGGACGAATGAGCTCCGAATGCGCAACCGTCACGCGGAACAGTTTGCCGTCGAGCTTCGCAATCCAGAAATCGAGAAACGATTTAAGCTTCGGAAAGCGCGGCGCGCAGTCGTATTCCTGCCAGATGTAGCTCTGCAGAAGTGACGGATGATCCGGAAGGCGATAGATAATTTCGGCAGTCGTCAGACTGAAGCCGGAAAGCTGTGCTTTGAATCCGGCATCGCAGGACGCATCCTTATTGGTCACTGAGCAATCTCCCTTTTAAGAAGAGTGATTGGCGTTCCCCCTAGACAAACGATGATCAGACGAGATTCGCTCCTTGTCCAGATGATCAGGAAAAGAGTTTTGCGTGTTAGCATCGTGCTTTAGTGAGTGCTTGCGCGCCGTGGTTTGGGCGTGCAGCGGATGCGGGAACGATGCTTGAAACGGCGCTGAAGAGTTTGACGACATTTTTCGCGACCATCGGGCCGATCGAAGCGGCAGTATTGTTCGCAACGCTCACCCCGAAGATGGCGCGTGCCGAACGGCAGGCGATCGCCGTACGCGCCACGTTGATCGCGTCGGCTATTCTCGCATTTTTCACACTGCTCGGCGGACCCATCCTTAATCAGCTCGGCGTCTCGATCGCCGCGCTGCAGACGGCGGGCGGCGTGATTTTGCTCGTGATCGCGCTCGACATGATTTTTGCGAGGCCGGGCGGCGCCATTAAACTGACGCCGCCGGAAGGTGCCGAGGCCCAGTCGCGCGAGGACGTTGCGGTGTTCCCGCTGGCGACGCCCTTGCTCGCCGGTCCCGGTGCGATGAGCGCCGGAATTCTGCTGGCCGCCAATGCCAGCAACGAGCCGTTCGGCGTTCTTGTTGTCACCGGCGCACTCGCCTGCATCATGATAGTCACGCTGGCGCTGCTGTTGATTGCGCAGGAGCTGAACCGCCTGCTTGGCATCACAGCGCAGCGCGTCCTGATCCGCGTCTTCGGAATTTTGCTCGCCGCCATTGCCGTCCAGGCGGTTTTCAACGGCATCCAGGCCTCGGGGCTGATTCCGTCTCATTGAGCCGCAACGCGCGCCAGCGGCGAGGCCTTCCGCCGATTTCTGAACGCTCGTTAGTGGCTCTTTAACGCCTCGATGTTTCAATCCGGCACAACAGTTCAGTTCGGTAGCGTTTTGTAGCGTTGAAGGCGTGGAAATGTTTGCGTTTGCTCGTGGCCGGTCGCCGGCCGCAGTCGCTCGTGCGGCGATCGTGCCACTACTTTTCGTAGCGGCAGCGTTGGGTCAGGCCGGATGTGCATCCGACCACAACGCGCAGTATGCAAATGCGCCAGCCGTCGCTGCTTATTCGCGGCAAGTCGCGTCCCAGGTTCAGGTCGAACACGACGGGCTGCCTTCGCAGCCGGCGCCCTCTGCGCACATCCGGCAAATGCCCGACGATCCATCGGAGCCCTTCAGCCGCAATTACGGCGGACCGAATCCGGCAGCAGTCGAGCCCAAGGAAATGAGCGACGGCGCGAACAAGACCGCGGCGCTGAAGCCGGAGATCCCGCCGGACCTGCCGCCCGCGTTTCGCACCAAACTCGCGCAGGCCGGTTATACCGTCGAGTAGAGAGCAGGCGCACAGCATCGCGACGTGATATCTGGATCGAATGCTCGCCCCGGTCTCCATCCGCCGCTATCTTGATGTTGAGCGCAATGCGAAGCTCAGCCGCGATCTCGACGCGATCTTCTTCGAAGCGAGCACGAGGAAATCGTTCGACGACGACGCTGCGCGGTCGGTGTTTCACGAGCGATGGCTCGGACGTTACCTGCGCGACGATCCCGAGTTCGCTTATCTTGCGATGACCGCGACGGCCGAGCTGATCGGATATCTCGTCGGGTCCGTCGATGATCCGCTATCGAGCGGCAAGTTCGCGGATATCGGCTATTTCAACACATTTGGCGATCTGACGCCGGACTATCCGGCGCACTTGCACGTCAATGTCTGTGCTGATTGTCGAGGCTTCGGTGTCGGAGCACGCTTGATCGGTGCATTTCTCGAAGATGCTCGCCGTGCTGACGCGAGAGGCGTCCACGTCGTCACCAGCGCCGCATCCGATAACGTTCGTTTCTATAAGCGGAATGGATTTTTCGAAGCCGGACGCAGCGCGGACGATGAGCTTGTTTTTCTGGCGCGGAAGCTGCTCTCCTGAAGGGGCCGGCCACCAATACACGATACGAACAGGTGGCCGGTGAGTTCAGGGGTCGTCTAGGGGTTCGAATTAGTTGGCGAGCTCTGGAAGCCGGGGCGGCACCACGAACCCAATCGGCTCGGACTTCTTGAGAAGCGTCCGTGGGTCTTCGTTGGTGCGCCGCGACTTGCCCTCAAACATCGCTCCCTGCTCGATGGACAGCGATTGGTGAAAAATGTCGCCTTCAACTTGGCTGGTCGATTGCAGCATGACCCGGCGGCTGTGAACCGATCCGACGACATGACCACGGATGACCACCTCGTCCGCTGAGATACCGCCCGTGACCGTTGCATTTTCTCCGACGACGACATTGCTGCCCTGGATGTCGCCTTCGACGATGCCGTCCACCTGGACTTCGCCCCGGCAGATCAGATTGCCGGCAATGGTGAGATCGCTGCCGATGACGGAAACCGATTTCGACGCTTCGCTGCGCGGCATCGACAAGTGCGAGCGCGGTTGAAACGCGGGAGCGTGGGGGGCTTCGGAGGCGGAGGCCGACGTCGGAGATTTCGACATTTCGGGTTCGGAGCGACGAAAATTCGGCAACATCGGCAATCTTCCTCTCACACAACTTAATCAACCACCGGCACCCATCCGCACCATCGAAGGCGCCAACCGAATGCATGTGATTCGGGTATCACCTTCGAGGTTCGAGTTCAGCCTGGTGCGGGAACAAATCCACCGCCAATCCCCAGGTTTGTGCGCCGCCCGTTTAATCTTGCCGAGACAGTGTGGCGGAAGATCAACGTTCAGCGCCCGAGCCGCAAAATTTGTTCACATGCCTAACGCTTTGACCGCCTCCAGGACGGTTTCGGCATGGCCGGGGATTTTGACTTTTCGCCAGCTTTTCACGACCTTGCCCTTGCTATCGATCAGAAACGTCGAGCGTTCGACCCCCATGTATTTGCGGCCGTACATGCTTTTCTCGACCCAGACGCCATAAGCCTCAGCAGTTGCCTTGGTCTCGTCGGCCAGCAGGCGCAGCGACAGGTCGTGTTTGGCTTTGAACTTTTTATGGCTGGCTGCGCTGTCGGGCGAAATTCCGACGATTTCGGCGCCGGCGTCCGCAAATTCCCCGGCGAGACAGGTGAAGTCTTTCGCCTCCTGTGTGCAACCCGACGTGTCGTCCTTGGGATAGAAATAAATGACGACCGGCCGGCCCCGGAGCTTCGAAAGTTGCACGCTTCCGCCATCGTCGTCATGCAATGTGAAGTCGGGTGCGATCTCACCGTCTTGGACCATCTTGAAAGTGCCTTTCTTTTGTCGTTTTTGGAACTGTACCTGCGGTCTCGTGCAAATACAGACCAGAATTTGGTGTGCGCTGGTAACGAGTTTTGTCCGTCTCCGGTACAGGCGCGGACCAATGGGGTCGTTGTTGCCCTCCGCGGGGGTTTGAGGAGCGGCGTTGACGAAATCGCAAACGGGGGGGCGGCCCGCTGAGGGACGTCGCGCCGATCAGACTACGCACCGATCAAGCCAGCCCCATACGCTGACTCGGCCTCCGCGCGTGCCGCCCGTTCTGCCCGTGCCGGAGGAGCATGTCGAGCAGCCGATGTCACGCAACTTGCGGCGTGTTTTCCACGGCTGCAAGCTGATGTTCTATGTCGTGATGCCGTTGACACTGCTGGTGTTGATCGGCGTCGGCGTTTTATATGTCCGCCTGCGTCACGGTCCCATTGGTTTCGATTTTGTCGTCGCGCCGATCGAACGCGGCATCAATGCCGAACTGACGAACAATTCGGTGAAGATCGACGGCGCCGAACTGCGCCTCGGCAACTCCGGCGAGCTTGAGTTCCGTTTGCGCGATGTCAGCGTGCTTGAAGCGGGAGGCGACGTCGTCCTGTCGTCGCCCCTTGCCGCCGTGAACATCTCGATGGCGGCATTGCTCAGAGGCAGCGTCGTTCCCCGCCGCATCGAGCTGATCGACCCGATTATTGCGCTCGCCTATTCGCAGGACGGCGGCTTCGTGTTCGAGCGCGCCATTCCGCGCCCGGTTCCCGCTCGCGCCGGACAGACAGGCGGCGGCGTGACGGAGACGGATTCGCCGGCGTCGGCAGCCGCGCCGAAGACCGATCAAAACACCACGGTTGCGGTTCGCACCGTTCAGACGGGCCACAAGGTCAACATCGCGAAGATGCTCAGCGACTCCTCGCGGCGTGCGCGGCATAGGCTCGACGCAACGTCGTATTTGACGGAGTTCGGTTTGTCGAACGCCACGGTCGTCGTCGATTATGAAGGCCAGCGCAGTTCCTGGCGCATCGACGAGGCAAGCGTCGATTTCAATCATAGACGCAAACGCAGCGTCATCTCCGGCCATGCCCTCGTTGCTTCGAAGCAGGGGGCGTGGGCGTTCTCGTTCCTGACCGACGAACGGGAAGCAAAAGATAAGCTCGCCGTCAAAGCGACGATCCGTGATCTCGTTCCGTCCGCGCTGGCTTCGGCCGCGCCGCCGCTCGCACTCCTCGGAATGTTCGAATTTCCCGTTGCAGCCGACGCGACGGTGAATTTGACGAGATCGGGTGAAATCGAGGACGGCGAGATCGCGCTGCAAGTCGGAAAGGGTCGCGTCCGGCTGCCCTATCTGGTGCAGCCGATGGACGTGACGGCGGGTTTGTTCAAGCTCGACTACGACGGCAAGAAACAGCGCTGGGATCTGAAGCCGAGCCCCGTCAAATGGGCCGACGGCGCGATCATGTTTTCCGGCAGCATGACCAACGTCGCGAAAGACGATCAGCCCTCGCACTGGCAGTTTGCGCTCGACGGCAAGAACGGCGTGTTCGAGGCGGCCGAATTTGGCGTGCCGCCGGTGACGATCGAAAGCTGGACCGCCAATGGTTCGATCCTTCCGAGCCGCGGCCGCGTCGACATCGATCAGTTCCGCCTTGCCGGCGGCGGCGGCGTTGCGACCGTCAAGGCGACGACACAGGCTGGCCCGCAGGGCCAAAGCATGGCCGCTGAATTTTCGGTCTCGCCGATGCCGTTGAACACATTGAAGGCCTTGTGGCCGCGCGCCCTGGCGACCGGAACACGCGAATGGGTCGGCAAGAACGTTTCGGCCGTCGATTTCAAAGGCGGCACGCTGAGTTTCACCAATAGCAATGTCGGCGGTGTCGAGGCGGGAACGGTTTCCACCGAGCACGAAAACGTTTCCGCGAATTTCCAGGCGAGCAACTTCGTCTTCCGCCCGTTGCCCGCCATGCCGACGATCACCGCGCCCGAGGCGGCGATCAAGCTGACCGACAACGCGCTTGAAATTTCGATGCCGAGTGGCGAGACAATGCTCGATGATGGGCAGCGCTTGTCGCTCAAGAACGGCGTCATTCGCGCTGACGACGTCATGGCTCCACGGCCGAATGGAGAAATCAGCTTCGCAGCCTCCGGCGATCTCGGACCGTTCGTGGAAACGCTTCAGTCACTGCCGGTCGGCAGCCTGCGGGGCGCGCCACAGCTACCCAAGGCCGGAGAAGGCAAGGTCGAGGCGCAGTTCGACGTCAAAGTGCCTTTTGTCCCAGAGATCTCCGGCGACGACATCGCGGTGACCGGCAAGGCACGAATTACGGACGGCCGTTTCGGAAAGGTCGCCGGGCGGTTCGACGTGCAGGGCTTCACGCTCAATCTTGATTTGAGCCGGACCTCGCTCGACGCCAAGGGCGATCTCCTGGTCAACGGAGTCGCCGCCAAGATCGCCGCTCAACGGCTTCTCGGACCGGATGCGGGACGTCAACCGCCGGTCAAGATCATGGCCAAGCTCGACGATGCCGACCGCACGCAGCTTGGCCTCGATGTCAACGACATCGTGCATGGTGTCGTGCCGGTCGAGGTATCACTGGAGCCCGTAGAGGGAGCGCCCGCCGCGATTAAATTGCACGCCGATTTGACCGGAGCCGAGATCGTCCTCGATCGATTGCAATGGCGCAAGGCCGCCGGACGCACGGCCGCCGTCGATGCCGACATCGTCGGCGATGAAAACCACGATACGGAGCTTCAGAACTTCAAGATTTCCAGCGAAGATATCGCGGCGGAAGGCAAGATCGTCGTCGGCGCCAACAACAAGATCAAGCGGTTCGAATTTCCAAGGCTCGTGCTCAATGTCGTGTCTCGTCTCGATGTCCGGGGCGCGCGCGGCAAGGATGACATCTGGGATATCGACGTCTCGGGTTCGAACTTCGATGGCCGCAACTTTTTCCGCTCGTTATTCAACGTCAACGACGGCCCGCAACGCAAGGGCAAGCCGCCGGGAGCATCGAAAGGCGCCAACGTCGATGTCGCGATCGACAACGTCATCGGCGGCTCGGACGTTTCGCTACGGTCCGTGAAGATGAAACTGCAGACGCGCGACGGCGATCTCACGGATCTGGATGTCAAGGGAACGCTCGACGGCGGCGCGCCGCTTCTTGCAAAGCTCGATAACAGTCGTGGCATGCGGCGCCTGCTCGTCGATTCCCCCGACGCCGGCCAGGTGATGAAGCTGGTCAACTTCTATCCGAACATGCAAGGCGGCCGCTTGCGTCTTGAGGTTAATCTCGACGGAACCGGACCAGCGGAAAAGACCGGAACGCTATGGGTTGACGACTTCAAGGTTCTAGGCGACCCGATCGTCAGCGAAGTCGTCAGCAGCGCCGACCAGGGACGTCCGGCCATCGAGGGACGCCACAGAGTCACGCGAGAAATTTTCGAGTTCGATCGGATGCGCGCCCCGTTCTCGGTCGGTTATGGGCAGTTCGTTCTCGAAGAAGCCTACGTCAAAGGGCCACTGCTGGGAGCCAATCTGCGCGGCAAGGTCGACTTCAGAACCAAGCGCGTGAATTTCGGTGGCACCTATATTCCGCTTCAGGGATTGAACGGCGCGCTTGGCGGCATTCCGGTGCTCGGTCAGATCATCTCGGGCGCGCAAGGCGAAGGCATTTTCGGCATGACGTTCGCGGTGCAGGGGCCGACATCGAACCCGCAGGTGATCGTCAATCCCCTGTCGCTCGTGGCGCCCGGCATCTTCCGCGAGATGTTCCAGATGACGACCGCAGACCCGAAGGTCCAGGTGCGTGGGGCCGAGAACGCTCCCGTATGGAGTGCACCGCAACCGGCCTATTCGAGCCCTGCAGCATCGAAATCGACCGCAAAATCGAAGTCGAAGGCGAATACAAAGAAGAAGACAGGCGCCGCTCAGCGCAAATCCATCGACGGCTGGTCATCGACCACATCGCCGGCCCACTGAACGGTTAGGCCCGCGCTTAAACCGGCTTTAAAAGCACGTGTTTCTTCTTGCCGAGCGACAGCTTGATGACGCCGGCCTGCGCATCGCTGACGCCGAGAACCGATTTATCGCTTGCGACAGGCATATCGTTGACCTTCAGTCCGCCGCCTTGGATTTGCCGACGCGCTTCGCTGTTCGACGCAACGAGCCCGGATTTGACGAAGGCATTCAGAATACCAAGTCCCGAGTCGAGTTCGGCGCGCGGAATTTCGATCGTCGGCAGATCGGTCGCAAGCGCGCCTTGCTCAAACGTCTTGCGCGCCGTCTCGGCGGCGGCGTCGGCTTTCTCCCGGCCGTGGACGAGGGCGGTGGCTTCCGTCGCGAGGCGCTTCTTCGCTTCGTTGATCTCGGAACCTCCGAGCGCCGCCAGCTTCGCAACTTCATCGAGCGGCAGCATCGTGAACAGCTTCAGGAACCGTTCGACATCCGCATCCTCGGTGTTGCGCCAGAATTGCCAGTAATCGTAGGCCGAGAGTTGTTCTTCGTTCAGCCAGACAGCACCGGCGGCGGTCTTGCCCATCTTGGCGCCGGACGCCGTCGTCAGCAGCGGACAGGTCAAGGCATAGAGCTGTTCGTTGACGCCCATCCGGCGGCCGAGGTCGATGCCGGTGACGATGTTGCCCCACTGATCCGAACCGCCCATCTGCAGATTGCAGCCGTAGCGCCGCTGCAGCTCGACAAAGTCGTACGCCTGCAACAGCATGTAGTTGAACTCGATGAACGACAGCTCTTGCTCGCGATCGAGGCGGAGTTTCGCGCTATCCATCGTCAGCATGCGGTTGACCGAAAAATGCCGTCCGACGTCGCGGAGAAAGTCGATGTAGTTGAGCGGCGCCAGCCATTCGGCGTTGTCCACCATCAGCGCGTCGGTCTTGCCGTTTCCGAACAAAAGAAAGTTCGAGAAGACGCGCTTGATGCTGTCCTTGTTGGCATCGATTTCCGCCACGGAGCGAAGCTGGCGCGTCTCGTCCTTGCCCGAAGGATCGCCGACGCGCGTCGTTCCGCCGCCCATCAGCGCAATGGGTTTGCCGCCGGACTTCTGCAGCCACGAGAGCATCATGATCGAGATCAGATGCCCGACATGCAGCGACGGCGCTGTGCAGTCGTAGCCCGCATAAGCGATCGCCCGGCCCTCGGATGCGAGCTTATCCAGCCCCTCCACATCGGAGCACTGGTGAACGAAACCGCGCTCGGTCATAATCTTGAGAAAGTCGGACTTGAGTGTCGTCATCGCTGCGAAGGGCCTTGATTGCAGATTTCCGCACGCGGCCGAATTTCAGGGCCGGGGCGGCGGCAACATGCACGGGAAGGGGATTATGAGCAAGCTGATGCGGGCGCTCGGACTGATGAGCGGCACATCGCTCGACGGCATCGATGTCGCTTACCTCGAAACGGACGGCGAAAACGTCGTGAAACGTGGCCCGGCGCTGACTTGTCCTTATGGCGACGGCACGCGGAGCTTGCTCGCCGAGGCGATCTCCGATGCCGTAAACATTACGTCGCGCGATGGCCGGCCGGGGTCGCTTTCCCGCGCCGAACACGATCTGACGGAGCAACACGTATTCGCCGTCGAGCAATTTCTGCAACAGACCGGCATCGCAAGTTCGGAAATCGATGTGATCGGCTTTCATGGGCAGACGGTTTTGCATCGGCCCGAGTCCAGGCTGACTGTGCAACTCGGTCTGGGTGAGACGCTCGCAAATGCCACGCATTGTCCGGTCGTCTACGATATGCGCGCCGCCGACGTCGCGGCGGGCGGGCAGGGCGCGCCGCTCGTGCCCGTTTATCATCGGGCGTTGACTGCAAAACTTCCCTCGCGTCCGCTGGCGATCGTCAACATTGGCGGCGTCGCGAATGTCACGTGGATCGGTCGCGACGGCAGCCTGCTGGCTTTCGATACCGGACCCGGCAATGCTTTGCTTGATGATTGGATGATGCAGCGGACCGGCACGGCTCGCGACCAGGATGGCGAAGCGGCCGCGCGCGGCGCCATCGACGAGGACGTCGTCCGGTTGCTCCTGAGCGACGGCTATTTCGCCAAGCGGCCTCCAAAGTCGCTCGATCGCAATGCGTTCTCGGCAAATGCGATCAACGGGCATTCCACCGAGGATGGGGCCGCGACACTCGCAGCCTTTACAGCCGAGGCCATCGCCAAGGCACGCGAGCATATGCCCGAGGAGCCGGAGCTATGGATCGTCGCTGGTGGCGGACGGCGCAATCGCACGATCATGCGGTTGCTGGCGGGGCGCGTCCATCATGCCGTTGTTCCGGCAGAAGCGGCCGGCATCGATGGCGATAGCCTTGAAGCTGAAGCCTGGGCTTATCTCGCCGTGCGTTCGGTAAAGGGCCTTCCGCTGACGTTCCCCGGAACAACCGGCGTCGCACAGCCGATGACGGGAGGATTGCGCGCCGACCCATCGCCGGCGCGCGTCTGACGGATCGAAGGCGAGGACTTATTCGTCGTCGCTATCGTCTTCGGTCGCAGGCGTGTTGGACGGCGCGCTTTGCGCTTCCATCCGTTCGAGCTCGCGCTGGCGCTGGCGTTCGCGCTCACGCTCGCGTTCGCGTTCCTTGTTGCGCTCGCGATCGAGTTCGAATTGCACCATCCGCTCGTCGAGGTACTTGCCGACGACGTCGCCCAGCTCTTCCGTCTTGTTCTCGAAGAAGTGGTTGGCGCCGGGAAGAATCTCATGCGCAATCTTGATGCCGCGCTGCACTTTGGTTTTGACCGCCATTTCGGCGACCGATGAGGTCGGCACGACGCGGTCCAACTCGCCGTTGATCAGCAGACCCGACGACGGGCACGGCGCCAGGAAGTTGAAATCGTAGAGGTTGGCGAGCGGGGCCACGCAGACGAAGCCGTCGATTTCAGGCCGCCGCATGAGAAGCTGCATGGCGATCCAGGTGCCGAACGACACGCCGGCGATCCAGCACGTCTTGGCATCCGGCTTGACGAGCTGCAGCCAGTCGAGGGCGGAAGCCGCGTCCGCAAGCTCGCCGGGACCGCTGTCCCAGACGCCCTGACTGCGGCCGACGCCGCGGAAGTTGAAGCGCAGCACGGAAAATCCCCGCGCCGCGAACGTGTGGTACAAGGTGTAGACCACCTGGTTGTTCATCGTCCCGCCGAGCTGGGGATGCGGGTGCAAAATCAGCGCAATCGGGCTGTCGCTGTTGTTTTCATGGTGATAACGGGCCTCAAGGCGACCGCCGGGGCCGTTGATAATCAGTTCGGGCATCAGAAATTACTCGGTCCAGCTGTTTGATTTTCGGGTCTTGCCAGGGCTTCGGGAGCGATCGGGCGTTCAAATCCTCGTGCTCGAATTCACAAACCTTGACTTGTGCGCTCAGGATTTACATAATTTAGAACAGTTCGAAACATCCGTCGCTGACTAAACGAGTGCGCGCCTGCCCGGGCGGCTCTCTTAGCACAGTCGGGGGTATCGAACGCAAGGCAAGGATTTCGCCGCCACTTGAGGCGGCTCTAGTCCGGAGACAAGTCGTGGAACTGACAACGAAAGGCCGTTACGCGGTCATGGCGATGGCGGATCTCGCCAGCCACGCCGATCAGGCGGCCGTGCCGTTGTCGGCGGTCGCTGAACGCCAGCACCTGCCGCTCCCCTATCTGGAGCAGCTTTTCGTGCCCCTGAGGCGCACCGGATTGGTTGAGAGTGCGCGCGGACGCGCCGGTGGATACAGGCTCGCCAAGCACCCATCTGAAATTTCCGTCGCCGCAGTTATGGCCGCCGTCGACGAGGCGACCCATTTCACGCGCTGCTCGGAAGACGACCCGCGCTGTTCCATTGCGACACCGTGTCTGACGCACGCGCTTTGGAGTGCGCTGAGCGAGGCAACATCGGAATTCCTCGCCTCGGTGAGCTTGGCGGATATCATCTCCGGCGGAAAGTACTCGGCGCGCACGGTGACGGGTGCGGGATCGGCATCGCGAAGCCGAGCCTATCTTGATTACAACGCAACCGCGCCGCTCCGTCCTGAGGCAAAGGTCGCGATGATCGCGGCGCTGGATGCCGTCGGCAACCCTTCGTCGGTTCACGCCGAAGGGCGTCAGGCACGGGCTGTCGTCGAAGCGGCGCGCGAGAGCGTCGCACGCCTTGTCGGCGCCAAGCCCTCGGAGATCGTGTTTACGAGCGGTGCATCCGAGGCCAACGCCTGGATGATGGCTCAGCCGTGGACGACGATTTTAACGAGCGGCGTCGAGCACGATTCGGTCCTCGCCCCGGTGCGCGCTGCGAACGCCAATGTCGTGATGCTGCCCGTCGGCCGCGACGGCATCGTCGCCGTCGAGGAAATTGCAGAACATATTCTGAAGCGCGGTGTTGCGGGCCCGGCTGTTGTCGCACTTCAAATGGCGAACAACGAGACCGGCGTCATTCAGCCGGTTGCGGACGTCGCGGAATTCGCCCGTGCGCACGGCGTCGCCGTGCATTCGGATGCCGTCCAGGCCGTCGGCCGTTTCCCAATCGATTTCGCGGCTCTCGGCCTCGATACGATGGCGATTTCTGCGCACAAGCTCGGCGGTCCGAAAGGCATCGGCGCGCTCGTCATTCGCGATCATCTCGACCTTGTGCCGTTGTTGCGCGGCGGAGGTCAGGAGCGCCGTCGCCGCGCCGGAACCGAAAATGTCGCGGCAATCGCGGGATTTGGCGCTGCCGCTGACGTTGCATGCTCTGAACTCGAGCGTATGTCTGCGGTTCAGTCTTTAAGAGACGATCTTGAGGCGCATATACGAGGTATCAGTCCGCAGGCCGTCATCGTCGGCGACACCGCGCCGCGTCTCGCAAATACGATCTCGGTGGCACTACCGGGAAAGCTCGCCGAGACGCTTGTCATCCGCCTCGATCTGGCGGGCATCGCGGTGAGTGCAGGTTCGGCATGCTCGTCGGGGAAGGTCGGAGCGAGCCACGTGCTTGAAGCGATGGGCCTCGGATCGGAGATCGCCAGCAGCACGATCCGCATCAGTCTCGGACCGATGACGACAAGGAACGATATCGCGGCGTTCGTGGATGCATGGCAGCAGATAGCTGGCGCATCCGCGATCGCGGCATAGGAATTCGGCGAATAACAACCTGAGTGCCGCATGGCGGCGTTTGTTGAAAGAGAGACGAAGAAATGGCTGCTGTTCAGGAGACGATTGATCAAGTCAAGAAGATCGACGTCGACCAGTACAAGTACGGCTTCGAAACGAAGATCGAGAGCATCAAGGCGCCGAAGGGCCTCGATGAATCGACCGTGCGCTACATCTCGGCAAAAAAGGGCGAGCCCGAGTGGCTCTTGAACTGGCGTCTTGAGGCGTTCCAGCGCTGGAAGGCGATGACCGAGCCGACGTGGGCGCGCGTGCATTATCCGAAGATCGATTTTCAGGATCTCTATTACTACTCGGCTCCGAAATCGACCGAAGGACCGAAGTCGCTTGACGAGGTCGATCCGCAGTTGCTCGAGACCTATAAGAAGCTCGGCATTCCGCTGAAGGAGCAGGAAATTCTGGCTGGCGTGAAAACCTCGCAAGTCGCGGTCGATGCCGTGTTCGACAGCGTCTCCGTCGTGACCACGTTCAAGAAGGAGCTGGCGAAAGCAGGCGTCATCTTCTGCTCGATTTCGGAGGCCGTGCGCGAGCATCCCGAGCTGGTGAAGAAATATCTGGGCTCCGTCGTGCCGCAGTCCGATAATTTCTATGCGGCGCTCAACGCGGCAGTTTATTCCGACGGTTCCTTCGTCTACGTGCCGCCAGGCGTGCGCTGCCCGATGGAGCTTTCCACGTATTTCCGCATGAACGAGAAAGATACCGGACAGTTTGAGCGTACACTGATCATCGCCGACAAGGGCGCTTATGTCTCCTATCTCGAAGGCTGCACGGCGCCGACGCGCGACACCAATCAGCTGCACGCCGCCGTTGTTGAACTCGTTGCGCTCGACGACGCCGAGATCAAGTATTCGACCGTCCAGAATTGGTATCCGGGCGATGCTGAAGGTAAGGGCGGCATTTATAACTTCGTGACCAAGCGCGGCGATTGCCGTGGCCATCATTCGAAGATCTCATGGACGCAGGTCGAGACCGGATCGGCGATTACGTGGAAGTACCCGAGCTGCATCCTGCGCGGCGACTATTCGCGCGGCGAGTTCTATTCGATCGCCGTTTCGAACGGCTATCAGCAGGTCGATAGCGGCACCAAGATGATCCATCTCGGCAAGAACTCGTCGAGCCGCATCATCTCGAAGGGCATCGCGGCGGGCTATTCGCAGAACACCTATCGTGGCCTCGTTTCGGCGCATCGCAAGGCGACCGGCGTTCGCAATTTTACGAACTGCGACTCGCTTCTGATCGGCGACAAGTGCGGTGCGCACACGGTGCCCTACATCGAAGCCAAGAACTCGAGCGCGCACTTCGAGCACGAGGCGACGACGTCGAAAATCTCCGACGACATGCTGTTCTATTGTCAGCAGCGCGGCCTTTCGAAGGAAGAAGCCATCGCGCTTGTGGTCAACGGCTTCGTTCGCGACGTGCTGCAGCATCTGCCGATGGAATTCATGGCCGAAACGCAAAAGCTGATCGGCATCTCGCTCGAAGGAAGCGTCGGATAGAAATTCCCTCTCCCCGCGTGCGGGGAGAGGGTCAGGGTGAGGGGCGAGGCTGGCGCCGTCGATGCGGCCGCCCCTCACCCCGGCCCTCTCCCCATAAAATGGGGCGAGGGAGACATCGGATACGCCACCGGAAGGTGGGCTCGAATTAAAGTTGAGGTTGATAGAAATGCTTGAAATCAAAAACCTGCACGTGAAGCTCGCGGATGAGGATCGGATGATCCTGAAGGGACTCTCGTTGACCGTTCCGAAGGGCGAAGTGCACGCCATCATGGGCCCGAACGGCTCCGGCAAATCAACGCTCGCCTATGTCCTCGCCGGTCGCGAGGGCTACGAGGTGACGGAAGGCGACATTCTCTGGAACGGCGAGTCGATCCTCGACATGGAGCCGGACGAGCGCGCCGCCAAAGGCGTCTTCCTGGCATTCCAGTACCCGATGGAAATTCCCGGCGTCGCTGGTCTGACGTTCCTGCGCACCGCGCTAAATGCGCTTCGCAAGAAGCGCGGCGAACCGGAGCTGACGACCCCGGCCTTCATGAAGCTCATCAAGGAAAAGGGCGACAAGCTCAACATCGACATCGAGATGTTGAAGCGTCCGGTCAACGTCGGCTTCTCTGGCGGCGAGAAAAAGCGCTCCGAGATTTTGCAGATGGCGTTGCTTGAGCCGACGCTGTGCGTGCTCGACGAGACGGACTCCGGCCTCGACATCGACGCGCTGCGCATCGTTTCGGAAGGCGTCAACGCGCTTCGCGACAAGGATCGCGCTTTCCTCGTCATTACCCACTATCAGCGGCTCTTGAACTACATCGTGCCCGATAAGGTGCACGTCTTGGCCGACGGACGCATTCAAAAGACCGGCGGCAAGGAGCTTGCTCTCGAACTCGAGAAATCGGGTTACGCGGATTACACCGGCAAGGCGGCATGACATGAACGTAGCAGTGATGAAAACCAAGGCCGAGCAGGCGCTGACGGAGACATTTGAATCCGTCGTTGGCAAATTGCCCGGAAGCGCGGCCGTCAAAGAGCGGCGTGCGGAGGCGATCGGCACCTTCAGCTCTCTCGGTCTGCCGCATCGGCGCATCGAAGAATGGAAGTACACCGACCTGCGGGCCAACTTCAAAGAGGTGCTGCCGCCGGCTGTCGATGACGGGTCGCCGCTGACCATCGCCGAACTGATCGTTGCGCTCGGACCGCTCGCGCATGTCGCCGCCCATCGCGTGGCGTTTGTCAACGGCTACCATCGTCCCGAGCTCGATGACATCAGCGAAGCCGCCGGACTTGAGGTTGCCGCGCTGGGTCGCGCCCTCGCGTCGGCGCCCGCGAGCGATATCGACAGTCTGACGAGGGCAGAAGGGAGCGGCGCAGTCGTTGCTCTCAACGCGGCCTTCATGACGGACGGCGCCATTGTTCGCGTTGCCGACAAAGCGGTGCTCGAGAAGCCGCTTCTCGTTGTGTTCGTGCGGACGGGCGGTGAAAGACAATCCGTCGCCGTACGCAATGTGATTGCCGTCGGAGCCGGCGCCACCGCGACCATCATCGAAGCTCACGTTGTTTTGCCCGGCGCCACGAAGGACGCACAAAGCAACGCGCTCTCGGAGGTTACGGTCGGGGACGCCGCAACGCTCAATCACGTCAAAGTCGCCGTGGACGAAGGCAAGTGCTTCCACCTGTCGAATTGGGATATCCGGCTTGGCGCCGACGCCAACTATCGCGGCTTTCAGTTCTCGTCGGGACTGGGACTGGCGCGCAACGAGGTCAACGTCCTTTATCAAGGGGAGGGCGGTAAGATCGATCTGTCGGGCGCCTACTTGGTGCGCGGACATGAGCACGTCGATACGACGCTCGTGGTCGATCACGCCGTGCCGCGTTGCGATAGCCGCGAACTTTTCAAGGGCGTTCTCGACGGTCATGGCCGTGGCGTGTTTCAGGGCAAGGTCATCGTTCGTCCCGATGCGCAGAAAACCGACGGCAAGCAGATGTCGCAGGCGCTGATGCTGTCGGAGGATGCCGAGTTCGATTCAAAGCCCGAGCTTGAAATCTTCGCCGACGATGTCGTCTGCGGCCACGGCACGACGTCCGCCGAACTCGATCCGGACTTGCTGTTCTATTGTCGTTCGCGCGGCATCCCCGAAAGCGAAGCACGCGCGCTGATGATTGAGTCCTTCATCGGCGAAGCGATCGATAAGGTCGAGAACACCGAACTGCACGCCGCGCTGATGACGTTGGCAACGAACTGGCTCGCGGGCCAGGTTCGTGGATAGGAACGGAATGGAAAGTGAAACGAGAATTGCTTCGCGCAGCACGGGGTCGCAAACGGGCCTGACGGCCGCGCCGTACGACGTCGATCTGATCCGCGCCGACTTTCCGATACTTTTCCGCGAGGTCCATGATCGGCCGCTGGTCTATCTCGATAACGGTGCGTCGGCGCAGAAACCGCGCTCCGTGATCGATGCGATGGACTATGCCTATCGTTTCGAATACGCCAACGTCCATCGTGGCCTGCATCATCTGTCGAACGTCGCGACCGATCATTACGAAGCCGCGCGCGAAACCACCCGCCGTTTCCTCAACGCCGAGCACGCCGAAGAGATCATCTTCACGCGCAATGCGACGAGCGCCATCAATCTGGTCGCGCGCTCCTTCGGTGAGCCCCGCATCGGACACGGTGACGAAATCGTCGTCACGATCATGGAGCATCACGCCAACATCGTGCCGTGGCATTTTCTGCGCGAGCGCGACGGCGCGGTGCTGAAGTGGGCGCCGATGACCGACAGCGGCGAACTGATGATCGACAAGCTCGATCAGATGATCACCAAGCGCACGAAGATGGTCGCCGTCACGCACATGTCCAACGTGCTCGGCACCGTTAATCCGGTGAAGGAAATCGTTCGGATCGCCCACGCCAAGGGCGTGCCGGTATTGATCGACGGCAGCCAGAGCGCCGTCCACATGCCCGTCGATGTCCGCGATCTCGATTGCGATTTTTACGTCTTTACCGGGCACAAGACCTACGGCCCTTCGGGCATTGGCGTGCTTTATGCCAAGCGCCAGTTGCTCGACGCCATGCGGCCCTACGAAGGCGGCGGCGACATGATCGAAAGCGTGACGCTCGACCGCATCACGTACAATAAGCCGCCGCACAGATTCGAAGCGGGAACGCCGGCGATCGTCGAAGCCGTCGGGCTTGGCGCGGCGCTCAACTACATGATGCAGATCGGTCGCGAAAGAATAGCGCGCTACGAGGCCGAGCTTGGAGCCTACGCGGCGGAGCAGCTGTCGGCACTGCCGTGGCTGAAGCTCTATGGGACCGCGCCCGGCAAAGGCGCGATCTTCTCGTTTACCATTGACGGGCTGCATCCGCACGATGTCTCGACCATCATCGATCGCTCCGGTGTTGCGATACGCGCAGGCCACCATTGTGCGCAGCCGCTGATGGAACGACTTGGCGTGACGGCAACCTGCCGCGCCTCGTTTGCGTTGTACAATACGAAAGCCGAGGTCGATGCGCTGGTAACCGCGCTGACCAAAGCCCATGACCTCTTTACGTGAGGAGGTTCGGAATATGGATGGAAAGCAAAAAACCGAAGAGCGCGAAGCGCTGAAAACAGCCGTCGAGTCGCTGGATGCTCCGTCCGTCACGCCGGCGGACGGCAATGCTGCGCAGGACGTCGCCGCTGAGCCGGGCACGGCCGCAGAGGCGTCCGAGTCATCCTCGTCGGCGCTGCCTGCCGAGGAAGTCGAACGGCTGACCAACGATATCGTCGCGGCCTTGAAAACCGTTTACGACCCCGAGATCCCGGCCGACATTTACGAGCTTGGGTTGATCTACAAGGTTGAGATCGATGACGACCGCAACGTCGCGATCGACATGACGCTGACCGCGCCGGGCTGTCCGGTCGCGGGCGAGATGCCGATCTGGGTCGAAAATGCCGTGAGTGCCGTCCCGGGCGTCGCCCAAACCAAGGTAAGCATCGTGTTCGATCCACCTTGGGATCAGAGCCGCATGTCCGATGAGGCTAGGCTGGCGGTCGGAATGTTCTGAAGCATCTCGATTTTGCCTTAGCACTTCCCATATATTGGACCTGCGAACGAATCGAACCCGGAGATCCGTGTGCCTTCGCTTAGAATGATGCCAAAAGTCATGACGTTGACCGATGCCGCCGCCGCGCGCGTCGCGTCGTTGATTGCCCAGAAGCCCGGCGTGAAAGCGCTGAAGATCGGCATCAAGAAGGGCGGTTGCGCGGGCATGGAATACACCATGACCTGGGCCGACGAGATCGGCAAATTCGATGAGATCATCGAGGATAAAGGCGCGGTCGTGCTGATCGATCCGGCCGCGATGATGTATCTGCTCGGCACCGAGATGGACTACAAGATCGACAAGTTCTCCTCGCAGTTCGTCTTCAACAATCCGAACCAGACGAGCGCTTGCGGTTGCGGCGAGAGCGTCAATCTCGAACCCGCGACGCCGCCGGGTCTGTCGCCGGTCGACCCGTAAGCGATCGCACATCCGCCAGCCGCCGGAGAGACACAGTGTCGGCGGACGGCGGCCTTCTCGAAATTCTGCAGGATGCCCTGAGCCGCCGGGGCTCACCCCATCCACTCGTCATCCCGGCGAAGGCCGGGATCCGTCCAAGTCGATTGTCTTTGCAAACTCTAGGCTTGGGCAAATGCCCGCCTGCGCGGGCATGACGGAGTCGATAACAAGCCGGAGGGGTTAACCCCGGCCTGGAGCCTTCGCGGGACGAGACGGTCTGCGCATGAACGCCGGCATGTTCTCGGCGAAACCAAGCCGTTCATCGCGTTGAGGCTTGCGACTCTCCGGGCGCTCGCTTTGGGGTGCGGAACGGGGCGCCTTAGCCTTCGGCTCATCGGTCCAATTATCGGCCCGTGATTTCGAGCGCGAGGCCGGGTTGCCGGGCTGCGGCTGTTGATCCGCGTGCCGTACGCGCTGCTCCCGTTTCGGTCGCTGCTGGCGCGGCGCCGCGGGCTGTTCGCTGGTCGCGGGAGTTTCCTTGGCACGACCGTGCAGCGCGCCGTTGGCCTTGGACTCGTGCGATCGCTTTTCACCACCACCGGAGCGCGGCCGCGCCGATTTGGAATGCGGTGCGCCGCGACCCCCGCGTCCGCGCCGCCTTTTGCCCGCGCCTGCGATGTCGTCTTCGCTCGGCGGATCGCCGAGCCAGACCGCATCTTCGCCTGTAATCTTCTCGATATCGGTGACGAACCTCAGATCATCAGGACTGACGAGTGACGCAGAGTACCCCTCGCGCCCGGCGCGTCCCGTGCGTCCGATGCGGTGGACGTAGTCGTCCGCCGCCCACGGAAGATCGAAGTTGAAGACGTGCGAGACGTCAGGAATGTCGAGACCGCGCGCCGCAACATCGGACGCCGCTAGAAGCATGATCTCGCCGTTGCGGAACTTGTCGAGGGTATCCATGCGGCTGGTCTGATCCATGTCGCCATGCAAAGCCCCGGCGTTGAAGCCGTGCTTCGAAAGAGACTTGTGAAGGATCGCGACGTCGCGCTTGCGATTGCAGAAGATGATCGCGTTCTTGACATTGCCGTTGCGAATGAGATCGCGAAGCATTTCCCGCTTGGCCCACTCTTCGCCGTTCTGGCAAAAGACGAAGCGCTGCGTGATCGTCTTCGCCGTCGTCGCCGGCTTGGCGACTTCGATACGCAGGGGATCTTTCAGGAATTGATCGACAAGCCGCGTGATCTCCGGCGGCATCGTCGCCGAGAAGAACAGCGTCTGCCGGCGCGGCGGCAGCAGCTTGCAGATTTTCTCGATGTCCGGAATGAAGCCCATGTCGAGCATGCGGTCGGCTTCGTCGATGACGAGGATCTCGACGCCCATCAACATGACGCGGCCACGCCCGAAATGATCGAGCAGCCGGCCCGGCGTTGCGATCAGCACATCGACGCCGCGATCGAGCTTCTTCACCTGATCGTCCATCGACATGCCGCCGATCAGCAGCGCCACCGATAGCTTATGATTGACGCCGTACTTTTCGAAGCTCTGAGCGACCTGCGCCGCAAGCTCGCGCGTCGGAGCGAGGATCAGCGAACGCGGCATGCGCGCCCTGGCGCGGCCCGTTTCGAGCCGTGTGATCATCGGAAGAACGAAGGAGGCGGTTTTGCCGGTGCCCGTCTGGGCGATGCCGAGAACATCGCGGCCGGTCACGGCAACCGGAATGGCGGCGGCTTGGATAGGAGTGGGATTAACGTACCCGGCGGCCGTTATGGCCGTCTGCACCTTGGGCGAAAGCCCGAGGTCAGCGAACGTCTTGCTTTCCAAAAGTCGTAGTCTCCATCTGCACAACTAGAAAGGTCCGGCGCCACGGCACCAGACAGTCGATCAAGAGCGCAGGGGGAAAGTGCCGAAAAGGTCCAAAGCCAAATAGGGAGTGCAGATCAAAAGGCATTAAAAATGCGCGAATTCGATCCCCTGCGCTCCGGCACGCCTGCGTGCTCGCATACATCCCGCCGAAGTGCAAGGAAAACTCGGCCATTTTGACGGTTGTGCCCGCGAGCTTCTGTCACGGGTGGCGGCTGAAAATACCGGAAAATGGCCTATTAAGCCTAGGGAGAAATCCCCCTCCCCTTGACGGGGAGGGGTTGGGGGTGGAGCGAAGCCCCAGCCGGTGTTTCTTTGATTGCACACGACGACTCTCCTTCGTCGAGCCGGCCGCCGTGTGCGGGCTTGTTGCGCCATCCGGCCGGCTCCGCGAAGCGGTGTCGGATGGCGCAATCAAAAATCAAAAAAACTTATCCCCGGCCTCTGAAGCTCGCACATACTGTTCGCACCCATCCGGCAAGGGCATCGTGCGAGGCGTCGCGCGGTGCTCGGGTGGGGCAGCCCGACCCGCTCGCGGCACGCGCGTGATGCGGACAAGGCGGAAGTCCAGGTCCGCACGGGGTGAGAAACCCGTGTGCGGAGCATCCCGCTTCATTAAGTGACCCGGCCCGAATCCTGTTCTCGGTCTGTCACGGAGCGGACCGGTTCCGAGACTGTCCTTGCGAAGACCCTACGCCGCGGAACCCGTCCGCTTCGTGCTTTATTGTTTGCGCACGGCGACTCGCGTTCCGCGAGCCGGCCGCCGTGCGCGCTTGCTGTGGCGCCGGCTCCGCGAAGCGGTGTCGGATGGCGCAAGCAAAGTGGAACTAGTCTTCCAGCAGCCACTTGCCCAGAAGGCCGCCGATGACGCCGCCGAGGATCGGAGCGACCCAGAACAGCCAAACCTGCGACAACGGCTCGCCACCGGCGTAGATCGCCGCACCAAGGCTGCGCGCCGGATTAACCGAGGCATTCGAAATCGGAATGGCCATCAGATGGATAGCGGTGAGCGTCAAGCCGATGGCGAGAGGAGCCAGCAGGCTCGGGCCGTTCGGTCGCGTCACGCCCATGATAACCAGGATGAAGAAGGCCGTCAGGACCGTCTCCAGCACGAAGACTTGGCCAAGAGTCGCCTTCAGCATTGAGAGATCGCCATAGCCGTTCGCGGCGAAGTTGGCTCCGGTGTGGCCGACGACGGAGAAGACTCCGCAAGCGGCGCAAGCGCCAACCACCTGAGCGATAATGTACGGTAAGGCCTTGCTCGCTTCGAAACGGCCGCCGGCAACGAGGCCGAGCGTGACGGCAGGATTGAAGTGACCGCCGGAAATCTGCCCAACGGCAAAGATCATCACCATCACGGTGCATCCGATGGAGAGGGCGACGCCCAAAATTCCGGCGGCACCGGCCGGCGCCCCGAACGAATAGAACGCTGCGCCCAGAACTGACGCCATTAGCATAAAAGTGCCGACTGCCTCGGCCACGAGTGCTCTGCTGTTCATCTGATGGTCCCCCGGTGATGTCTCCAAGCGGCCGGATTCGTCTTGGTGCGAATCGTTTCGGACCGCAAAATTAAAGTAACCGAGGTTAAGCGCGGGCGAGAGTCGGAAAGCGCATCCGGCGGCGGGCTGGTTGAAAGGACAAACGCGAGTAAAAGCCGTCACATATGGAAACTTACTGATTTGTCGTATTAGCCAAATTGATTTCCTGAGTTATACGTGCTGCCGTAAATTGAATACGGCGTGGGCTGGATGTGCCGCGTGTTTGCAGAGATATGAGAAATGTCTCGCTAATACCTTGAGCCGCGAGGACACGATATGACCGCCACTGCCAGCCCTGCTCCGAGTGAAGCTAGCCTGTCCGATGTGCAGGTGCGAACGGCGAGCACGGCAAGGAGTGGCGAGCAGCGTCCCAAGGGCACACGGCGCGGCGAAGCCATCAGAGAGCTTAAGAAGCGCGACAATTCCACGAATTTCTACCATATCGCCCTCGTCTATCTCGTCATCGCGGCGTCGATTGCCGCAACGATCTGGAGCTATCGGTTCGTCGCCTCTGAGGGCCTTAGCTGGTGGTGGGACATTCCCGCGACGTTGGCTGCGATCGCCGTCATCGGCGCCTCTCAGCACCAGTTCGGCGGCGTCATCCACGAAGGCACGCATTTCATACTATTCGAGAATAAGATCCTGAATGAGCTGACGTCGGATTGGCTGGCGGCGTTTCCGATCTATACCTCGACATTCCATTTCCGCCTGCACCACCTCGCGCATCATCAATTCATCAACGATCCCGTTCGCGACCCCGATTGCGCACAGTTGGTCGACAGCGGCCACGATCTCGACTTTCCAATTACGCATTTCGAGATGCTCGGCGCGCTTCTGAAGCAGCTCTGGCTTCCGAATCTTTTCCGCTACACGCTGGCGCGGGCGCGCTATAGCGCGCTCGGAACGGTCAACAATCCTTACGTTGATCGCGAACGGCGCGGCGAGCGGTTGCCGACACTGGCAGGCATCATCTATGCCGTCGGCGCACCGGCCGTCGTCATCCCGCTTCTCCACACGGGCCACAACGTTGCCGCCTTCGCTATGCTTGGCGTGCTGACGGCGCTCGTCGTCACCTATTTCGCGCGCCTCGACGAAGATAAACTTCCGCACGCTCACGTCGAAACGGTCATATCGCACCGGACGACGAACATCAGCCGCGTTGTCTACATGGCGATCGTCTACGCTGCACTCTCCGCTATTCAGGTCATGGGCTGGGCGCCCGCCTGGCACTACTTTTCATTGTTCTGGGTCGTGCCGTTGTTCACGACGTTCCCCCTATTCATGATCATGCGCCAGTGGGTGCAGCATGGAAACGCTGATCGGGGGCGCTATACGAATACGCGCGTCTTCCTAGTCAATCCGTTGATCCGTTACGCGGTGTTTCCATTCGGCATGGACTACCACCTGCCGCATCACATTTATGCGTCGGTACCCCACTACAAGCTCAAGGGCTTGCACGACCTGCTGCTGCAGGAGCCGGAGTATCGCGAAAAAGGCATCGTCGTTGAAGGTTATTTCCACTCGCCGCATGACGAGGCGGAGGGACGCAATCCGACCGTCGTCGAAGTGCTTGGCGAGAAATACGCGCCGAAGGGTGAGGAAGCGGCGTTCATCAACACCGACACGCTCGAATACGCAAAGGTCAAAAACCCTGATGCGATTGCGCGCGAAAACCAGGACTCTCTGAACAACGGCCGCTAGCGTCTGGTCAGACTCTAACACCCAATACCGTCATGGCCGCCCTCCGAGGCGGCCATCCAGGGGCAAGGCCATCAGCTTCCCGAGTTCGCACTGGATGGCCGGGTCAAGCCCGGCCATGGAGTGGTTAGAAGCACCTAGATATCCAAATCCTTCGCGAACGCGGCGTGCTCTTGAATGAAGCGGAAGCGCGCTTCCGGCTTCGAGCCCATGAGCGAATTGACGACGTCCGTAAGCTCGCTGCGTTCGCCGTCGCCAAGCGCGACGCGCAGAAGCGTGCGCCGCTTCTTGTCCATCGTCGTCTCTTTAAGATCCTTGAAGTCCATCTCACCGAGACCTTTGAAGCGCGTGACCTTCGGCTTCTTGCCCTTGAATTGCGTCTCGATGAGCTGATCGCGATGCGCCTCGTTACGCGCGTACGCGACATCGGACTTGTCGGAGATCTTGTAGAGCGGCGGCACCGCCAGGTAGAGGTGCCCTTTATCGATCAGTTCTGGCATCTCCTGATAGAAGAAGGTGATCAGCAACGATGCGATGTGCGCGCCGTCGACGTCGGCATCCGTCATGATGATGATGCGCTCGTAACGCAGATCCTCGTCGCGGTATTTCGCACCCGTTCCGGCACCGAGGGCCTGAATGAGATCGGCGAGCAACTGGTTCTGCGACAGCTTTGCCGACGAAGCGTTGGCGACGTTCAAAATCTTGCCGCGCAATGGCAGCACGGCTTGCGTCTCGCGATCGCGGGCGCTCTTGGCGCTGCCGCCGGCGGAATCGCCTTCGACGATGAAAATTTCGGTTCCCGCAGCCTGCTGGATCGAGCAGTCCGCGAGCTTGCCCGGAAGGCGCAGCTTGCGCGTTGCCGACTGCCGTCCGATTTCCTTTTCACGCCGCCGTTTGAGGCGCTCTTCCGACTGGTCAACCGTCCATTCGAGCAGCTTCGTCGCCTGCTGCGGAGAATCCGCGAGCCAGTGATCGAAGGCGTCACGCACCGCCGTCTCGACGATCTTGGTCGCTTCGGCGGTCGCCAGCTTGTCCTTGGTCTGACCCTGGAATTCCGGTTCGCGGACAAAGACGGACAGCATCGATGCCGCCGTCCCCATCACGTCCTCGGACGTGATCTGCTGCGCTTTCTTGTTGCCGGTCAGTTCGCCATAGGCGCGCAGCGCTTTGTAAAGCGCCTGACGCAGACCGTTCTCGTGCGTGCCGCCTTCGGCCGTCGGAATGGTGTTGCAGTAGGATAGCGAAAAACCATCCTCGTTCGCGATCCACGCGACCGCCCATTCGACCGATCCGTGGCCGCCTTCCTTTTCGACGCGCCCCGAGAAGATGTCCTTTGTGACCCGCGTCTGCCCCTCGATGGAGGCCGTCAGGTAATCGGCTAAGCCACCCGGGAAATGGAAAACGGCTTCGGGCGGAGTGTCGTCCTTGATCAGGTCCGGCGCGCATTTCCAGCGGATCTCGACGCCGCCGAACAGGTACGCTTTCGAGCGGGCCATCTTGAAAAGGCGGGCGGGTTTGAAGGCGGCGCCCTTGCCGAAAATCTTCTCGTCCGGCTTGAAGCGGGTTTTCGTGCCGCGCCGGTTCATGATCGAGCCGAGCTTTTCGAGCTTCGTCTGCGGCAGCCCGCGCGAAAACACCATGCGATAGAGCTGCTGGTCGCGCGCAACCTGCACTTCCAACGTTTCGGAAAGCGCGTTGACGACCGAGACGCCGACACCGTGCAAACCGCCGGAGGTGTTATAGGCCTTGGAGTCGAACTTGCCGCCGGCGTGGAGCACCGTCATCACGACTTCGAGCGTGCTCATGCTCTTGTTCTTCGGATACGGCCCGACCGGAATGCCACGGCCGTTGTCCGTGACCGTCAGAAAGCCGTCGCTCGCAAGCTCGACCTCGATCCACGTCGCGTATCCGGCGACGGCTTCGTCCATCGAGTTATCGATCACCTCGGCGAAAAGGTGATGCATCGCCTTTTCGTCCGTGCCGCCGATATACATACCGGGACGGCGGCGAACCGGCTCCAGGCCTTCCAGCACTTCGATATCGTGCTCGCTATAGCCGGTGCTCTCGGCAGGCTTGCGGGCGCGCGCGGATTTTTCAGTCATTTCGCTGTCGAATTCCGAAAATAGGTCAATCTGGGATCGGCCCATGAGCAATCCTCACTCGTGTCGTGCCGGAACCTGACGCGGCCTGACGCACGACAGCAGAACCGCTGAGGCGAATCTTGAAGTCGTCCTTATAAACTGCGTCGGGCCGCGCGCCACCACGGCCAATCGACCTTGTGGCGGAAGCGCCACTTAGTCTCGGCTTCCGACGGCTACATTGTCGATAAGTCGCGTCTTGCCGAGGTAGGCCGCTGCCAAAATGCGGAGCGGACGCCCCGGCGACGTTGTGGCGCCCAGCGTCCGGGCGTCGCGAATCTCGACGTAATCGACCTTTGTAAAGCCGGCCGAGGAAAGGTCTGCCATAGCCGCCGCAGTCACGACCGTGAACGGCTCCCCGGCTTCGACCTTTGCGGCGGCTTCGGAAAGCGTCGCAAAAAGCGCCGGTGCAATCCGGCGTTCCGCGTCCGAGAGATAAGCATTGCGCGACGATAAAGCCAAACCATCCGTTTCGCGGACTGTGGGTGCGGCAATGAGGGTCAACGGCATGTTGAGGTCATCAACCAACTGCCGCAGCACCGCCAACTGCTGGAAATCCTTTTCCCCGAAGATCGCGAAGTCGGCGGACACTTGATTGAACAGCTTGCAGCAGACCGTCGCGACGCCGTCGAAATGGTGCGGGCGGAAGGCGCCTTCAAGGTCAGCCGCGGCGCTGCCGGCTTTGATGCTGGTCGAAAAGCCGGCCGGATACATCTCATCGACGGTCGGGCTCCAGACGAGATCGGCATTGGCCTTTGCGAGTTTCGCCAGATCTCCGGCTTCATCGCGCGGATAGCGCGCCAGATCTTCATGCGGCGCGAACTGCGTCGGATTGACGAAAATGGAGACGACCGCTTTGTCGGCGTGCTGCTTGGCGTGCTGAACGAGTGCGAGATGTCCGGGATGCAGCGCTCCCATCGTCGGAACCAGCGCAATGGTCTTGCCGGCGGCCCGCCAGTCGGCCGTGATGGCTCTTAAATCGCGAACGGTACGAGCAACTTGGATGGATTGGCTCACGATGTATGCCTTTTGAAGAATTCGGGGCGTTCCTGCCGTTAGACGAGGCAAGACGTCAAGGGGATAAGACACTGGCACCATAGAGCAAAGGGACGAAGGCCATCGCAATCTGCTATGCTCCGTGAACGGGCGAATCGTGATGCGGCGCCCGAGCACAGTGGGTTGAACATGGTCGCGGCATTGCGGCGAGAGGATGCACAGCGCGCTCTTCCACCACGGGATGAGCTTTCGGCGCAATACCTGATGGACGAGCGTCGCCTCGTCGGCGCACTGATTGAACGCGCGTTCTTTGCTGAAGACGAGCGGCGGCGGATCGCCGACGTTGCGCGACGGCTGGTGCATACGGCGCGCACCAACAAAGCCAATCACACCGGCATCGATGCCTTCATGCACGAGTACGGTCTCGCGACCGACGAGGGCGTTATCCTCATGTGCCTCGCAGAGGCATTGCTGAGAATTCCCGACGCCGAAACTGCGAACGCCTTCATTGCCGAGAAGGTGGCGGGCGGCGCTTGGGACAAACATCTCGGCCATTCCGACAGCCTGTTCGTCAACGCCTCGACCTGGGGACTGATGCTGACGGGCCGCATGGTGAAGCTCAAGGATGCCAAGGGCGCCAATCCGTTCCAGGCGATGAAACGGCTCGTCGCGCGCTCCGGCGAGCCCACCATTCGCATGGCGGTGCGCCATGCCGTGCGCCTTCTCGGCGAGCAGTTCGTGTTAGGCGCGACGATCGAAAGCGCCCTGTCGCGCGCCCACGAGTTCGAGAAGAAGGGCTATCGCTTTTCTTACGACATGCTCGGCGAGGCGGCCCGCTCGGAGCGCGATGCCGAACGCTATTTTCAGCGCTACATGGCCGCCATCGACGCCGTCGGTGCCGACGCGGGCGCATTTACCGCCACGCACGCCGACGCCATTTTTGAGCGTCCATCGATCTCCGTGAAACTGTCGGCGCTGCATCCGCGCTTCGAACCCGGCAAGGACCGGCGTCTCGCTGTCGAACTCGCGCCGCGCCTGCTGACACTTGCACGCGCTGCGCGTTCGAAAGGGTTAGCGCTGACGATCGATGCCGAAGAACAGGACCGCCTCGACATCACGGCGGACGCCTTCGGCCAGGCGCTCCTCAGTCCGCAACTCGATAATTGGAACGGCCTCGGCATTGCCGTTCAAGGCTACGGCAAACGCGCCATTCCGCTGATCCGCTGGCTGCGCCGCCTCGCCGAGCAAACCGGCAAGCGCATTCCCGTGCGCCTCGTCAAAGGCGCCTATTGGGATAGCGAAATAAAATGGGCCCAGGAGCGGGGCCTCGAAGATTATCCGGTGTTCTCACGCAAGCTGCATACCGACGTGTCCTACCTCGCCGCGATGCGTCTGCTGATTTCCGAGCCGATCGCCTTCTATCCGCAGTTCGCGACGCATAACGCACACACCATTGCCGCCGCCTCGATCGCCGGTGGCGCGGTGGAGTTCGAATACCAGCGCCTTCATGGCATGGGCGAAGCACTCTACGATCAGATCGTTAGCGTCCCACAGTTCAGCCGCGCCTGCCGCATTTATGCGCCGGTCGGCGGGCACGAAGACCTGTTGGGCTATCTTGTCCGCCGCTTGCTCGAAAACGGCGCCAATACGTCTTTCGTAAATCGGCTCGGCGACGAGGAAACATCGATTTCCGAAATCGTTGCCGATCCGGTCGAGATCGCCGATCGCGAGTATACGTCGGGCCAGCGTCCGCCGCTGATCACCCGTCCACGCGACATCTTTTTACCCGAGCGGAAGAACAGCGACGGGCTCTTGCTTGTCGAGGAGAGTGTGCGGCGCGCACTGCTCTCCGACATCGGCAAAGCGCTGAAGACCCCATTCGCCGCCGGGCCTATCATCAACGGCGGCGCGACGACGGGAGGCGATGCAGCCGCGATCAACGTGTCGCCGCACGATCACCGCGAACGGATCGGCACGGTACGGCTCGCCACGCCGCAAAATCTGGAAGATGCGCTTTCGACGGCCCGCGGCGCTGCGGCGCGCTGGGCACGAACGGAAGCGGCTGAACGCGCACGCATCCTCGAGACGGCTGCCGATCTTTTCGAAACCAATCGGGCGACGTTGATGGCGCTGCTCATTCGCGAAGCGGGCAAGACGCTCGACGCCGCTCAATCGGAACTCCGCGAGGCGGTCGACTATTTGCGCTATTACGCCGTGCAGGCCCGCCGCCTTTTTTCCGATCCCTTGCGTCTGAAAGGCCCGACGGGTGAGGAAAATACGCTGACCTTAAACGGGCGCGGTCCGTTCGCCTGCATCTCGCCGTGGAACTTTCCGATTGCGATTTTTACGGGACAGATTGCTGCGGCGCTCGTCGCCGGAAATCCTGTTATCGCCAAGCCTGCCGAGCAGACGCCGGGAGCGGCCTTCCTCGTCGTCAAGCTGCTGCACGAGGCGGGCATCCCGCACGAAGTCCTGCATCTCGTGACAGGCGGCGGGAAACTCGGCGAGGCCCTCGTCAAGGATGCGCGCGTCGAAGGCGTCGTTTTCACGGGTTCCTGCGAAACGGCATGGGCGATTCAGAGATCGCTCGCCGACCGGCGCGGCGCCATCGTGCCGCTCATCGCCGAAACCGGCGGCATCAATGCGATGATCGTCGATTCATCCGCACTCCCGGAACAGGTGGTGCGTGATGCCGTGCGCTCGGCATTCGATAGCGCCGGGCAGCGCTGTTCCGCCGCTCGCATCCTTTTCGTTCAGGACGACTGCGCCCCACGCATCCGTTCGATGCTCGCAGGTGCGATCGAAGCTCTCGATGTCGGCGATCCGCTCGATTACGCCACCGACGTCGGGCCGGTGATCGATGAAGCGGCGCAGGATATGCTCGAAAGTCATAAGGTTCGCATGCAGCGCGAGGCGCGCGAAATTATCGATCTTGCGATGCCGGAGCCCTGCCGTGCCGGAACCTACGTCACACCGGCGCTGTATGAGATCGACCGGCTCGCCAAGGTCGATCACGAGGTTTTCGGACCTATTCTTCATATGATCCGTTACGAGCGCGGTCACCTCGACAAGGTCATCGCGGCTCTGAACGCGACGGGCTACGGTTTGACGCTCGGCCTGCACAGCCGCATCGAGAGCGTCGCCGAATACGTCGCGGAGAACGCCCGTGTCGGCAATCTTTACATCAATCGAAACCAGATCGGCGCAGTCGTCGGCGTGCAGCCGTTCGGCGGCGAAGGATTATCGGGAACCGGCCCGAAGGCTGGCGGACCGAACTATCTGCTGCGCTTCGTAACTGAACGAACGCGCTCAACCGACATCACCGCGACCGGCGGTAACTACACGCTGCTGAGCGGCAAAGCCTAAAAGGCGAACGGGTTAGTCGCCCGCCATCACGAAACAGTCGACGCCTTTGCGGCGAAGGGCGGTGCATGTGGACGTGGCCCGGTCCTCATTGAACCCGGCGAAACGCGCCCGGAAAATCTGGTGACCGTTTTTCGTCGCCGGATGCGTGACCGAGGCAACGCCAGCCAGCAATTGCTGCGCGCGATCCTGCACCGAAACGAGGGCGCGTTGCGCGTCCGCGATCGATCCATAAGCGCCGATCTGAACTTCGTAATTACCAGCAGCCGCGCGCACGGCCATCATCCGCGCCTGTCCATATTGCGCAGGAGCCCGGTTTGCCGGACCTTGCAAGGCCCAGGCTTGAGCATTGAGCGTCGAAGGCGGCAAACCACGTCGCGGAGCGTCGCTAACTGCTACATTCGTCGGCCGGCCCGTCGTTCCCGTGACCATCCGCGGTTGCGGAGCCGGACGCATCGGCTCGGAGGGCGGTGCAAAGGCGACGGGTGTTGCGAAAGCCGCGGCAGGCTGCGCCGGTTCAGGCGCGCGGTCGGGAGCGCCAGAACCGTCGAGGCCTTCCATGTCGGTCGTTTGATCGGCGGGGGTCGTTCCCTTCGTCACGATCGGGACGTGCCGGACCTTGAAGATATGAATGGGCGTCTCGCGGCTCTCGGCCTCAGCAACTTGAGAGGGCGCCGGTTGCGGCGGCCGGCGGTCCGCGTGGCGGGGCGCTGGCTTGCGCTCGTCTCGTGCCCGGGCGAGCAACATCGGTTTGCGTGTTTTGACCGTCGAGGCGCGTGTAAACGCCTTTGTCAAAAGAGTGCGCATTTCAGCGTTTCGCTTGGCGGCGGTCCGCCCGCCGAACACCACGCCGATCAGATGCCTTTTGCCCCGATGGACGGAGGTGACCAGATTGAAGCCTGAGGCCCGCGTGTAGCCTGTCTTGATGCCGTCAACACCCGCAAAAGTGTTCAGCATCGTATTGTGATTGCGATACGACTTTCCCCGATACTGGAAGACGTGGGTCGAGAACACGCGATAGTGGCGCGGGTAATCGTCCATCAGGTGCAGCGCCAAGGTCGCCATGTCGCGCGCCGTCGAAACATGATCGTCGTTGGGAAGGCCCGACGGATTCTCGAAATGCGTCTTCGTCATTCCGATGTCCCGGGCGCGGGCGTTCATCAGGCGGACGAAATTCGTTTCGGTGCCGCCGATCTTCTCCGCCAGCGCGACGGCAACATCGTTGGCGGACTTCGTGACGAGCGCCTTGATGGCATCAGCCACGGATATTTGCTCTCCGGGCTTGAGATCGAGCTTCGAGGGGGCGACGCTCGCGCCCCGCTTCGACATCGTGATCATGTCGGACATTTTGAGGCGTCCGCTCTCGATCATCTCGAACGTCAGGTAGAGCGTCATCATTTTCGTGAGGGAGGCGGGATGCCGGGTGGCATCGCCATCGTCGTTGCGCAGAACCGCTCCGGAATTCGCGTCGATGACGAAAGCAGCGTGTTTTTCGGCCCGAGCCGTCGCCGGGACCGCGAAGACGCCCGTCAAAGCCACAAAAAGGAGCGCGAACGCCAATACTCGTCGAAACACGACGCTATTCCCTCCGGCCGCCCGAGACGCGACGGCGTATTTGACTGCCCTGATGCCGCAGGTTTGCCCAAAAGGCTCCCGCGGTTCAGCCCCGCCAGTCGATGCATAGCAGAGCACTGTTTTTAGGCACCTTTTTGGCGCAGGAACGAATTCCGTACCTTGAAGATGCACCTCGACTGTAACGCCAAGGGCCTGAGGTAACGTTAAAAAACCCGGTAAAAATAGGGTTTCCGGCTGTCCCGCCCGTTTGGGGCGAATTGTGGCACGCGACCCGGCGAGGATCGTCAGGATAGCGGGCAAATCACGCGACGAGACGGCCCCGACGCAACCGGAAGTGTGCGGCGGCGCCTGTCGAGAGAAAACATCTCCACGCGATGCTACCAAAGGAGGGGCAAGCCGCCGGCGCGACTGTTGCGTGTTCCTTGGAGGCAACTACGTTCTACGCGGAAAAAATTTATTCGGATGGGCGCGCTGCGTCACTCGGCTCATTCTGTTTTTTGTCCGGCGCAGTGCCTATATTGGCGGGGTAGCTGGTGTGGGCGTTCCCTTGGACATTTGGCGAAACGCATTGGTAGCCGTGTGGGCACGCATTTGGGCGGTAGAAAGTAGCTTTTCTGCCTCCAACGTGGGCCGGTTGCCGATTAGATTCCGAAAGGGCGAAGGATTCGGGCTGACCCCGAGGCGTGAAATGACTGAGGAGCACAGAAAATTGAATACGGTGGCGGCGCTGATCCGCCTTGCGGGAGGCAACAATCCGCCCGACGGTCCGCGTCGCGACGAGGGAGACGGCGACAGCGATTCAAAGACCGGCATCGTCACCAAGACTCGGCCGAAGACGAAGAAGCCGAGCCTCTATAAAGTTCTCCTTCTAAACGACGACTTCACCCCAATGGAATTTGTGGTGCTCGTGCTCCAGCGCTTCTTCAACAAAGGACAAGAAGACGCGACGCGGATCATGCTTCACGTTCACCACAAAGGTGTCGGAATCTGCGGCGTCTACACGTACGAGGTCGCTGAAACCAAGGTCACTCAGGTCATGGACTTTTCACGTCAGCATGGCCACCCTTTACAGTGCACCATGGAGAAAGAGTAGGATTCGATTGACATCGCTCTCCAAAAATCTTGAAGCCTCGCTGCATCGGGCGGTGCAGTATGCGAATGTGCGCCATCATGAATTCGCGACGCTGGAGCATTTGCTTCTGGCGCTCGTCGATGATCGCGATGCCGCGGCCGTCATGCGCGCGTGCTCCGTTGACCTCGAGCAGTTGCGCGCGCGGCTCATCGAGTATCTCGATACCGAACTGAAGCCGATTATCTCGAAATCGGCGCGGGACGCGCATCCGACGAACTCGTTCCAGCGCGTCGTGCAGCGCGCCATCGTCCACGTGCAGACATCCGGCCGCGAGGAAGTCACGGGCGCCAACGTGCTCGTCGGCATTTTCTCGGAACGGGAGAGCCATGCCGCTTACTTCCTGCAAGAACAGGAAATGACGCGCTTTGACGCCGTTCAGTATATTGCTCACGGCATTGCCAAGCGGCCCGGTATGTTCGAACCGCGTACCGTTCGCGGCGTCGATGAGGACGTGAGTGCGGCGGAGGGCGAGGAGAAGAAGCCCGGCGATGCGCTCAATACCTATTGCGTCAACCTCAACAAAAAGGCGCGCGACGGCAAGATCGACCCCCTGATCGGCCGCGAGCAGGAGGTCATGCGCACCGTCCAGGTGCTGTGCCGTCGCCAGAAGAACAACCCGCTGTTCGTCGGTGATCCCGGCGTCGGCAAGACGGCGATTGCCGAAGGGCTGGCGCGCAAGATCGTCGGCGGTCAGGTGCCGGACGTTTTGAAGGGCGCCACGATCTTCGCACTCGACATGGGTGCATTGCTCGCCGGCACGCGCTATCGCGGCGACTTCGAGGAACGGCTGAAAGCCGTGATGAAGGAAATCGAGGCCTATCCCGGCGCGGTTCTCTTCATCGACGAGATCCATACCGTCATCGGCGCCGGAGCGACCTCCGGCGGCGCGATGGATGCGTCGAACCTCTTGAAGCCCGCCCTGCAGTCGGGAACGCTCCGCTGCATCGGCTCGACGACCTACAAGGAATATCGTCAGCACTTCGAGAAGGACCGTGCTCTCGTCCGTCGCTTCCAGAAGATCGACGTCAAGGAGCCGACCGTCGAAGATGCGATCGAAATCCTCAAAGGCCTTAAGTCGGTGTTCGAGGACTATCACAAGGTCAAGTACACGAACGAAGCCATCAAGGCGGCGGTCGATCTGTCGGCCAAGTACATCCATGATCGTAAGCTCCCCGACAAGGCGATCGACGTGATCGACGAGACGGGCGCTTCGCAGATGTTGCTGCCGGAAGGTAAGCGGAAGCGGAAGATCACCACAAAGGAGATCGAGGCAACCGTCGCCGTCATGGCGCGCATCCCGCCGAAGACGGTGACGAAGAATGACGCCGAGGTCATCGCCCACATCGGGCGAGATCTGAAGCGGCTGGTGTTCGGTCAGGACAAGGCGATCGAGGCGCTCTCCAGTGCCATCAAGCTGGCGCGCGCCGGCCTGCGCGAACCGGAGAAGCCGATCGGCTGCTACCTGTTCTCCGGCCCGACCGGCGTCGGCAAGACCGAGGTGGCCAAGCAGTTGGCCAACCTGATGGGTGTCGAGCTGTTGCGTTTCGACATGTCGGAATACATGGAGAAGCACACGGTCTCACGTCTCATCGGTGCGCCTCCGGGATATGTCGGCTTCGATCAGGGCGGTCTTCTGACCGATGGCGTCGATCAGCACCCGCACTGCGTCCTGCTGCTCGACGAAATCGAGAAGGCGCATCCGGATCTGTTCAATATCCTGCTGCAGGTCATGGACCACGGCAAGCTGACGGATCACAATGGCAAGTCGATCGACTTCCGCAACGTCGTCCTCATCATGACGACCAATGCGGGCGCCGCCGACATGGCAAGGCCACCGATGGGCTTCAATCGTTCGAAGCGGGAAGGCGAAGATACGGAGGCCGTGACGAAGCTGTTCACGCCCGAGTTCCGCAACCGGCTCGACGCGATCGTGCCGTTCTCGGGCTTGTCGCCGGAGATCATCGCTCAGGTCGTCGAGAAGTTCATCTTCCAGCTTGAGGCGCAGTTGGCGGATCGCAGCGTTTCGATCGAACTGTCGAACGAGGCGACGAGCTGGCTGGCGGAAAAGGGCTACGACGACAAGTTCGGCGCTCGGCCGTTGGCGCGCGTCATCCAGGAGCACATCAAGAAGCCGTTGGCTGAAGAACTGCTCTTCGGAAAGCTCGAGAACGGCGGCACCGTCAAAGTGCTCGTCAAAGGCGAGGGACCGGATCGCGAACTCGCGTTCGAATTCCTGCCGCTCGATCCTGCCAAGCGTGGCAAGGTTGCCGAGGAGGACGATGGCGACGATGACGGGCCGCAGCCGGTGCTAGCGGATGCGACACCGAAAAAGGCGCTGCCCGGTCCGAAGGAAAAGGGCGACAAGCCGAAGGAATCCGGTGCCGTGCCGAGCGTTCCCCGGAAGAAGAAAGACGACTGATCGCGTCGGCGCATCACGCCTGGATCGCCAATTGAGAAAAGAGCGCAGCCAAGTCTGCGCTCTTTTTGTTTGTGAAATGTCAGTCGGTCAGCAGAGGCGTCGTTCCAAAAAACGTCGGATCGTCGAGGTGCTTGACGAGAAAATCCGCCACGTCCGCGCGCGAGATGAACCCGCCGCGCCAATCTTTCATTTCGGTCAAAACTTTATAGCGCCCTGTCACGGGCCGGTTCGTCAGCAGGCCGGGACGCACGATCGTCCAATCGAGATTGCTTTTCATCACGATGTCTTCGGCGATGTCTTTGTCGGCATAGACGCGCTGCAGAAGCGCCGGAAAAATCAAATTGTCGTAGAGGAAATTGATGCGTCCCCGGCTGTTGCCCGCGCCGGCGCCCGTCACCATCATCAATCGCCGGACATTCGCTGTCTGCATGGCATCGACGAGGATCCGCGTGGAGTCCGAGAAAAGCGTCGTGCCGAATACCAGGGTCGAAGGATTTGTGACGCCGGCGGCGTAAATCACCGCGTCGACGCCTTGAACCGCGGCAATGACTTCGTCGCGAACGCAGGCGTCGCCGGTGATCTTCGTGAGCTTCGGATCGGTGATGGGTATCGTCGGTGCCGAACGGGCGAAGGCACGCACCTCATGCCCGGCCGCAAGGGCGGCTTTCACCGTCTCTAGACCGATGCCGCGGCTGGCGCCGATAACCAGGATCGAGGCCATGAGCAAAACCTCCGCTACGCTGCATAAGTCGTCAACGTAGCAGACCAGTGTGGTGAATCCGAGGGCGAAGCGCCTTATCCGGCGAGTGCAGCCTTCAGCTTTTCGGCATTGCCCGCGAGAACGGCGCCATCTTCCATGCCGCGTGCGTGCGTTTTGAGAGCCTGGCCCTCGTAACGCGGAATGATGTGAAAATGCAGGTGAAAGACGGTCTGCCCGCCGGCCGTTTCGTTGAACTGCGCGATGCTCACGCCGTCGGCATTGAAGGCCGACTTTGCGGCGACGGCCACCTTCTGCACAAGCGGCACGACTTTAGCGAGAACGGCCGGATCAGCATCGAACAGATTGCGTGATGCGGCCTTAGGCACAACGAGCGTGTGTCCCGGCGATTGCGGCATCACATCCATGAAGACGATCGCGTCGGCGTCTTCATAGACCTTATGGCACGGAATTTCGCCGCGCAGGATTTTCGCGAAGATATTGTTCGGATCATAAGACATGATGCTCGCCCGGCTTTGTATGCTGCGCGTCCGGTCAATCCCGCCCGCGTCCTATGTCTCGTCTTTGCGATAGGGACCGTGCTCGGTCAAGTCGGCGCCGTATTGTGCGATCATCTCGCGCTCCTGGCGCAGAAAGCGTTCGACGGCACGTCGTAGACTCGGTTCGGCGATCCAATGCGCCGAATACGTTTCGACGGGCAGATAGCCCCGCGCCAGCTTGTGCTCGCCCTGCGCCCCGGCCTCGACACGGGCCAATCCGTGCCGGATCGCGAAATCGATCGCTTGATAATAGCAAATTTCGAAATGCAGCGATGGATGATGTTCGATCGCGCCCCAATAGCGGCCATAGAGGCAATCGCCGCCGATCAGGTTCAGCGCCCCGGCGATGGCGTGGCCGTTACGTTCTGCGATGACCAGAAGGCAGCGATCCGGCATCGACCGGCCGAGTTCCGAAAAGAACGCGCGGTTGAGATAAGGGCGTCCCCATTTCCGGCTGCCGGTGTCCATGTAGAACGTGAACATCGCATCCCAATATGCCTCGGTGATCTCATGGCCCGTAAGGCAACGGATCTCGATACCCTCTGCGACAGCCGTTTCCCGTTCCTTGCGGATGGCCTTGCGTTTGCGCGAAGCCAGCGTCGTAAGAAAATCGTCGAACGTACGGTAGCCGCGATTTTGCCAATGAAATTGCTGGCCGGTTCGCGTCAGGAACCCAAGTGCTCTCAGACGCTCGGCCGTATCGGGTGCGAGAAAGGTCAGATGGACGGACGACAACCCACCTTGTCGTGCAACCTCGATCGCCGCGGCGGCCAACAGTTGCTCGTCGGCATACGCGCGCGGACCGGGCTTCACCAACAGCCGTGGACCGGGAACAGGTGTGAAAGGAACAGCAATCTGTAACTTCGGATAATAGCGCCCGCCAGCCTGCTCATAGGCGTCGGCCCAGCCGTGGTCGAAAACATATTCGCCCTGGCTGTGCGATTTGAAATAGGCGGGTGCCGCCGCGCTGACGTTTCCATGATCGTCCTCGATCACGAGGTGGCGGGGCAGCCAGCCGGTCCCGCTGCCAACCGCGTGCGAATCTTCCAGCGCTTTCAGAAACGCATGGGCGACGAAGGGATTGAAGGTTGCGTCAGTTGGGTTTGCGCAAGCGTCCCACTGCGCCGCGTCGATTGCGTCAATCGATGCTACGAGCTTCACAACGGCGTCTGATGATGTCGGCATGGGACGACAGTCTGAACCGGAGGACGAGTGTTATGCAACTCGGGACCGAAAGATCATAGCGGCAGAGGGACAGATGCGATCATTTCGCGCGATGTCCAAGGGATCGCGTCGATTTGGCGGCGTGGGCGCGTTGAGCTACGGCTCGAAGCCTTCGAAAATCATCGCATCCGCCCATTGCGCCGCAATTCGCCGTTGCTTTGCCGTGCGTACGGTCCAGGTAAAGAGCGGCAATCCGTGAACGGCACGGGCATATTCGGTCACGGGCGTCGGCAGGGCGTTGACGTCGTAGGCATAGAAATCAGGAGCAACCGGCCCGGATTCGAGAAAATTGCGCAACGAGGCAGCGCGCTTCGCCGTGATCTTTCGTCCCCACCATCCTCTGCCGACGTAATTTCCGGAAATCATTCCGCGCGGCAGGTTCGGCGCCAATGATCGGATGCCTGTCATGATCGCCGGATCGAATGACATCAGCGCAATCGGCCCGTTATAGGCTGACGCTGTTGCGGCGATCTGTTTCAGAAAAGACTTCTGCGGCGCTTCCCATTCGCTCTTGATCTCGATGAGCAGCGGCACGCGCCCGGACACGAGGTCGAGAAGCTCGGCGAATGTCAGGATCGGTGCGCCGCCGATGCGGTGCCGGAGCGTCTTGAGTTGGCGTTGCGTCACGCGCGCGACCGGCCCGCTGCCATCGACGAGGCGCTTCAGGGTTTCGTCGTGAAAGACGACCGGTAGGCCATCGGCGGCCGGACGCACGTCGCATTCGATGCCGTACCCTTTGTCGATCGCGGCCAGGAATGCCGGAGCGGTGTTCTCGATGATGCCGCGCTTCGCATGATGCAGCCCGCGATGGGCGATCGGACGCAGAAAGGCGGCACGGTCAAGCATGGCGTCAACGGAATTTCAGAATGGCGTCGATTTCCACGCACGTGCCGAGCGGCAGGCTCGCAACGCCGACGGCCGAGCGGGTGTGGCGTCCGGCGTCGCCGAGAACCGCGACGAGCAAATCGGATGCACCGTTAATGACCGCCGGATGCTCAGAAAATTCCGGCGTCGATGCGACAAAGCCTGTCAATCGCAGAACATGGACGACGCGGCCGAGGTCGCCGAGTGCCGCTTTGGCTTGCGCGAGAAGGCTAAGGGCAGCTTGGCGGGCGGCGAGCTTGCCGTCCTCCACGGATACGTTGGATCCGAGCAGTCCGGTTAACACGCGGCCCGAGTCATCCTTTGCAACCTGTCCCGAAATGAAAAGTTGATCGCCGGATATCAGGTACGGAACATAATTCGCGACGGGTTGCGGAGCTTCTGGGAGTTTTAATCCCAACTCTACCAACCGTTGTTCGGCATTTTCCATGGACTTCACTCGGTTTGCGGATACGCGATCCCGCTTTTGGCCGGGGCAGGAGTTCTTTGCAATGCCTTTATTAACTCATTAGATTGTGCACTTGGACAGCCGCCGGGAAAAGTGAGCGAACGTCGATGATCAATCGGTTTGAAGTGAGTGCGTGGAGCGCGATGGCGGTGGTCTGCGGCGTGTTTGCCGGTGCTCCCGCACTTGCCGCCGAGCCCGTGCATTTCGCTCCCCACCGCGCCGTCTATGAGCTTTCGTTGAATGCTTCGACCGCGGGCTCCGGTGTCTCCGGCATCAGCGGCCGCATGGTCTACGAGCTCACCGGGTCGGCATGTGATGGCTATACGCAGAAGATGCGCTTCGTCACCGAGATGACCAACCAAGAGGGAACCAATACGCTCAGCGACCTGCGGAATTCGAGCTGGGAAGATGCCAGCGGCAAAAAGCTGAAGTTCTCCTCCACGCAGTATCAGAACGACCAACTCGCCGACGCCAGCCAGGGCGACGCCGCCCGCTCGAAAGGTCCGACGCCGGTCGTCGGCGTTGATCTCGTCAAGCCGGCGAAGAAGCGCGTGTCGCTGCCGAACGATATCTATTTCCCGATGCAGCACGCCTCGACGCTTGTTCAGGCGGCGAAGAACGGCGTCAAGCTGTTCACCGCCAATCTCTATGACGGATCGGAGAAGGGCGAGAAGTATTACCTGACCAGCACCGCCATCGGAAATGAATACAAACCCGGCAGCAAACCGCCGGCCCCGGCTTTCAGCGGCTCCGACAAGCTCGCGGGCGTTGCCTCGTGGCCGATGTCGATCAGCTACTTCGACGCCGGCAAGGATAAGGAAGACCAGGTTCCGGCCTATGAGCTGTCGTTCCGCTACTTCGAGAACGGCGTCACCAGCGACCTGAAAATTGACTACGGCGAATTTTCGATAAAAGGCCAGTTGAAGGAATTGACCTTCCTCGATCCCGGCAAATGCCCGGCCACGGAAGCAACCGCCCATTAAGCCGTATAACGCTGCGAAAGCGACGTGATCGCGCCACGCGCGACGTGATGCGGCTTGCCGCTCACCACTGGCCGCTGAGCAGTGCGTGGGCCGGTGCGACCACCGCAGGATCAATTCCCAACTCCTGACAGAATGTCAGCAGCAGGCTCTCGTCGCCCAGAATGTAGTCGAGGACCGCTACATGGAAATCCGGAGCGCCCGCCTGCGTGCGCAGCTGTCCGGCGTCGGTGCCGGTCAGCGCCAGGAAGCGGGTCAGACGCTGCGGATCGTCGGCGAGATAGGCCAACGCCTGTAGCGCGATCGTTTCCGCGTCATCGCGATCGATTCGCTTTTGTTGTGCCATGGAATTCCCGTTGTACGTGAGGTCGTTAACTGTTGGTTACGGCTTTTGGCGGCAAAGTGAATAGGTGGTCTGGCCGAGAATCGGTGCACAACCTGCGTTGGAGAGCATAGACGGTTGCCATGACGTATCAGGAAGCAGGATCGAACGTCGAGCGGCGCGGGGTCGGCCCACGATCGGCGCTGCAATCCGTCCTGATCGTTGAGGACAACGAACTCAACATGAAGCTCTTCAACGATCTTCTTTCAGCTCATGGATATCGGACGATCCAGACGCGCAGCGGCTTCGAGGCCATGGAGCTGGCGCGCAAGCATCGTCCCGATCTCATTTTGATGGATATCCAGCTCCCGGAGGTTTCCGGCCTTGAAGTCATGCAATGGCTCAAGGATGACGATGAACTTTGCCGCATCCCGATCGTCGCTGTTACGGCATTCGCAATGAAGGGCGACGAGGAGCGCATAAGGTCGGGTGGATGCGAGGCTTATCTTTCGAAACCTATTTCGGTGGTGGGGTTTCTCGAGACTGTCCGCAAATTCATCGGGCCTTCGAAATCATAGAAGCTGCCGCATTCCCATGACTGAAAATCCATGACAGCCCGCGTTCTCGTCGTCGACGATATTCTGGCCAATGTGAAGCTCCTCGAAGCTCGGCTTCAGGCCGAGTACTTTGAGGTGCTGACGGCGAACGGCGGCCTGCAGGCGCTCGACCTGCTCGAACGCGAAAGTGTCGACGTTGTCCTGCTCGATGTCATGATGCCCGGAATGGATGGCTTTGAAACGTGTCGGCGCATCAAGGCCGGACAAGCGACGCATCACATCCCCGTCGTCATGGTCACGGCGCTCGATCAGCCTTCCGATAAAATTCTCGGGCTTGAAAGCGGCGCTGACGATTTTCTGACAAAGCCGGTCGACGATATTGCTCTGGTCACGCGCGTCAAAAATCTCGCTCGCCTCAAAATGTTGAACGACGAGATGATCATGCGCGCCTCGACGGGCAAGGATATGGGCATCCCCGACGATGGCTCATTCGCGCGGGCACTCTCGGCCCGCTCCGGCCGTGTTCTTGTCGTTGATGACAACCCGCGTTCGGCGGCGCGTCTGCTCGATATGCTGTCCAAAACCAACGACGCATTTGCCGAGCGCGATATCCAGGCAGCATTGAACAAGCTGATCGAAAGCAATTTTGACCTGCTCGTCGTCAGTCTGTCGATGCAGAGCGCTGACGGGCTGAGACTGTGCTCGCAAGTGCGCACCCTCGAACGCACACGCCATTTGCCGGTCATTATGCTGGTCGAACCCGGAGACGAGGCACGCCTGCTGCGCGGGCTCGATATGGGCGTGAACGACTATCTGATGCGCCCCATCGATCGCCACGAGCTGCTGGCCCGCGTCAAGACGCAGATCAAGCGCAAACGGCATTCGGATTTCTTGCGCCACCGTCTCGCGGAAAGCGTCGAACTGTCGGTGACCGATGCGCTGACGGGGCTACATAACAGGCGGTATATGGAGGGCCACCTGCGGACCCTCGTTGCCGAGGCCGCCCGGACCGGCCGCCCCCTGTCGATGCTGGTTGCCGACATCGACCATTTCAAAGCCGTCAACGACACCTACGGGCATGACGCCGGCGATGCCGTGCTGAAAGAATTCTCGGTGCGGATCAAGCGGAACACCCGCGGCGTCGATCTCGCCTGCCGCCTCGGTGGCGAGGAATTCGTGATCATCATGCCGGACACCGACATCGAACGGGCGTATCAAGTAGGCGAGCGTTTGCGCGCCGGCATAGCCGCCGAGGAATTTGGGATCAGCGACGACCAGAGCATCCGCGTGACCGCGAGCGTCGGTATTGGGACCCTAGAAGGCCCGGACGATACGCCGGAAACGATGTTCAAGCGGGCCGACAACGCGCTCTACATCGCCAAGCGCAATGGCCGCAACCGGGTCGTCGCGGACGCGGCCTGATAGGCCAGCTTCTATACCGTAAACGGCAACTTGTGCTCGAAAGACACCGTCAGCCCGCCCGCAAAGTCGTGGTTTTGCCGATGTCCCGTCGCTCTCACGCCCGAATCGTTGCCTATTTATCACTGGTAAAGCAGTTCTTGCTTTCCGAGCCAATATCTGGCACCAAAGGTCCAATTGACAGGGGATTAATTCGAGAAATCGAAGGTTTCACGTCATCTTAGGCGCGTACAGCGTCGATGGCGCTTCAAGTTCCCACACTGGCGGGTCCGCCGCATAGGCTCGCGAGAGTGGGTATGGATCGATCCGAGTGACCACAAGAGTGGCCTCCTCGAACGGTTGCAGAGGGTCGATCGTGAAGCTGGGTGAAGAACAACGCCCTCTTTGAACTTCACCTGGTTGTGGTCAGGGTCAAAAAGCTGTCTCGGAACGATTTACCCCGCTGCCGAGTTTGCTTTTAACCCTGGCCACTATCTGACCAGGGCAACACCCTCGACAATCTGTCCCAAATGAGCGAACGAGCCGCGCCCAACGCGCGGCGCCGGCTTACTTGATCTTCGTTTCCTTGAACTCGACGTGCTTGCGCGCGACGGGATCGTATTTCTTGAAGACAAGCTTTTCGGTCGACGTGCGCGGATTCTTCTTCGTGACGTAGAAGAATCCTGTTCCAGCCGAGGACAACAACTTGATCTTTTGAGTGATAGGCTTGGCCATGGGTCACGCTTGAAAGGAAAAAAATACGCCGAAGCATATCCATCGGCGGAGGCCGCAACATACGCGCGAAGACGCCGGTGTCAAGGTGTCGTAGGCACCAGCGAGCATGAGATCAGGGTGCGCTGAAAGCCGCAGGCATCAGCGAAATAAAACGGAAGTTTTTCAACAATTCCGGGCTTTTGATGCAGGCGCGCCGCAACGTCCTCCAGAACCAAGCGGGTGATGTTCGGTAAATCGAGCTTCCGCGCTCGATCAAGCGTAAACCAATCAAGATCAAGAAGTTCGCCATCGGGCATCGCCTGAACATCGGCCAGTGCGCTTCGTTGCGCCGTGAAGAACCACGTGTCGTAACGGCGGACGCGGCCGGGTGGCGTGATCGCCCGGGCCAGCGGGCTGAGGCTGGCTGGAGCCGGCGCATACCCTGTGGCGGCGAACGCGCCCCAGCCGTCGCCGATGGGGTCCGCTCCCGTCGTCATGCCGCCAATTACGAGGCCCGTTTCCTCGCAAAGCTCGCGTATGGCCGCCAAAGCAAACGGCTTCAGGTCCGATGCCAGATCACGCGGCGTAAAATCGCCATTGAAGCGCGCCGCCAACTTTCGATCGCCATTGTCGACGCGACCGCCTGGGAAGACCCATTTGTCGGGCAGGAAGACTTGGTCCGCGTGCCGTCGCCCCATCAGCATCTTCGGCGCTTCGGCTGAAGCGTCGATGACGATCACGCACGCCGCGTCGCGAATTTCAGGTGAGGCACACGAGGAAGGCTGCTCGGTCATGCACGTGCCCGTGCGGTCAAGGCGTCACTTCTGACGGCTCGGAGGGCGGTAAGTCGGACAGCGTTCTATTGTCGAACTTCGGATCGCCAAAGCCATGCATGCGCAACGCCCACTGATAGCCGATAAGCGTGCCCTTCACGCGCGGCAGGAGCCACAGGCTCACCAGGACGGTGATAGGCAGCCAGACCGCAAGCTCAATCCAAATCGGTGGCGAGAAAAGTTTCTCGGTCACCAGGATGCCGCCGACGATGACGTGAGCGGTAATCGTCATCACAAAATAGGGCGGAGCGTCATCGGCCCGCTGGTGAAACAATTCTGTTTCGCACTTGGGGCAGCGGTCGTTGACTTTGAGATATTTCCCGTAAATTGCGCCATCGCCGCAGTTCGGGCATTTCTGACGCCAGCCACGCTTGATCGACTGCCAGACATCCCGTTGCGGGAAGCTGTTCACGAGCGCTGTCTCTTTGGCAAAATCGGACATGCTCATGGTGATGGGGTGTCTAGAGCCCCGGGTCAATATGAAGGGCCTGTTCTGCGACCTTATCGACGGCGATGGGACTTGCCGAACCTTTTTCCGCGTACGCCCCGCGTGCCTTTTTTGAATGATCCAAAATTGCCGTGGGCCGCCGGAGTCAGCATTTCAAAGCGCAGGGCGCCGGCCGATGGGATCGCTTCCAGCAAGCGCACTTCAACGGCATCGCCGAGGCGATATCCGGCGCCGGAGCGGGCTCCGATCAGCGCATGTGCCGCTTCAACATGATGGTAGTAATCGTCCCCGAGGCTCGAAATGGGGATATATCCATCGGCGCCGGTATCTTTGAGGCGCACGAACAATCCCGATCGGGTCACGCCCGCGATTCTGGCGTGGAAGGTTGCGCCGATGTGATCGGCGAGATGCGCGGCGATCAGACGATCGGTCGTTTCGCGCTCGGCTGCCATGGCGCGCCGCTCAGTGTCCGAAATCGATTTGGCAACGCTGCTGAGCCGGGAAATTTCCTCATCCGTCAGCCCATCCGGTCCGAGACCGAGCGCCCGGATAAGCGCACGATGCACGATGAGGTCGGCGTAGCGGCGGATGGGCGACGTGAAATGCGCGTAGCGTACGAGATTGAGCCCGAAGTGGCCGATGTTCTTCGGCGTATACTCGGCCTGGGACTGCGAACGCAGGATGACCTCGCTGATGAGATCGGGTACCGGCAAATCTTTAGCCTGCTCGAGCACTTTGTTGAACGCTTCCGGCTTCAAGGCCCCGGCGTGCGGAACCTTCATGTCGAGCGTTTCGAGAAAATCCCTGAGCCCCTTGAGCTTTTCGGGGCTCGGCGCGTCGTGCACCCGGTAAACCAGCGGCAAACGCTTTTCTTCAAGCGTTTCCGCCGCCGCGACGTTCGCTTGAATCATGAATTCTTCGATGAGGCGGTGCGCTTCGAGGCGTTGCGGCGTCACCACCCGTGCGACCTTGCCCTTTTCGTCGAGGATGATCTTGCGCTCGGGCAAATCAAGATCGAGCGGCCCGCGCTTGTCGCGCGCTGTGGCAACCGCCTTGTAGGCCGCCCACAGCGGCTTCAGGGCAGTGTCCATCACCGGCCGGCACTTGTCGGAGGGCTCGCCGTCGATCGCCGCCTGCGCTTCCTGATACGAAAGCTTGGCGGCCGAACGCATCATGGCGCGAATGAACGTATGACGCCGCTTCTCGCCGTGCCGATCGAAAATCATGCGCACCGCGAGGCACGGCCGTTCTTCCAGTTCCCGCAACGAACAGAGATCGTTTGAAATTTTTTCCGGCAGCATCGGCACGACGCGATCCGGAAAGTAGACAGAGTTGCCACGTAGTTGGGCTTCGCGGTCGATTTTCGAGCCGGGGCGGATGTAATGCGCAACGTCGGCGATCGCCACCGTCACGACGAACCCGCCGTCGTTCCTCGGATCGCTGTCGGGCTCTGCGTGAACCGCATCGTCGTGATCGCGCGCATCGACCGGATCGATGGTGAGAAGCGGGAGCGCGCGCAGATCTTCGCGGCCATCCATCGTGGGCGGCGGCAAGCTTGCGGATTCCTGTAGAACGCTCTCCGGAAAATCTTCGGGAATCCCATGCGCGTGTATAGCGATCAGCGAAATCTGCCGTTGGTCGTCGGGATTGCCGAGACTTTCAACGATCTGAGCGCGGGGCGTCGCGAACCGCCCACGGCGCACGAGTTCGAAGCGGACCAGATCGCCGTTCTTCGCATCGCCAAGGTCGTCGGGGAGAACGGGCCAGCTTTTCAGCTCTTTGCGGTCGATCGGCTCGATGGTGCCGCCGCCACGTTGGGACGCGCGGAAAATACCAAGAAGCCGCCGCTTGTCTTTTGGCAGCTTTTTGATCGGCGTCGCTTCGTAGGATGCGCCGCTGCCGCCGCGTGGCAATTTCGTGAGCTTGGCCAGCACGCGATCGCCGATGCCGATATCGTTCTCGGAGGCGCGGCCCGAAAGCGAAACGCGCAACGTTGGCCGCTTTCCGTCGTCGTCATTCCATTGCAGAGGTTTGGCGATCAGATCGCCATCCTCGTCGCGTCCGGTAACTTCGATCGTCGTGACCGGCGGCAGCTTGCCCTTTTCGCGGAGGTGCTTCTTGTCGCCGCTCAACGTGCCGTCGGTTGCCATTTCCGTCAGCAGGCGCTTCAACGCGATGCGTGCGCCGCCGGAAACGCCGAACGCGCGCGCGATCTCGCGCTTTCCGGCCTTACCCTGCGCGGTATTCAGGAATTCGAGGATCTGTTCTTTGCTGGGCAAGCCGCGATCGGTGGACGGACGCGGGCCGCCCTTCTTGCCTGCCGGCGCCGCGCCTCGTGATTTCTGCTTCAGGCTTTGGCCTTTGCGAGTTTCTTGGCAGCTGGTTTGGCCGAGGCTGATTTCTTTGCTGCCGGCTTCGCCGCCTTACGTTTCGCCGGTGCGGCTGCGTCGGCTTTATCGGATTTCGCAGCCTTGGTCGCCTTGGGCTTCGTAGCTTTCGGTGCTTTTTTCGTCTTCTTGCCGCCGCCGTTTGCGACGCGCTCGGCGATCAGTGCGACGGCTTCATCGAGGGTCAGCGAAGCCGGATCTTTGCCACGCGGCACGGTCGCGTTGACCTTGTTGTGCGTGACGTACGGACCATAGCGGCCTTCAAGAACCTGCACGGGACCGCCTTCGCTTGGATGCTCTCCGAGCGCTTTCAGGACCTTTGGTGCGTTGCGCTGGAAGCGGCTCTTGCCGCCGCCCGCGCGCTTCTCAGCAAGCAGCGTCACCGCGCGATTGAGCCCGACAGTGAACACCTCTTCGATGCTGTCGAGATTGACGTAGGTCTTCGCGCCATCGTTGTCGTGCAGAATGAATGGGCCGAAGCGGCCGAGGCCCGCGGTGATCATGCCGCCTTCAGTCGGATGCAGACCAACATCACGAGGCAAGGAAAGGAGCTGCAGCGCCTTTTCGAAGTCGAGCGTCGCCGCGTCGATGCCTTTCGGGATGCTGGAGCGTTTCGGCTTCTCGTCGCCATTGCCTTCGCCAAGCTGCACGTAGGGACCGAAGCGACCCGTGCGCAGCGACACCGCGACTCCGTCATCGGTATAACCAAGAACCTTGCCGTCGAGCGCCGCTTCGCCGCTATCGCTCTGCGTCAGCTGGCGTGTGTAATTACAATCGGGATAGTTCCCGCACCCGATGAAGGCGCCGTACTTGCCCGAAATCTTCAGGCTGAGACGGCCCTGTCCGCACTTCGGACAGAGGCGTGGATCGCTGCCGTCGCCCTTATCGGGAAAGACGTGCGGACCGAGCATCTCGTTCAGCGCTTCGAGAACGTCACCGACACGCAGATCCTTGATCTCGCCGACGGACGCAATAAATTGGCGCCAGAAATCGCGCAGCACGTCCTTGTAGGCGAGATCGTTGTTCGAGATGAGGTCGAGCTTTTCTTCAAGCTCCGCCGTGAAATCATACTCGACGTAGCGCTTGAAGAAGCTCTCGAGGAAGGCGATGACCAGCCGTCCCTTGTCTTCCGGGACCAGCCGCTTCTTCTCGATCCTGACGTAATCGCGATCGACCAGAACCGCCATTGTCGAAGCATAGGTGGAGGGCCGGCCGATACCCAGCTCCTCCATGCGCTTCACCAGCGTCGCTTCGGAAAAGCGCGGCGGCGGCTGCGTGAAATGCTGGTCGGCGCTGACGTGCTTGTCTTTCAGATGGTCACCCTCGGCGAGCGGCGGCAAGCGACGATTGTCTTCGTCATCGTCGGAAAGATCATCCTTGCCCCGTTCGATTCCGCGAACGCGGTCGTCGCGGCCTTCCTCGTAGACCTTGAGAAACCCGTCAAAAATCAGCACCGAACCATTGGCGCGCAAACCATAGGTTTTGCCATCGCTGCCTTTGGCCGAAATATCGACGGCGGTCTGTTCGAGGTCGGCGGGCGCCATCTGGCTGGCGATCGCGCGTTTCCAGATCAAGTCGTAAAGCGCCGCCTGATCTTTCGCGAGATATTTGCGAACCTGATCCGGCTTGCGGCGGGGATCGGTCGGGCGGATGGCCTCGTGGGCTTCCTGGGCGTTTTTCGCCTTGGTTTTATATTCGCGCGCAAATGGCGTGTAGTTCTTGCCGAACTCGGCCGAAATCACGTCGCGGATCTGGCTCACTGCTTCGGGGACGATCTGCACGCCGTCGGTTCGCATATATGTAATGAGCCCGACGGTCTCGCCGCCAATATCGACGCCCTCATAGAGGCGCTGGGCGATCTGCATCGTTTGCTTGGCCGAGTAGCCGAGCTTGCGCGACGCATCCATCTGCAGCGTCGAAGTCGTGAATGGCGGATACGGATTGCGCTTGGCGGCTTTTTTCTCGATCGAAGTGACGGCGAAATCGCGGCCCTCAAGGGCCGTCTTGATCGCCATCGCGGACGCTTCATCCTTGATGTCGAGCTTCTTGAGGGTCGTCTTATCGATCGCGACGAGCCGCGATTTGACGTCTTCACCCTTGGCGGTCGAGAGCAGGGCTTCGATCGTCCAGTACTCGTCGGTCTTAAACGCCTCGATCTCGGCTTCGCGATCGCAGACGAGTCGCAACGCTACCGACTGCACGCGGCCAGCCGAGCGCGCCCCGGGGAGCTTGCGCCAGAGAACGGGCGAGAGCGTGAACCCGACGAGATAGTCGAGCGCCCGGCGCGCGAGATAGGCATCGACGAGGGGTTCGTCGATTTGGCGCGGGGCCTTGAGCGCGGCAAGGATCGATTGCTTGGTGATGGCGTTGAAAGCCACCCGCTCGATTTCCGTGCCCTTCTTCAACACTTTCTTATGATTGAGAATTTCCAGGATGTGCCAGGAAATGGCCTCGCCCTCGCGATCAGGGTCGGTCGCCAGAATGAGCTTGTCGGCCTTTTTGACCGCTTCAGCGATCTCACGCATGATCTTCTGGGATTTGCCGTCAACCTCCCAGTGCATCGCGAAATCATGGTCGGGCTCGACCGAACCGTCTTTCGCCGGGAGGTCACGCACGTGTCCGTAGGACGCGATGACCTTGTATCCCGAGCCCAAATACTTGTTGATCGTCTTGGCCTTGGCGGCGGATTCGACGATAACGACGTTCATGTGGCGCTTTCGCTCCTGCACCGACGGCCTTCTGGTAAGGCCGGGTATATGCGGTTCACATCTGTGCCCGCGTGGCGGGCCGGGAACATGGTTGATCGCCGCACCGGTGTCAAATAGCTGGAAACAACGACCTCCGGTTGACGTTTGTAAACATTGCAACCAAGTGGAGAGTCGGTTAACGTTGTTTTCATGGCTTAGATGAGGTGCGCCGTGAGGAAACTGGAAGGATTGCCCGAGGCCGAGACTGACTTACGATCTTTAGACGCCGAGCGGCGGGAGCGGCTTGAATATCTTGCCGATCTTTTGAGCGAGCTTCAGACGCTGGCCGAACGGGAAGGCTGCGCCAAGCTACCGAATTTGATCGCTCAGTCCCGTGCCGAGGCGATCGCAGAGTCGCTCAAGGCGTGAGCATAATCCTCCCTAGAGGCCAGTTTTCAACGCGACGAGGCTTTGCCCCTGGCGCTCGATCCGGCCAGCCAGATCGAGCTCCAGAAGGGCAATCTGCACGCTTTGCGCATCGAGACCCGAGGCCCGGGTGATGGCATCGATTCCGATGGGCGCTGGGCCGAGAGCCGCCAGAACTGCGTTTATGGCCTCGGCGCTGTCGCGGCGATCCGGCAGGCTGCTCCGCGGCTCGCTTTCCGAAGGCTGCCGAGCCAGCTCTCCCGATCGATTGGCAGCAAAGGCAGCCGGGAACGTATCGTAGCCGACGCGCGGCTCATCGATATCGAGCATTGGACGCAACGCTTCGATGACCTCACCGGGTTCCGTGACCAGCGTCGCCCCCTGCTTCAGCAGCCCGTTGGTGCCCGCTGCGCGCGGATCGAGCGGATGACCCGGCAGGGCGAACACCTCCCGGCCCAGGTCGTTGGCGTGGCGCGCCGTGCCCAATGTGCCGGATCGCATCGCCGCCTCAATAACGACCACACCGAACGCCAATCCTGCGATGATGCGGTTACGCCTCGGGAAATCCTTGCCGCGCGGCTGAAAACCCGGCGGCCGTTCGGAGACAAGACAGCCGTCGCGTCCGATGGCGTGCTGCAAGTCGGTATGCTCGGGCGGATAGATCCAGTTGATGCCGCCCGCAACGACCGCGACGGTGCCGCGCGCCAGTGATGCATCGTGAGCCGCCCCATCGATGCCGCGCGCCAGGCCCGATACGATAACGAATCCCGCCTCGGCCAGATCGTGCGCAAAATGGCGAGCCAATTGGACGCCCGCCGCCGAGCACTGCCGCGAGCCGACGATCGCGATCGCCGGTCTGTTCAAAAGTTCGAGACGCCCCTTCACGTAAAGCATCGGCGGCGGCGCCTCGATGCGCGCCAACAGCGAGGGATAGTTCGGTTCGATGGTGAATAGCGGCCGTGAACCCGCGCGCAATGCCGCCGTCAGTTCTTTTTCCGCATCCACTACGGGGCAAAGCCGGATTGGCCGCCCGGATCCACCGCGAAGCGAAAGCTCCGGTAGCGCATCGAGCGCTTTCTGCGCCCCGCCGAAATGATTGATCAGTTCTCGAAACGTCACCGGCCCGACATTCTCGGATCGGATCAGCCGCAGACAGGCAAGCCGCTCGACATCGGAAAGCTCCGCCGTTGGCAACGGCGCCGGCGTAAACAATTCCGGTTCCTCAGGTCTTCGCACCGATCCTTGGCTCCTCGCCCGCCAACAGCCTGCGGATATTGCCGCGATGTTTGAAGAGAACGATAGCCGCCATCAATAGCAAAACAATCGCGAATTCGCCGAGGCCGAATGCCCAGGCCGCGATGGGCGCGGCAATGGTCGCAACGATGGCGGCAAGGGAGGAGATGCGCGACAGCGCGGCGACTGCGATCCACAGTGCAGCGAAAACCGCACCGACTTTCCAGGCAAAGGCCAGCAACACGCCGAAAAACGTCGCGACGCCTTTGCCACCTTTGAAGCCCAGCCAAACCGGAAAAATGTGACCGAGCAAGGCTCCCAAGCCCGCAATGATCGCCGGCAATTCGCCGAGGTAATAGCGTGCGATAATCACGGCGGCGGCGGCCTTTGCAGCATCAAGGATGAGGGTGGCAGCGGCCAGTCCTTTGCGACCCGTTCGCAGCACATTGGTTGCGCCGATGTTGCCCGAACCGATCTGACGGACGTCGCCGAGCCCTGCCAGACGAGTGAGCAAAAGACCGAAGGGGATCGAGCCCAAAATGTAGCCGAGGCCGAGTGCGATCAACAGCGCCGGAAACGACGACGGGTCCATGCTTCGGAAGTTTCCGTTGTTCGCAGTTCTTGGAACGACACTACGTGCGTTCGACGCCAGCGTATTCGTAGACCGTTTCGCCGGCAACCATTGTTCGAAGCACGCGCCCCTGCATCTTCGCCTCGTCGAATGGCGTATTCTTCGAGCGCGATCGCAGCAGGTCCTTATTGACGACCCAAGGCTCACCCGGATCGAAAAGCAGCAGATCGGCGATGGCTCCCTTGGCGAGCCGTCCGCTATGCAACCCAAGCAGCCGCGCGGGATTGATCGTCAACGATCGGAGCATCGCGGTGAGGGTGACATCGCCCGAGTGCACCAGCCGCAGCGCGGCGGCGAGCAGCGTTTCGAGACCGACGGCGCCATCAGCCGCCTCCGCAAACGGGCGCCGCTTGGTATCGGCGTCTTGCGGATCATGGCTGGATACGATCACGTCGATGTCGCCGTTGGCCAACGCCTGCACCATCGCCATGCGATCTTCCTCGCGTCGCAGGGGCGGCCGGACTTTGAAGAACGTGCGATAGGGACCGATGTCGTTTTCGTTCAGCGTCAGATGATTGATCGAGACGCCGCACGTAACGGGAAGTTTCTTCTCCTTTGCCGCCTTCACCACATCGAGGCTTTCCCGGCAGCTGATGGTCGCCGCGTGATAGCGCCCCCCGGTCATTTCGACGAGGCGCACATCGCGTTCGAGCATGATCGTTTCGGCGATTTTCGATGTCCCGGAAAGCCCGAGGCGGGAGGCGACCTCGCCCGAGTTCATGGAGCCGCTGGAGAGGTAAGGATCTTCCGTGTGATGCACGACGAGCGCGTTGAAGTCCTTCGCGTAGCTCAGGACGTTGCGCATGACGCGCGTGTTGACGATACTCGATTTACCGTTCGAAAAGGCGATGGCTCCGGCGCGTTTCAGAAGACCGATCTCGGTCATCTCTTCGCCTTTGAGACCTTTCGTGATCGCCGCCATCGTGTGCACGTGCACGAGAGCATTGTCGCGGGCCCGGCGCTGGATGAAGTCGACGAGTGAGACTTGATCAATCACCGGATTGGTATCGGGCATGACGACGATCGTGGTGACGCCGCCCGCCGCCGCCGCATGACTGGCGGTCTTTAGCGTTTCGCGGTGCTCGTATCCGGGTTCGCCGGTAAAAACCTGCACGTCGATCAGGCCGGGAGACAGGATGTGGCCTTTGCAGTCGACGACGGTCGTGCCTTCCGGAGCATTGCGGCGAAGATGGCTGCCGAGATCCGCGATAAGACCGTCCTTGACGAGCAATCCGCCTGGCTCGTCCCTGTTGGAGGCCGGATCGACCAGCCGGGCATTGATGAAGACGGTCGCTTTGCCGACTCTTTTGGGTTTCTCGATAACCTTGCTCATCAGGCGGCATCCTCGAAGCTCGGCAGATGCGCCGACAGCGCCTCGAGGACGGCCATGCGCACGGCGACGCCCATCTCGACCTGTTCGCGAATGACGCTGCGCGTATCGTCGGCGACAGTCGAGGCAATCTCGACGCCGCGATTCATCGGCCCGGGATGCATGACGAGAGCATCGGGTTTGGCACGAGCGAGCTTTTCCTGATCGAGGCCGAAGAAGTGGAAGAATTCCCGGCTTGAGGGAACGTAGGATGCTTCCATGCGCTCCCGCTGCAATCGGAGCATCATCACGACGTCAACGCCTTCGAGCCCCTTCCACATATCCGTGAAGACTTCGCCGCCGAGCCTGTCCGGCGACGATGGCAGCAGCGTCGAAGGCGCGATGAGGCGGACGCGCGCTCCAAGCGCATTCAGGACGTTGATGTTCGAGCGCGCCACCCGCGAATGGAGAATATCGCCGCAGATCGCGACGGTCAGGCCGGCGACACGCCCTTTGGCGCGGCGGATGGTGAGGGCGTCGAGCAGGGCCTGCGTCGGGTGCTGGTGCGCGCCGTCTCCGGCATTGATGACCGAGCAATCGACCTTCTGCGACAGGAGTTCCACGGCGCCGGCGGCATGGTGACGGACTACGATCATATCGGGACGCATGGCGTTCAGTGTCACTGCGGTATCGATGAGCGTCTCGCCTTTGTTCACTGAAGACGTCGCGACGTTCATGTTCATGACGTCGGCGCTGAGGCGCTTCCCAGCCATCTCGAATGAGGCCTGGGTGCGCGTCGAAGATTCGAAAAACAGGTTGATCAGCGTGCGCCCCGCCAGGACGTCACGCTTTTTTCCATTTCGCCGAATGTGATCCGCGGCCTTGTCGGCAAGATCGAGGAGAAAATTGATCTCATTCGCCGACAAGCCTTCGCAGGTCAGCAAATGGCGGCGCGGAAAATTATTCAGCGCGTTCGAGTTCGATTTCGAGGTCATTAAAGCGGTTTCTATAGGCGGAGTCTGAGGCACCCGCAAGCACGCTTCGGGATTAGCTTAATAGTGTGTGGAAGTTGCCGCGCGGATGGGCAGCGTGGGAACGTCTTTTCACCGGCGCTGGCTGAGGCGGTCAAGAGCGCTTTGCAAAATAATTGTGGCTGCGAGCTTATCGATCACTTCGCCCCGGCGTTTGCGCGATTGGTCGGCGCCGATCAGCATCCTCTCGGCCTCGGCTGTCGTCAGCCGCTCGTCCCAGAGCAGGATCGGCAGGGGACTGAGCTTGTTAAGATTGCGAGCCAAAGCCCGCGTTGCCTGAGCCCGTGGCCCTTCCGACCCGTCGAGATTGCGCGGCAGCCCGAGAACGAGACCGACGACGCCGTGCTCGCCGACATGCGAAAGGAGCCGGGCGGCATCGGCTGTGAACTTTGTCCGTTTGATCGTTTCGAGCGGCGAGGCAATCATGCGGCCGACGTCCGAAAGCGCCAGTCCGAGCGTCTTTGTCCCGCCGTCAATGCCGATCAGCCGGCCCGAGGGGCTTAGGGCAGCGACGAAGTGGTCGGGGTCTTCCAGGGTACGCCCCGGCACGTCCGGGGAGACGGATTGGCTCATGTACGGTCGCTGTCGGCTCGGGATTGAAGCAATCGCTAGCCAGTAGCAGCATCGCGCCGCATTTGACACCGCAAAACCCCGGCGGTGCGGGCACTTGTGCGGCGGAGAGACCGGCGGAAGGCGCGCGGCGCTGGTTGCATCCGGGGTATCTGGGCGGTTAAGAGAGCATCGCAGAATGTTCTCCGAACCTTCGAAGGGATACTCAATGCAGGTCGACGAAGCGACCGTTCGCCGTATCGCGCGCCTTGCCCGGCTCAGGATCAGTGACGCCGAGGCCAAGGGCCTCGAAAAGGAGCTGTCCGGCATCCTCGACTGGGTGAAGCAACTCGACGAGGTCGACACTGCGGCCGTCGAGCCGATGACGCGCGTCGTGGCTCAAGAAATGAGGATGCGCGATGACGTCGTGACCGACGGCGACATTGCCGACGCGGTGACGGCCAATGCGCCGCTGACGGAAGATCATTACTTCGTCGTACCGAAGGTTGTGGAGTAGTCATGGGCCGCGCCTTGTCCATAGCGCTGGGTCTTGCCCTGGCAACGGCTGCGCAAGCGGCCGATGCCAAGGCCGAAGCCAAGTTCGTGGGTGAGGGGACGTATTCGCCGACGGACGGCTGCAAGAAGCTCGAAGCCATCGAGAGCGGCAAGGCGGCGCCCAACATTTCGACGTACCCGCTGACGTTGACGCGCAAGGGAACGGGAAGTTGGGAAGGCGGCTGCGAATTCGGCACGATCCGCGAGACGAAGCCGAACACCTTTGAATCGAAGATGCAATGCTCGGAAGGCGCCGAGGAATACGAGGAAGCCGTAACGTTCACCCGGATCGACGCTGACCATATCACTGTCGCGAGCGGGAACGAGGCACTCGTCTATGAGCGCTGCAAAGGCCTGAAAGGAACTGTTGACCGGTGACGGACCTAACCACGTTGACGATGGCCGAAGCGCGCGACGGCCTGAAAAAGAAATCATTCTCAGCCGTCGAATTGACCGACGCCTTCCTGGCGGCGATCGAAGCCGCGAACCCGGACCTCAACGCCTACGTGCTGCAGACGCCGGAGCATGCGCGCGCTCAGGCGAAGGAAAGCGATAAGCGTCTTACGTCAGGGAATGCGCGGCCTCTTGAAGGCCTTCCGATCGGCAACAAGGATCTCTTCTGCACGAACGGCATCCGCACGACGGCGGGCTCGAAGATCCTCGATGATTTCAAGCCGCCCTATGAATCGACCGTTGGCCAGAACCTCTGGGACGCCGGCGCCGTCATGCTCGGCAAACTGAATAACGACGAATTCGCGATGGGCTCGTCGAACGAGACGAGCGCCTTCGGCAACGTCGTCAGCCCTTGGCGCCGCAAGGCGGCGGATGGAACGCTCACGGCCGACAAGCTCGTGCCGGGCGGGTCTTCGGGTGGATCGTCGGCGGCAGTGGCAGCCGATCTTTGCCTCGCCGCGACGGCAACCGATACCGGCGGCTCGATCCGTCAGCCTGCGGCGCTGACCGGCACGGTCGGTATCAAGCCGACCTACGGACGCTGCTCGCGCTGGGGCATCGTGGCTTTTGCGTCGTCGCTCGATCAGGCCGGCCCCGTTGCCAAGACGGTGCGCGATGCGGCCATGATGCTCGGCACGATGGCAAGTCACGATTCCAAGGATACGACGTCGGTCGATGCGCCGGTTCCCGACTACGAAGCGGCGATCGGCAAGGGCGTCAAAGGCTTGCGTGTCGGCGTGCCGAAGGAATATCGCGTCGATGGCATGTCGAAGGAAATCCAAAAGCTCTGGGACGATGGCATCGCCTGGCTGAAAGCCGCAGGCGCGACGATCCACGACATCTCCCTGCCGCATACCAAGTACGCGCTTCCGGCTTATTATATCGTCGCGCCCGCGGAATGTTCCTCGAACCTCGCGCGCTATGACGGCATGCGCTACGGCCTGCGTGTCAATGGCGACAACCTGATCGATACCTATGAGAAGACGCGAGGCGCGGGCTTCGGCAAGGAAGTCCGCCGCCGCATCCTGATCGGCACCTATGTGCTGTCGGCCGGCTATTACGATGCGTACTATTTGAAAGCGCAGAAAGTCCGCACGTTGATCAAGCGCGACTTCGACGACGCCTGGAGCAAGGTCGACGTTGTGCTAACGCCGACGACGCCGTCGCCTGCATTTGCGTTTGGCGAGAAGAGCGGCGATCCGTTGGCGATGTACCTTGAGGACATCTTTACGGTCACCGTGAATATGGCCGGTCTCCCCGGCATGTCGGTGCCCGCCGGATTGTCCTCGCAAGGCACGCCGCTCGGATTGCAGCTTATCGGTAAGCCGTTTGACGAGGAGACGCTGTTCCGGACGGCGCAGGTAATCGAAGACGCGGCGGGCCGGTTCACGGTCCCTGCCAAGTGGTGGATGAAGGGCTAGAAAATGGATCCGAAACGGCCGTGGGAATGCGCCGACATGACCCAAGTGCGCGACGAGATCGACCGCATCGACGCGGCGCTCGTCGATCTCATCGCGGAGCGCTTCGGGTATGTCGACCGCGCTTGGCAGCTTAAGATGACGACGCAGGAAGGCGCGGTCGTGCAATGGCGCATTCAGCAGGTCATTGATCGCGTCAAGGCGCGGGCCACCGATAAAAACATGCCGCCGGAAATGGTGGAATTGGTCGGCGCCCAATGGCGCAATATGATCGGCTGGTTCATCCAGTTCGAGGAAGAAAAACTGCGCCAGGCGCAGGATACAAACAAAGCCAAGGCCGGAGGCAACGGTGGGCAGTAGTCCAGATTTCGAAACCACCGTGCCGTTGATGGAGGTTTTGCTCTACGGCGTGCTCAACCCGGCGACGATCGTGGTGGCTTTCATGATGGGCCAGCGAGCAAGCGATAAAACTAAGCTGATCATCGCTTCGTTCGCCGGCGCTGTTGCCGGTGCCGCCTTGCTCTTTATCGCAACGTTCCTGAGGCTCTGGGACGCGCCGACGCTCGGCAGGTCGATTGCGGGCGTGTTTATCGTTTCGCTGGTCGCGGGCTTCGTTTATGCGGGCGCCGGCTATCTGCTGAAGCGCAAAGCCGATTGAAATTTTGTCCTGCCGGGCCGTCTCTAGGATGGCGGCGCGCATGGCTGGAGACGACATATGAGTTCGCAAAAGCTCAAAGAGAAACCCAAGACGACAAACCTCATCTCCGGCGCGACCGGGGATTGGGAGGTTATCATCGGTTTGGAGGTTCACGCTCAGATAGCGTCGAACGCCAAGCTGTTCTCGGGCTCCTCGACCGCTTTCGGCGCCGAGCCCAACAGCCACGTTTCGCTCGTTGACGCCGCGATGCCAGGAATGCTTCCCGTGATCAACAGGGAATGCGTCGCGCAGGCGATCCGAACCGGTCTCGGTCTCAGAGCCCAGATCAATTTGAAAAGCGTTTTCGACCGCAAGAATTACTTCTACCCCGACCTGCCGCAGGGCTATCAGATTTCGCAATACAAGCAGCCGATCGTCGGCGAAGGCGAAGTCGAGATCGATGTTGACGGCGAAACGCTGACGATCGGCATCGAGCGCCTGCATATGGAGCAGGATGCGGGCAAGTCATTGCACGATCAGCATCCCGATTATTCCTACGTCGATCTCAATCGCTCTGGCGTGGCGCTGATGGAGATCGTCTCCAAGCCCGATCTCCGGTCATCGAAACAGGCGCAGGCCTACGTCACCAAACTCCGCAGCATTCTTCGCTATCTCGGCACCTGCGACGGTGACATGGAGAAGGGCAACCTGCGGGCCGACGTCAACGTCTCGGTTCGTAAGCCCGGCGACAAACTCGGCACACGCTGCGAAATCAAGAACGTCAACTCGATACGCTTCATCGGCCAGGCGATCGAGGTCGAAGCCCGCCGCCAGATCGATATCATCGAGGATGGCGGCACGATCGATCAGGAAACGCGGTTGTTCGATGCGGCGAAGGGTGAAACGCGCTCGATGCGCTCTAAGGAAGAGGCGCACGACTATCGCTATTTTCCGGACCCGGATCTGTTGCCGCTGGAGCTGACGCAGGCCTACGTTGACGAGCTTGAATCGAAGCTTCCCGAGTTGCCCGACGAAAAACGGGCCCGCTTCATGAAGACGTTCGGCCTGTCGGCCTACGACGCCGACGTTCTCGTCGCCGAGCGATCCTCGGCGGATTACTTCGAGAGCGTTGCGAAAGGTCGCGATGGCAAGCTCGCCGCCAACTGGGTCATCAACGAGCTGTTCGGCCGTCTGAATAAAGAAGGCAAGGACATCGAGCAGTGCCCGATTTCGGCGGCGCAACTCGGCGCCGTCGTCGATCTCATCTCGTCGAACGCCATTTCCGGCAAAATCGCCAAGGATCTGTTCGAGATCGTCTGGTCGGAGGGTGGCGATCCCGCGGAGATCGTCGAGAAGCGCGGCATGAAGCAGGTGACGGACACCGGCGCCATTGAAAAGGTGGTCGACGAGATCGTCGCCGCGAACCCCGACAAGGTCGAGCAGGCGAAGGCGAAGCCCTCGATGCTCGGTTGGTTCGTCGGTCAGGTGATGAAAGCGTCGGGCGGCAAAGCCAATCCGGCGGCTGTCAACGAGATCCTGAAAGCCAAGCTCGGTATTTGATACCGGCGAACGTCGCGTCGGACGCGATGTCAGACGGCCAGCTGTGCCGCCTGCCGCTGCCGGCGTTCGCGAAGGCCGACGCCCACAACGTGCAGAATACCGATGCAGGCGAGCGCGATGAATCCACCTGGAATGATCGCGGCGATGGCATAAAGAGCTTTTGTCGTTGTCATTGGCCTCTCCTTTGGAGGCAGTCGTTTGAGATGCGACAAAATATGCCACAAAGTGTTTGCAATCCCGCTCACGCGGTTGCCTCAAATGCGAAATGAAAATTTGCTGCTTGCTAACGCGGGATGAATGAACCGCTAACGCAGCTGATTTTGGTCGGCGAGCTAAAGCGGCCTGACAATCAACGGCATTCCGCCTTTCGGACGCAGTGTCACCCGGCTGACCGGCTCTGGCGCGTGCCGCCCGTCCCATTCAAATCGAACGCTCTGCAACAAAGTCGCAAGAATTACGGTCGCTTCGATCATGGCAAAAGACGAACCAATGCAGACGCGCGGCCCGAAGCCGAACGGCATGAACTGGGTCCGCGCATATTTTGCCTCGTTCCCGGGCAGAAACCGGTCGGGATCGAACCGGTCCGGATCGGGCCACAAAAGCCGGTGACGATGAACCGCGAATATCGGAATGACGATGAGCGTTGGGCTTGGCAGCGACTTGCCGCCAATGACCGTGTCCTCGGTCGAAACGCGAGTCATGACCGGCACAGGCGGATAAAGCCGCATGGCTTCCTTTAGAACCCGCTGCGTGAGCGGCAACCGGGAAATCGAACCGGCGCCAAGGCGCTCCGATTTGATCGCGAAACGAACTTCCTCACGCAGCCGTTCCTGCCATTCCGGCGCCCGCGCGAGAATATAGAACGTCCACGTCAGAGCCTTGGCCGTCGTCTCGTGGCCAGCCAGAAGAAACGTCGACAGATTATCGATGATCCTCTCATCCGGCATGAGATTGCCCGTATCCGGATCGCGCGCCGAAATCATGCGCGCCACGAGGTCGTCGCCGCTCACGCCCTCGGCGCGGCGCTGGTTGAGCAAATTATGGACGATGGCACGCGATCGCGCCGCCGCGGTTCGCATGCGCCGTTTCCCCGGATGCCAGAGAGACTCCGGCAAGCGCAGCAAGGAAGCGGCGACTTCCCAGGTGATCGGATCGAGATACGCCCGGCCCGCTCGCTTGATCTCCGCCCCTTCCGCCTCGTTGATGCCGGCCAGGATCGTGCGCGCGATGACGGAGAACGTCGTTTCGGTCATCGCGTCTTCGACATCGGTGAGGACCCCCGAGCCACGACCGGCCCATGCGGCGGCCCGTTCTTCTGCGGCATCGACCATGATCGGCACGTAGCGAAGAAGCTCGGTATGGCGGAACAGCGGGCTCGCGAGTTTCCGCTGCCAGCGCCAGTTTTCGCCTTCGGCCGTCAGCAGACCGTCGCCGACGATCGGCTTCAAGACGCGCCGGTCAAGCCGCGTTTTCGGAAAGCGCTCGGCGTTTTTGAGCAGGATATCTTCGATCAGCTCGGGGTCGGTGACCCAGGCGACGAGCGGCCGCTTCCGGCCGTAAGTGACGACCGGCTCATGATAGACAGCCTGGGGAAGCGATCGAAGCGGATTGCGGATAAATCGCGCGAGGAACGACAGCAGCGGCAAAGGCTTCGCCGACGGTGATGCCGTCGGCGGATAGAGATCAGCAAGCTGGACGGCATCGCTCACGGGAGATCCACTGCGTTCAGGGACCGGCAATGCGTTGGCCGAAGTGACCGGTCGTCTTTACGCGGAAGCCTTGGAAGCCCGCTTCAGACCTGCCGCCTTCTTCAGTCGGGTTCTGGCGCCGGCCGTATTGCCCTGGATCCGCGTTTGTGTCGGCCGGGCCAGTTTGCGAGCAGCTTTTCTCTTCTGCTTCAAGATGTTCTTCGCCGACGATTTAGCCATGGATGCGCCTCAATGAGCGTTGGATTTCTGAAAACGCCGGGTAACGGCGCAAAAGCGAACCGTTCCTCTACGGGATCGCCTTGGCGGACGCAAGCTATGGACGCGCGGCTTAGAGGCTTCGTCGCGTCGGCTACCCCAGAAGATAGCTTAGCCCGAAAAAGGTCGGCGCGATCACGCCCGCCGCCCAAAGGAATGCCGATAGGATATTTGCGATCTGAAACTGCCATTGCGGCACGGCATACATACCGGCGATGACCGGAATGACCGCGCGGACTGGCCCAAAGAAATGGCCCAAGAACACGCCGATCGCTCCCCACTTTTGAAAAAAGTCGTGCCCCCGATCGAGCATCGCCGGATTGCGGTTGAAGGGCCAAATCTCACGAATGCCGTCCTTATAATAAAGGCCGATCCAATACGAGATGGCGTAGCCGAGCGATCCGCCGACGCCCGCCCAAATGATGGCCGGGCCGAGGACGCTCATGTCGACTCCGCTCTTTGCAAGCAACGCCGAGATCCCGACGAGGATCGCGGTGCCGGGCCAAAGGATCGAAAGGAAGCAAAAACTCTCGAGAAACGCCACGACGAACGCCACCGGGCCTGCCCAACCCTCGTTTTCGCGAACGAACGTAACGATGGCATCGACAAAATCATGAACGTTCATGAAAGGGCCTTCAGGTTGGGGCCGGATGCAAAGACGTCAATCGACTTTATGATCCGCCTCAGCCAAATAGGAGACCTGCTCATCGCCTTCAAGAATGTCTGCCGTTCTATCGGCATCGGCGCGCTATCTCACGGGCGAGCTCGCGTGACACCTCGCGCGCCAGCATGGAACCGCGCGACACTTGCGCGGGCGTTAGCCCAGCGTGAGCGCCGCCGCTGAGTGCGGCCGGCCCACGGTCGGCTTCCTCTTTGCCGCGCGCAAGCTCGTCGCACGTCAGGTCTTTGCGCATTTTGCTGAAGGCCATCAGGCGCACCCCGGACGCATATTCGTGCGGGCCGGCCGGATGCTTGATCCAGGCCCGGGATTTATCGGCCATGTAGGAATCGTAGACCATTTTGCGCTGGCTGATGCAGACGTTGCTGTCATCGACGCATTTGAGACCGCGCTGTTGTGCGAAAGCCGGCTCGGTCGTCCCGCCGCAGCCGATTAGCCCTATGTTCGAAACGAGCACCGCCAGGAATGGAAGGGCTTTACGATTGGAATATGCGCACCGCGAAATTTTCAAAGCGAATCTCAATCCGTTGTTGCAAATGGCGGTACAAAGCCAACGTGGCAGTCTCGTGGTGAGTGCGAAACAGCGGCGAATTGCCCGTTGGCGTCTAGCGGGATTCGAGGGGTGCCAGCATCTATAATCGCGGCACCGAGCGATAAGGAGCTAAAAATATGGCGCATGCGGTTCGAATTCACGCCCACGGCGGTCCTGAAGCGATGGCCTATGACGACGTGGACGTCGGCGAGCCGGGACCCGGTGAGGTGCTCCTGCGCCAGCATGCGATTGGCATAAATTTCATCGATATCTATCAGCGCGAAGGGCTCTACAAGCTGCCGAGCCTGCCTGCTGTTCTCGGCTCTGAAGGGGCGGGGGAGGTCATTGCTGTCGGGCCGGGCGTCACGGGCTTCAAAGCGGGTGATCGCGCGGCCTACGGCAGTGTGCTCGGCGCCTACGCTGAAATTCGGCAGGTTCCAGCCGATAAGCTGATCAAATTGCCGGATGACATTCCCTACGAGACCGCGGCGGCAATGATGCTGCAGGGCATGACGGCGCGCTACCTGCTGCGTCAGACATACAAGGTGGGGCCGGAAACGGTCATGCTCTTTCACGCGGCGGCGGGCGGTGTCGGGCTGATTGCCTGTCAATGGGCGCGTGCTCTCGGCGCCACGATCATCGGCACGGTGAGTTCGGACGAGAAGGCCGAGCTCGCGGCGTCCTATGGATGCACGCATACAATTAATACCAAGCGCGAAGATTTCGTGTCGCGGGTCGCCGAACTGACCGACGGCAAGGGATGCGACGTCGTCTACGATTCCGTCGGCAAGGACACATTTCCCAAGTCGCTCGATTGCCTGAAACCGATGGGTCTATGGGTGTCTTTTGGCAACGCTTCCGGCCCGATTCCGCCTTTCGAACTCACGGCCTTGAAAGGCTCGCTTTTCGCCACGCGCCCGTCGCTTTTCGCTTATACCGCCAATCGTCAGGCCCTTGAAGAGAACGCTGCTGAACTGTTCGGCATGGTGTCGTCGGGACAGATCAAGATCGCGATCAACCACCGCTACCCGCTGCGAGAGGCGGCGGAGGCCCACCGCGATCTCGCAGCGCGTCGTACAACGGGATCGATCATTCTCGTTCCATAAGGATTGCTATGCTGGACGACGAACAAGAAGAGGCAATCACGCTCTACTTCTGGTCGACTCCGAATGGTTACAAAATTGCGATCATGCTCGAGGAGCTTGGCGCGCCCTATCGTGTCGAGTTCGTCGACATTGGCAAAGGCGAGCAGCTCGCGCCCTCGTTTCTTGCCATCTCTCCGAACAACCGCATTCCGGCGATCCTCGATCCTGATGGCCCCGATGGACAGCCGTTGGCGATCTTTGAATCGGGCGCCATCCTCCAATATCTCGGACGCAAGTTCGGCGCGTTCTATCCGTCGAGCGAGCGCGCCAAGGCTGAGGTCGATCAGTGGTTATTCTGGCAGGTCGGGGGCCTCGGCCCCATGGCGGGTCAGTGCGAACATTTCCGGACCTATGCGACTGAGAAAATTCCGTATGCGATCGACCGCTATACGAAAGAGGTCGAGCGGCTTTTTCGGGTGATGGAGAAACAACTCTCCAGTCGCGATTATCTGGCGGGAGGATATTCGATCGCCGATATCGCTACTTTTCCGTGGGCGCGAACCTGGCAGAAGCTGGGACAGGACATCCGGAATTTTCCGCATGTCGAACGCTGGCTGGCGCGCATCGCCGAACGCCCGGCGGTGGTGAGAGGTCTTGAACTTCGGAAACCTGACGACGTATCGCGCAAGCACGCCTAGCGACTATGGCCGCCCCAGGCTACCCGGATCGATCGTCCGCCCCGTGACGCGATGAAAAGCCATCGCTCCGAGAATTTTATTGGATTGGACATACCGCGCCGCTTCCGACGCAGGGCCGGACGGTGTCATGTCAGTTTCGCTCTGGCTGTCGGAGGTCAGATCCACAAGGCCGATGTACGACGGTCTGGAGCCGCTGTCTTGAGCGCAACCGGCAAGCGCCAGAAAACTCGCGAGCGCGAGCGAGCGGCGAATGAACGTCTGCTTCATTTTCCCCTCAATCCAGAACGGCTGCCGCCCTGGTCCCTCCGTGCCCTGGAGACGCTCGCGCGTCTCATTGATATGGTTACCTTTCGGAGACTGAACCCCGGCTGAACGCTCACGCGACCCGTCATCGCTTGGGTGCTCGTTAGTGGGGGATTCAAAACATGGTTAGCCAAAGATGGCAACCGCTCTTAAGAGCCGGTAACATCATGATACATTTCGGAAGAAATGTGCCGTTATCTGGCGAATTTTTGCCGGCCGGAAACGAAAATTCCCTAAGTCTTACAACAAATTTGCGCGGCTTTTTACGAGATTTCATCCAACGGCTGCGATCCTCCCCTTGACGCCAAAAATGGACGGGTGCCGCGCTTCGCCGGTTTCCAAAGTCCTAAAACCCTGAAGGGCGCCGACTAGTGGGAGTACGTAAGAAATGTCACGTTTGGATATCTCTTCGCGTGGGATTGCGGAGTTTGCAGCTCAGGGCGGTCAACACGACGCGCTCTTCGAACTGGGGCTCAGCTTTTGCACGGGACGCGACGGAACGGTCGATCTGATCGAAGCGCACAAATGGTTCAATATCTCGGCAATGCGCGGCAATAGCGAAGCCAAGCGGTATCGGCTTGAGCTGTCGCGCGATATGACCCGGTCCGAAATCACGAAGGCGCAGAAGCGTGCGCGCGAATGGCTATCCTCAGTCCATTGAGCCAATAGGTTTTCGATGGATTTTTTGCGGTCATACGAGCGCAAGGGCGACCGCGCGTGCCAGTCAGCAGTTCGAAAAGAACGACGACAGGCACTTCCAGGATGTCTTGGCGGCATTGCCGACCGCCGAGCCCGCATTCTCCAACGCTGAGCCCGCCGACTTGGCCGCATTCCCGGCCGTCTTCTGCGTTTTTGCGAAGCTGTCGCTCGCCGATTTCGTGCCCTTTTCGACCATTTCCTGCACCGTCTTCGGCGGCGCATTGCTCACGTCTTGGTCGGGCGGCTCGCCGACAGGCGGCTGATCGCCGGGAGCCATGCCGCCAGAAGGCGCAGCAACGGCCGTGCCGTCCGGTGACGATGGAAGAGGAGCACCGGCATTCTGCTGCCCAGGGGCGCCGAGACCTTCATTGGTGCTCGCCGGAATTGTAAATTCTTTGCGCGCGCCCTGACAGGGTCCCGTACTATTGCGGTCGATGGCGCAACTCGCGTGCGGGCCCTCTTTTGCCAGCGCGGTTATGCAATAGAGCTTTGTGACGGTATCGATTGGGCTGGAATTGTTGACGACGCAATCGTAGCTCGCGTCGGGACCGGTGCATTTGACGCACATTTCCGCCGCTTCCACACTCGTGGCGAGGAAAGCAAGCAGTGCGACGCTCAAACCCGACTTCAATCCGATGATCACGGCGGCCCCCAATTCCGCTGGCAATATATACGGTCAGAACACTAGGACGACTTTGCGGCGGCAGGTAGTGCCGCGACCTTGTTGTCCGCAGTCTGCTTCGGAGAAGTCGAAGGCCCTTGCTTGCAATGCTGCGGGGCCCCCTCTATAGGGTTGCGACCCACTGGTTTGGGGAGACGTGGCCGAGTGGCTGAAGGCAACGGTTTGCTAAATCGTCATACGCCCTAAAGCGTATCGAGGGTTCGAATCCCTCCGTCTCCGCCATGCACCCTTGATTCTAAATAATTTTCTGCAAATTTTCCCGACGGTCCACCATCGTGCTCGCGTTGTCAGCGATGCACGCGCTGGCGGACTTCAAATGCCTCTGCATCGATGGTCGAACTCAACCGGTTTGCGATAATCCGTCTGATCGGGCTCGCGCGTGTCCGCCGCGGAATGTCCATCGACGACTGCGGTTTCGCCTCCGCAAATACCGCCGTCGGGAATCGCGACGTGGGCACCTGAAGAGGAAAAAGACCTCCCGAAAAATCTTAGAATGGCCACAGGTACCTCCTTCATTTCATGTTGGAGGTTGTCTCATGCCGCGCAGGTCGTACCCGATAGCGGAGGCCCCGCGTCGGGTGCGCGGCCTTTTCGTTGCCTCGCTCGCTGCGTGGACATCCTTTATGCTGATCGCTACGGCCGTGCCGCTGATCTATATCGCGGGCAAGTCGTTAGTATCCGGGAATCCTCCGCTCTGGCCATCATCACGAGAGCTTTTCGGTGGCTTCGAGTCGGCTGCCGTCATTGGGTTCCCGATTTCGCTGATCGTCTGTTTTGCCGTTGGTTATCCGATATGGCGCTTTGCGAGTGCGCGCGGCCTGACGCGCAGACGTGATGCGGTGAAGATCGGCGCTCTGGCCGGCATCGCGCTTTTCCTGGTGCTTACGACCGCCGCCCAGATTTCGATCTACGTGAGCAATTCGACTTACAGCTTCAGCCGAGGCGGCGTCACGCTAACGGAGAACAACCTGCCGACCGTCGAGGGTCTCCTTTTCGAGCTAGTACTTGTGCCACTCTATGCGGCGGTCGGTGCAGTCGCTGGGTTCGCAGCTTGGTGGGCGGGGAGAACTCCGCAGGCTCATATGAGCGAGGCGTCACAGCCTCATCTTAAGTGAGACAGCGTCTCAGGTAGACCTCGGGCTAACCTCAGCCAAACAAATCCACCTTTGTTCGCGTCGAACGAGCATGCCACGTACAACATACCGTAGGCGGATCTTGTTTTTGAGTACCAACCATGCCCAAGCGCGCCCGCGGCATTCGCACGTGTAGTTCGACCGCTCACATGCCGTCCTACTGCGGCAGATCAAATTTGGCATCTTCGATGTTGACGAGACCCGCGCTGACGGCAAGCCAGACGAGATGCACGTCTGTTTGAGCCCCGATCTTGCTCTTGATCGTGTAGTGATGATTGCGAACAGTTTTCGGACTGAGGTTGAGAAGATCGGCAATAGCTTCGCTGGTTAGCCCTGAAGCCAGGAGGCGGAGGATCTCGATCTCGCGCGGACCCAGATGCTCGATAACCCGCGCCGGTCCTGCGAGACGATCAGCTGCCACCGCGCGCGATATGTCATCGCTCAGAAAACGCCCGCCGCCGGCAATAGCCTTGACGGCCCGCACCAATTCACCCGGCTCACTGCTCTTCGTCACGTAGCCTAATGCGCCGGCTTCAAATGCCTTGAGCGCGAACGCCGCGCCGAGATGCATCGTGAAAACAAGTATCTTTGCGTCTTTGTCTCGTTGACGAATATGACGGATAGCCTCCAGGCCGCTTGCGCCCGGCAGCGTCAAGTCCATGATGACGATATCCGGATGGTGATCCTTATAGGCGCGATAAACCTCTTCCGCAGTATCGGCTTCCGCGCATACATGAAATCCCGGCTGACGTTCGAGAAGCCGATGGTAGCCCTCGCGAACGATAGGATGATCGTCGACGAGAAGGATATTAACGGTCGTCATGCGGCCACTTCCGCGAGTGCGGGCTTCTTTCCGGGCGTGATCGCTGGAATGATCGCCGACACGCGCACGCCCCGCTTGGCCCTCTCAATCGACAGGCTACCGCCAAGTGCGGCGATCCTTTCCCGGATGCCGAGGATTCCATGTCCTTGCCCGCGATTGATTCGTGCTGCGTCCCCACCGCCATCGTCTTCGATGGTGAGAGCTATCACACTGTCGTCGGTCATTATCCGCTCGACACTGAGACGAACCTCGGTCGGTGTCCCATGTTTCACGGCATTGGTCATGCATTCTTGCGCTATCCGATAGATGTCGATCGCCACCTGTTTCGGCAACGCGGTCAGATTGCCGGTGATGCTCAAGCGGAAGACGGCGCGTGATGCCGACTGCGCATTATGGTTCGAAACAAGTTGCCTGAGACTTGCTTCCAGCCCGATCTCGTCAATGTCCTGCGATCTCAGGCGTACAAGGGCGCTGCGAAGGTTCTCCATCATTTGCTTTTGGGCCCGTGCAATGGCGCGCGCTTCCTCTGCTAGATCCGGACGCTCCGGCGGCGCCCCGGCCTCGATGCTGGCGGCAAGGGCTGCCGTTGCCGACAAGCATTGCCCAAATTCGTCGTGGAGGTCGCGCGCGAGCGCACGCCGCTCTTCCTCCTGGACTTGGAACAGACGCGTGGTCAACGCGGCGCGGGCCGCATTTGTGCGCTTCAGATCCTCGGAAAGCTCATTAAAGGCGCGGGCGATCAGATTGAATTCACCGGTACGAAAGCGCGGCAGACGCCAGCTGAGATCGCCCTGCTGCAGTCTGTGCAGCCCGTCGATGATCGTGCGCGCGGGGATCAGCGCATGGCCGATCATCAACGTTGCGAGCACAGCTATTCCTGCCGCCATGGCCGCCGCGACACCGGCGACAATGGAGACCTTGCGCCATGCCAGCCGCAAGGCGGCATCCGGTTCCGCGGCCGACAGCACAAATCCTGCGTCTCTGTCGCGGAGCGTGAGATAGCGCTTCACCGGCGATGGTGGACCAAAAAGGAAGTTATAGGCGCGGGCGAACTGTGCCGGGGCCGGTGCGCCGAGAGCCTCGATCTGACTGCAGAGGCGCCGAGACTCTTTACCGGGCGGAGTGAACGTCACGCAAATTCCGGGTGAGACGATACTTGCCGTCGCCAGCGTTTCCCAATCCGGCATCGGCAACAGCGTCTCTTTGCTCATGCCGTCCTGCCAGACAAGCTTTTGCCAATAGAGCGCTTCGAGACGTTGACTGACGCGGTTGGCCGTTGCCACGGTTTCGGCTTCGATCGACCTGTGCGCATCGACCATGATCCATGCGACCGCACCAGCAAGGCAAAGCAACACGACGGCGATGAGTCTCCCGATGAGGTGCAACAGCAGGTTCATAGCTAGATCCAGGTTTCGCGATCGCTGATTTGGCGCTCACATGACACCGATTGGCAAGGGGGCAGGAGCTCATCGGGCAAAAAGCCCAATATCGGCGTGTTCCATGCCCTTCGGCGCGGCCATGATCGCGCTTAACCTCCGTTTCCGATGAATACCGCCCCGTAAGTCGGCTCATGGCTCAGGAATAGATCGTACGAGAACAAATTCGGAGAACAGGATCTTGCACGGAAAAGCTGATGTTTTAACTGAACGCGAGACCAGCCTAGGTGATCGCGTCAAAGCATGGACCAGCTGCGCGCCCTTGCTGCACTGGATGATTTTCACCGGCGTGAGCGTCTTTGCGGCCGTGCTCTTATGGCACTACGGCCTCATCCAGCTGATGGTCGTGAGTGATCGGACGCAAATCTCCTCTTTGATCGCGCTTCTCTATATAGGGGCATCGCTGCATTGCCTGTGGCGCACTCTCGTCGTCTCGCGTGAAGGCGACGCGGCGAAACAGGCGGCGGCGCGCATCGTCGCTTATGGCCGTCGTCTCGCATTGGCTGATGGGGACCTGGAACTTCCGTCCGGCTTCCCGGAAGGGCTTGTTACCTCCCACATCCGCAATCTCGCCGCGAAGGCCAAGCTGCAGGGTGCGTCGCGGCTGGATCAGACACTTCTCTTGCGAAGTCTCGCTGGCCAATTGCGCGGCTCAAATCACTTCGGATCGTTCGCAAGCGATACGTTGATGAAGCTCGGGCTTCTCGGCACGATCATCGGGTTCATCATGATGCTCGCGCCCATCGCAGGTCTTGATGCGGCCAATCGCGGCGCGCTCAAATCTTCGATGACCCTGATGGGGGACGGCATGGCAGTCGCGATGTACACGACGCTTGCCGGTCTTGTTGGATCGATCCTGCTGAAAATACAATACTACATGCTTGAGGACGCGACGGCACGGCTCTTCAACTTCGCCGTTAATCTGACCGAAGTTTATGTCGTCTCGGCGCTCGACCGGCAAGCGAGAGTGCGCGGATGATCGACGATTTTGACTTCGTTCAACGAGACGAGCCATTTGACCCGTTCGCCCTGTTGCTGTTCAAGGCGCTTCAGGTCGTGGCCTTCCTGTTCTTCATCGCTCTTTTCATGATCGCGCCGGAAGCGGAGAGCGGCAAAGTCGACAGCAAGGCCGAGTTCCTCATCACGATGACGTGGCCCGACAATCATGCGGACGACATCGATCTCTTCGTGCAGGATCCGTTGGGGAATGTGGTTTTCTATCGTCGGCGTGAAGCGGGCTTCATGACGCTTGATCGCGACGACCGTGGCGGCGCCAATGACTTCATTTTGGTCGGCGGCACTAAGGTAACTTCGCCGATCCGGCAGGAGATTGTCAGCATTCGCGGCATTGTTGCCGGTGAATATACGGTCAACGTCTATCACTTCACGGCCGTTACCGAAAAACCGGTTCCGGTATCGGTGAAGGTCGAAAGGCTTAATCCGACGGTCCAGGTCGTGCACTACGATACGATCGAACTCAATGGCGGCGGAGAGGAAAAGACGGCGGTCCGTTTCAAAATGGACGACAGCGGCAAAGTCACCGACGTCAATCGGGTTGAGAAGTCCCTGCTTCGGACACTCGCCACGTACAATGGCTCGACTTTGCGTGATCGGACCGAGGACAAAAAAAAATGAGCCCGCAATCGGAGATCGTGGGGCTATCGACCGCCTATGTGGTTCTCGGCGTGCTGCTTCTTATCGCCGTTACCCGTGCGCGTCTGCCGTGGCCGGCGAAGGCCGTCGCAATCGTGGCAACCAGCGCTTTCTATGTCTTCGTGTTCTTCCGCTTGGAGGGTTTTCTCGGATGGCCAGCGACGGCGGCCCTGCCGCCGCGATTCGAGCTCCTGTGGGCACAGGTGGTCGAGCGCGATGTCGCAAGCAACGATGCAGGCGCCATTCATCTGTGGGTCGCAGAGCTCAATGACGCCAACCTGCCGAGCCGCACCCCGCGCGCTTATGTGCTGCCTTATTCGGCGGCACTGGCTGAGAAGATCAAGAAGGCCGAAGCGGAGATCAAGCAAGGTCACCCGCAATTTGCGAAACCTTGGGACTACGAGGGTGGCCAGGGCCTCGATACCCCGGACGGGCTCGTGCAGGCACGTGGTGGAGGCGTCGGCGGAGACCCATCCGGCGGCGGAATCCTGGATATGAAGTTCTTGACCGGTGGCGGCCCCTCGATCGAATTTGCGCCGCTGCCCCCGCCACTTCTGCCACCCAAGGACGACCCGTGAGATGTCTTTAACTTCGCTCGAGCTCCAACATCCCGGGCCTGGAAACGAGCAGCAAACCTTGGGTTGCGGACGCAGTCTCCGCCATCGTTAAAAAGCGTCGGCCCCCGCGAAAGGGGCTGCGCGGATCCTTTGATCTGCTGGCGTTTTTCAAGCATCCGGTGGCGCGAAAACGCTGGGTGATCCGTTAAGATGCGAGTCCCCAGTTAAAACTCATGCGCTTCTTTGGCGCCATTGGCGTCGTTCTGCGCCTCGGTGGGCGGTAGCGGTTGCACCAGAGCGCCAGGGCCGATTTTTTGCAGATTTCCCGTTATCACCAAATCGCTCTCTTTAATGCCGGTCACTCCGACGAGTTCGCCATCGGTCGGTCCGATCTTAACGAGGCGCTGCTCGGCGGTATTTCCTTTGCCGACGATATAGAGATATTTGCCAAGCTGGCTGGACCCGAGCGCGGTCTGCGGCACCATCAGCGCATCGGCCTGCGTTCCAATCTGCAGCCGCACCCGCACATACTGTCCTGGCAACAGCGAAAAATCGCGATTGTCGATCGTCGCACGCGCAACGAGCGTGCCTGTTTGCCCATCGACGGCATTATCGACGAACGTGACCTTGCCTTGGTAGCGCGCCTTGTCTTCGCCCGGCACGATCACCTCAGCAGCAACGTCGCCGCTGGCACGCACGCGCTGGATCGCCGCCAGATCGATCTCGCTCGGATTGAACGTCACATAAATCGGATCGAGCTGGACGAGCGTATTGACCGGCGCTCCCGCCACGCTGATCAGCGTTCCGACGGGCGCTTGATCCTTGCCGAGCCGCCCCGCGAATGGAGCAACGATGCGCGTATACCCGAGATTAAGTTCGGCCGTGCGGATCAGCGCCTCGTCCATCGTCAAAGCGGCTTCCGCTTGATGCAGCGCGCTCGTTCTTTGATCGAAAGTATCTTTGGCAAGCCAGCCGTCCTCGGCGAGTTTCGAACCGCGCGAGAGAGAGGATTTCGCGTAATCACGAGCGGCCTCATCGCGCAACTTCTGAGCCTTCGCCTGATCGAGCGCCGCCTGATAGTCACGAGGATCGATCGTGTATAACAGCTGACCTTGCTTGACGTCGGCGCCGTCAGGCACGTGCTGTTCCTGGACGTAACCGGCGACGCGGGCCTGCAGCGTAATGTTACGGATGGACTCCGTCCGCGCCGCATACTCCAGATACATGGGTACCGTCTTCTTGACGATGTGCGTGACCGGCACCGGCATCGCAAAAGCGGGTGGCGCGGCGGCTGGTTTCTCCGCCATTTCGATCCGCTTCTCGATCTGCGGCCAAAAATCGAATGTCGCGGCGGTCGCGCCCGCAACGACAACACCCGCAAGTGCAATTTTCCAAACACGCATGAGCGTTTTGCCTCGATCTATTCTGCCGGTACCGAACCGCGCGGTGAATTGCCATGCCCATCGGTTACGCCCGTCTCGCGCTCATCACGACCTTCGCGCATGCGCTCAATGGTGGCGTAGAAGACGGGCACGAATAATAGGGTCAATAACGTGGCGGCGAGCATGCCGCCAAACACGGTCGTGCCGATCGATTGCCGGCTTGCGGCGCCGGCGCCAGTCGCAAGCATCAGGGGCACCACCCCGAGAATGAATGCGAACGCTGTCATCAAAATCGGCCGAAGACGCAAGCGAGCGGCTTCCATCGCGGCCTCGACGATGGAAAGGCCTTCTTCTCGCCTCCGCTTCGCGAACTCAACGATCAGAATGGCGTTTTTCGCCGAGAGCCCGATAAGCATCACGAACCCGATCTGAGAATAGACATCGATCTGCATGCCGCGAATCCAGACCGCAAGCAGTGCACCGAAGAGCGCCAGCGGCACCGCCAGAATGACCATGAACGGCATCGACCAGCTTTCATATTGCGCGGCCAGAATGAGGAACACGAAAATCGTCGCCAAGGCAAAAACGACGATGGCGATCGAGCCAGCCTTCAACTCCTGATAGGTGATGCCGGTCCATTCGTATCCGAAGTCTCGCGGCAGGGCTTTGGCGGCGGCGCGCTCCATAGCTGCGATCGCCTGGCCGGTGCTGTAACCGGGGGCCGGTCCGCCATTGATCAAAGCCGATTGATAGTTGTTGTAATGAGGGACCGTCTCCGGGCCCACGATCGGCTTGAGCGTTCCGAGCGTGCTCAACGGCACCATGCCGCCCGATGAGTTTCGAACATATAAGCGCGAAAGATCCGACGCCGTGGCGCGCGCACCCTTGTCGGCTTGAATGGTCACACGAAAGGTTCGGCCGAACAAATTGAAGTCGTTGACGTAGAGCGAGCCGAGATAAATCTGAAGCGTGTTGAACACGTCCGGAAGACTGAGGCCGAGCAGCTTCGCCTTCGAGCGATCGAGATCGTAATTATATTGCGGCGTCGATGTCGAAAATGATGTGAAGAGCTGAGACGCATCGAGTTCCGGCTGCTTTCGAGCTTCCGCGATCAGCGCTTGCGTAACTTCATTCAGCACCTCGCTGCCGCGCCCGGTCAAATCTTCGACCTGGAATTCAAAACCGCCCGTCGTGCCAAGTCCCGGGATCGACGGCGGATCGAAGGCAAGCACGATGGCTTCTGGAATTTGGAAGAGCTTGCCGCGTACGTCGGCGACGATCCGGGAAGCGGCTTGCTCAGGCGGCCGTTCATCCCAAGGTTTCAAAATCGCGAATTCGACGGCTGAGTTCGACTGTGCGGCGTTGGTAAGGAAATTCAAACCGCTGATCGAACCGACGATATCGACTCCCGGAGTCGCCTGCAGAATGGCTCGCACGTTCTTGGCGACCTCGTCCGTGCGTTGCAGTGACGCGCCGTCGGGGAGCTGGATGACAACGAAGAAATAGCCCTGGTCTTCGACAGGAAGAAAGGTGGAGGGAATTTTCTGCGAAATCGTGTACGTCAAGCCCAACACGCCGACGAACAGCGCGATCATCACCCACCGGATGCGGATCAGAAAGCGCACGAGGCGCGCATAAGCGTGCGACAGCCATCCAAAAGCGCTGTTGAACCAACGGAAAAAGAAGAACGTCGGCGGATCGCGCCGTTTGAGAAATGCCGCTGCCAGGGCCGGACTAAGCGTCAGTGAATTGAATGCCGAAATGCCAACGGAAATCGCGACCGTCAACGCGAACTGATTGTAAAGACGTCCCGACACGCCGGGAATGAACGCGACAGGAATAAAAACAGCCATGAGAACGGCGGTCGTGGCGATGATCGGCCCGGTCACCTCGGACATCGCCTTGAGCGCCGCCGGCATCGGCTCCATGCCTTCTTCGAGCTGGCGTTCGACGTTTTCGACGACGACGATAGCGTCGTCCACCACAAGTCCGATTGCGAGCACCATGCCGAGAAGACTCAGCATGTTGAGCGAAAATCCGAGCAGATGCATCACCACCAGCGTGGCGATGAGAGAGACCGGAATGGCGATGGTCGGAATGATCGTCGTGCGCCAGCTTTGCAGGAAGACGTAAACGACGAGCACGACGAGTAGCAGCGCTTCGAGCAGCGTGAAGACGACATCATGCATGGCCGCCGAAACGAACCGCGTGGTGTCATAGTGCATCGCGTAGGCGATCCCTTTTGGAAATCGCTTCGAGAGCTCCTGCATCTTATCCTCGACGCGCTTTTGGAGATCGAGCGCGTTGGAGCCCGGCATTTGGAAAATGCCGAGCACCACGGATGGGTCTTCCCCAAAAAAGGCGGTTGACGAATACTGCAACGCGCCGAGTTCGATGCGCGCAACATCGCGAAGACGTACGATCGCCCCTGTCGATGGGTTCGAGCGGAGAATGATATTCCCAAATTCCTCGGGGCTGCCGAGGCGCCCTGTCGCGTTGACCTGGAACTCGAACGGCGTGCCGGGAGGGGCGGGCGATTGCCCGATCTTGCCGGCCGCAACTTGAATGTTCTGTTCCGCAACTGCGTTCTGTACGTCGACAGCAGTCACGCCGAGTTGCGAGAGCTTGTCCGGATCGAGCCAGACGCGCATCGAGTAACGCCTCTCGCCGAAGATCTGGACGTCGCCCACGCCCTGCAAGCGCTTCAGCGGATCGACGATTTGCAAATAGGCATAATTGCTCAATGCCACCGGATCGACCGAATGGTCGGGCGAGATCAAATTGACGATCAGAACAAAATTGGGATTTTGCTTCATGATCGTCACGCCGGCCTGATTGACGATCGGCGGCAGTGACGATGACGCTTGTGCGACGCGGTTTTGAACGTCGACGGCCGCGATGCTGAGCGGATAGCCGACATCGAAGGTGATCGTGATTGTCGATGAGCCGTCATTCGAGCTTGTCGAGGACATATACGTCATGCCCTCGACGCCGTTGATTTGTTGCTCAAGCGGCGTCGTCACGGTATCCGCCACGACCTGAGCGCTGGCGCCGGGATAGATGGCACTCACGACGACCTGAGGCGGCGTCACATCGGGAAGCTGCGCGACCGGAAGCAAAAAGTAACAGATGGTTCCCGCCAGCACCATGATGACGGCAATGGCCGAAGCAAAAACGGGCCTATGAATGAAGAAATTGACCATCGGCTTGCGCGGGATCTTTTTGAGGAATTAATTGAGGAGGTTATTGGCCGAGCAGTTGCGAATACGCAACCTTTGCTTTGTTCCTAATCACCGGAAGTTTGGCAGCGTGTCTCTTGGGCACAAGTTGCGCGCAGTAGAACGAATTGTTCCTGACGGAATGCGGGCGACCTAGCTTATGAAGATTTGGAGGGTCGTATTTAGGGCGCTTCGTAGGCCACGTAACGAATGATCCTCCAAACTCCGTCTTTTTCCTTTCGAAAGACATCCAAGCCCGTTTCCGTCGATTTATGGCCCGGAGGGGAAACCCCCAGAATCCAATTCAGGCGAACGACCGCCATATCTCCGCTCGGGATGATTTCCTTGATCTGCAATTGGTAACGAAACTCGCGGTTTGGATCGTCGATCGCCCTCGTGATCAGTGCACAGCGCGTGGCGTAGTCCGCCTCGCCTTGTCCCCGAAAATCGGAGATCAGGTCTTTCGAGAAGAGATCGCACGCGGCGGCCTTGTGCCCGGCGTTGAAGTCGCGTGTCCATTGCACGAGGCGCGTTCGTATATCGGCAGCATCGTCGGCACGCGCGGCTGCGGAAAGGGCGACTCCAGTCACCGCAACCATCAAGGCGCGACAAGCGATGGAAGGACTTCGGGTCATTGGGTGGCTCCGTGATCGTATGCGAGGCTGCGCCGTTCGATGAGGGTTCTCCGCTGATTATGCTTGTCCGCGAATGAAGCTCGCGGCTAGGGTGCCGCCGCGATATTTGATTTTTTGCGCCAGGAAATGATAAGGCGCGGAACTACCGCGCCCGGAGCGCATTTAGCTCTAGAGCCGGCAAAGATTTAATGCCAGGGGGCGAGGGGAGTGGATGGCCGATACGATGCCAGTCGAGAACGGGGATTCCCTCGCCAAACCCCGCATACTGGTCGTTGAGGACGAGGTTTTGATCCGGCTGTCTATGGCCGATGAACTTCGCCACGCAGGGTTCATGGTCGTCGAGGCTTCGAACGTTGACGAGGCCCTCGCGGTTCTTCGAGCCGACACGGATATAGAGATCGTGCTCACTGACATCCGCATGCCCGGTCGATTGAACGGTCTCGACCTCGCGCGATGGATTCGGCAAAATATGTCTCATATCCGTGTCGCGATAGCGTCGGCCAATGTCGAGCCGGAAATGCGGCGCGAATTCGATGCGGTTTTCGGAAAGCCCGTGCATATGGCGGACGTCGTCGCCAAACTGCGACAGTTGTTACCTTCCGAGGAACAGTACGGTCCGCGCGACGGTTGACCGTTCGTGAAACAGCAAGAAAAACATCAAGGCGCAACGGTCGTGGTCGTGGACGCCGACATTCTAGTCCGTATGCCGATCGCAGCTTACCTGCGGGAGTGCGGCTACCGAGTCATCGAAGCTGCGAATACCGAAGAAGCCATGATTGTGTTGCGTGAAGCCGAATTGAAGATCGACGCAATCCTGACCGACATTGAATCCGAAACGCCCGGCGGCGGGTTTGCGCTCGCAAAGTGGGTACGGGAAAATCGTCCACATATAAATGTCATCATGGCGGGAACGCCACAGCGTGCTGCGAAGGAAGCCGGGGAACTTTGTTCCGAGGGCCCACACCTCGCCAGGCCCTACGACCATGCGATCGTGGAAGCATATATACGCCGGCTTTTGAGTGCGCGGCGGAAGCTCGATCCCGTATAGACGTTGCAATCCACGCGCGGCCGTTGCCGGCGGTCAAATGCGGCGGGCGAATTCCGACAGAATTTTCGTCTGCGGCCGGATCGCGCCGTTGGCGGCATCGAGTTTGAACATGTAGTCATTCGCCCACCAGCTCCCGGCCGCCCAGGCGGACCATCCTATCCACACGTCGGGATTGGCGGACATCGTTTCGCAGAGATCGCGAAGGGCTTCGAGCGAAACGGAATCCGATGAGGCGCCAAACTCTCCGAGGAATGCTCTGAACCCGTTGGCACGCGCCCAGCTCTGGAAGGCTGCGATGCGTTCCGATCCGATGCGGTTGCTGACGGACACCGGCGACGTCCCCGACGAGTCCTGATCCAGATATTGATGCACTTCGAACACGAAGTTCTTCGCAGGATCGACGAATTTCCCCATAAGGTCGTTGTGCGCGGAGAGCCAGGAGTGAGCCCCCGTGTATGCAACGCCCGGCACGAATACGAGTTGAGGAGCGTGCTCAGCGCGAATGCGTGCAACACCGGCGTTCGCGATCGGCAGCCATGCCTCGGCTTCGATTTGAGCCGGCTCGTTCATCAGGCCGAAAATGACGGAAGCCTCATCCTTGAACGCCTGCGCGAGGCGTCCACAGTAATCGGCAAATGCGCCAACGGTAATTTGCGTCGAGCCGATGAGGTACTCGGTCGCCCAGTCGTCGTTTGCGATCCGCCGCTTTGCATAGTTATGCGTGTCCAGAACGATGCGCATGCCTTTCGCTGAGGCGGCGCGAACGACAGCCGCGAGGCGAGCGTGTTCGTTCTGATCGAGCGGCGCGAAAAGCTTCGGTTGCATCCGTTCCCAGAGAAACGGAACGCGGATCAGATTAAATCCGAGATGAGCGAAGTAGGCGATATTGTCTTCGGAAGGATAAATGTAATCCTTCGTGTATGTACCCGGAATCTTCCCAAATTCCGCGCCGGCAATGTTGACTCCGGCGAATTGTAACTGACCGGCTCCGATTGCGTGACGCGGCAGGCCAACGGCGCTTCCCGTCAACGCGGCTGCGCCCTGTAAAATGGTCCTTCGGGATAGACTGCCAGCCATGTTTTTCCTTCCACGCATGTAGGACAAGCTCAATTGCCGCGCGCGGACTCTTGACCGCGGCGAACTTCGGGCCTGGATTTGTGAGAAGCGGCATAGCCGCCGATCGAGCCGACGAGCCATTCAAATCGCTCGCGTGCCCCACGCATGTCGCCTTTTGCTAAACGGAGACATCCACCGGCCAGTGTTCGCGCGCTTCGACTGATGAAGAATCCGGTTCCAAGGCTATGGATGCGCGCCACACGTCCGAACCCTCGCGAGTACGAACGCGCCCGCAGTGGAGACGCAGCGATTTGATCATGCCGAATTTTGAAATCGTAATCGTAATATCCACGACAGCCGTTCGCCATGCACTTCAGCAGGAAGTCGCTTTCTTCTCCTGATTGGAAGGGCGTTCCCGAGCCGACGCCCAGGTTTTCATCGAAGCCACCTGCATCGGTGGCGGCCATGCGGCGAACAAAAAAGGTGTTCGAATTCCCGATCAGAAAAACCTTAGCTGGCGCGATGTCGGCGCTGGCGCGAAGGTGGCGGCTAACGCTGTCGCGCCCGCTTCGATCAACAGTTCGTCCCGAATAAATATCGACCCCTGGATTGCTCGAAAAAAAAGCATGTACCGCAAACAGCACGCCCGGGTCGTACCAGCAGTCGTCGTCCGGAAACGCAACAATATCGCCTTCACAGCGGGCAAGGCCGACATTGCGACCGCGCGATAACCCCTTGCGTGACTTAAGCCTGACGATCGGCAAATCAGAAAATGCTTCTACGATGGGATCAAGGAAGCCGGCAGGGTTCTGATCGACCAGAATGATTTCGAAACGGCGGTACGTTTGCTGCCGCAGCGACTTGAGTAAGCGTTCAAGCGTTTCGGTGCGTCCGAGTGTGCACACGATCAGGGAAATGAGCGCGTTCATGGTCGCTCCCTTTTTTGCAATGACGAACCGGAGCGATCGAGCGCACGCCGCGCCAGGGTGCTGGATTGCCTATTGCCGATCTGCAGCGCGCCCTGGATGTACCAAAGCAGCGCGCCGGTTTTGATCGTCAGAAACGAATAGCTGACCAGCATCGACAACGCCAAATAGAGGCAGATGGAATGCGTGTAGCGGACCTGCTCGCGTGTTCGCTCTTGCGGAGCCCAAGCGATAAATGTCCAAAGCACGGCCAAGCCGGCGAGCGACTGCGTCAGAATGAGGTAGGCGACGCCGCTATCCACCGCCTCGTCCATGAATTTGTTAGATATACCGAGATATTCCAGGGTGCCGTATTGCAGAAGAAGGTCCTTCGTATGCGCGATGCGGCCAAGGAAGTCATCGCCGCCGTCCTGAATGGCCGCGCGTCCGATGATAAGGAAGACCAGGATCGTGACGCCCGGCAAATAGACAATCGCGGAATGTGGCGGGAGGCGGGGCGAAAGTAGTGCAACGAGCCCGATCAATAGGGAGCACACGAGCGCAAATCTTCCATCGCAGCCCATCAGCATCAAGATTGTACTGAGCGCAAAGAAGCCGATCGCCAGTTTGCTGTAACGCCGGAAGCTCGATGTAAGATAGGCGACAATGATCGCACAGTAGTTGCCAAGCGAAACCGGTTCCAAAAAGATCGAAGAAAGCCGCGCCTCATCGATAAAAGGCAGAAACCGCGCGTTAGGGCGGGTGGCGCTGATAAACAGATCCGAATTGGAATTATAGAATTCGTCGGCGCTGTTGCCGCGTGTGTTGATGTAATAATCTTGAATTCGGAACAGCTCTGCATAAACGCCGGGGGCAAGTGCTTCGAGCAGGAAAACAGCAAATACAACGCCATGCACGATCAACACCGTGCGGGCAAGATCGCGTGCCCCGGCAGCCATTCCGAGCAGTAAGAACGTCGGGATGAGCAGCGTGTCACGGAGATACTTCGGCTCGATCGAGCCGGTTGCAGCGCTTCGGATCAACGCAAAGAGAATGAGTATGCCGATAAGCGCCGCGACCGGCGCCATTTCCGCACGCCATTTTGAAAGCGCCACGCTGAGTGCGGCGGCAACGAACGTTGCCTCGGCGGCGATAACGAGAGCCGGCGGCAATGCCTTCACATGTCCATTTGCGACGGCAAGCACAGCGTTGAAGCATACGCTGCCCAGAAGCACGAGCATCGGCAAGGAGGGGAGGGAAGAGCCCCAGGCACGTCGGCGTTCAGAGCGCCGGAGTTCACCGGCTGCAGCGGACAAATACGTCACGAAGCAACCCTCTGCCGTCGATCTGATCTGCTTCGATAGAGAAAGACGGCGTTGCCTACCAAGTATCGATGCAGGAGCCGTCGCGGTTCCTGCGCCAGACGGTAGACCCACTCGCATCGCGCTTTGCGAATCCACATCGGAGCGCGACGGACGTTGCCGCCAAGAAAGTCGAACAGAGCACCGACGGCGATTAGGAGCCTCGCTTCAAGATGGGGCCCATAGCGGGAGATCCACTGTTCCTGCAGGGGATTTCCCAAGCCGACAAGCACAACGTCGGCTTTCGATCGATTGATCGCCCGGCAAACATCCAGAATTTGTGCTTCATCGCGGAAATACCCGTCATGCACGCCGGCGATCTCGTGTTGTGGCCACGTTTCCGACATTCTGCGCGCGGCCGCCCGCACGGCATGTGGACGTGCGCCAAGCAAAAAAATCCGCAATTTATTCTGCGAAGCACCAAGGAAATGCGGCACGAAATCGGTGCCGTTGAGGTTCTCGGGAAATTTGCGCCCGAATTTCATCTTGCTCGCGATGTCGACACCGAAGCCGTCATTCACGACGACGAAGCGCTTGAGCAGCGCACGAAAGCCGGGCCGCTCATTGGCAACGTTCAGTGTATGGGCGTTTGCAAAAGCAACCGGGAGCTGCTCACGGCGAGCGACGGCATCATCGAGTTTGGAGACCATCTGATCGCGAGTCATGACCTCAATATCGACGCCGAGAATGGTGCGCTTCGGCACGCCCAGAATGCTCTCGTATTCCACGCGGAACTCCCGTTCGACGGCTTCCCAATTGTAGTGTTGGCTCGCGCGCATGGCGCGCGCGCGCAAAGTTGCGTGGGGCGAGGCGCTTTGCAGGATAAAGTCTGCAATTTTTTGCGCGGCATCAGTCTTGTTCTCGAAATCGGCAACAAGGCCGATGCCGGCTTGGTCGATAATCTGTTCGAACGTCGGAATGCTGCTGACGATCGGAACAAGGCCCGCCGAGAGCGCTTCCACGACAGTCAGTCCGAAACCTTCATATTCCGACGCGCTGACGAAGAACGAGCATCGCTGCAAGTATGACCGCGTTGCGGCATCATCGAGATCGGTCGCGATCGTGATCTTGCTACCAAACGCCGGATTATTCGCGCGCTGCTGCAAGCTTGCAAGCGTCCCGTCCCAGTCGCTACCGATGAGCGTCAGTCGCGCGTCGGGAAGAATTTGCAGGATGTCGCGAAACACATCCAGAAGTCGGTGCAATCCTTTATGCGAAGCGAACCGGCCGAAGTAGACAAGGGACGGTGAAAAGGACGTGGAGGACGCATCCAAAAACTTTTCGGTGTCGACACCATTGTCGATCAGTTTGACACGGCCTCCCGCCACGGGCCGAAATGTGCATGCGTCGTTGGCGCTGCAGGCAAACACACGCTCGTATTTGCGGAGTGACAGGCGCGTGACGGTTTGAAAATATAATCGCTTCAGCCCGAGAGCAAAATCGGTGTGAAAGAAACCTCCGTGCGTCGAGAGTACCATCGGCCGCTTGTGGAGACGCGATGTGGCTGCCAGATAATCGGCGAAGAAATCGACACCGTGCACGTGAATCAGATCGTAGCCTTTGAGATGCCCAAGCACGCGAGGAGCGATCGGATAGCGATTGGATCCGGAATATCCGATGCGCCGCACGGGAACACCTTCAACGCATTCTTCAGGGGCCAACAGCTTATCCGGCCGGCGAAAGAGCCTATTGAGCGTGAGAACCTCTGCGTCGATGCCGGAACGACGCTGCTGCTTGCTCAATGATAAGACGACGCTTTCGAGTCCCCCCACCGAAGGATGAAACTGCCGGACAACGTGCAGAACGCGCATATGCAATTCCCTCTGAGGTAACAAACTCAAGCGCTCTCTTTTGCGCCGGCCGGAACCTTGTTGATGAAAACGCCGGCAACACGTTCGAGAATGGAGCGAGACTGTCGAATCTCACGGCCCAGAACGCTGGCGGATGTGCCGAAGGACGCCACGAGCACCACCGCATCGAGCGAACTCGCGAAGATGACGGGGTCGGCGTACTTCGATAGGTCCGGGAGATCGCAGATGATGATGTCGTAGTGATCCCGCGCCTTCGCCAACAGCGCCGCCATCGCCGTCGATCCGAGAACAGACGCGGGATGACGCATCGGCTCGGGCTCTCGTTCGCCGACGAAATCGAAGCCGAAGGCGCTTTTGCTAGCTGGCACCGGAAGGGCTTCAGGATTCCGCAGGATATCGCGCAGGGAGAGGGACGAGGTCAGTCCGAGTTCGTGCATAAGCCTCGGTTGATGCAAGTCGGCATCGATGAGGAGAACGCGCCGTTGTTCTTCGCTGGCAACGATGGCCATGTTGAACGCGATTGTCGATTTGCCTTCGCCGGCTTCAGCCGAAGAAACCCCTACGATGCACGAAGAGGCTTCGGGGACATTTTCGCGAATGCGGGCGAGCGCCTTCCGAAGGACATCTTGATCGTCGTGCAGCGCCAGGGGCGGCAATGGCCGTGTCCGCGGCACCAGGCGGCGACCGGAAACGTCCGCAATGCCGCCAAAACAATGAAAACCGAGGTTCTGTTCGATAGAACGGCTCGAACGGATTGGAAGATCGAAAAATTCTCGACGTATGCCGAACGCAAGTCCCGCAATCCCGCCGAAGCATGTCGCGAGCAATAACGTCAGCGCGCCGTTCGCGCCGCGGGAAGCGGCATAGGGTGTGGCGTTCGCAATGACTTGCGGCGCGCCAAGGACCGCGGGCTTTGGTTGAACCGCCTCCGCATATTCGCGAAGAAGCGTTGCGTGTAGAGCCTGATACGTCTCCAATTTCGATTGAGTTTGCTTCTGCCCGTCCGTGGTCGCACCATGTGACGGATTGCCGGAGTCCTTGCGCGCCGCTTCCGCTTCCTTGACCTCCGTCGTCACCGTCCCGAGACGCTGTTCCAAATTTCGTATGGCACTTTCTTCGCCCTGATCCTGCTTCTGGGCAAAATAGCGAACAGACGTGTGCGCGAATGCGTTGGCAACGGTCGCCGCCAATTGCGGATCGTGTGACCGGAACGTGATTTGCAGCGTGTGCTTGTCATCCACGCTCGAAATCGACAGGGCGTCCTTGAGCGAGGCAAGCGTGCGCGTCCTGCGATCCTCGGAGGAGATGGAATTCGCGGCTTCCCCGTCGATGATATGGGCCAAACGATTGTAAGTAGGCGCGCTAAACTCCGGGACATTCCAAAGCCGCATATCGTCGGCGACGGCGCTTATCACGACGTCGCTGCGCAAAGCCTCCGCGAAAGCGGAGAGATAAGTTGGGTTGGAAGGCCCGTCTTCGCTAGGCGACAAGCTCGCAAGCGGTGGCATGATTTCAGCCGTTGCGGTGTAGCTTGGGGTGAGCGTCGCAAGTGCCGCGGCCGCAAATCCAGCCGAAGCGATCATCCAGACGAGTATGCTCCCTTTACGCCACTTGATGGCGTTCCGGAGCGCGCCGTCGATGGACAATTTGCGCGAACGGGCAGGGCCGCGTCCGCCGCGGAAATATCTCTGTTGCAGCGCGAGACGTGTAATCGACATGGGCCGCTAACCAGAGCCGTCGCGGATGGTTCCAATATCGGATCAAAAAAATTTTGCGCCGCAAAATGATCAAAATTGAAATTGGGATTCTACGCAACCAATCCGTCGGTTCGATGTTGGTGCGAAGCAACATGAGCGGTTTCGGGCCACGCGAAATTTTTTTGAATGCCTGAAGCATAAGGGGCGATGCTGCGACGCAGTAGGCGTCGTCAGAAATGCGATGCATGATCGTGTCGCTGTCGGATCCAGAGGGACGTGCGATGACTGTACTCAAGACGACGCAAGACTTGGCGGCTGAATTTGTTGGCGGCCGTCCATTCTCTCAAGCCGACGCCGGTCTAAGGCTACAGCTTGCGAGCAAGAGGATGATGGATGTCGCCGCTTCAGCGTTGCTCATCGCGGTTCTATCACCGCTGCTGATCGTTATCGCGCTTGTCATCAAACTGACATCGCGCGGCCCGGTGCTATTCCATCAGCCGCGTTACGGCTTGGACAATGAACTCTTCGACGTTCTGAAATTTCGCTCGATGCACATTGATCGAGGCGACCGAACCGGCGTCGCGCAAACGCAAGCCAACGACCCTCGCGTGACGCCAATCGGAAAATTCATCAGGCGAACGAATATCGATGAGCTTCCTCAGCTTATAAACGTCCTTCGCGGAGACATGTCTCTGGTCGGCCCGCGTCCGCACGTTCCAGGAATGCGCGCGGCAGGCATGCACTATGAATCCTTGGTTCCGCACTATTTCGCTCGTCATCGTATGCGTCCGGGCATAACCGGCTTGGCCCAAATCAATCGCCTACGCGGAAGTACGGCCAACGCAAAATTCGCGATGGCGCGCATCGATTACGATATCGCCTACATCGAAAATTGGTCGATCGTTTTCGACCTTCGCATCCTTTGGCACACTCTGAAAACTGAGTTGGTGCGCGGAACGGGTTCATAAGCGCGAACGTCATTGCAGGGTTACGCGAAAATCGGCGCGCCTAAGCGCGCCTTTGCGCCGGATAATGCGCGAGTCTCGAACAGGAGATGTCTATCGTGATTGGACAACGAACTTTGAGCTTCGAAGCATTCCGCCAAAGATCGCGGCAAGCGCGAGCCCGGGAGTTTGCAGTTCCTTCACCGCGCGCCGCGTGCCGCGTATCGTCCTTCGACGTATTCGACACATTGATCACGCGAGTTTGGTTTCAGCCCACGGATCTGTTTTTGGCGATCGGGCGCGAGCTTAAGGAACGCGGCCTATTTGATGGAAGTGAAGCCGAATGGCAGGCCATCCGCATTGGAGCCGAGCGCCGCTGTGCGGTGCGCCGGGGCAAAAACGAGGCGACGCTAGACAACATCTATGCCGATATTGCCTTGGAATGCGGTTGGACTCCGGAGCAAGAGCATCTCGCCAAGATATTGGAGCTGAATGCCGAGTTTCGCGCCCTTCGGCCGATAGCTCAGGCTGTCGAGCGTTTGCGGGCGCATCGGTCGCAGATACCTCAAACGATCCTGCTATCCGATACCTATTTCAGCGCCACCGTTTTGCGCCATATGCTGAGCCGATGCGGTATCGATTGCTCTGACGAACATCTATTCTGTTCCTCGTCCCACGATGCGACGAAGCGCGAAGGTAGGCTTTTTGATATCGTTGCAAAGCGTCTCGGTGCTCAACGTTCCGAGATCATGCACATCGGCGACAACGCCTTGAGCGATGTGCTCAAGCCGCGTCAACTCGGTGTCGAAGCGGCGCTTTTCATGGATGCAGAACCGTCGCGCTATGAGAAAGATGTCTACGCGGCGAAATCAGGATCAGTACTCGCCAAGTCGGCAATCGCCGGATGCGCGCGCACGGCACGGCTCCGTGAAAATCTCTCCGATGCGCACCTGCGAACGATCTGGGAGACATCAGCCAACGTCGCGGGACCGCTCCTGACGGGCTTTGTTCTTTGGACTCTGATCGAAGCGCGCCAAAAGGGCAGCAGCACGTTGTATTACTTGGCGCGCGATGGCCAGATTCTACAGCGCATCGCCGAGGCACTCGTGAAATGGCTGCAATGGCCGATCGAATGCCGTTATTTGATGGCGTCGCGCAAGGCTCTCTTCTTGCCAAGCCTTGCCTCCGATCCGGAAAATGCGGTTGCACGCATTTTAGAGAGGAATGAGAGCGCAGACGTTGCCGCGACGAGCGCGCTTCTCGGGTTCGACATCGAAGCCGAGACACGCGGGCGCGAGATCCGGAATACGCGAGCCGCACTTACGACCCGAGAGCTTCTCGAAAGCTGCCGGCCGCGTATTCTCACAGATGCGCGTCAGCAGAAGGAGGCCTTGAGACGCTATCTGATTCAAGAAGGCTTTAACAAGCCGGCCGCCACGCCGATGCTCGTCGATATCGGCTGGCATGGGAACCTTCAGCTGCATCTATCGCGGACCATCGAAAACGATGCCGAGATGCAAACGGCGGCGGACGCGATGTCGGGCCTCTATTTCGGACTTGCCGGACGTCCGCCGCGCATCGCCGACCGCATGGCGACGTTCGCACCTTTCAAGCGCTGGCTGAATGCCTCTCTCCTCGAAACATTTTGCTCAGCGGACCATGGAACCGTTGTTGGCTACGCCATCGATCCGAATAGCGGGAAAGTGTCCGCGCAGCTCGCGGCCGAAAAGAACGAATCTGTTTTGCAATGGGGGCTGGGCACGCAACAGCGTGGGATCATGGCCTTCGTCGAGGATTTGACGTCGGGGCACACGGCCGCGTCGTTCGATGCAGTGGAACTTATGGAGGAACTGCGTGCGTCTAGCCTCCGCAGTCTCAAGCGCCTCGTGCTGTCGCCGTCGCCTGCCGAAGCATCGTGCTATGGCGCGGTGAAGCATGCCGTCGATGCCGGGCACAGCGAGAGCGCGGAAATCGCACCGGCCTACACGATGAGCCAGGCCGCGAGAACTCTCATCTATGGAGCACGTGATCGCGCGGGCTTATGGGCGGAAGGGTCGCTGACGAGGCGGGCGTCGACCGAGATTGAACGGCAGGCTCTCTTGTCGCTGTGGTCGCTGCGCCGAACGGCCGTCGAACTTTCCAAAATGGCGCTTGGGGTCGGGCAGAGCGCGAAATGACGACCATGCGCTCGGCCATTGCCCGGCCCGCATCGTTCTACAGAGCCAAGAAGGACGTCATAAGCTCGACGTTTCTTCTGCTTTGTGATCGCGTCCTCGGAGTTGTCCTGAACGTCATCGTTCTCGCCGTGTTGGTCAAGAACTACGGACCGGCGGATTTCGGCAAGTGGAGCTACGTGCAAACGGCGGTGCAGATGGTTGCACCGTTTCTTGCGCTCGGTGCCGAGCCGATCCTCATGCGCGAACTCGTACGCAAGCCGCTGGAACGTGCTGAAATCCTCGGCAGTGCCGCCCTGATGCTATTCGGCGCAAGCATAATCGCGTCGCTGCTGCCGCTTGGTTATATCGCAATCGTCAATCCCGATGATGAGGTGCTGCATCAGCTGGCGCTGCTGATGACCCTCGCCAATTTTCCGAATGCCATTCTTGTGATCGAGGCGGCCTTCAAGGCCGAAATGAAGCCACTGCCGATCGTTTTTGCGCGCAGCTTGGCGTTGCTGATCTCCGCCACGATTAAAATCGCTTTGTGCGTTTGGCACGCGCCGATCAGCTATATTGGCGCGGCGACTGCGGTTGAAGCCGTGGTCCTTGGCGGAGCGCTGATCGCAACGTATCGCGCATCGGGCCATCACGTTTCGAACTGGTCTGTCGATCGCCATAGGATGTTGTTCCTGGCCCGCCAGTGCCTGCCGGCGATGGCGTCGGCCGTCGTCGTCATGCTTTTTTTCCGCATCAATCATCTGTTGCTGGCCGGAATAGGAACATTCGATGAGGTCGGCCTCTATGCACTGGCGTTTTCAGGAATTCAGTTTCTTGGGCTTTTGCCCTGGGCCGCTGCAACCTCCCTGTACCCCAACCTCGTCACTCTGCACGAACGCGATCAATCCGCGTTTCTCAAAAATGTCGGATGGATGTTCTGGCTTTTCTCGCTGTTGGGATACCTCGCGACGGCGTGCGTCGTCGTGATAGCCCCGTACATCGAACCGATGTTGAGCGCCAAGTATCACGGTGTCAGCACTGTTCTGATCGCCATGTCGCTGAATACGGTGTTTACATTTTCGGCAACGGCGCGCGCCCAGGTGATCAATATCTCGAATGCAACGCATCTCCATTTGATCGCGGCGCTCGTGGGCTTAGTGGTGCTCGTGCCCACAAGCATGATGCTTATCCCGAAATGGGGAGCCGTCGGGGCGGCGGCCGGCGTAACGTTCGCATCGTTCATTTCCGGAATCGTCACGACCGCGTTTCTTCCGCAAGTGCGGGAGATCGCTGGAATGCAGCTCCGGGCACTGTTGCTGCTGCCCCCCAGATCCTCCACAGCACGACGGACTAGGAAAACGCTAGCTTAATGCATCTTGAGATGCCTCAAGCTAGTTATTGCTTCCCTCTCGAGAAGGCGCATCCAGAAGCTTTTTGCCGGTTGCGCTGCCAGGCTCCGGAATTTTTTGCAGCGCTACGTCGATGACGTCGCCAGGCATGAGTTCAGCGCTTTGACCGGCATCAATGGTTTGACGTTTATCGTCCTTGTGACGGTAGATGACGATGCTCGGCGCGGCGCCGGTTCCCCGGACGAGTTGTGAGCGAACCAAGCCGGTGTAAAGCAACTTATCGCCAAGAGCCTGCAAGCGCGAACGCACGGTTGCGAGTTTAACTTCGGCGGTCTGCAATTCTGCCAGCGCATCTTGCCGCCGCTCATCGTCGAGCTTGTCCAGCTTGGATTTCAATTCGTCTCGGTCGCGCTCTGACTGGCCGCGCTGAGCGACGGTCTGCAGATAGCGTGTCGCTGAGATAAGAATGGCGCGTTTGGCGTCGAGAAGGCGGGTGATGGGCACGGTCTTTTGATTGTAGAGTGCCTGAACTCGGTCCACTTCGGTGTTATCGAAGTCAGCGCCTTCCTTTTCCTTCTGTTCCTGCTGGGTCAATGCCGCGACGCGATCGCTCGCGGTCTTGAACGCCGACTGCAAGTACGCCTTCTGCTTTTCGTAGAGAGCGTTGCTGGTTTGGAGCTGTTCACCGGCAAGCGTGGCGATCTGGTTCGCAACCGAATCCGGGATAGGCGTGTCGTCCATCGCTTTGCGGTCGAACTTGGCCTTGTGTTCAAGAACCGCTTTCAAACGCAAAATGGTTGCCTGCTGCTCCACGTACTTCGTCCATTGCGTGTTATATTCGCCTCGGAAATCGGCTTCATCAAGAAGCGGATTTTGCGCGCGAAACCGCATGACGTCGTAGCCACCTGCAACGGCAATGGCCTGGCGCACAGTCATGCCGGGACGATAGCTCTTTTCTCCCGGCTGTGACACGTCGCCGTTGACATAGATCGGACGGTACTCTGCGATCGACACGCTAACTTCGTCCGGACTGAACATGGTGGGAATGTCGCGTCCGTCATCGGCTTTGCGGCGAAAGACCTTCGACGAAATTTTTTCGCGGACGGATTGTAACAATGCGTCCATCGTCAAATCCGCCGCTTTGATTTGACCCACCAGCGGCAGAGTGATCGTTCCGTCGAGCCCTACGGTCGACTGCGTTTTCAATTGCGGCATTGCCGCCACGTTGAACGCGATCTTATCGCCGACTTCGATTTTATATTCGGCGCTTTGCGCGAGATCGGCACGAGACAAGAAAATGCCGGCAATGGCGATTGCGATGATCAAGGATTGTCTCATCTCGTGCAAAACCTCGTGTGTATGGAATAGGGCTAAGGGGTTGGCGAAAACTAATTGTGCAAAGCACACATTCGCGAACATTTGCGGCGATCGATGGACGCCAATTGCTTCGCTCAACTCAGCGGACAGCCTTCTGTTCCGTGCGTAGTTTCAGCCATCTAGCGAAAATCGTCGCAGTGTGGGAACGCTCGTTGCTCATGGTGGTTGCGCACTGGTGCGCCGCAGCAAAAGCTCTCGGATTTGGAGTTAGCTGATTGATTTCTGCGGTGGGCTTTCAGACTGGATCTGGCGATCGCCGCCGTCCTCGAAGGGGGTGAAATGCTTCACGTCGTGCAGAACGCAGCTTATCGCCGTGGCGACGAATTTGATCCGCCACCGCAATGGTCTCTTCAGTTGCTTTGGAAGGTTGTCGTATGGCGGCGGTCTACGATTATTTGGGCAATTATTGCCTGCGTCGGATTGGCGATCGCATATCTCGCAATCACGCCGCTGTCCTATCAAGCAACTGCGGTTGTCGCGACCGACACAAAACGCAGCCCACCCCAACCGAATGAGTATACGCCGGATTCCACCGTCGACATGGCCGTCGTCGAGACGCAACTCGAGGCCATCCGTTCGGAAAAATTGGCGCTATCGGTGATTGATAAGCTGACGCTCTGGAAAGATCCGGAGTTCTCTGGCGCACGCACCGGACTTCGCGCCTGGATCAGCGGTCTGCTGCATCGATTTCTCATCAAGAGCGAACCGGCGCCGCACATGGACGAGCAGGATCGCAAACGCCAGGCGGCGCTCGCACACTTTCGTCAAAATCTGAAAGTCGAGCGCATCGGCCGCAGCTACGTGACGGATGTCACTTTCCGGTCGCGCAGCCCTGAAACGGCGGCGCAAGTCGCCAATGCCGTAGCTGAGGGATACATCGATGATCAGTTGAATGCCAAGCAGGAGACGCTTCAGCGTTCGAACGATTGGATGCGAGCGCGCATCGCCGAACTGCACGCGGAATCCGGAGCCGCAAAGAAAAGTCTGGATGATTTCCAAGCCAAGCATCCCTTGAAATCCGGCGAAGACGGCAAGCGCGAAAGCGCTGCCGGAAAGGATTCGCTGGATGAGTTGCGCGATTTGCAAGGTAGGGCGGATACGGCGAAAGCGACCTACCAAAACGCCGTCAATCGGTTCAATCAGGCTCTGCAATTGCAAGAGCAATCGGTTCCGGCGACGGAAGCGCGAATCTTGACTGAGGCGACAGCGCCGACCGATGGCAGTTCACCAAAGGTGCCATTGGTTTTGATGCTCGCTCTTGTTGGTGGCGGCGCATTGGGAGCGATGGGCGGAATCGGCGCGGAGTATTTGCAAGGCCTCGTGCGTTCGTCGCAGCAACTCGCCACGGAGCTTGGTGTCAGAACGCTCGGAGCCGTGCCCAGTCTTCCGCGCAATCTTCTCAGTGGTCTGCGCCGGTCTCAGACACCGTTGCAGCTCGTCAATCAGGCCGCAAAAGGCAAGATCAGATTTTCCCCCGCCGACGAAGCCGTCCGCGAATTGAAAATTGCCATCGATCAATACTGCCGCGAAAAGTCCGGCGTCATCGGCGTCACGTCGGCACGGGCAGGAGAAGGGAAGACCACTCTGGCGTTCAATCTTGCGCTCCTTGCAGCAAGTTCGGGACGCAGAACGCTTCTCATCGATGCAAATCTGCGAAACAGAAAACTGTCGTCTTTCCTGGCCACTGGGCAAACGCAGGGTCTGTCAGTGCTCGCCGAGCAAGGAGCGGAATTGAGCCAGTGCGTAATAAACTGGGAGGAAACGTTCGCCTTTCTCGGCGAGCCGGCAGAGGTCATCAAACATCATCCGTCGGAGATCCTGTGCACACCGGCAATGGCGACACATCTCAAGACAGCGTCAAATGAATTCGATTGCGTCATCATAGATTTGCCCCAGGCGACGAACTGTTCCGAGGTCCAAGCGCTTGCGCCGCTGATTGATGGCTTTGTATTCGCGGTTGAGTGGGGAAAGACGTCAATCCGCGACCTGGAACGCGCCATTACCCAATCAGATGTTGTCGCTCAACGCCTCATCGGTGTGGTCCTGAATAAGGTCCCCGACAGCGAGTGCGCTGCCGTTTGATCCGAGCGGCGCACGCCGTTCCCTCTGTTGAATGCGTCGGAGCGGAAACATCGTTATGACTGCAAGCACTAGGCCCGAGCGTTTTGAAAGCCTCGACGGGCTCCGCGGTGTGGCGGCTTTGACCGTCGTACTCTTTCATTTCTTTTCGGCGTACGTGCCGAGCCTTCTCCCGGAGCAGACCGACCATCCGTGGTGGGGAACAGATACACCTCTGGCCGTTTTTTATAACGGCGGCTTCGCAGTGTCCGTGTTCTTCGTCCTGAGCGGATTTGTCATCGCCAATTCCGCAGCGGCGCGGCGGCTGCCGGTTTGGTTCAATCTGTGTGCACGGTATGTCCGGCTCGCCCTACCGGTTCTGGCAGGCACGCTTTTCGGATGGGCGCTTCTCGCGCTGTCGCCACACACGGTCGCCGCGCTGAAGTCCGTCGAAAATCATGAATGGCTCAACTGGGTTTACGACGGCAGCGAGCCAACCGTCTTTTGGGCCGCGAAGGACGCGCTGATCGGCGTCTTCGTCCACGGCAGTTCCAAATTCAATAATGTCCTTTGGACGATGAAGATCGAACTTCTGGGATCGCTGGCGATCTATTTGCTTTATGGCCTCGTCGCCACTCAATACCGCGTTCCAACTCTGATGATTGCGGCACTGGCAAGCGTTATCGCTTTGAGAAAGCCGGAACTTGCAGCATTTGCAATCGGAGCGCTCATACGGGAAGCCTACGTCCTCAATCGTTTATCCGGGCGTTGGGCCTGGCCGGCGCTGACGTTTGGCATCGTTTTTGGTGCCATGATGGAAGGGTTCGGCGCGAGGTTTGGTCTCACGATCTCTCTGCCGCGCATGTTGGCGCTTGGCGAACCGCATCAACTCTGGCACGTGGCAGCTGCGGCGGCTCTGGTCTACGCTGTGCTGATGTCTTCAAAATTGAAGCACATGCTGAGCACGCAATCGGCCCGCTTTCTCGGCGAAATCTCCTTCGGCCTGTATCTTGTCCACGTGCCGCTGCTCTACACGCTGTTCGTGCCGGTCTATCTTACGGCGCGCGGAGACACGTTAGCGATGGCCATCCTCTTCGCCGCGTTCGTGGCGACGAGCCTTGTCGCCGGCTGGTTGTTTACGCGCTTGGTCGATAGGCCGACGATCTTGATCATTCGACGCGCGCGATCGGCGATACAGACGCCGCCGAGTACACGCTCGCGCGCGAGTCTGAGAGCCTCATAAGCGGATAGCTGCTGAGACCTTAGAACGGCGAGCGAGCGCCGTCGGCATCGGTGGGTTGAGGCCGTAACAGCAGCACAAGCGGAATGAGCACCAAGAAGCTCAGAGTAACGAAGCCAAATGCCTCGATGAAGCCAATCATGGTCGATTGACGCATGAGTTCAAGACCGAGCATTTGGGGTGTATGCGGATCCGATAGACTGAGCCCGGTCGAATCCAGCCAGGAGTGAAGCGCCGGATTATACGGATTGATGCCCGCACCGAGGCTTTGCCAGTTTGCATGACTGTCACGGGTTAGAACCGTCGCAGCAATCGCAATGCCGATGGATCCACCGATCGTTCGTGCAAGATTGAAGATACCGGCGGCCTGATCGGATGCCTCGCGGGGCAGCGTTTGATACGCGAGCGTCGACAGAGGGACGAAGATCATGCCCATGCCAATCCCTTGCACGACGCCGGGCGCAATAATCCAGAATACATCGACGTCGAGGTTGTACCAGGTCGTCGCGTAGGTTCCCGCGGCGGCAAGCGTCAGTCCGATCAAAACCAGCCAACGGGGCTCGAAACGGTTGATCGTTGTCGCAACGAACACCATGCCCATCGCCACGGCGATGCCGCGCGGAGCCATGACCAATCCGGCCGTGCTCGCGGGATACCCGAGCAGGTGTTCGAGAAAGAGAGGCTGCAGCGCGATGGTGCTGAGCATCCCGACGCCAAAGGCCATGATCATGAAAGTCGCGGTCGCGAGATTGTGGTCCTTTAGCAGACTGAGGCGCAAAATAGCGTCGGGCCGGCGGAAGCTCCGGATCGTAAAGGCGATGAGGCAGGCCAGAGAAATAACGATCAGCGCGATGATGAAGTTCGACTCCAGCCAGCCGTCGCCATTGCCTCGATCGAGCAGCATCTGAAGACTGCCGACACCGATTGCGAGCAATAGCGCGCCGATCCAATCCGCGACGGCCGCCGTGCGCGGTGTCTGCTTGAGGTAGGCCATGATCAGCGCCAGATTGATAATGCCGATCGGCAAGTTGATGTAAAACACCCACCGCCAGCCAAGATGGTCCGTTATGAAGCCACCGACCGTCGGTCCCATGATCGGCCCAAGGAGAATGCCGATACCCCAGATGGCCATCGCTTTGCCGCGGTTTTTCGCCTCGAACGTATCGACCATGATGGCCTGCGAAAGGGGAACGACGCCCGCGCCGAACGCGCCTTGCAGAAGCCGGAAGATAACCATCTGCGCCAGGGTTTCGGCTTGCCCGCAGAGCATGGATGCAACCACGAAGCCTGCAACGCTCACCAGAATGACGCGCTTGCGCCCAAAGCGGCCGGCGAGAAAGCCGCTGGTCGGAATGACGACGGCTTCCGCGACGATGTAGGATGTGAGAACCCAGGTGATCTGATCGGGCGTCGCGCCAAGTGCGCCCATCATGTGGGGTAACGCGACGTTGACGACGGTCATATCGAGGATGACCATCAAGACGGCGAGAAGGACGGCCGTCGCGGTTAGAACTTTGCTGGCAGTTGTTTCAGAGGCGGGGTCACTGGGCGCCACTGCCCGCATCCTTGTTTGTGGTATCGACCGTAACCGTCGCCGAAGCGCCGATGCGCAACTCCGGATCGTCGGGTTTCAAGGTCAGCGAAATTCGCACCGGAAAACGTTGCGTCGTCTTCACCCAACTCCCGGTGGCATTCTCAGACGGCAGCAAGGAAAAGGATGAACCGCTTGCCGGGCTGACGGACTGAACTTCGCCTTCGAATTCACGCGATGGAAAAAGGTCGATAGCTATCGTCGCCTTCTGTCCAGGCTCGATCCGCGCAAGATCGGTTTCTTTGAAATTCGCATCGACCCACCATCGCGACGTGTCGATCAGCGGAAAGAGGCTCATACCCGCTTTCGCGATAGATCCGGGGCGGACGCGCACCTTGCCGATGATCCCATCGACAGGCGCCTTGATTGTCGCATGATCGCGTTCGAGTTTTGCCTGATCGACGCCTGCTTGCGCTTGATCGACATTGGCTTTTGCGACAGGAGATTGTCCGGCGGCGCCCGTTGCCTGTTCCTTCGCGAGCGTCAAGCGTGCTTCGGCGCCTTTCACCGCGGCGTCAAACGGTGCAGGATCGAGCTGCACCAACACATCGCCGGCTTTGACGTGCGAAAATTCCTTGGCGTTGACTTCGGTAACAAGGCCCGATGTTAGCGGCGCGATTTGTACGATGTTGGCCTGCACATAAGCGTTATCCGTCGAGGGATAGAGCGTTGCATGCCGCCAATAGAAATAAGCGGCAGCGATAACGGCGACCGTCATCACAACGGTCGCAATTCCGGGCCAACTCCGGATGAAGCTAGGCTTGGCAGCCGTTGCCGGGGTTCCGTTCTGGGTGTTGGCTTTGGCGGGACTTTTTTGCTCTTGCTGCACTTTTGCGCTCTTTTTCGCTTGAGGCTTTCCTTGCGGCGCCCTGGAAGATGCGTCCTGCATTCGTCCCTCGTTTGCTTGTGGCCGCCAGGTCGTCCGACGTCAAAAGTTGCTTTATGTTCGATGGCCGCGAAGCAAGCGCGCAGCCCTATCGCCACGGAATATGACGTGCGGGCTATATCGTGCAAGCGCGCGAATAGCTGGGATCGTTTCGTCGCATGGTAGCATTAATCGCGGGTCTATCGACCCCGATACCAAATGGGCACGCCATCTCCGCACCCGCGCCAGCACGAAAAGCGCAAACGAATTGAAACGTTTCCGGCTGGCGCCTCCAAGCCAAGCAATGACGACAACTCCCGCCGGGCCGAGAAGCTCCCGCCAACGATCACTGCGGCTGAGGAACGGCGGGTTCAAATGGGTGAACCCACCCTTAACAAACAAGATCCCCCGCAAGCCTATGCAACACATGAGATTTGAAAGCTGAAGGGAACCAATCCCGCAAGTCGCGCGTCATGACATCATTGGGCGTTAAGGGAGACCGTCCAGTGCCGGCGTCTGAGAACCACCCCAAGCCTTTGAAGCCCGGTCATTCGTTGGAAGGCCCGGGCGAGAGTCATGCGTGGATGAAGAACGCGAAGAAACTTAGGGATCTGTTGAGCGCCCTGGCGGCGAAGCAATCCTCATGGCGAGCACGTCATCCTGAGCAAGCGGCGGCGCATCCCCATGAAGCATTTCCGAGGCACAGATTGGACTACCGAAGTCATCTCCAGAAGTGCTGCGAACGCGCGCTAGATGCACACACGATTGAAGATGCGATATTCTGGCACAGCGAAATCATCAACGAACTCTCGATCGAAATTTATTCGGTGGGTTCGAAACCGTGGCCCAATGAATTGAAGGTTCAAACGGCCGCGGATCGTTCCGAACTGCAAAGCCGTCACGGCGCGATTCTGCATCGGTTGACCGGCATCGTCGCCCGAAACGAGCAGTTCATCTGGCATCCGCAAGACCTCTGCAAAAAATGAGGGCGCCTAACGTTGGCGCCCTTGAGGTGATTGGAATTGGAGGAAGTGCAGTTATCCTCCCAACGCGCACGGATCAGAGAAAGTTTCACGCGGGGGCAGAATCTTTAGTCGCAATGTTTTGATCTTTATTCGCGACTTTTAGCCGATATGCGCGGACATTTACCGTGCGGGGCCGCCATCACGAAATACCCTCTCAGTAAGCATTCTCCGCCGCGCCGATTTCGCCATTTGCTCGTCGCCTCCAAGCTCGTCGCGGACTTGCGCCAGCTTGAACCTCAACGTCTGATAGTCGGTCTCGATGGCGGCCCTGGCGAGGCGAATCTCATGGAACGCTCGCTCGCTGTTTGGATTGCTGAGCCGCAGCGCGTGCGCTCGTTGTAAGCGCCCAACTGAAGCAACTAGATTATCCAATCGCGTAAGGCAGCCGGAAACAATGCTCTCATTGTTCTGAGTCACAAGTGATCCTCCGGCTTGATGAATTTATGCGGCTTTGTGTGCACGAAAGTCAGACGCATAAACTTCGTCTAGAACTTGGTGCAGTTCATGCCGCGCCTGCTTCAGATGCTCCGAGCAGTCGTCGCGATTGATGTCGCCGAACTGCCCCTTCTTCAAATCCTTCTCCAGCTCGTAAACCGCTTTGAGCACATCATAGACTTGAATGACCGCCTTCTTCCGCATGACGCAGCTCCAACAATTGCCACGTGTCGGTAACAGTCCGGAGTGAGATCAGGTTCCGTCCGCGTGCGTCGGAAATGCGCAAGTGCCTGCGCAATCGATTGAAATGTCGATCACGATTTCATGTTGCGTCGCAACTCGGCCGCATTCGGAAACTGACTTGAAAGGGTTCAACGATGCTCGCGAAGGCGATCGATAAACGGAAGGCGATGCTCTGCATTCGTTTTCCGTGCACCTCCCCGTTTTCCCGGGGGCGACGGGGAGGTGTGTTGAACGGGAAGCAACCGGAACTCGCAAGACAACCTGATAACGGGGAGGTTGAACGTGAGCAGATTTCGTGTGCGCGTGTGGTGCGACGCTTGTCGTGGCGATGTCGAGGGGTGCTTTGGCGGAAGCTCCGAACTGATGCCGAAGTATTTTGCAACGTGCGAAGAAGCTCGGCGGGCCGCCATCGAATTTTGCGGTAGCTGGCCCTATGGTTACGTTGTCGAGGAATGCGAAGAAGATGCCGCCAGCCTGATGCCGGCACCGGCAGAAGCGGACGGAGTAATCAATCCACGCTTCGTTTGATCGGCGCAAAAAAAGCCCCGACGGGGGCACCGCCGGGGCTACACCAGCTAGGAGATTGCCGGACCGATACACGATCCGACGAGCCGATACTGCGCCACATGCTCCGCACTTGCGAGCAAGGAAACGGCCACTGACCATCAGGCCTATGCCATTCGGCATACATGTGTACTGAACGGTGCGGAGCGGGCCGGAACATGGACTATTTGTAATCGAAGCCGCGCGATGCACTCCGCTCCGTACAGGAAGTGTAGCGATGCAAGCGGCAGGCGTTCAAAGCAGCGCAGCTACAGTCTCGCAGGCTGCACGCGGACTGCGTCGCATCGGTATGTCGGCACGGAGATGGCAGTTCGTCCGGGCACAGCTGTTGCGCAACGCGGTCGATCGCAGCTTACGAAACGGATGCCCGCACGACTGCGTTAAGTGGACATGGACAATGGAACGAACGACCCGCCGCGCACGCCTTATCCGACGCAAGAACCCGGACAGCTTCCACCGTTGCCGCCAGAGCCCTCGGAGCCCCCGCAACCGAAGCCCATTCCGATCGAGCCGCCTCCAAAAGAAGAAGAGGGGTCATAGATTTTTCTGGGCGCCTATTGGCGCATGGCGTACCGCGTATCAGCGACGGTCTCGGCCTCTTCCAGAAGCGCTTCGGCGAGATCGGCTGCTTGTGACGCGCTCAATCCATATGCCGGCTCATCTTCGAAGCGGAGCATGACGAAGGGCTCGTGACGTCCGTGACCCACGGCGTAGCGCTTTGGAATTTTTGTCAGCCGCTCGCGTGAATGCGGGGCGGATCTTTCCAATACGATCTCCGCTAGCGCCGCAAGGGCATCGGGACCGAGGCTCAAGGTCTGTGATCCGCCCGTGCTGTTGGAAACGGTAATTTCAAGCCGCTCGCCAGCCCCGTCAAATTCGGAGCTGGTGATCAATTCCGCGAAAAATTTGTCTGCCATGGCTGTCCCCCCCTGACCATGGCTAGCAAGATTCGCGGCGCTGCACGTGTGCTCCGCCGGTCTGACCACAAAAAGAAAGGCCCCGGAGGGCCCTTCCGAAGTCAACAAATGTGGATAGCGCCGGTTAGAGACCGTTCGTCCAGCTATCGATTTCGGCTTTCGCCTTGTCCTTTGCATACCCGTAGCGCTGCTGAAGAACGCCTTCGAGCTGCTCGCGGCTACCGTTGACCTTCGTAAGGTCGTCGTCGGTAAGCTGGCCCCACTTCTCCTTCACTTTGCCGGAGAACTGCTTCCAGTTGCCTTCGATGCGATCCCAATTCATTGCAAACCTCCTCTAGTGCGGACTGAACTGAAGTGTACGGCTGTGAACGTCCAGATGCCGGTTCAGTTCCAGTTTCTGAATGATGAGTGCGATGAATTCAGCACGCGGAGGATTGTGGCGATTGTAACGAAATAAAATTCTAGCCGAAGCGGCCTGTGTTCAATGTGCGCAAAGGCCCTTCTAACATCCTGATATGCGTGAAATTCTCTTCAAGTTATTGTCATTCAGTAAGCGACAGGCAGTCGGCGCTGGCGGCATTGTGTCATCGACTGGAACAAAGCCGGATGTGAGCGCATTTGGGTAGCGTGCGATTGATTTATGAAATCGACGATATTGGTAATCATTCTTTTCACACTCCTGCGTCACGCGCTTGTTTAAGGAGAAATTTGATGCATCCCTGGATGGCTTTTTGGATTTGGTCTGGCGCGATGTCCCGCATTTGCCGCGACACGCTCGTGGGAGTTGAATCCGATCCTGACGCGATGCTGCAATCTGCCGGCAGACAGCCGATGGCACCGGCATTGATTTGTGTCGGCAATTATTTGGAAACGGATTTGGTCAAGCGGCCTTTGCCGGGCCAACTGCTCGACCGGCTCGCGGACCTCTATTGGACGGAGCGTGACTCGGAACTCGCTATCTAATCATTCGCTCTCGCCCGATCTTCCACCGCATAAAGCTCGTCAAAACCTGAGCCGCGACGGCGTCCCAGCCGAGCATGATGCCGAGACGCCGAACGGGGGTGGCATCAGCCATTGAACGCGAAACCTGACAAGCGGCTGAGCTAAGGACTCAACGTTCAATGCGGTGGCAGGTTTCTTCACGACGCACCAGGGCTGGTGATAACCTCGCAACCAAATGATTTCCGACGCGAATATCTTTCGGATCTTATGAAGGCCTGCGGTTGAATGCCGAAATCGATTGCGCCACATATCGGAGATGTAGGTCTTCGTATGGTGACGATATGAATTGTCCGATCTGCGGCGCTGAAGCCTTGAACGCAACACCTGGCAACTTCGACGGCTTGATTGTGGAGTGCAAGCATTGCGGCACGTACGACATTCCCGACGACGCTTTGAACGCACTCATCAGACTGGATTTTAACGCTCGAAAAGCCGCGCTGGAAAAAGCGGCGTCGATTGCGCCATCGGGCGCACGACCTTCCATCGATCGTTCGCTTCTCAAATAATAAAAGCCCCGGCCTCTTTCGAGAACCGGGGCTATCCGTCCCGCATCGGATTCGCTGCAAGTACTAATCGCAATAACGCTCGCCATGCCGCCAGTAGCAGTGATCGTAGGCGGCGGCAGCTGCGCCAGCGGCAATGGCGGCGCCAACGCCGAGCGCGATCCAGCGTCCATTATGCCAGTATCCGCGGCCGTGATGATAACGGCCGTGATGGCCGCGATAGTGATGGCCATAATGATGACCGCCACGATAGTGGTGCCCGGACCGTGCTTCGGCTGCCGGAGCGATGGCAACCATTGACGCGGCTGTTGCAAGCGCCGCGATCGCACTCATGAATTTTCTCATTTACGGTGTTCCTCGTTCCCAATTGAAGCGGATAAGGCGGTCGGCTCCGCTTGCTCTTCCTATAACGTCGGCCTCTCGAATTCGTTGCAGGTTCGGCCGGGGCTGAGCATTTTTGAAACTGTACTTAATGTTTTTCCTTATGTCCGATCGCCCAGACGTAGCTTGCGACGGCTGCGAGGTCTTCGTCTGATAATGTGATGCCTCCCATCGGGGGCATTGCTCCGGGATGCTGTTTTGGTTCGGGCACGCCATCTTTGATCGTCGTGGTGAGCGCCGCCAAGCTGCCGTCGCTCCAGAGCCATGTCCCAGTGGTGAGATTGGGACCGACTGGCGTTCCGATGCCGTTCGCGCCGTGGCATCCGGCACAGGTCGCATCCGCAATTTCACCGCTGAAGATCTTCTCGCCGCGCGCGACTTGTTCGCTCGATGATCCCGGCGGCACCGGAAGTTGTGCGCTGCTCTCTCCAGCATCCGGATGGATGCCTTCGGGAGGCAGCACATGCGGAGATGCTTCGGCTTTTTGCGCGGGCGCCACTGCGGCTTCGACACCGGCGGCAGGATCGCCAACGAACGTAACCCGCCAGATACGTCCGGCGACATCGTCGGCAATATAGAGCGCGCCGTCAGGTCCGATCGCTAAGCCGGTGGGGCGATGGGCAGCGCGGCCCGGATCTTTATGCAGGCCCGCGAAACCGTCCGCGAAAATCACATACGGACCCGAAGGCTTTCCGTCGGCCATGGGCTGGAACACAACATTATAGCCGGCCTGCGGTCCAGGCGCTCTATTCCATGAACCGTGGAAGGCGATGAATGCGCCGCCTTGGTAGGCTTTCGGGAACTGCGTGCCCTTGTAGATCTTAAGATCGTTCGGAGCCCAGTGCGCTGGGTAGGCAGCGACGGGCGGCTCCGCCTTGTCGCACTCGCCAATTTTCTTTCCGCCATCTCCGCCATACTCTGGCGCTAGCACCATCTTCTTTTGTGTTGGATCGTAATAGCACTTGGGCCACCCATACCAGGCGCCTTTCTTGACGATCATGACCTCTTCCGAAGGCAGTTCGAAGCCCTGTTTCGCATTGTAAAGCTCCGGCCAATTCTCATGAAGTTGATCGCGGCCGTGCTGTGTCGCGTAGAAGCGGCCCGACGCATCGAAGTCCAGGCCCTCTGGATTCCTGATGCCGTAGGCGTAACGTTCTTTCGCCGAGAACACTTGTCCGGTCTTGTTGGCATCATAGAGCCAAATGCCTGCTCGCGTTTCGGCCTCGGTGCACGGCTCGTTGCCCGGCGAATGGGGCATGCGGTTCTTGACCTCGCACGTATTCGTCGCCGACCCCACCGAAACGAACAAGTTGCCGTCGCCATCGATCGCAAACGGATGCATCGGATGGTCGCCGGTAATCGGCATGCCGCTGAGAATTGTCTCGGACTTTGCCGTTGCTGAGGGCACACCGTCTTTCAGGTCGTAGCGGACGATCTGATCGTTGATCTCCGCATAGAGCCAGTTCTTGTAAAGCGCGATGCCGGTACCGCCATGAGCGCCTTGCGCAAAGGTTGGACCGAACCGCGTGGCAACGTCAGCTTGGCCGTCGCTCGTCGTATCTTGAAGCGCAACCAGAAAGCCGCCGTCATGGGGCTTGTCGTTGTTGTAATAAACGCCGCTCCATGTGTTGACGTAGACCGTACCATCCGGCGCCACGACGAGATGGCGCGCATGGCCAATTTTGTCCGCGAAGATCGTTGCGCAAAATCCTTTGGGCAGCGCAATGCCGGCATCGGTCTTCGGACAGTCCTTTTCAGCACTCATTGCTGGAGTAGCGTATGCTGCGGGGATGGCCAAAAGGGCGCTCGCTATGAAGGCGCGGCACCAGCGATGACGAGACAACCGAGCTTGCATATTTACGACTCCTTGCGTCGTTTTCCTTGTCACCAAGATGAGCCAGCCGGTACGCGCACGAGCCGAAACGGCAGGTGAGGCGGCCCGCTCTTGGAATCGAAGAGATGGGAGAGCTGTCCCTCGGTCGTCCAATACGAGTCGCCGACGTGGGCAATCGCTGTCGGACCCGCCAAGCCGTCCTTGATGGTCTCAATCGTGGCTTCGTCACCTTTGATCGTCACGTGGTCGAAGCTGCCGCCACCTTCCGCCATGATGAAGCGCAGATCGCCGTCTGCAGGTCGAAGTCCGTCCGCGAATTTCAACGGGCGTGACGTCTTGAGCTTGGTGATTTTTCCAGGCGCTCCGTCCTTCACGTCCACACGGAAAAACTCTCCGTTGGCATACGTGTTCACATAAAGATTGCCGTCGCTGCCGAAGGCGATGCCGTCCAAACCGGCCCCTTCTTTTGGCTGATTGAAATCAGCACTTTCCAGCCAGACGTCGATTTGCGAACTGCCTGGCTTCAAACGAAGGATTTGCGGCGACGACGAATTGGTCAGAAAGATCGATCCGTCCGGTGCGATAGCGAAATCGTTGCAAATGCTGCCTGCTTTCGGGAGCGCGACGCTCAGTTTGCCTTCGCCGGTTTTGAGATCGAACCCTTTGACGAAGCTCCCCTTGACCTCGCCGGGACCGGGAACTCCGAGCGCCGAAATGTCATTCGAGCATACGAGGAGCATCCCGGCTTTTTCATCCACGAGAACTCCGAACGTCGATCGACTGTCGAAAGCACCCGGCTTGATCCACTGTTCGGCGGCCGACGCGCCGGGCTTGACGCGGAATATGCCGCCTGAAGCAAGACTGCTTGCGTAGAGCGTTCCATCTGACGCGGCCGAGATGCTTTCGGGATATGCGGCATCTCCGGGGAGTGTAACGGCGCTTGGCTCTGCGGCAAACACCGTGGATGAAACGATCACGCTGAATGCCAGGACCAATGCGGCCGCTTTGCAGATGTTCTGTTTCTCGATTGTCGTCGCGGACATGGAATTCCCTCGGGTTGAAAAGAAGGGGCAAAGCATTGGCGTGTAAGCAGATCGCGCGCAATGCACGATATCGCGTAGCAGCTATATCGAGATTTGCTTCCGAACATTAAAGTGCGCGAGGAGGATTTGGGTTGCATTTGCCGCATCGCAAATCGGCCGAGCGGGACGCTGGCGCGTATCGTTGTGAGCCACCCTTAAACTTGCGGCGATGCGGCGCTCTGTCCTCAACGAGCCGAGTTCAAGCCCGGCGCACACTGGCCAAAACGATGAACGAACGGCGCGTCAACCCGGCTTGAGAGATCAGAGCCGGTAAGATGTGACAAATCGCAGGCCGCTATCGCGTTAACGCCGCGATGGCCACCGGGATGCCGGACGGCTTTTTCAAGTGTAATGTCGGTTCGCGAGAGGCTTGGGTGTCTCCGACGATCCACGATCGGGCGTCATGTGCGACACCGCGAAGAAGAAATGAAATTGCTTTGATGCCGATATCCGATTCAAGCGCAAGTCCGTCCGCTGAACCCGAGGTTCGGTCAGCCCGGATGCATGCATTGGCGACTCTGCCCGTTTTCTTCAAACTTGCCGGCAAGCGCGCCCTCGTCGCCGGAGGTGACGAGCCGGCGCTGTGGAAGGCCGAACTGCTGGCAGCAACGGGAGCACACGTCGACGTCTATTCCGATGCCTTTGCCGATGGCTTCATCGAACTTGCCCACGCGCCCCCCGCCGGTTCGCTCACATTGCATCGTCGTCGCTGGCGCGGCGAAGATCTCGCCGGGGCGGCGATAGCCATCGGAGCATGCACGGACGACGCCGATGCGGAAGCCTTTGCCGCGGCTGCTCGTGAGGCCGGTGTTCCCGTCAACGTCGTCGACCGTCCGGCGTTCTGCGATTTTCAATTCGGAGCCATTGTGAACCGCTCACCGCTAGTCGTCGCGATATCGACGGATGGCGGCGCTCCCGTTTTCGGGCAGGCGATCCGATCGCTGATCGAGGCGCTTCTGCCGAGCGGGTTCAGCCGCTGGGCCGAAGCGGCCAAGACGTGGCGGAGCAAAGGCGATCGTCTGGGCAAAACGCCCGCCGCGAAAAGACGATTTTGGGAGCGGTTTGCCGACGTCGCGATGCAAAACGCGACGCGCGCGCCAGTTGAGAGTGATTTGGTACAGCTCCTGTCGGATGCTGAAGTCTCGAAAAATGCCGCGCAGCCCATAACCCTCATTGATGTTGGGGACAGCGTCGAGACGCTGACGCTCGCCGCCGTCAGGGCGCTTCGACGAGGAGACCTTATCGTTTTCGACAAGGATGTGCCGGAAGCCGTGCTCGACTTCGCGCGCCGCGAAGCGCGACGACATGCGTTCCCCTCCAGTCGGGAAGAGATCGTTGCCAGCGTCGATGAGATGATCGCCTCGGCAGCGGCGGGCAAACACGTCATTTGTCTTCGCACGGCGGGGCCGGCGGCAGGTGCCGACGGGGAAGATACAACTAAATATATTGAGAACGCCATTCAGGAGGCTGGGCTGCCCATAATCATCCTCACCTCGGCCGCCCCACCTCGCTGAGCCCAGGCGGGCGCGTGGGGCGTCTTACGCCATCTCGTTGCCCTGAAGACACGCCACAATGGGCATCTCGGCAGCGGGCTCTCGCGCCATCGGCTCGGGATCGCTAAAAGTCAATAATATCCGCTATTTTCATCATGTTAGTTAAGAACGTCGTGGCCGTTCGCTGGCTTGGAATGGCATTGGCACTTGGCTATACTCAACCTCGGGGGTCCGCTCGGATCAAGGTCTAGCCATGCGCGGCGGATACGCATCGCCCTGCCGGCTGCTGGGCGTTGGGACGCATCGTTGCGGCACCGCGTCGTGTTTGGTTTCGGAGTCGCGTGCGAATGCGCTGCAATCCTTCCTATTGGCTGTTGGGACTGATCCCGATCGCAATGTTGAGTTGGATTGCCGTACAGGTCCAACATCAGGATATCGAAAGCGACCTCGCAATGCGCACGGCGGATGCACTAAAGCGTGCCGGCCTCGGCTGGGCAGTTCCGCATGTCGATGGGCGCGACATCGTCTTGACCGGAAAGGCGCCCGAAGAACGCGGCCCAGTCCTCGCGACGGCTCATGCACGAAACGTTTGGGGCGTGCGTGTCGCGCACAACCGGTCGGGCCTCATCGCGCGGGTCGCCAACTATCAATGGAGTGCGATATCCGACGGGGCCGGTCATCTCAGAATTGACGGCGATGTTCCGTCGGAGCAAGCCCGCCGCTCCATTCTCTCGACTGCCAAAACGGAGTTTCGTTCGGTCGCGATCGCCGACCATATGCGGCTTGCTCGCGGCTCCATCGATCGTGAAGCATGGCTCGCGGGTGCTGAGTTCACTCTGAAGACGCTCGCCGAATTGCAAAGCGGCCAAGCCGAGTTGGCCGCGCTCGATCTCTCCATTCGCGGCAAGGCGGCAACGTCGCAGGCCTACCGCGATGTGAAAGCGGCGCTCGCCAAGCAAAGGCCGGAAGGTATCAAGCTCGCTCGTGCGGAGATTGCTGCTCCGGTCGCAAACCCCTACGTGTGGGCCGTCAAGAAAGGTCCGGAAGGCATCGTGATTTCCGGATTCGCGCCGACCGATGAGATCCGCAGCAATACGATTGCGAAGGCCAAGTCCGTCTTCGGCAAGCTGGCGTTTGCCGATCATACTGATGTCGCGGCCGGCGCACCGGAGGGATGGGCCAAGGCCGTCGGAATCGTAATCGAACAACTTGCCCAGCTTAAAATGGGAGAGGCCTCGTTCCGCGGCCGGGAACTCACATTCTCAGGCGAGGCGAACGACGAGCAGATTGCATCCAACGTTCGGCGAACCTTGAAGCTGGACGTGCCGCAAGGCTTCAAAATTACGGATCGCATCCGCTACCCGAAACCGAACCTGTTTGCCGCCGGCTCGGGTTACGTCATGGGCATAGTCAACAACGGCTCGTCTGTTGACGTCATCGGCATGGTTCCGAGTGAAGCGGCGAGGGCCGCGCTAGTCGATGCCGTGAAGGCCCGCTTTCCTCAACGTATCGTCAACGACAAAACGCAGGTGGCGCCCGGCGCCCCCGAGGGCTGGCAGCAATGCGTCGTCGCCGGCCTTGCGTCTCTGCCGCGCCTGACAAAAGGCAAATCGCTGCTCTCAGACCATAACCTCGAAGTTTCGGGCGAGACGAACGATTATGCAGCGTCCAAATCGCTTCCCGGCGACATCAAGGCGGCCGCCGGACAGACATGCGAGACGACGACGAAGATCGCATTCACCGGGCAAATGAAAACTGATCTGTCCTGGAAGGCCACGCGCGGCGCCAACGGCATGGTCACGCTCGAAGGCGAGGCGCCTGACGAGCCCTCACGGGCGCGTCTCATTGACGAAGCCCAGCGGATCTACTCGGGATCGAGCGTCACCGACAACATGAAGGTCGTCGGCGCCACGCCGGAACCCTGGCTGTCAGCAACGCGCGTCGCGCTTGAACAGTTGGCGCGCTTGCGACGCGGCGATGTCGAAATGTCGGACAAAACCCTGATGATCGAAGGAGCGGCCGAAAGCGACAAAGTTGCCGACAATATCCGCAGCGTCCTGTCGACAGATCTGCCCCCAGGCTACAAGGCGCAAGATTCGATCACGGTCATGTCGGAAACGGAAAAGGCCGCCGACAGCTGCCAGACGTTGATGCGCGCCACCACCGCCAAGGGCATCATCAATTTCGCTCGCGCCAGCGCCGACTTGACTTCCGATAGTACGCAGACGCTGAAGGAACTCGTCGAGGTTGCCAACGAGTGCCCGTCCTTCAAGATCGAGATCGAGGGCCATACCGACGCCGAAGGAACGGACGAACGAAATCAGAGGTTGTCGAACCGTCGCGCCAATGCCGTCGCCGACTTCCTGGCGCAGAACGGCGTCGACCGCAGCCGGTTATCGACGATCGGCTATGGCGCCACACGGCCGATCGCCGACAATGCGACGGAAGAGGGCCGAGCCAAGAACCGCAGGATCGAATTCAACGTGAATACCAATTGAGGACGCGCATGTCGCGCTAGGAGCCGATCGATGGATTACTTGTTTTTGAAACTCATCTGGTGGGTGGCGGGCGCATTTGTGCTTGGTCTTGTTGTCGGATGGTTTTCCTGTCGCGGAGAAAAAGCGTGATCGTGCCGAGCATCGTCACGCCGGGTAGGGACGTGGCTGGGCGGAGGCCAATGCGAGCTCAAAAATGACGTATCTGCTCCTGCAAACATTTCTGCTTTTGCTCGCGTCCTATTTTCTGGGTGCGTTCGTAGCGTGCACGATCAAGCGTGCCGTTCTTGGCGCACGCAACGAAGAGCCTGCGGGTCATTTGGCTTACGCTCCTGTTCCCGCCGGTCCGATGCCGGTCGATGCACTGCAGCGCCCTCCCGTTTCCTTGCCGCCTCAGCCTGCTGCCCGTAGGCGTGCGCCGCCCGTCGTCCCACGCTCGATAGATCCCGTGCAGCCAAGGATCGACGTGCTGCGCCGTCCCGAGCCGCGCCCAGTTCCCAAATTAGTCGATCCCTCGCGTTTCGAACGTGCGCTGATGGGGCCGGACCCGAACGAGGGCATGCCGCGCAGGGCAATCCCGGAAATTTGCCCGGTCGTCCTGATGCCTGTCACCGGAGATTATCAGCCGGGTTCATATGGACCACCAGAGCCGCCAGAGCCCGAAATTCCGCCGGTGCCCCTGGTGGAAGTGGTCGAAGCGTTGCCCATAGAGGTGGAACGTCAGGTTCTGGACACGGAAACCGCGTTTGAGGATGACGCTGCGCGCAGCGAACCCGAAACGATCGCTGCGCCGCCGCCGGTCGAATTGACTCGGCGTTCCAACCTGAGCGATGCCACAACCTCGGCGGCGGCAACGGCCGTTGCGGCGGCAAAGGCAGCGGCAGCCGCATCCGTCTTTCCCATGCTCCGGTCGCTCGTTTCAAGAACGGAGAAAGCACGCCCGCCCGAAGCCGAACGTCCGAGCATTGAAAACGCGCCGGAGGAAGCCGAACAGCTGCGCGACGAACCGGCCGACGAGATCGTGGCGGACGAAACGGCGCTGGGGGTCATGGTCGCGAATGAGGACGCCGCCGCCGCTAGAAATGACGACGTCGAAGACGAGGTTATCGAGGACGCGCGCTTCGAAGACGAACCGATCGAAGAAGATGAGCTTGACGACCAACCCTTCGACGAGGAGCCACTTGAAGACGACGAACTCTTCGAGGAGCCACGCGTCCCGTTTCCGCAAGCCGAAGTCCCGCAACTGGCCAGAACGGTCATCGAAGGTGGCGACGACTTTCAGCGTATTCGCGCTATCGGGGTTGATTTGGAACAGCGCTTGAAATCCGAAGGCGTGGATAGCTTCGAACACATCGCGGGATGGACCGCCGACGATGTCAAGCGCATCGGTCAGTTACTCGGTATTCCGGGCCGCATCGATCGCGAGCAATGGATCGAGCAAGCGCAGATCCTGGCGAAGGGCGGCGAGACGTATTACTCACGAAACCGCCTAGCCGCGTTGAAGGCCGCCACGCCCGCTCCGGAGACTGCTGCCGACCAGATCGCGGAACGGACATCGTCCTTTTCGCAAATTCCCGATGCTTCGGACGAGTTGGAAACAGCGGCGGAAAGCTCGGAAGAAGCAAACTTTCAGGCTGACTCAGAACCAGACGAAGAAGTAGCCGCCGATCCAGAAACTGAAGCAGGCAAAGAGCCGGTCGCCGATCAGGTCGGAGATGTCGTCGCGCCCGACGTCGTTACGGAACCAGATGTCGAAGTGAAGCCTTCGTCCGGGAATGCTCCATCGAATCTCTCTGGCGTTCTCGCCGCAAGTCACGGCCGGTCCGTGGCTGAGATGGCCGCTGCTGCCGCCGCCGCGATCGCGGCGGCTTCTGCAAGCGTCACGCGCGGATTGAAGCCCATTGAGCCGATCTCGCCGCTGTCTCGCGTCGATCCGAAAATCTCGATGCCCGCGAAACTTTCGGACGCGATCAAGGAGAAGGTGGCGGCATCCGCATCGGCTCAACCACACGAGGACGTCGAGCCTCCCCGCCCCCTGGCCGCGTCAAGTCACGGACCGCAGGACGATCTGAAACGCATTCGTGGTGTCGGCGTGCTCATCGAAAAACGTCTCAACGCCATGGGGATTTCGCGCTACGAGCAGATCGCGAATTGGACCAGCGGAGAGATCGATCGCGTCAGTCAGGTGCTCGAATTCAAGGGCCGTATCGAGCGCGAAGGCTGGGTCGAGCAGGCGCGTATATTGCTCAACGGCGGTCAGACGGAATTTTCGCGGCGCGTTGATCGCGGCGAAGTCGATACCAGCCGCGAAACGTGACCGAAGTCGCTGCGGGTCATGGCGCCGGAGAACTTGCCGTCTGTGGCATCGTCGCTATTCGCAAAGAATGTTGCGATCGCCGAGATCGTCGGTGCATCGCGGAGGAGCGGCGCATGTCCTTCGCCGGGAACCGTAAATGACGTCATGCGCGGGTGAATCTTGCGCATATCGTCGATTGTCCGTTCGGACAAAAGATCGGAGTTTCCTCCGCGAACCACCAGCAGCGGCACGCGCTTCAAGGTTTCGAATTGCGGCCACAGCTTCGGTATCGGGCCATCGAGAACCGACAGACACTTTGCGAGTTTTGGATCGTAGCCGCTGACCGGCTTGCCGTTCTTTTCGTTGAAGAGCTGGTGGGCAAGCGCCTCCGCGTCATCATCCGTCAAATTGGGAAAGTCGCGCTGCGTCAGATCGCGGACGATGTGAACGGCGTCGCTCCAGCTCTTGGGCAGAGGAATGCGGCCCACATACCCCGCGATCCGCGCCAATCCATCCGTCTCGATGACCGGACCGATGTCGTTGAGGACGACGGCGCCGACGAGAGACGGCTGTACGGCGCCGAGCACCATCGTAATCAGTCCGCCGCGCGAGGTACTGATAAAGCCTGCGTCCCGCAAACCGAGCATCGTCATGTAGTCGATGACGTCCTGCATCTCGATCGGCACGGCGTAATTCTTCCAGTCCTTGTCGTTTTCCGACAAGCCGCGGCCGCGCGTGTCGAGCGTGAAGACGTCGCGAGACGGCGTGCTGGCCCCGCTGAGAGCGAGCGCGATCGTATGAAAGTCGCGGCTGTTTCTCGTCAATCCGGCGAGGCACATCACAGGACGAGCGCCGCTCGGGGTTGCGGCGCGATAGTGACGCCCGTAGAGGCGCAAGCCATCCCGGCAGGTGAAGTAGATTTCCGTAAAGTCGCGATCTTCGGCCATGCGCCTTAGCTCTTGATCATGCTCAGTGCCGTCAGCCTTCGCTATCGCCAACTGTGGTTGCGCGCGTTTCATTGCTCGATCCACGCCCGCCGCCAGGTCGCGCGCGCTGGAGATCCTGCTGCAGGCGAAGCGCACTCTTCGTATCTCCGAGGCGTGCCCGATAGACCTGGATGTTCGCCAGCACCTTGGTTACGTAGTCTCGCGTTTCTCTGATCGGAATGCGTTCGATCCAATCGATCATATCGACGCGGGCATCACGCGGATCGCCATTTTCGCGTATCCACTGGCGGGCACGGCCTGGGCCGGCATTGTAGCCGGCAAGACCGAGAACGTAGGAGCCGTCGAAATCCTCTAGGCGATCAGCGACGTAGGCCGAACCAATCGCCACATTGTAATGCGGGTCCGAAGTCAGCCGATCGATATGGCATTTGATCTTATAGACTTTACAGACGTGACGCGCCGTACCCGGCATCACCTGCATAAGACCTTTGGCGCCCGCGCCGGACACTGTTTGCGTTGAAAATTCGGTTTCCTGCCGCGTAAGTCCGAGAAGGAACGCTTCCTCAGGCGGCGAACGCAGAGGCTTGTAGGATGGGAAGGGTTTCACCGGGTACGCATACGTCAGCAGGTTTTGCCCCCTGGCGACGGCGCTCTTCGCCAGCCGGACCGACATCTGTGTGTCGCCGAGTTCATCGGCAAGATACGCGACCATCCCTTCTTCGGCCTCACTCGGCAGCGCCGATTGCAAGGCCTCAAGGAAGCTTCGCGTGTAGGTCCGGGGGAGCTTGGCCTTGGCCGCGATGACCAAAGCCTTCGCGGCATCGAGCGAAATCAGCTTGCGAATTTGCGCCGGAGTTGGATCAGCGGGCGGCTCGATGTCAAACGAGGATCGCCCCGGATGTAACATCTGTAGGGCGAGCAGACCGTGAAACGTATCGCGATTTTCTGCGGCCAGCCGGTAATGCCTGCTGGCGGCGGCTTTGTCGCCGCGCGCATCGGCGACACGGCCGAGCCAATATTGTGCTTTGGCGCGGCTCAACGGACCATCCGCGGCCCCTGCCATGTCCTTGAAATGCTTGTTGCCGGCGTCAAGGTCGTGGAGGTAGCGAAAGGCAATCCACCCGGCCATGAACGTCTGCTCTTTGAGCGGGTTCACGCTGAGCGGACCTGCGTCCTTGGTCAGCCGATAGGCAAGTTTCGGGTCGCCATCCTTCAACGCATCGTAGGCGAGTTCGCGACGCTCGGCCCACCATTCATCCAGGTCCGCGATCTTTTTGGGATCAGGCGGTATGGCAAGAATGATCGCCGCCGCAGCTTCGGTTTTTCCGGCTTTGCGCAGCAGCTGCTCGCGATGAAATGCGAGACCCGTATCGTCTTTGCCGTGAGCGGAAAGATCGGCCATCAGAGCACGTGCATTCGACGCTTTGCTGAAGACCGCGAGACGCGCGACGGCGCGCTTCCGCTCGGACTCCGGCAGCAGCGGAATAAGACGCCGTGCTACGGTAGCGCGGCTTCGGCGATTTCCGGCGTAGCGTACATCGTCGGTGATGAGACGGTCGAAACGCCACTTGTGATCGGCGGGTGTGAGCAGATTGCCGAAGCGCGCCAGAAAGCCGTTCTCGAGAGCATCCGGCAACGTCATCTCCCGCCATGTCTTGACGGCGAGCGCTCGCGCTTTCGCGGTATTGCCTTCGGCAAGATATGCAGACGCGAGAGCCGCATAGCCGGCGCCCGTTTGTGGTTCGGCATTGTCGAAGTAACTTTTTATGGTGCTTGACGTGCCGCCTTTGGTGAACAGCACCTCCTCCAGCTTCCGGGTCAAAAGATCCCCGTTCGGCCAAAGCGGATTGTCGCTGAGGAAGGCGCGGTACTCGGCCGGATCGCCCATGCCCGCCCGCAGGCGAATCCAGTCCGCGAGCTTCCGAGCGACCGGGTCAGAGATGGCGTTCCGCGCTGCGCTGAAACGATCGGCATCCTTTTTCCAGGCAGCAGCCGCCACCTCTTTAAGATGCTTCACGTCGCTAGCCGACGGAGTCGGTGCCAGAAGCGGCGCGAGAGCAGCGTCGAGCCGGCCAAGCTGCCTCTTTTCAGCGGGCAGGGGACGCGGCGCGGGGATTTCATGGAGCGGCGAGTCGGCGAACGACGCCGGGCTCGCTGTCATGGAGAAGGCGGCAAGAACGCAGGCGGCGGCTTTCCGGAACCGGGGGGCACGAAAGAGGTTTAGCGTTGCCGCAACGGGATTTAGGGGCATCGTTTCTCATTCGGTGGGACGCGCAACCGCATGATCTTGCAGCAGGCTTAACGAGCGCCTAATGTGCGCCGCGCTTGCATCGTAAGTATTCGTTCCGCCAGCATTAAGCGGCGGTACGGCCGTTGATGCAAGCACTTAGGCCGGACGAGATGGCATGTCGGTGCGGCGAGACCGTGGCCCGGGTCGACGCGCTTAGGATAAGTTTCACCAGTTGATGTCTACAACCAGGATGCTTGGAACCCTGCGGACAAGCCCCATCCGGACCCAACCAAGGCACATACATGTTTAAAGGTTCGATTACGGCGCTCATTACGCCGTTCAGAAACGGCAAGGTCGATGAAGCAACGTACACGCGCTTCATTGACTGGCAGATTTCGGAAGGCACGCACGGCCTCGTTCCGGTCGGGACGACCGGCGAGAGCCCGACGCTCGATTTCGACGAGCACAAGCGCGTCATCGAGCTTTGCATCAACGCCGCCAAGAAGCGTGTGCCGGTCATTGCCGGAACCGGATCCAATTCGACGGACGAAGCGGTCGAGCTATCGCAATACGCCGAGAAGATCGGTGCCGATGCCGTGCTGATCGTGACGCCCTATTACAATAAGCCGAGCCAGGAAGGCCTCTATCAGCACATCAAGGCCATCAACGATGCGATCGGTATTCCGCTCGTGATTTATAACATTCCGGGCCGTTCCGTCGTCGATATGTCGGTGCAGACGATGGCACGCTGTTACGAGTTGAAGAATGTCGTCGGTGTGAAGGACGCGACCGCGAACCTCGCGCGACCGTCGCAGACACGCGCGGCGCTCGGGCCGGATTTCTGTCAGTTGTCGGGAGAGGATGCGACGGCGCTGGGCTTTATGGCGCACGGCGGATCGGGCTGCATCTCGGTTGCGTCGAACGTCGCACCGCGCCTCTGCGCGGAGTTCCAGAACGCCTGCCTCGCCGGAGACTTCAAAAAGGCGTTGCTGCTTCAGGACCGTTTGATGCCGCTGCACGAGGTCATGTTCATTGAAAGCAATCCGGGACCGGCGAAGTACGCCGTATCGCGGCTCGGCTTTGGAACGCCCGAGATGCGTTTGCCAATGGTGCCAATCTCGGACGCGGCACGAAAGGCCGTTGATCAGGTCCTTCTGCAGCTTGATCTCATCGGCGCAAAGGCCGCCGAGTGAATTCCGTCGGAGTGCGTTGAGCTATGTCCTCCAAGCGGGACGACGGCAGCACGCTTGTCGCCGAAAATCGCAAAGCGCGGCACGAGTACTTCATCACCGACAGTTGGGAAGCAGGCATCGAGCTTCTTGGGTCGGAAGTGAAGTCGCTGCGCCGCGGCCAGTCGAACATCGCCGAAAGCTATGCCTCTGTCGAAGACCAGGGGATCTGGCTGATCAACAGCTATATCGCCGAGTATCCGGGAGCCGCGCTGTTCCCGCATGAGCCGCGCCGCAAGCGCCGGCTGCTCCTTCATGCGAGCGAGATCCACAAAATTGCGATCGCTGTCGAACGCAAGGGCATGACGCTCGTGCCGCTCGAGCTTTATTTCAACCCCAAGGGACGGGCCAAGGTGAAGGTCGGCTTGGCCCAGGGCAAGAATCAATCGGACAAACGTCAGGACGCAGCGAAACGCGACTGGAACCGGCAGAAGGCCCGGCTGATGCGTGAAAAGGGTTGAGTGATCGCAAGCGAGAGCACGATGGATGATACGTGGCCCTGGCCGTCTCCCAACGATGACGGCGGTGCGAAACACCTGATCCCGGGCACACGCCTGCCGGATGTTTCATTGACCGCGACGCGCGGCGCTGCGGTCAATCTCGCCCGCTATCAGGAGCGGGCGATCGTTTTCGTCTATCCGATGACGGGCGCGCCTGGTGTTCCCAACCCTCCCGACTGGGATACGATTCCTGGCGCCCACGGTTCGACGCCGGAGGCGGAGGGCTTTCGCGATGCCCATCCGGATTTCGAACTGCACGGTTACGAGATCTTCGGCGTGAGCGGGCAATCGCCTGCGGCGCAAGACGAGTTCTCGACGCGCGCCGGAATTCCCTATCTTCTACTGAGCGACGAAAAGCAGGCTTTCGCCGATGCTCTGCGCTTGCCGCGCTTCGAAACAGGCGGCGTCACGTATCTGAAGCGCCTGACCATGGTCATCAGGGACGGCATCATTTATCGCGTCATCTATCCCGTACACCCGCCGGCGACGCATGCCCGCGAGGTGCTGCAGTCGCTTAGGCCAGCTCCCGTCTGATGTCTTTGAAAACGGCGCAGAACATGGCGGGCGTGAGCCTGCCGGTATTCGTATTGTAGCGCGAGCAGTGAAAGCTATCGAACAGGACGCGGCCAGGTTCGATCTCGTGACGCGCGCCGTGCGCGAACGGATAAAGCGACTTCCGCTTTTCCAACGTCGTCAGCGTTTGGTCGTGAGCGATGCGCCCAAGCGCCAGAATGATTTCCAGTCGCGGCAGATGCGCGAGCCGCGACCTGAAGTAGGGGCGGCAGGTCGCGATTTCTTTCGGTTCAGGCTTGTTCTCAGGAGGTACGCAGCGCACCGCATTCGTGATGATGCAATCGACGAGAGTGAGGCCATCGTCGGGTCGCGCTTCATACGTTCCCTTGGCGAAACCGAACGTCAGAAGAGTTTCATAAAGAAGATCGCCCGCGTAATCGCCGGTAAACGGCCGCCCCGTGCGATTGGCGCCGTTGCGGCCCGGCGCTAACCCGACGATCAGAAGACGGGCGCGCGTGTCGCCGAACGAAGGAACGGCGCCATTAAACCATGCCGGTTCCTTGGCTTCGTTTTCTTTCCGGTAGGCGACGAGGCGAGGGCAGAGTCGGCATTTGACGGGAGCTTCAGGCCCGACAATATCATCCGCCAGCGCGCCGGTCATGGATTGGGCCTTCTGAAAAAGAGGTCGTTAGACCTCTTCCTCAGCGAGGTCGTCGTCGCCAAAATAGGTCGAGTCGCGCGGCGATTGAACGGTCCCGCGCTGGGGATGGCTACGCGGGCCACGACCGTTCGCACTACGTCCGACCTCGTCTTCATAATCGGCGAGATCGACGAATTGGTCAGCCTGCCGCCGCAATTCATCGGCGACCATCGGCGGCTGTGTCTGCAACGTCGAAACGACGCTGACGCGCTTACCTTTCTGCTGAAGCGCGGCGACGAGACTGCGGAAATCTCCGTCGCCGGAAAAAATCACGATATGGTCGAGGTTGTCGGCAAGGCGCATGGCATCGACAGTCAGCTCGATATCCATGTTGCCTTTGACCTTACGCCGGCCAGTCGCGTCGGTGAATTCCTTGGTCGGCTTCGTCACCATCGAAAAGCCGTTGTAGTCCAGCCAGTCAATGAGTGGCCGGATCGACGAATACTCCTGCTCCTCGGCCAACGCCGTATAATAAAGAGCCCGCACCAAGTGGCCCTTCTGACGGAACAAACCCAGCAGGCGCTTGTAGTCGATGTCGAAGCCCAGCGACTTTGCCGTCGCGTATAGATTTGCCCCGTCGATAAACAGTGCAATTCGTTCGGTCGGATAAAAATGCATCAGCAAGTCCCTAATGCCACTTCGTCACTAAACAACGTCCAAAAACTTCGCCGGGGCGGCCGCTCGGGAAAATAGTCCCCAATACAACCGTCGCCTCAATGAGCTGAGCTTATGACAAGCAAAAAACTTCTACGGCGTAGAGCGCCGACTTCTTACCGAATTACAGATGCTACTCTCGATCAACAATTGTGACAAATAGTCTAAAGCTGTCGGATTGGTTCCCCAGAAAGTCCGAAGCTAACAAAAGATAAATTCGCTGTGGCGGTGATGGTTCACGGCGAAACTTGCTTTTTTTGCGTTGCCATGCGAAAGAAGCCATAGCGTGGCGCTGGGAAGCGTTTCCGAAGGAACGCCTGCGCCTTACTCCATTTTTGAGCAGCCGATAGTTAACCAAGGGAAGGTCAGCCCTCATGGCTCGCGTTACCGTCGAAGATTGCGTCGACAAAATCCCCAATCGTTTTGAGCTTGTGCTCCTGGCTGCACACCGCGCCCGTTCGATCACCAATGGCAGCTCCATCACGGTCGCGCCGGATGACGACAAGAACCCGGTGATCGCATTGCGCGAGATCGCCGAGCGGACATTGTCGCCGGATGACATGCGCGAGACGCTCATTTCTTCGATCCAGAAGAATACCGAAGTGGACGAGCCGGAAGCCGTTGCGGCGCCTCTGTTGCCGCCGGACCGGCGCGCACCGATGCTCGGCCGTGACGATCTTTCGACCGATACGCAGGTTGACGTGATGACGGAGGAACAGCTCCTTCGCGGCCTCGAAAGCATGACGCCGCTCGAACCGTCGGCGAATATCGGATCGAGTGGTGGCCCCCGCGAGCGCGATCGCGACCCGAGGGATCGTTCGCGCTAAGCACGGTGGCGGGAACCGAACCGTCGCAAAGCCGCACATCGAGTCACTTTAATCTGCTCCGCGTCTTCGGTTACGCTTGCGCCGGGAAGGAGTGCGCTGGCTCATGATGCGGCAATACGAACTCGTCGAACGGGTTATCAAATACGATCCGGGTGCGAACGAGGCGCTGCTCAACCGCGCCTACGTTTACGCCATGAAGGCGCACGGCAATCAAAAACGTGCGTCAGGCGCACCCTATTTTTCCCATCCGCTCGAAGTCGCCGCGATTCTCACGGAACTGAAACTCGACGACGCGACGATCGCCACGGCGCTCCTGCACGACGTCATCGAGGATACCGACGCGACGCGGACCGAAATCGATCAGATGTTCGGTCCCGAGATCGGCAGTCTTGTCGACGGCTTGACCAAGATAAAGCGCCTCGACCTCGTGTCGAAACGTGCCGAGCAAGCTGAAAACTTTCGCAAGCTGCTGATCGCGATTTCGACGGATATCCGCGTCCTGCTCGTCAAGCTCGCGGACCGCCTCCACAATATGCGCACCCTCGAGCACATGAAGCCCGAGAGCCGCCAACGCAATTCCGAGGAAACGCTCGACATCTATGCGCCGCTCGCCGGCATGATGGGCATGCAGGCGCTGCGCGAGGAACTCGAGGATCTTGCATTCCGCTGGCTGTATCCGGAGGCCTACGAGACCGTAACGGAGAAGCTCGCCGAGATGCGCGAGCACAATCAGGGTCTCGTCGAGGAGATTCGGCAGGCCATCGCGCGCAAATGTGCCGATGCCGGCATTAAGGCCGAGACGACGGGCCGGGAGAAAAAGCCGTACGCCATCTGGCGTAAGATGGAAAACAAACAGATCAGCCTCGAGCAGCTCTCCGACATCTATGCGTTTCGCGTCATTGTCGACACGATCGAGGATTGCTACCGCGTGCTCGGCATCGTCCATACGACGTGGGGGACGGTGCCCGGCCGCTTCAAGGACTATATCTCGGCCCCGAAGCGCAACAATTATCAATCGGTGCACACGACCGTGTACGGTCCGCGCCACCAGCGCGTCGAACTGCAAATCCGCACGCACGAGATGCAGCACACGGCCGAATACGGAATCGCCGCGCACGCTTTTTACAAGGATCATCAATATAAGGGCGGCAACGGCCACGATACGTCCGTCGGTGCTGAAGGCCTTGACGACAGCCCATACGGTCGCCTGAAAACGATGATTTCGTCGCTGCTCGAGGCAGCAAACCCCGAGGAATTTCTCGAGCATACGAAGCTCGAACTGTTCCACGATCAGGTCTTTTGCTTCACGCCGAAAGGCCGGCTCATTGCTCTGCCGCGCGGCGCCACTCCGCTCGATTTCGCCTACGCCGTCCACACCGACATCGGCAATGAGGCGATCGCCGCCTATATCAACGGCCGGCATGTGCCGATTGATACGCATCTGCGCAATGGCGATGAAGTGGTCATTGAAACATCGCAGAACCATGTGCGGCCTGCCGCCTGGGAAGCGTTCGCCGTTACCGGCCGCGCCCGTGCCGCGATACGGCGCGCCGCTCGCGAAGCGGAACGCAAACGCTTCGTCGAGCTTGGTCGTCAGCTGATCAGCTCGACACTGTCGGGAATGGAGATCGACTACTCAGCGGAAAAGATCAAATCCGCCGCCCCGAAGCTCAACTTCAAGACGGCTGACGAGCTTCTCGCGGCTGTCGGGCGCGATGACATTGCACTGCCCGATGTGCTCGCCGCGATTGTTCCTCAAGTGAGCGGAACCCGGCCCGATGAAGGTTACAAGCCAACCCGCAGGTTCGGTCGCGCCCAGGCGCAGGACGGCTGGTTCAATATCGAGAAAGTTCGCAGCCTCAAATTCCGCTCATCCGAGATTGATAACAAGACCGCTATCTCGATTGGTGGGCCCAGTCAGGACTTACCGGTCTGTTTCGAACCGGGCGGCGCTGTCCCGGGCGACCGGATCGTCGGGGTAATGGCGCCGGGCGAAGGCATTCGCGTCTTCCAGATCCATTCGCCGCGTCTCAAGGAATATGAGGAAGCCTATTGGATCGATGCGACATGGGATGTCGATCCCGAGCATCCTCAGCGATTTCCGGCCCGAATCAGCGTAACAGCGGTCAACGCGCCGGGGTCACTCGCGGAAATCGCAAAGATCATCGGCGAAACCGGCGGAAACATCGATAATATCAAGATGGCGAAACGCGCCGCCGACTTCACGGTTATGCATATTGAGCTCGAGGTCTTCGACTTGGTGCATTTGAACCACATTGTCGCCGGGCTGAGAGCGAAATCCGCGGTTGCCAAGGTGGAACGCCTTTTCGAGTAGACGAAACTGCGCAAAAATCGGGCAAGCTAGTGAGTGAGCTGGCATAAGGCGTAAGATGGTTTATCGCGGTTTGCGAGCAAAGTTGTCAGTTGCTTCTGATGTTGCCGGCAGGTGGGCACTGAAGTTGGTGCCCTTGCGTCGGCATGCTTACTATTATTGGCGCCGCATCTTGCGCCTTCGTGCGACTCCGCACGAGGTCGCGCTCGGTTGTGCGGCCGGCGTCTTTGCGGCCTGCACACCGTTTCTCGGATTTCAGATGATCCTGGCAGGCGTGCTTGCATTCGTGCTTCGCGTCAGCATTCCGGCGGCTCTGCTCGGAACCTTTGTCGGCAATCCGTTGAGCTGGCCCGCGATCTGGGGCGCGTCTTACTTTGCAGGGGTTTGGGTGCAGGGGCACGATCCAAGATACGCAGCCGAGCACTTCATCCAATCCGCCAACGCGCTCACCGCGACATTAATGGCGCCGTCACGCTCGATCGATACGGCCGTCGTTAGCCTATCCCCGATCCTCGAGCCGATGATCGTCGGAGGTTTGCTCGTCGGTTTGATTGCGGCTCTCTTTAGTTACTATCCGACGCGACAGGCCGTGCGTATTTTTCAGAAGCGCCGTAGAGTTCACCACTGACCGGTGGCGCGCCGGGCTTTTCCTCATGACATCTGATGGCGGAAGATCGTGGTTGCTCGTACGTCCTTGAAAATTGATACCCCTGTGATCCGAGCGGCGCCGCTGCGCCTCGGCGTCAACATCGACCACGTCGCGACGCTGCGAAATGCACGCGGCGGACTGCATCCTGATCCGCTTCGCGCCGCCCATCTCGCGATCGAAGGCGGAGCCGATGGTATCACCGCGCATCTCCGCGAAGATCGTCGCCACATCTCCGACACCGATATCACCCGCCTCAAGAACGAGCTGACGCGGCCGCTCAATCTCGAAATGGCCGCAACCGACGAGATGCTGCAGATCGCCCTTCGGCACGTTCCGAATGCGTGCTGCCTGGTGCCCGAGCGCCGCGAGGAGAGAACAACCGAAGGCGGACTCGACGTCCGGGGCGCTGCCAAAACGCTGAAGCCGTTGATCGCGAAACTTCGCGATGCGGGCATCCGCGTCTCGCTTTTCATCGAGCCCGATCTGAAGACGATCGAGGCGGCGGCGGCCGTCGGAGCCGATATCGTCGAGCTGCATACGGGACGCTATTGCAATCTCGCGCTTGAGCATGACGCTGTCGGCGTCGCCAAGGAACTCGAACGCCATGCTGCGGCTGCCCGGGCGGCCGCATCGGCGGGTCTTGAGGTTCATGCCGGTCATGGATTGACGTACAATACGGTGAAGCCGGTGAGCCGCATGCCCGAAATCGTCGAGCTCAATATCGGCCATTTCCTCATCGGCGAAGCCATCTTCGGCGGCTTGTCGGGCGCCGTCAGGCGCATGCGCGTCCTGATGGACGAAGCGCGCGACGAGCTTCCCCGCGCGGGACGTCCCGCCTGATGATCCTCGGCATCGGTAACGATCTCTGCGATATCCGGCGCATCGAGAAAACGATGGCGCGCTATGGCGAGCGTTTTCTGCTTCGCGTTTTCACCGAAGAGGAGCGGAGAAAAGCATTCTCCCGTGCGCATCCGGCGCGCACATTGGCGAAACGTTTCGCCGCCAAGGAAGCCGCAACCAAGGCGCTTGGCACCGGATTTCGTGATGGCGTACATTTTCGCGACATCGGTGTCGTCAATGCGATCAGCGGCCGGCCGACACTGGCGCTCGTGGGGGGCGCCGCCCTCCACCTCGCGCAATTGACTCCCGATGGCTTCACAGCGCGCATCGATCTCACGCTGACGGACGAATATCCGATGGCTGAGGCGATCGTGATTATCTCGGCGGTGCCTGCCAACGTCGGCAAAGGCGGCTGATCCGGCATTGCCCGAATCTGTGCCGTATCATCTTCGCCGTTGCTTGTACGACGGCCCGAAATTTCGCATGGCATGCTGTTTTTACTTACGTTTTTGTCATGTTGCGGCCCGTCGTTGCGGGCCTAAGGCAAACTCGTTATAGCCAACCGCACAACGCGAGCCCCGGCTAATGCCGTTCGGCGGCGCAGAGGAGCCCCTGAATGAGCATTGGTACCAAGACGTCGAGATCGAGCTGGGCGGAAACTCTCATTATCGTTGTCGAAGCGCTCGCGATCGCGATGTTCGTTCGCATCTTCTTTTTCCAGCCCTTCAACATTCCGTCGGGTTCCATGAAGGAGACGCTGCTGGTTGGCGACTACCTGTTCGTTTCGAAGCTCTCATACGGCTACAGCAAGTTCTCTTTCCCCTTCAGCCCCGATTTATTTTCGGGCCGGATCTGGGGCGCCGAACCGAAGCGCGGCGACGTCGCGGTGTTCAAGCTCCCGCGCGATAACACGACCGATTACATCAAGCGCGTCATTGGACTTCCGGGCGATGAAATCCAGATGAAGAACGGCCAGCTGTTCATCAACGGAACCGCTGTACCGAAGACGCCTGCAGGCACCTTCACGACGCGAGAAGACGGTCGAGAGAGAACGATCCCGGTCTACGAGGAGACGCTGCCGAACGGTGTAAAGTATAAAGTTCTCGATAGTGATCCGGACGGACCCTACGATAATACCGGCGTATACAAGGTTCCGCCGGGATACTTTTTCATGATGGGCGACAACCGCGACAACTCCACGGACAGCCGGGTTCGCAGTGCCGTTGGCTTTGTTCCATATGAGAATTTTATCGGGCGGGCAGAAATTATCTTCTTCTCCGCCAAGGTCGACGAGCCGGGGGCTCTACGCTGGTGGTCGCCTTGGACATGGCCATTTGACATTCGCTGGAACAGGTTTTTCCATCTGGTGCGGTAACGGTTACCGGCATCATGTTGAGACCTCGGAAGTTCAAAGAACTCGAAACGAAACTTGGATATCGCTTCAAAGACCAAGGTCTTCTGGAGCAAGCGTTGACGCATGCCAGCGTTCGCGGCGGCCGGTTGGCGCGCTTCGACAACGAGAGGCTTGAGTTCATCGGCGATCGCGTGCTTGGACTGGCGATCGCGGAAATACTCAATCATCAGTATCCGGAGGCGAGCGAAGGCGAGTTGGCTCGCCGCTACAACCGGCTGGTTCGAGGCGAGGCCTGCGCTAAGGTCGCTCGCAACATCGGGCTCGGCGCCCATCTCATCCTCTCCGAAAGCGAGGCGGATAGCGGCGGCCGGGACAAGACGACGATTCTCGCGGATGCGGCGGAGGCCTTGCTCGGCGCGGTCTTCATCGATGCGGGGTTTGAAAAGGCTCGTATCGCCGTGCGCAAGCTCTGGCAGGAGCAGTCCGAGCCCGTTCCGGAAATCGCTGTCGATGCGAAATCGGCACTTCAGGAATGGGCCCAAGGACAGGGACTGGCGTTGCCGAAATATACAGTCGTGTCGCGGAAGGGTCCGGATCATGCCCCGCGCTTCACGGCCGAGGTTATCATCGCTGGGCGCGCTCCCGCGCAAGGCGAAGGCGCATCGAAGCGCATTGCCGAACAGGCCGCCGCAATGGCGCTCCTGACACGTGAAGGTGAAGGAGGCCGTATTGGTGACATCTGAAAAAGACACGCCCGATACGTCCGCCGCCGATGGGCGGCGTTGCGGGTTCGTCACGGTTCTCGGGCCGACGAACGCCGGCAAGTCGACGTTGGTCAATGCCTTGGTCGGCACCAAGGTCGCCATCGTCTCTCACAAGGTGCAGACGACGCGCGCACCGATCCGCGGCATTGCGGTCGAAGGGCAAAGCCAGATCGTGTTTCTCGATACCGCCGGTATTTTCAGCCCCAAACGGCGTCTGGATCGCGCGATGGTCGATGCCGCCTGGAGCGGACTGGAAGACGCCGACGCCGTGCTGCTCGTCATCGATGCCGCCGTTGGTCCTGACGATGACGTCATGCACATCGTCAAACGGCTGAAATCGGCACGCATGCCGCGCATCGCCGTTCTGAACAAGATCGATCGCGTCGCAGACAAGCCGCAGCTGCTCGCGCTGGCGAAGAGGCTGGATCAGGAACTCGCATTCGATCGAATTTTCATGGTCTCGGCACTCGACGGAAAAGGCGTCGCGGATCTGCGCACGCACCTCGCGAGTCTTGTTCCACCCGGCCCGTGGCACTACGCGGAAGATGACGTCACCGACGTTCCGATGCGGACGCAGGCTGCCGAGATGACGCGGGAATACATTTACCGCTATCTACACCAGGAACTGCCGTACACCACGACCGTCGAGACGATGAGCTGGAAGACGCTCAAGGACGGCTCGGCACGCATCGAGCAGACGATTTACGTCGAGCGGGATAGCCAGAAGAAGATCGTGCTTGGCAAGGACGGCGCCACGATCAAGAAAATATCAAGCGGCGCCCGTCGCGCGATTGAAGAGATGGCGGGGCATCGCGTCCATCTGTTCCTTTTTGTCAAAGTGCGTGAAAATTGGGAAAGTGACCCCGAACGCTATCGGGAAATGGGTTTGCCCTATCCCAAGTCATGAGACGCACGCGACGATCGTCGAACCATGCAATGGACGGATGAAGGCATCGTTCTATCGGTGAGATCGCATGGGGAAACCGCTGCGATCGTCGACCTTTGGACGCGGGCTCATGGACGTCATCTCGGTCTCGTGCATGGCGGCCGCTCGCGGCGGTTGCGTCCGCTTCTGCAAGCAGGCAACCACGTCGATGTCACCTGGAAGGCACGTCTCGCTGACCAGCTCGGACATATGAGCATCGAGATGCGGCGTGCTTTCGCCGCTGAAACGATGGACGACGCGACGGCGCTCGCGGCGCTTTCGACGATCACCACGCTGACCCATCTGCTACCCGAGCGCGACCCGCATCCGAATCTCTATGAAATCACGCTCTTTGTTTTGGGATTTCTGAATGACCCGACGGTCTGGCCGGCGCTTTTGGTCCGGTGGGAGCTGGCGCTGCTTGACGAGTTGGGATTCGGCCTTGATCTCAGTCAGTGTGCGGCGACCGGAGCGAACGACCGATTGATTTACGTATCGCCGAAGTCGGGGCGCGCCGTTTCCGCATCGGCGGGCGAGCCTTATCGCGACAAGTTACTGCCTCTTCCTCAATTCCTGACCAAGCAGCGATCGGCGCTTGTGACCGATGCGGATGTGCGCCTGGGCTTCGCCCTGACCGGACATTTTCTCGAAACGCGCGTTTTGCTACCTCGTGGACAGAGCCTGCCGCAATCGCGCGAACGTTTGCTGGCACACCTCGCTGAGTGAACCGAGTACGCAAGATCTTTTTCACCGAATAAGCGACGGAACCGGCGTGCGCTTCCGTTTGAGAAGGTAATGGCGCGCCGCGATTGCGGGATCGCTCAGTGCGCCGGCGTTCGCTCACCTGACGGATGACCGTCTTCACCGTGCGTCAGGTGACGATCCGCCTTCTGCCCCGGCGCTCCTAGACCGTCGGCGTAGGGTGCGGCACGGTCCGTCCGGCAGCCCCCCGCCGGGCGGACCATCATCATCAGGGATGATTTGAGGAACGCCGCGGCGCAAATCTTGTGCGTACGTCTCATCACTGAACGAAGAGCGTCCCACTGCCACACATGCCTTCAGCAACGGTTCATCCTGAACACCGCAAAAGAGCGCTTACGATGCCCGATGAGTTTCCTGCCGCGCTTGCGGGAGCGCGGCGGGAGAAACGAGGATCGCGGCAAGCAATGCTGCGGTCCTCGATACGATCTCAACCCGGTCATTCCGGTAGCGACGGCGTGAGACATGCCGCCGTCCAGATTTTGCGCGGTTTTTAATAGCCGATTAAGCATCCCACCCTAACCTCAACCTAGTTATCGGCCTGGGGCGTGGGGTTACCGATGAGTGGGTTGCGGTCACTTCCGATCGACGAAATCGTAAAGCGTGGAAGTCTCGAAGGCGGCGATTTACGCGCATTGAGACGCATCTTCTATGAAGACGGCATTGCGTCCTCTGACGAAGCCGACCTTCTCTTCATGCTCAACGCAGCCTGCCGCATAAGGCCCGTCGATTGGACGGACTTCTTTGTTGAGGCCGTCACCGATTATTTGATTTTTCAGGAACGCCCGCTTGGCTACCTGACGTCGTCCAACGCAAGCTGGTTGATCGATCGCATTTCCAATGACGGTCGTGTCAGAAGCAAGGTCGAGTTCGAACTGCTCGTCAACGTGCTCGACAAGGCGCGCTGGGCGCCCGTCAGTCTTGCGAAATTCGCGCTCAATCAGGTGAAATCAGCCGTTGTTCACGGCGACGGGCCGCTGCGCGCGGGCAGAGCCCACACTCCGGGAGAGATCACCGAGAGCGAAGTCGAGATGCTGCGCCGGATTATTTATGCTTTCGGCGGAGATGGGCACGTCGCCGTCACGTGCGACGAGGCCGATATTCTTTTCGATATCGATGAAGCCGTCGCCGGCAGCGCGCCGAACCCGGCTTGGACCGATCTGTTCGTCAAGGCGATTGCAAATGTCGTGATGGCTGCGTCGGGTTACGCCGTTCCCTCGCGTGAGGAGGCGCTGCGCCAGGAGGCCGAGTCGGGGGAAGCACCAGAACAGACGTCCGTTCTGGATGCACTGCTGACGATGGTGCAGTCGAATCTCACCGCCATACAGGCGGCGTATCATGACCAGACGGCCGAGGAGCGCGCTTTGGCGCGGCTCGAGCACCAGCGCATCGAGATCATTACCCATGAAGAGATCACCGAGGCCGAGGCCTCGTGGTTGGTGAGCAGGCTGGGCCGTGATGGGCGCTTGAGTCCGAGCGAAACGGCGCTTGTCGCCTACCTGGGCCAGGAAAGCCCGAAAATCCACCCTGTGCTCACGCAAGCTGTGGCAAGATTCGTCGAAGCCGCCTGAAAACCCGCAAAGTCATTTCATTGTGCGGCAGCGCATCGCAGCTCCTGGGCCATCGGCACGGGCCTGGCGTGTTTACGCCGTCTCCGCCACGCACTAGAACGGCGTGTTGCTTTCCCATAAGCAAATCAAACAAATTACGGGAACGACCGGGGACGGCTGATGTTCAAGAAAATTCTGATCGCAAACCGCGGTGAAATCGCCTGTCGAGTCATCAAGACCGCACGGAAGATGGGCATCAAGACGGTGGCGGTCTACTCGGACGCCGACCGTGACGCACTGCACGTCGATATGGCCGACGAGGCCGTTCATATCGGCCCGGCGCCTGCCGCCGAATCCTACCTCGTGATGGACAAAATTATTGAGGCCTGCAAGGCCACCGGAGCCGAGGCCGTCCATCCCGGTTACGGCTTCCTGTCGGAACGTGAGGCATTTCCGCTCGCCCTCAAGAAGAACGGCATCGTCTTCATCGGCCCGAACGCCAAGGCCATCGCCGCGATGGGCGACAAGATCGAGAGCAAGAAGGCAGCCGCTGCCGCCAATGTCTCGACTGTTCCTGGGTATATGGGCGAAATCTCGGACGCCAAGCACGCCGTTAAGATCGCCAACGAGATCGGCTATCCCGTGATGATCAAGGCCTCGGCCGGAGGCGGCGGCAAGGGCATGCGCATCGCTTACAATGCCAAGGAAGCCGAGGAAGGGTTCCAGCTGGCGCGCTCCGAAGCCAAGTCGTCGTTCGGTGACGATCGCTGCTTCATCGAAAAATTTATCGAAAATCCGCGCCACATCGAAATTCAGATCCTGGGCGATAAGCACGGCAACGTCGTCTATCTCGGCGAACGCGAATGTTCCATCCAGCGCCGCAACCAGAAGGTCCTCGAAGAAGCACCCTCGCCGTTGCTTGACGAGAAAACACGCAGGATCATGGGCGAGCAGGCTGTCGCGCTCTCGAAAGCCGTCGGCTATGACAGCGCGGGTACCGTCGAGTTCGTGGCCGGTCAGGACCGCTCCTTCTACTTCCTGGAAATGAATACCCGCCTCCAGGTCGAGCATCCGGTGACCGAACTCGTCACCGGTATCGACCTCGTTGAGCAGATGATCCGCGTTGCAGCTGGTGAAAAACTCCCATTCAAGCAATCGGACATCACGCTAAAGGGCTGGGCGGTCGAGAGCCGCGTCTACGCCGAAGACCCTTTCCGCAACTTCCTGCCGTCTATCGGCCGTCTCGTGAAATACCGCCCGCCGGCGGAAACGAAAAAGGACGGCGTCACGGTGCGCAACGACACCGGCGTTTTCGAAGGCGGCGAGATCTCGATGTATTACGACCCGATGATCGCCAAGCTCGTGACCCACGCGCCGACCCGCGAAGCGGCAATCGAGGCGCAATCGGCGGCGCTCGATGCCTTCTATATCGACGGCATCCAGCACAATGTGCCGTTCCTCGCGACCATGATGCAGCATCCTCGCTGGCGCTCGGGCAAAATCTCGACGGCCTTTATCAAAGAGGAATTCCCCGAGGGCTTCGTGCCGCGTACGCCGGAGGGAGCCGATCTCGTGACGCTCGCAGCCGTCGCCGGCGCCATCGACCACCTCGGCAACACCCGTCGTCGCGACATCACCCATCAGATGGCCGGTCGCTCGATCAGTTTCGCCAAGCGGCGCGTCGTCAAAATTGGCGATACGACCGTGCTGCTCGAAGCCTTGGGCGTCATCCCGGGACCTTATTACGTCTCGATTCTGGACGATGCGGGCCAGCCGGCAAAGACGCTGGAGATCACGTCGGACTGGTGGCCGGGAGAGCCGGTCTGGCAGGGCACTGTGGACGGGGCCGACGTCGCGGTTCAAGTCCGGCCGATTCCCAACGGCATGCTGCTGTCCTACCGCGGCATGCAGGCCCCAATCTACGTTTATACGCAGCGCGAGGCCGAACTCGCGGCCTTGATGCCGGTCAAAGTCGCGGCCGACATGTCGAAATATCTGCTGTGTCCGATGCCGGGCCTCGTGAAGTCCATCAACGTCGTTGAGGGACAGGACGTGAAGGCCGGCGACGCGCTGGCGGTCGTCGAGGCGATGAAGATGGAAAACATCCTCAAGGCCGAGCGCGACGGGAAGGTCAAGAAAGTCGCCGCCAAAGCCGGTGAGAGCTTGGCCGTCGATGCCGTGATTCTCGAATTCGCCTGAGAAAAACAGCCTTCAAACGTTAACCGAACTTCGCGGCCGCACGCCTTAGGCCGCGAAGGATCGGCTCGTAGGCCTCTTCATTCCGCGTCTCCGGATAGACCATATACACCGGATAAACGAATTTCCGGGCACGCTTTGGCTCGCGCACCCGTCCCCGCGTAACCAGTTTCCGCACCATGCGGGCGGGAAAATAGCCCGAGCACTCATTGGCAAAAAGATAGTCGAGCCCCATCGGGCCAAGGTCGAGGCTGATCGCCGGGTTGGCATGTTCGGGAAATGCCGCCGCATGATCCTGCATGAATTCGATGCCCCAATCGACGAGCAGATAGTCGTGCGCGCCGCGTCGTGATCCCGCCTTCACGGATGAAACGAGGATGAATTCCTCGTCGAACAAGTGCTCGATCGTGAGGCCGGGCGGTGGCGATGGCCGGTACATCACCGCGAGGTCGAGCGTCCCTTCGATCAGACGCTGGCTCAGCGCCGCCGAGGCTCCGGCCGTGGCGGAAACCGCAATCCCAGGTATTTGCTGCCGTAATCTGGATATCCATTTCAGCAGAAACCCGCTCCACAGGCTTTGCGGAGCGCCTAGCGAAACGTGCTCGGGATGCTGATCGGCAAGGGAAACTTGAATCTGGGCCTGCTGCCAAACGCGCACCAATGCGAGAGCATGCTTCTGGAAAAGTTCGCCTGCGCCTGTCAGTTCCACACCCGATTTCGATCGCGTGAACAGCGGTCGCCCGAGAAGTTCTTCCAGCCCTTTGATGCGCGCGGAGACCGTTGACTGCGTGATGTTCAGCTTGCGAGCGGCATCTATGAAGCTGCCCGTCTCTGCAACAATCAGAAATGTACGTGCGAGATTGACGTCCATCAGCGGAGATCTCAACGCAAGCGATAGAACTCATCTATCGATATTTTCGATATCACCAAACATCAAATTTCGTTTGTGCATTGTCTTGAAAGTTATCAATGTCAAAATCGACTCGGCGTAAGTCGGGTCGACAGACCAATGTCGTCTGTCATCGTTCCAAACGGAAGGACAATCCACAATGGCTAAAGCTGCCAAGAAAGCTGCCAAGAAAGCCGCTAAGAAAGCGACGAAGAAGACCGTGAAGAAGGCTCCTGCCAAGAAGGCAGCAAAGAAGAGAAAATAATGTCGCGTTGCCGCGATCGTAGGAGCGGCCGTACCAACCTTCGGGTTTATGCGGCTTGCGCGATCGCAGCTCTCCTTATGACCTCGGCTGCCGCAGCAGCCACGATTACCAACCGAAGTGATAAAGAAGTCAGACTCTCCATCACTGAGGGCTCCTCTCGTCAGAATGAGATTCTGCCGGCTGGCAAGGTCATCGACGGGGTCTGTCAGAAGGGCTGCATCATCCGCCTCAACGACAATTCCAAAGACGAGTACGAACTCGATGGTTCGGAAAGCGTCGCGGTCGAAGGGGGATTTCTCTACTACGATTCTCCATTGAAGGAAGTCGCGCCGTCCACTGGCAGCGCCTCGGACAAGGAAAATCGAAGCCAATAAGAGAAACGATTGCGGCGTGGAATGCCGGCGCTTGCGTCCCAACCGGATGCAGGCGCCTTTTCTTTTGCTGGTCAAAGGCTTGGTAATCGGCTGAGGCGTTCGTTCTCGGCTTCAACGATGCTCCACTCGGTCCGCTGAGCCAGCCCGAACGTCCGTTCGAAATTCTTGCGAAGCGCGATGTCGGCATCGTAGGGCGTCACGGGTAGTCCGAGGTCGGCGAGGCTGGTCACGCCATACTCGCGAATCCCGCAAGGAACGATTCCCCGATAGTGAGACAGGTCGGGATCGATGTTCAGACTGACGCCGTGAGTCGAGACACCACGGCTGACGCGCAATCCGATCGCCGCGATTTTCTCTTCGACCGGTCCATCCTTCGAGGCTCGCTTGATCCAAACGCCGACGCGGTCGCGCCGGGTTTCTCCGGTGACGTTGAATTCCGCCAAGGCACCGATTACCCATCGTTCGAGACGGGTGACGAACGAGCGGATATCGAGGTCCCGCGCTCTGAGGTCCAGCATCACGTAGACGACCCGTTGCCCAGGGCCGTGATAGGTGAACTGACCGCCACGGCCGGTACGATAAATCGGAAAAGTCGATGCATCGACCAGATCGCTATCTTTGGCGCTGGTGCCCCCGGTGTAGAGTGGCGGATGCTCGAGCAGCCACACGAGCTCCCGGGACCGGTTGTCGCGGATGCCGGCTGCCCTGCGGTGCATAAGTTCAAGCGCAAACGGATAATCGACCGGGCGATCGCTGATGGTCCAGTCGACCGCAGGCGTCGAGCCTAAGCCAGCGATAGAATCGCCTGAAAACATCGCATTTATTTACGGCAGACGGTAAAGCACCGCCAGTCCGGCGGGAGCCTTTTCCAAATTCATCGCCCGCCGAGCCACCGCCGTCGCGCCCTGATCTGCCCATTGCCGCGACCAAAAATGATGTGGGTCGAATGTGACGCTTGCGTTCGCCAGAACGCTCTGTTACCTCGGCGTCTTCGCGGGTGGGGTTCGCTTCGGCGCCTCCGATCCCGATGATTGCTAGGTCCAAAATCTGGCGAGCGGTTGTGGCGGAATTGGTAGACGCACTACCTTGAGGTGGTAGCGCTGGAAACGGCGTGGAGGTTCGAGTCCTCTCAACCGCACCATTTTGGACCAGGGGCAGCAGTCCCCCAGAAAGCAGAACGAGCAGGGAAGCCTCGCGTGCGCTGAGTGCTCGGATCAACCCCACTTCTTGCGCAGATACGCAGCGAGCACGTGGGCATTGTTGATGCGCGGATCATGTGCCGCGTAGAGCAACGTTATCCGTCCCCGCTTGGCGTAGTCACGAAGCGCATCGATATTCGGATTATGGGCAAGCTCGGCGCGATAACGCCGTTCAAACTCATCGAAACGCTCCGGCTTGTGTCCGAACCATTTGCGCAGTTCTGCCGTCGGCGCCACGTCCTTCGCCCAATGGTCGAGCGCTGCGGCGTCCTTACCGACGCCCCGCGGCCAAAGCCGATCGACCAGAATTCGCGCGCCATCCTCCGGCGAAGGAAGATCATAAACACGCTTGGTTTCGATTTGCGGTGCCATCGTTTTGCGACCCGCGCTCGCCGATAATGGCCCCGCGCTCACTTCAATATAGTTCGATGCGTCCCAAAAGCGAATGCGCCATGACGCGCGCCGCCGGAAGCGGCCGGCGGATCGCGCCAAGCACTCTCCCTATCAGCACGCGCCCAAGCCTGTTCTAGTTAAAGAAATTGAACTGCCAGGGAAAGTTTTCACTCTTTGGCTTATCGGTCTTGCGCGTTTTCTCGGCGCTCTCGGCCTTCGCCTGCACTTTGCGGGCACGCTTCCAGGAGCGGTGTTTCGATGGCTCAGGCGTCATCGACCAAACAAGTGAACGTGGCGCCATTGGGTTGGCTGTCCGCGCGGCGATTTTGGCGGCCATCGCCTTGTCCGCGGCGGCGTCATACGAGGCGATCGTCGCGACCGGCTCCTTTGCCACCATATGCACGACCTTGAACCCCTTCTCGTGCAGCTCCGCGAGCAGATCCGGCAGCATCTTGGCCGTCCAGGCGTGAATGTCGTGCATCAGAATGATGCCCTTCTTCTCCTTCGCCAATTGCGCAAGGATACGTTTTTTCACGACCTCCGGATCGCGCGTCAGGTAGTCCTTCGAATCGACATCGACCCAGACTGCGCCGATGTTCCGGCTCTTGAGGTAAGCGTCGTCCTTGCGGTTCGAACTGAGGTAGGGAAAGCGGAACAGCGGAGAGATCGGAGCTCCATTGGCTTTCGATACCATCGAGATGGCGCTTTCGATTTGCTGGTTCAGAGTATCGCCCTGCGCGAATCGCAGATTTTTGTGAGACCAGGTGTGCGTGCCGATCGTATTTCCGCCGGCTGCGACCTCCTTGACCATGCCCGGATCAGCGAGCGCCATCTGGCCGACCATGAAGAACGTCGCTTTCGTGCACTGGTCCGCAAGCGCTTTCAGAATTGCCTTGGTGCTGGCTTTTGAAGGGCCGTCGTCGAACGTCAGCACCACCTCGCCATCGTTGAGGAGGTGCATCGCATTCTTTTGGTCGCCGCCAATTGTAGGCCCGCCGCTCGTATCGACCTCGACGACGCGCGACACGCCGAGAAGCTCGGGATTGCTGGCGCAGGTATCCGTCTTCACGGCCCCGGCGGGGTCAATTTCGGCATGGACGGGAGACATCGCGGCAAAACCGATGAACGCCGCGAGCGCGAAGACTTGCATGGAGATCTGCCGCATGGGCCCTGCATTTTCCTGCTTTTCGAGATTCGGACCCGGACTTGTACGGTCGCCAATATGAACGTTCAACAAACGACGTGGTCTGAACGCTCGAACGCGCGGCACCCTGTTACTCAATAATCGCGAGGGGGTGCGCAAATGGCGCAAGACATTGCTTCCCCGCGACGGCGCCGCACGACTTGGCTAAATAACAGGAAGAGCCGGGACAGCGATGGTGAGCAATACGCTTGGTTGAAAATCATAATTCCGATACCGCGCCGGACGCACCCGAAGCACCGTCGATGGATCTCATCCGGTCTGTTGCTGATGCGCTACACAATCACGAGGACGCCGCCGCGGCGGACCTCGTCAAGGATCTGAAGGCCCCGGACCTCGCCGACGTCATCGAGCTTCTCGAGCCGGACGATCGCATCACTCTGATCGAGTCCATCGGGCCATCTTTCGATTTCGAGGTGCTCTCGGAACTTGACGAGAGCGTGCGAGACCAGGTCTCCGAAGGCTTGCCGAACGCGCTTCTGGCCAAGGCGGTTACGCACCTTGATACCGACGACGCGGCCTACGTCATCGAGAGCCTTGAGGAGAGCGATAAACAGGAAATCCTGGCGCAATTGCCCTCCAGCGAACGCCAGGCGATCGAGCGCAACCTCGAATATCCCGAAGAGACGGCCGGCCGCATCATGCAGGCCGATTTCGTCGCCGTGCCGCCCTTCTGGACCGTTGGCGCCGTGGTCGATCACATGCGCGAAAGCGATGACCTGCCCGACTATTTCTCGGAAATCTTTGTTGTCGATCCGACGTTTCACGTTCTTGGCGCGCTCGATCTGTCGCGATTGCTCAGAACCAAGCGCGATGTGACTGTCTCGGAGATCATGAATCCCGATCGTCACGTCGTCCTCGCAACCGAGGGCCAGGAGGAGGTCGCCCGCCAGTTCCAACGATACGACCTGATGTCGGCCCCGGTCGTCGATGCCAGCAATCGTCTTGTCGGCGTCGTGACTGTCGATGACGTCGTCGAGGTCATTCAGGACGAAGCCGACTTTGAAATTAAGGCGCTTGCAGGCGTTGGCGACGAGAGCCTGTCCGACACAGTCGTCGAGGTGGCCAAGCCCCGCTTCTGGTGGCTGTTCGTTAACCTGTTCACCGCGCTTCTGGCGTCGGCGGTCATTGGACTCTTTGGCGCCACGATCGAGAAGATGGTGGCGTTGGCCGTTCTGATGCCGATCGTCGCGTCGATGGGCGGCAATGCCGGCACTCAGACGATGACGGTCGCCGTGCGGGCGCTCGCAACGCGGGAACTGACAGCGGCGAATGTTACGCGCGTGGTTGTCCGCGAAACGGCGGTCGGCCTGCTGAATGGCGTCGCCTTTGCGATTCTGATGGGCCTGATCGCCTATTTCTGGTTTCAATCGACGCGACTGGGTCTTGTGATCGGTGCTGCGATGATCATCAATCTTCTGGCGGCGGCGCTTGCCGGAATTTTCATTCCGCTTGCTTTGAACCGCATGAAATTCGATCCCGCCGTATCATCGACCGTGTTCGTCACCACCGTCACGGACGTCGTGGGCTTTTTTGCCTTCCTTGGGCTTGCGGCTGTGTGGCTCAGATAACCGGGAATTGGAAATGACCATCGCCGTACGTCCGATTGTTGCAGCCGACAAAGCCGGCTGGCTTCGGCTTTTCTGCGATTACATCACTTTCTACGAGGAGAATGTGCCCGAGGACGTGATCGAGCTGACCTGGCGACGGCTGCTTGCCCAGGATGACAATATGGCGGGTCTTATCGCCACTGATGGAGAAGGGCGCGCGCTGGGGATCGTCAACATGGTGTTCCATCGGTCGACGTGGTCGCCAACGTGGTACTGTTATCTTGAGGATCTTTTCGTTGCGGCCGAAGCTCGTGGAAAAGGTGTGGGCCGCGCCCTTATCGAAGCCACTTACGCAGAAGCAGACCGCCGCGGCGCCTCACGGACCTATTGGGCGACGCACCAGAATAATGGTACGGCGCGAGCCCTTTACGACCAACTCGGCGAACTAACGGAGTTCGTCCAGTATCGCCGCTAGTGGTGGGCCGATGGCACGAGGCTGCCGATGTGGTCGAACAATTCGACCGCCTGCGGATAGGCCTGCAGAATTTGCGACATGTCGTTTGAAAGCTCGCGCAGGCGCGTCTTCTGCGCATTCGTTGGCGTTCCCGCTCGCATCAACAATTCCAATTCCGAAAGCCGCTGCTCGAGGTGCTGTGTATTGGGCTGGCGGGCATAGAAGCGGTGCATCTCGACGATCGCCGAAAGAACCCCGCTGTAATCCACAAATCCGTCCGCCGTCGATGCGCCGTTCGATGACGAGGCTAGGCCGGGCTGGGCTCGGTTCTGTCGCGGCGTCACGTACTGAGTATCCGTGGCTGCGGGCGGGCGTGTTCTCGGGACGCCGTTCTGCGTGGCGGAACGGTCCACGGATGCAGCCGTCCCGGGATTGCCTCCGTGCCGGCCGTCGCTGAGACTCTGTTGCGGGGGCAGGCTTCCCATTGCTGCCGCAACATTGTCGATCTGCTCTTTTTCGAAGTTGACGGTAAACATCATCGACTCATCGCCTCGATTGATCTTCTCCGTCAGGATTCTGCGAACCTCATCCAGGATCGCGCGGTCGGGCGAGGTGAATCGCGACAGGACACCGTCGTTCGTCGAAATCAGTAGGTAGGGCGTCTTATCCTCGGGCTTGAATGCGAGCCACGCAAACAGCAGCATCAGGAATCCGAGGATCACCGTTCCCCCCGTCGGCGCCAACGGCCCAAACGATAGGTCCGGACGCATCGACCCGAACGTCATTATGGCGAAGAGGGCGACCAATCCCCAATAGAGATAAACCGGCTTCGTACTGACATGGACGCCGACACTGATCGTCGAAATGTTCGCGATCGGAATGGTGCGAGACGGCGTCGTCAGCACGCGCCGTTCGATACGAAGGCCCGTAAACGTCTTGGTCGCCGCGGCGCTCTCGGTTCTGCGTCCAGCAAATTTCATATTAAATCGGCCCCCGCCCCGGGACTATCGCACTAGTCCTCGGTCGGAACATAGTCGATGCGGGCCACAAACAGAAGCCCAACCCAAGTTCTTCACACTTTGCGTCAGCTGGCCGGCGCATCGAGCTTACGTGTGAGATCTTCGAATTCCTTACGCAACTCATCGCTCTTGAAGATTTGCTCGAAACTCGGTGATTCGAGTTTCTGAATGGCTTCGAACGAGGTGGAGCTTTCGCGCATGAGGTCGCGAAGCTGAACACTCGCCTCGACCGTTTCGTATGTGTTATCGGCGATTTTGAGATCGTGCACGGCCTTCAGCCGGGCCTTGGCGATCTGCTCCCCTTGTTGTTGCAAATAGCGCCGGTAGCTTTGTGCGGCATCGCTCGCGACTTTCTGGCTCTCGCGATTCGATTGCAATGCCCGCTGCTGATCCGGGCGATTGTTGGCTTTTAGCAACTCGTCGGTCCGGCTACGCGCCGCCGCGATGTCGGCGATGATGGCATCAAGCTTCGGCAGATATTGCGTATCGATTTTCGAAATCGTCGCGTCCTGTGCCTGGACGAGCATGGCGAAGAGGGCGGCGTGCATCGCGAAATAGCGGCGAGCCGCGTTCATGTTATCGCCCGTCGAGCTGATGAGGTTGGCGAGCTGACCATCGATCATCTTGGCGGCGTTGAAGACAGCGACTAGCCGCACCAGATCGCCGGAAAGCACGCTATCGAGCAGGAGATCGATCTGGTCGGGTTGAAGCTCGACACCGGCGGCTTTGAGCGAGGCAGCGATCTGGGCTTTCTCGGCTTTGATCTCGGCCCGGTTCGCCGCGATGCGCTTGTTGTTGTCCTCGATCTGCTTTTCGATCGAGCTGACCGTCTCAGTCATGATTTCAGTGAACCCGGCCTCTTTCGGCGCGACGAGCTGCTTTTCCTTGAGCCGGGCGTTTTGATCTTCGATATCGCGAATGTTGCGCCGAAGGGACTCGAGTTTCTTTTGCACCTCTACAACCGGCGTATCCGTCACGATGCCGAGCGCAGCATCGAGCAGATCGCGAACCTTGGCCTCGCGATCCTCCCGCGTTTCCTTCCAGAACGGTGGAATGATGTAATCATCGCGGCTCGGGAGTTTGCTGGCGCCGGCGCGCGTACTGGCCGCGTCCTTTAGGATGGCGTCAACCGCCACCATCAGGGCCTTCGCCTGTTCATATTTGGGATCGCCATCGCGCGGATCGGCGGCGGCTTTGGCGCTCTCGGCATCGGCGCTCGACGGCGCGATTTTTCTCGTCGGATCGATGGACGATGCCGCAGGCTTCTCGCGCGATTTCAAAAATTCGCCGATGGCATCGCGCTTCGCCGCTTGGGCCGCAGCGAGACTGGGAAGAAGCAAGAGTGTGAGAAGTGACAAACACAGGGCCGTTGCTGGCCGCCGTTCAACCGACATGGACGCCTCCGTCGGCTTCACTCGCTGAAAATTCCGGCAAATCAATGATGCACGCACCATGAGTTGATGCAACTCGCTTGGCGCGGCTACTTGCGAAGACGCTACAGCCGGGCTGCGGCGCGGATCAATCTTTGAAATTCTTCATCGATATCCCGGGCGTCATCCAGCACCAGCATTTCGGGAAACGGCGGGCCGGATTTGTTGACGGGATCGGCGGGGTGCGCGCGGCGCACGCCTGCCGACCCGAAAACTCCGTAAAGCCTGAGTTTCCTGGGTGCTGGCAGGAGAGCCGCAAACGGCTGCGGCGCCAGCATGAAGATGAGCGGGCCGACAGCCGCAAATTGCACGCCGGGCACCGCGCGCGTGATTTCATGCAAAACGAGATCGGCGAGCGGCCTCAGGCCCTTGGCCTCTCCGATGAGGCGTTGCACGCCGGCGCGAGCGGCTTGCGCGCTGGAACCCGGGATATCGACAGCCGGTGGCAGAGACTGTGGCGCTGCGACTTCGCGACGGGGCGTCTCGGAAATCGACCTTGTCGCGGCGGCGCTCTCATCGCCCCCGTAAATCAGTCGCCCGCCATTGTGATGAATGCGCTCAAGCCAGGAGGCTTGTGAAAACTGAAATCCCTGATGGCGTAGCCAGTCGATGATGGCGTTACGCTCCCGATGTCCGCTTTCGGAGATCGCTGACATCCACGCGGAAAGATCGCGCCCCGTGTCCTCGGGAAGGCTCGCGATGAAGTCTCGCTCCTTTTCGGCATAATCCGTGCTCATCGCAGTTCAATATCAGATCCAGCGTCGCGAACGGGCTTTGTAATCGAGATACGTGTCGCCGAATTGGCTTTCGAGGCGGCGCTCTTCCGGAATGATCTGGAGGATGGTGACCAGCACTCCAAACGCGGCCGCAGCCGCGACGAACCACACTGATTTAGTGACTTCGGCGATTCCGAGAAAAATGAGCACGTCCCCTAGGTACATCGGATTTCGGAAGCGAACGAATGGCCCGTTGGTTACGAGCACCGTCACCGGAGCGTGAGGAAGGAACGTCGTGCCATGTGATCGCAGGGTCCACGTCGCCCAGACAAGTAGGACGATGCCGGCGATGCCGAAGCCAACGCCGATCCAATGTGCCGGAGCGTCCCTGATGCCCGGCCACGGTAGCGGCCACCACCACGTGGCGAGCGCGGCCGCGCCGCCGAGTGCGATCAGGAGCGCTGGCGGCCACGGGAAAACGTTCGCCGTGGCGGCAATCGGGAAATCGGCATTCTGTTCGGTCATGCAAACAGTTTACAGCCAAACGCACACAGCGCCACCCGACGCCGCAACACGCGCCTTTCCGCTCCGCACCGGCCCTAGTGCGGTTTCATTTTCTTGGGCGGTAAAACGCGCGGAGACGGGCTGACGAGCGGATCGGTCTGCTTCAGCTCATAATCGAGGTCATAACTCTTACAGCCCATCGCTGCGAGCCGTTGGTTGTAGTCCGTGAGGCGCTTCATGTCAGCGGCGTGGGCACCTTCCGGATCAGAGCCGGTCTTCGTCGTTCCGACCGTCGACGCAAAGATGGAATGCAGTCCGAGCGACAGCCCCGACGGTTTTTTGCGGTCGCCGTCGCCGCGCAGCTGCAGAATCAGCACCTGAATCCGGCCTGAAAGCTGCTTGCAGTTCAGCTTGCTCTGGTCGACCGGCGGTTGATATCCGACCCCGTGACCTGTGTCTTTCGCGCTTTTTGCATAGGCGACGGAAATGACCGGTGTGACGTCGACGGCCGCAGCCGATATCAACAGAGCAACAGCGATAAGACTGAACAAAGATACAAGGCGCATTCTGCCTCCCGAGAACAAGCGTAAGGCGCATTCGACCACGAATCGCAGCCAAGCTAATGGCAAACTCCGCCTCTACCAAGGCAGCCGACTGGCGCAGGTTTGCCTTGTTCGCGGGGCTTGGTTTCACTAGGAGCATGGTTGACAGGCGCCAACGAGGCCGGAGCGGCGCCGGTATTTCGACTGTAGGCCTTCGGAGGGGAACGCGATGGCGACTTTGCGGCTGGCTCTATTTGCTTTTGCGGTCGGGTTCGCGTGCTTACCCGTTCGGGCTGACGAACAAAGCCCCACGCATTTTGCTTGCGATTTCAGTACGGGCTATGCCTGGAGCTACGAGAATGGAAAGTTCAAATCGACGCCGCCGAACGATTTATCCTTCGAAATCGGCGATATCGATCTCGACAAGCAATCCGCGAGGCTGATCCTCAACGGCAAATCTGCGACAGGCCTTAAGATCGTCCGTGCGCTCAACGCCAATACGTTCCTTGAGGTCGTCAATGAAGGCTTCCTGAACGTGACGACGATCTACGATCGTGATCCGGAGACGGGCAAGTATCCAGCCGTGCATTCACGCCATTTAGGACTCCTTGGCCAACCGATATTTGCGCAGTATGCCGGGATCTGTACGGCAAAACCTTGAGGCCCTGCTGGTTGAGCACATCTGATGGCCGCCAGCCGGCCGCTGGAGCACCACACGCGAATGACCCTGCATCTCGTCAAACTTTGTGTCGGCGCGTCGTCGATCGACGACTTGGCCGATTGGCAACGACACAATCACCGGCGCAAAACCCGAGACGGCAAACCGTGCGTCTATCACCCGACGCATCAATCGCCGAAGCGCGGCACCGAGTTGCTTGACGGCGGCTCGCTCTATTGGGTCATACGCGGCATCATCCTCGTCCGTCAGAAGCTCATCGGCTTGGAGGAGGGGACGAAAGACGACGGAACGCCATGTTGCGATATTCTTTTGGCTCCCGAGCTGTTTCCCGTCAGACCGACGCCGCGGCGGGCCTTTCAAGGCTGGCGATATCTGGAAGCCGACGATGCACCGCCGGACCTCAAGAAAACTAAAGGCAATCAGATCGCCTCCATGCCCGCCGAAATGCGCAAAACGCTCGCGGCCCTCGGCCTCATTTGAAATCGCATCATCTCTGGAAACGTATGTCCCGCCCGCCTTTCACCCCGACGATCCTATCGCTGCCGAAGCTCGTGCCGTTCGTTGGACCGGAAGCACTGGAACGTGCTCGTGGCCGGCCATTTCGCGCGCGCCTTGGTGCGAATGAAAGCATCTTCGGACCCTCACCGAAAGCCGCCGACGTTATGCGCGCCGCCGCCGCCGAGAACTGGATGTATTCCGATCCCGAGAATTTCGAGCTTCGCGTTGCAATCGCGGCACATCACGACGTCCCGATTGAATGCGTCGTCGTCGGCGAAGGCATCGACGGACTTCTCGGCCTGACATGCATGCTCTTCCTGAAGCCGGGGGCTCAGGTCGTGACCACCGATGGAGCTTATCCGACGTTCAATTTTCATGTCCTTTCCCATGGCGGCGTTCCGCATCGCGTGCCGATGAGCGAGTTGCGCGAAGATATTCCGCGCCTGATCGAAGCCGCCAAGGTCTTGCTGGCGCCGCTGATGTACGTGTCGAACCCGAACAATCCGATGGGAACCTGGTGGCCCGCGACGGATATAGACGAGTTCATACGCGCGGTGCCGTCCGGCACGCTGTTGATCCTCGATGAAGCCTATTGCGATACGGCGCCTGCCGGAACGGTGCCCCCGATCGACATTTCGAATCCGCAGATCATCCGCTATCGCACGTTTTCGAAAGCATACGGTCTGGCCGGTGCACGCATCGGCTACGCCATTGGCGAACGGACGGTCATCGAAGCCTTCGACAAGGTCCGCAATCACTACGGCATCAATCGCGTCGGCCAGCTCGGCGCCACGGCAGCCATTGCCGATCAGGCCTACTTGAATGAAGCAGTCTCGCGAATTGCGAATGCCCGGAATCGCATTGCCTCAATTGCTACGGCCAATGGCCTGACCCCTCTGCCGTCAGGCGCCAACTTCGTCACTATCGACTGCGGAGGTGATGGTCCATTCGCAGCGCGCGTACTCCAGGCCATGCTGGATCGTGATGTTTTCATTCGCAAACCGGCAGCGAAAGGCCTCGACCACTGTATCCGCGTCTCATGCGGCCGCGACGAGGATCTGGATGTTTTCGCGGAGGCTCTTCCGGCTGCCGTTGAGGCCGCGCGCGGCGCGTCATTGTGACAATCGACGCACCTCCAGCATTTCCGAGAATACAGACAATGCGACCGCGGCCCGTTAAAGGGACGGAATGACACTCGCCAACGAATTGGGATTTACACCCCGCCAACGTCTGCTCAGCCTCGCCGCCGTGATCGCCACGGCCTTCGGTGTCGGTTTGTCTTTCGGCATCGGCTTTCCGCTGACGGCGTTGACATTCGAAGCCTGGCATCAGCCGAAATGGATCATCGGTCTTGCCGGATCGGCGCCGGCCATTGCTGTGCTGCTGGCGCTTCCCGTTCTTCCTCGCCTCGTCGCAAAGCTTGGGCCGGTGACGGCGATTTCCATCGGCTGTCTCGCCGGCGCGACCGGCTTTCTGACGCTTTACGCATTTCCTTCGCCTTGGGCCTGGATCGTGATCCGGCTTCTTATGAGTGTCGGCTTCGCCCTGCCTTGGCTCGCCGGAGAAACCTGGATCAATTCGGTGTCGGCGGAGAACACGCGCGGCCGCGTCATCGCCGTCTACGCGATCGCATTTTTCCTGGGATTTTCGCTTGGACCGGTCACTCTGCAAACGCTTGGGCTGACAGGCCTGTGGCCGTTCCTCGCGGGAGCGATCGGCACCGGAGTCGCTTGTGTCCCGATCCTTTTGGCGCGGCATCTCGCACCCGAGTTTTGCCACGACGGATCACGTAACTTGCTATCCGCGCTACGGCTTGCGCCCGCTGCGATGGCTGCCGCCTTCATCGGGGGATTTGCTGAAATCAGCAACATATCGCTCATTCCGAACGTGGCGTTGGCAGCCGGGCTTTCACAACGTGACGCTTTACTGCTGCTGAGTGTGATGACGCTCGGCGGAATTGCGCTGCAGTTCCCGATCGGCTGGCTCTCGGACAAGGTCTCGCGCTTCGCTGTAACCGTTGTCCTAGCGCTTGCTTTTATCGCCCTTGTCTTGACCTTGCCTCTGGTCCTGACAACGCCGGTAGCGGCGCGAACGATCGCCTTCCTGCTCGGCGGCGTTATTCTCGGGTTCTATACGCTCGGACTTGCTGTGGTCGGCGAGCGCGTCGGCGCGAACGATCTCGCAGCCGCTAATGCCGCGTTCCTTGTCATGTATCAGGCTGGCTCGATCCTCGGCCCGTTGTCCGCCGGTATTGCCATGACGGTGACGCCTGTCACGGGGTTCGTCGCGACGATGGTGGGACTGATGATCGTCTGCATCCTCGCGGTCGTTTTCCTCGAACGACGCGATCACAGGAAGGCACAGAGCGCCAATCGTCCAGTGTAGTTAATAAATTATTGGTGCCGTCGCGCTAGCTTGCAAGCATCGCAACGTCGCCGGTCCCGCGCAACTGCTCAGCCCGGCGCAAGGGACGTGTCATGATGCGGGCGGTGCTCTCGTTCTTTTCGGTTCTGGCCTTTGGCGCGATGTCGGCGGCGGCTTTTATCGCCGTACTCCCGTGGCTTTCAGGGCGCGCGCCTGCCGGTCTCAAGGCGATGACGGATGGGCTGCAATTCAATTCCGTCATGCTCGGAATTGTCTTCGGCCTGATGTTGGGGTCTCTCGGGAGATACAACTGGACCGACGTGCCGCGTCGGGTCGTCACCTGGTTCCTCGTGCGCGAGAGGCAATTCTTCTACTACACGCTGATCGCGATCTGCGCCGGCGTGCTGCTCTACTACTGAGTGGCGAAGCGTCCGGTCTAACGAAAAGGGCGGCCACACGGACCGCCCTCTCAGAATTTTGCCGATACGTCGCCGGTCGCGTCAGACCGAGTAATACATATCGAACTCGACCGGATGCGGCGTCATCTCGTAGCGCATGTTCTCTTCCATGCGCAGCGCGATGTAGGCGTCGATCATGTCGTCGCCCATGACGCCACCAGCTTTCAAGAAGTCGCGATCCTTGTCGAGCGCGTCGAGCGCCTCGCGTAGTGAACCTGCGACCGTCGGGATCTTCGCCAACTCGGCAGGCGGAAGATCGTACAGGTTCTTATCCATCGCCGGACCGGGATCGATCTTGTTCTGGATGCCGTCGAGACCCGCCATCAGCATGGCCGTGAATGCGAGATAGGGGTTCGCGCCCGGATCCGGGAAGCGGACTTCGATGCGCTTGGCCTTCGGGTTCGAGACGTGCGGGATGCGGCAGGAAGCCGAACGGTTGCGCGCCGAATAGGCGAGCAGAACGGGGGCTTCGTAGCCCGGCACGAGCCGCTTGTAGGAGTTGGTCAGCGGGTTCGAGAAGGCGTTGATGGCCTTGGCGTGCTTGAGGATGCCGCCAATGTAGTAAAGGCACATCTGCGAAAGATCGGCATACTTGTCGCCGGCGAACATCGGCTGGCCGCCCTTCCAGATCGACTGATGGACGTGCATGCCCGAACCGTTGTCGCCGAAAACCGGCTTCGGCATGAAGGTTGCCGTCTTACCGTAAGCCTGCGCCACACTGTGCACGACGTACTTATAAATCTGCATGTGGTCGGCCATCGTGATCATAGGGCCGAACTTGACGCCAAGCTCATGCTGAGCAGCAGCGACTTCGTGGTGGTGCTTCTCGACGTTGACGCCCATTTCCTTCAGCACCGAAAGCATTTCGGAGCGAATGTCCTGTGCGCTGTCGATCGGCGGCACCGGGAAATAGCCACCCTTGACGCGCGGGCGGTGACCGAGGTTACCCATTTCGACGTCGGCGCTGGAATTGGTCGGTAGCTCGCTCGAGTCGACCTTGTAGCCGACCGAATACATATCGGTCGAAAACTTGACGTCGTCGAAAATGAAGAATTCAGCTTCCGGACCGAAGAAGACTTTGTCGCCAAGGCCGAGCGACATCATGTAGGCTTCGGCCTTTTTCGCGATCGAACGCGGATCGCGCTCATAGGGCTGGTTCGTCGAGGGCTCGAGGACGTCGCAGAAAATCGCAACCGTCGTCTGAGCGAAGAATGGATCGATGTGCGCCGATTCCGGATCGGGCATCAGCGTCATATCCGAGGCTTCAATGGACTTCCAGCCCGCGATCGACGAGCCATCGAAAGCATAGCCGTCGCTGAAAATAGAATCGTCGATACAGCTGACGTCCGCTGTCACGTGCTGCATCTTGCCTTTGGTATCCGTGAATCTGAAATCCACGAATTTTGCGTCTTTGTCCTTGATGAATTTCAGGACGTCACTTGCGTTCTTCATAGACATTCCCCTGTCTCGTAAGACGTTTTCAAAATGCGCGCGTACCGTGCCGGCCGATAGACCAAGTCATGGCGGCACGGAGCGAGATCCGTTTGTTAGATTGCGTCGCGGCCGGATTCACCGGTGCGGATGCGGATGGCTTCTTCGATCGTCGAAATGAAAATCTTACCGTCGCCGATGCGGCCAGTCTTGGCGGCCTTTTGAATGGCCTCGACAGCCTTGTCGAGCATGTCGTCGCTTAAAACGACTTCAATTTTCACTTTCGGTAGAAAATCGACGACATATTCCGCGCCACGATAGAGTTCGGTGTGGCCCTTCTGGCGGCCAAAGCCCTTGGCCTCGATCACCGTAATGCCTTGCAAGCCGATTTCCTGTAGCGCTTCTTTCACTTCATCGAGCTTGAAGGGCTTTATGATCGCTTCAATCTTTTTCATTTTCGCCCCTTAGGATCTTGGACAGCATGTTGATCGCATCCCACGCCTGCCCGGTGGCCCAAAGGCTAGCAGGGGCCGTGCCACTCTTGGGTAAAATGAAAAAATCTATACACATCAGTGGCTTGGCGCATCATCGCGAACCGGATGGCCGGCCGCGCTCGTCTTATACGCCTAAAAAGATCGCTGTCTGCCTGAATTTAAGGCGGCAAAGGGCAACGTTCGCGGAACGCGGACGCCGTGGCGCGGTTCGGCGCAGCATCGAGGTCCGGGCATGAACGAACTCCTGACGACACAGCAAATGGCCGATGCCGACCGGTTGGCCGTCGAAAGCGGCGTATCCAGTCTCGAACTGATGGAGAATGCCGGCCGTACGGTGGCAGAGGTAACCCTCAAAACAGCGGCCGAACTGGTCCGTCCGAATGCCCGCATCGTCGTTCTGTGCGGACCCGGCAACAACGGAGGCGACGGCTTCGCCGCCGCCCGCCACTTGCGCGATCGGGGTTTCGACGTTCGCGTCTTTCTGCTTGGCGATCGGAACGCATTGAAAGGCGACGCCGCGGAAATGGCGCGGCGATGGCCGCTTCCAATCCGTGTCGCGTCCCCCGACGCCCTGCAGAGCATGAACATCGTCATCGATGCCTTGTTCGGCGCTGGGCTGTCCCGGGCACTATCAGGCGAGGCCGCCGAATTGGTCGAAGCCGTCAATGCCAGCGGCATTCCGGTGATCTCCGTCGATGTGCCGAGCGGGCTCGATGGCACGACCGGCCAAGCGACAGGCCCGGTCATCAAGGCACGCAAGACGGTGACGTTCTTTCGCAAAAAGCCCGCGCACGTCCTGCTTCCCGGACGCGACCTCTGCGGTCAGGTCATCGTCGCCGATATCGGAATCCCGGATCGCGTGCTCGATGCCGTCAAGCCTGACATTTATGAAAACGACAGAGCTGTTTGGCTCAAGTCTTTCCCTTGGGCGAAAGACGGCGGCCATAAATACGATCGCGGCCATGCCGTCATTGTCTCGGGACCGGCCCTTCAAACCGGTGCTGCGCGGCTTGGTGCGCGCGGAGCTCTTAGAATTGGGGCAGGACTTGCGACACTCGTCGGCAACGCCACTGCGACCGCGATCATCGCCACGCAGGTCACGTCGATCATGGTCCGCTCCGTTTCGGGAGCGAAAGCACTGGCGGAATTTCTGGGCGACGCCCGCCGCAACGCTGTGCTCATCGGTCCGGGTGCATCGGTCGGAGCCGAAACCGCAGAAGACGTGCTGGCGGTTCTCAAATCGTCCGCCGCTGCCGTCCTCGACGCCGATGCCCTGACCTCGTTCGCGGGCGAGCATGAGGTCCGCTCCGAAGGCGGCATGGGGTTCTTGGTACGGAACGGCGAGACGGCGATGCAGCCGGAGACGCTGTTTGCCGCCATTCAAAGTCGCGCCGCGCCGGTGGTTCTGACTCCGCACGAAGGAGAGTTCAAACGCCTTTTCGGCGAGCTTCCGGGTTCCAAATTGGAGCGCGCACGCACGGCCGCCAAACGATCCGGCGCGATCGTCGTGCTCAAAGGCGCTGACACGGTCGTTGCAGCACCCGACGGCCGTGCCGTGATCAACGCCAACGCGCCGCCATGGCTCGCGACGGCAGGCTCCGGCGACGTGCTGGCTGGCTTCATCCTGGGACTATTGGCGCAGCAGATGCCGGCCTTCGAAGCGGCCTGCGCCGCGGTCTGGCTGCACGGCGAGTCAGCGGCTCGTTTCGGAGTCGGCCTGATCGCCGAAGACCTGCCCGAGACGCTGCCTCAAGTTTTGCGTGATCTTCATCAGCGAACGGCGCACTAGACTCGACCCGCCTGCTTCAATCGGTCATCCGCATGCAGAAACGCCTCGACTTCGGGCGTGGCTGGCGGGCTGATTTCCGAGACGCCGAGAAGCGACATCAGCCGCGCGATCTCGACGAACTTGCGATCGTTGCGATCGTAGAGGCCACCTTTGAACAAGGCACGCGCGGCAACCTGCCCATCGCGCACGCCGCCATCGACAATGAAGATCTGCTCCATCACGACCAGACTGGCATCCCAGCACAGCAGCTTGGTCTCCAGGCGAAATTTTTGGAACGGCCGCAATTCGCGCTGAAAGCGAATCGTGATGGCGCTCGCGATTGGGGTCCACTTGTGGCGCAAGACCTCGCGCCATAGGCCCGAGCGCACCATGACGTCGAGCCGCCCCAGGTCCATGAGGGTCAGATAACGGCCATTGTTCAAATGGAAGGAAAGGTCGAGGTCGTGCGGCCATACGCGGAACCGCAGCAGCGACGACTCGCGCGGCAAGTCCAGATGGCCGCGTTTTCGTGCCGTCAACAACAACCAAAGGAGCCTGATCCAAAGGTTCATTAGCAATTCCCGAGACGAGCCTTGCAGCCTGAAGGCCGCCTTACCTATAGTCAAACCGGCCGTCTGACGCGGCTGGATTCGCGATTGTCCGTCAGTGGACCATAATGCCACTTTATGTGTGTTCCGCAGTGCATCAGGATCCTCGGCGGGAAAAGGTTTCACAAGAAAAATGATGCGGCCGATACGCATTGCGCAGATGCTGCTCGTCTCATGTCTTGCCGTTGGAAGCGCGGCGGCGGACGACGTTCCGCGACCATCGCGCGCGGAGGAGGGGGCCGCCGAACTCGTCCGTGGCGACGTCGGCAAAGCGGTGACCGACTACACCGAGGCATTGAGCGATACGGGCTTGGCGAACGACCGCCGTGCCACAATCCTCAACGACCGAGGCGTCGCCCATGCGCGCCTCGGGAATATCAAGAGCGCCTTTGAAGACTACAATCGCGCCATCGAATTGTTTCCTGAATACCCCGTCGCCTATAACAATCGCGGCAATCTCCTCCTGGCGATCGGCCAGCTTGGAGAAGCGATGAAGGACTTCGACCGGGCCCTGGTGCTGGCGCCGCGCTATGCCGTCGCCTACTCGAACCGCGCCAATGCCGAAATGAAGCTCGGTAAGTCCGGCGACGCGATCCATGATTTCACGAAGGCGATCGAATTGATGCCCGTGAGCGCTCCGCCATTGTCCGGGCGCGGCCTTGCCTACCTTGAAACCGGCAAACCACATGCCGCCATTCGCGATTTTTCCCGAGCCGTCAGTGCCGACACGCGCTTTGCATCGGCCTATCGCAATCGCGCCGAAGCACGCTTGATCATCGGCCAGCGCGCCGAAGCGATCGAGGACCTTTCGCGGGCCATCGCTTTCGACGTCAACAATACCGAGCTTTATGTCGTCCGCGGCTACGCTTATCTGCTCGATGGCAACACGGCGTCCGCACTCAAGGATTTTTCTCGCGCCATCGAACTCGACGGCAATTCGAGCGCCGCATATGAGGGACGCGGACTTGCGAATGGCCTCGCGGGTGCTGCCGACGACGCCTATGCCGATTTGAACCGGGCCATCGAACTCGATCCGCGCTCGCCGGTAGCCTACGCGTTTCGTGCCGTCGTCTATAAGCAGAACGGACAGGCCGATATTGGCGCCAAGGACGTAGAAACCGCGATCAAGCTCGGTCCAAGCTCTCCGGAAGCTCTATGGGCACGCGGAGAAATCGCGGAAGCGAACGGCCAGGCTGACAGTGCGATCACTGACCTTCATCATGTCTTGCAGTTGAAGCCGAGTTGGCGTTTCGCGGCCGACGCTCTGAAGCGACTGGGCGCGCCAGTCGAGGACGGGGAAGACAAGCCGCTGCCGTCGCTCGATATCGCCAAATGGCATGTCTTCCAACATGGCAAGGATTACGTCGCGGTCAGCGAGGATTACGGCCAGATCCGTGTGCCTCTCGAAATGATTGGAGTAGGCGAACCGAAACTTCTGCAGTGGGAGGTCAAGGCGCCGCCCTACGCCAACTACGGTGTGTTGCGCTTCTCAGGCGGCCACGTGCCCGGAAAAAATGGACTCGAGGAAACCGAACTCGCTGCAATCATCGATTTGGCGGCCGCCAAGGTCATCGGTATTCAGCCGAACCGCCGGGGTGGGCGCGTCGCCACCTGGACCTGGGATGGCGATCAGTTGCAAGTGGCGAGCGTCGATGGCGTGACGGACGAATATCAGCTTCGCCCGGTTTCCGTTGCCGTCATCGGAAGCGGAGCCTCGCAGCGCCGGCCGAGCGGGCAGGCTTGGTTTCCTTGGGATCAGCAATCGTCGTCACGAGGCGAGTCGCGTCAGCGCCGCCATGCGAAGCCCAAAACGATCTTCGATTTTCTTTTTGGAAATTGAAACCGCCGCCGCATGGAAGCGTCGCATCGGCGACAATTCCGAACCCTTGCGCAATCGAGATTCGCAGAGTCGCAAGTGAGCTTAGCGGCGTCCCAGAAAGGCAATTTGTTGTAGCTATATTACCACCCCGAGTTGCTCGTAAGTATCTGGTTTAGAATGTTCCGACTTACGCGAAACAGCGGGGTGTCATTCTGCATACGTTCGAGATATAAGGCTAATTCGTATTGCGTAGGAGAGATTAATGTTGCGTGCACGCAGTTTGGTGGCGGCATTGGTCGCTATTTTGCCGGCGATTCCGGCGGCGGCTCAGCAGTCCCAACCCAACAAAATTGTGGCAGCCGCGAACGACGCATCTTCGGGGACCACAACCGATTTCAGCGAGAGTGCCACAAAACCTGAGGCACCCGCCGAGCCGGCAGCCAAGCCGAAGCAACCATTGCGCCCGACGCTGACGGCGTCGATCGACCTCGCCAGCCAAAGAATGGTGGTCAAGGTCGACGGCCAGACGCGCTATAGTTGGCCGATATCCTCCGGTGTCGCCGCTTATGCGACGCCGACGGGAACCTTCCGTCCGCAGCGGACGGAAAAGATGTGGTACTCGCGCAAGTACGATATGGCTCCAATGCCTCACGCCGTATTCATTCATGGCGGTGTCGCAATCCACGGGACATCTCATACGGCCTATCTCGGAAGCCCGGCATCGCACGGTTGCATTCGTCTTTCGAAGTCCCACGCAGCAACCTTCTACAGCCTCGTCAAACAACACGGCATGGCGCGAACGCGCGTGTCCGTGTATGGGCGACCGCATTGGAGAAAAGGCTCCCAGATTGCGGGACGGGACGACGACAATCGCAGGTCAAGGTACGCCGACCGTCAGGGAAGCTGGTTCTGGGGCGACAGCGAATCCGCATATGATTATCGCCCCTCTCGGCGGAAAATTCCCAAGGGCTACGCCTACGTCGACGGTCAGCTCGTCAAAGTCTATCGCCGCAAAAACGGTGATTATGTCTATCGGCGCGCGTCGCGGCGCGACTATGACAATTACGACTGAGTCCGATTTCGAACAGCATCACGAGTGTAAATGGCCTGGCGCACGCCGGGCCATTTTCGTATCTCGCCCTCAGAATGGATTCCACGTTGCTTGCGGTGTGAAGCGAACGTAGCCGAGATTAGCCCCGAGCCGCATGCCGACGCCGGACCGGATCGGTGCCATGATCACCGGCCCGCCCTTCAGCAATGTGAGACCTACGCCGCCGACGAAATAAGCCGATCCGTCGATGCCGGTGAATGTCCGGTAGAGATCTTCCGTGCCGTGCATCCGGTAGATGAGGAACAACGTCCGCGACCCCGATGCGCCCAGGTCGGTGCCGACCGAAGGACCGTGCCAATAAACGTCCCGCACGCCCCGTTCGGATCGCATGTAGAGCTTGCCTTTGCCGAAGCGAAGTCCGGCAAGAAAAGCGCCGCCGCCTTCGGTGCCGAGCACGTAGGCAGTCGGACGGCCCATTTCCTTGAATGTATGCTCGATAACGGACGCAAGATTGGTCGAGATCGTGCCGAAGAAGCCGCGCGTCGCATCGCGGATTTCGTCGATCGTGTATCCGTCTTCCTCGGGCGGTGGCAGACCCTGAACGCGGCCGCCCTCACGCATCGCGACGTTCGGTGCGGTGTAGGCATCGTTGGGTTTCGTATCGGCGGTCCAGCCGGGCGTCGGCTGCGGCTTCGCTGGTGCTTGTGTGACGGGCGGGCGCTTCGCGGGCGCCGGCTTGGGTGATGCCTCGGCCGTTTGAGTGGGAGGCTCCGCTTTCGGCGTGGGCGCCGCCCCACCGGCCTCGGCGATCTTTTCGTCCAGACGGCGCAACATGTATTCGGATTTCTGCTTGATGATCGAAGTGAGTTCGGCAGACGCCGCCTTCACCTCGTCGAGCTTTGCACAGTCGGGCTGGGCGCCGTCCGGAACGCGCCCCAGTGAGTCCAGGCGCAGCAAAAGTTCGCTGCTTTTCTTATCCAGATCATCAAGTTTTTTATCGCGAATGGCATCGAGAGCGACGTTCTCATAGGCATCGTCGCTGAGATTTTTTGCCGCCTTATATTTGCGGAGCCGCGCTTGCAGTTTGGGTTGCTCGGCAAGCGTCAAGGCGCGCAGGCTGGCGCCCGATTGATCGACGGCTGCGCCGAAATCGGCCGCCGTGCATGTGGCGGCCGAGGCCGACCCCATGCCTAGAATGAGAGCTAGTGTGGCGGCGCCAAACCCGATAACGGCTCGCATGAATTCGATGCTCCGACTGTCTGCGCCGAGAAAATGTCAGCCGACATTACTTCGCGCGTGTGAGGCCCAAAGCGCCACAAGATTCGTTCATTGCCGTGGCAGCGATTTGGCGGCGAGCCGCGCCATGAAGCGGGCTGTATCAACGACGACCCGCGTGTGTTGTCCGGACCCGATCTGCTCGATGCCGTCGTTCGCTACAACCTTGAACGTCAGCTTGCGTCCGTCGATGGACGCCAATGTCGCCGTCGCCGTGACGGTTAACCCGATAGGTGTCGGCGAACTATGGGTTACGTCGAGATGCATGCCAAGGCTCTGATGTCCATCTGGAAGGTGCGCTTCGACGCAATCGACAGCGGCCGCCTCCATGAGTGCAATTAGCATCGGGCTGGCGAACACCGGCGCATCGCCGCTTCCAACTGCCGTCGCAAGCCGCTGTTCGTTCACAAGCGCGCTCGCTGATCCTGTCGACCCGATGTGCAATTTCGAGAGATCCGCCATTATCAACTCCCTCCGAGCCATTCGGCCTTAACGGGCAAGCGCGCATCGAGCAATGTCTTTGCGGCCGTCTCAGGCGTCTTCCCAATAGAAAGAAGGGGTTTTCCTCGCGGTCTCGGTGCCGCGATGGTAACCGGCAGGCATCATCGTTAACGACGAGCGCCAACGAGCAGACCGGGCAGTACGGTTCCCGAAGAGCCGATCTCGCTGAGGGCGGCCGCACAGCTTTCATCAACGATGACCTTGCATTCGCTCGGATCGTCCAACAGCGTGCACTGCTTGAGCTTGATCCACGCTTCGTAAATCTTCTTCGCCTGGGCGTTGAACGTTTGCAGATTGTCGTCGGTGTAAAGCGTGTTGAGCGCCGGCACCTTTGTCGTCGTCTGCGCGCCGGGGCAAATTTCGACCGCACCTAGCGCCTGCCCATAACGAGAGCCGGCATCGTAGGGGGTCATCTCGTCGACCGAGGTTCGGGCGGCTTCGATGTCGTCAGGCGAGGGGTCTGTCAGGGCCATACCGCTCGTGCTGACCAGCATGGCAGCGCAAGCGAGAAGGGCGTGGAGGTGCGATTTGATCGTGCGCATCAGCTTATTCCATCCGTCGAACGCATTTTATTCGCAGTTCGAAGTAAAACCCAAAAAAATTTGCCTGCTCACATAGGTTGGGGATTTAGAAATTGGAATAACGCGTATACTTTTTCGTAAGTACAAGTCTTTCGGGTTTCGGCGGGACAATTGGAAGTTTATAGCTTTGTCGTTATGTTCCGCCGGGAGTAGAACCAGCCAGCCCGCCAGCGTTGCGTGGGCATCAGGTCCGCGAACCACGCGAAATCCTGAGCGCCGCCGCCGTCCAAGGAGACCATAGATGATTTCTCGCATTTTTCTTTCTGCCGCCGCAGTGGGAATGGCCGCCATCGTGACGGCTGGTCCGAGTTCGGCACTGACCACCAAGGAATGCAGCACGAAATATCAGGCAGCCAAAAGCGCCGGCACCTTGAATGGAAAAACCTGGAACGACTTCCGCAAATCCGAATGCGCCGGCGCCGAGGCGACCGAGACCAAATCGGAAAGCAAGCCCGCGACGACCCGCAGCTCCGGAGCCGTTTTTCCGAAGTCCGTTGATCCAAAGTATTCGAAGGAGTCCGCAGGCAAGGCCCGCATGCACACCTGCCTTGACCAGTACAAGGCCAATAAGGCGAACAATGGCAACGGCGGTATGAAGTGGATTCAAAAAGGCGGCGGTTATTACAGCAAGTGCAACACGGCTCTGAAGAGCTAGCAGCCGCATTCCGTCGACCTTCGATCATCATGACAAAGGCGAGGCCCGGGCCTCGCCTTTCTAGTTTCAACGTTCGCGATTGTAGGCCGCCTTAGCTCTTAACGCTTGAGACCGCCGTCACGCTGCCATGCGAGGAAGATCGTCGTCACGAACGCCGTCAAAATCATCGTTCCGAGGATGGCCGGTTGGCGCATGTACGAAAGCCAGATGTTGAAACCATTCAGCCAACCGCCACGGCCGGTCAGCACGTTGTTCAGAACCAGAATGAAAAGCGCGACGAGCGATGTCATGGCCGTCGCGATGCCCGCTTCGACGGCGCGCTTCGTCAAGCGCGGAACGGAAATAGAGTTGCGGCCAATGGCGAGTTGGGTTCGGTCCGACATGAAATGCGCTCCCTCGTTGATGGGGCGAGGCTGTTATCGCCATCAAACCCGATTTAATCTCCCTTATCTAACAGATTCGTCGCATCAACGAGGCAAGGGCGAGGCATCGGCCGTCTCGCACTTATGCTGTCAATGATGCTATCATGGAGTAAGCGGGCGATGCTGCTGTCATTCCCGCGAGCGACAAAGCGGATCGACACGAGCCGCTGGGAGCCAGAGAAATGAAATTCACGATTGTATTCGGCTGCGCGAGCGCCATTGCGTTCATGACGGGCGCCGGCGCGCGGGCCCAAACCCTTTATGACGTCGAAAATGCCCGAGCCAATTACCGAGCCGGGTTGGTCAGCGAGTACGACGCCGACCTGCTGCGGATGTGGGGCGCGCCCACGGGAAATTATCCGCCGTCGCGCGTTTATACGCCGCCCAGCTATGACCGTCAGCCTGTCCTGCAGAGGCAAACGCAGGACAAGCGGCGTCGGCATAGGCGCTAGGAGGCGCGGACGCCTAAAGACGGGAACTGGAATTCGCGACGGTCGCAGCTTGAAGGACCGGCTTTTGAAGCCGATATTATGCGCATGGACAAAAAAGAAATCCCCAATGGCGAAGACGGCTGGCGAAAGCGGCTGACACCCGAACAGTATCGTGTGCTGCGCGAGAAGGGCACCGAACCGCCCTTTACGGGCGAACACCTGCACGCCGAAGCCGACGGCACATTCACATGCGCCGCCTGCGGCAATCCTCTGTTCTCATCGGATACAAAATTCGATTCAGGCACGGGCTGGCCGTCATTCGATTCCGCTCTTCCGGGCGCAGTCGAATATCATTCCGATGCGTCGCATGGCATGGCCCGCACCGAAATAACGTGCACGCGTTGCGGCTCGCATCTTGGCCACGTCTTCGATGACGGGCCGACGGCGAGCGGCAAACGCTATTGCATCAATTCGGTGTGCCTCAATCTCGATGAGACCGACGGGTCGTCGACGAAGTAGCGCCTCGTCCGGTTCGTCGTTCTCTATGCTTCCAGCCGCTTCATGAAAGCCATGGCTGCGGCTGGAGCCCGTATTTTTCCCTCGTGAATGAAGAAAACGAACGTGTCGCGCAGCTTCTTCTTGGGCTTCGCGTCGCGATCGACAATCGGTAGGTCGTCGGGAAGACCGCCCGCGGCCCAAGCGCGTGCGCGCTTTGCCCACGCGCCGAGCGCCTTCGGCGAATAAGCCGTCGGAATATCGTCGTGCCCCGTCTGCAGCCGCGCATAGACGAAGTCGCTGGTGACATCGGCGATGGCCGGATACGTCGCGTGGTCGGCGAAAACGATGGCCACCGATTTCTTGCGGGCGAGCGCGACGAAATCCGGTGTGCAAAACGAGTCGTGGCGCACCTCAACGGCATGTTGAAGCGAACGCCCTCCGAATTTGTCGGGAAGCAAATCAAGGAAGGCCCCGAAATCGGCCTCGTCGAACTTTTTCGTCGGCGCGAATTGCCAGAGCAGCGGGCCGAGCTTGCTGCCAAGTTCGGTAATCCCGGACTCGAGAAAACGCGAAATTGAATCGCCGGCTCCAGCGAGTTCGCGCCTGTTGGTGGCGTAGCGTGGTCCCTTGAGCGTGAAGACGAATCCATCAGGCGCATCAGCCGCCCAACGCGAAAACGTCTGCGGCTTCTGCGTGCTATAATACGTGCCGTTGACTTCGATGGTCGGAAGCTGCCGGCTGGCATAGTGCAGCTCTTGGGCTTGAACGAGCCCTTTCGGATAAAAGACGCCGCGCCAAGGCTCGAACGTCCAACCGCCGATTCCGGCGCGAATTTTCCCGGCTTCCGCCGTTTCGCCATTTTTTTCTGGCGCTTGCGATGCAGAAGACTGCTTGCGCGACATCGGTTGGCTCCCATTTACGAGGCGCTCGGCGAGTCGCAAGACGAACGAAGATCTCGCAGAGACGCCGTTGCGGCGCTGCGATTCGCTGCTTGGCCGCGACTTCGCAGCGCAGAGTTACGAACAAACCACAGCAATATACCGGCGGTTGCCGACAGTTTGCTTATCACTTCTAGTCCGCGTGCGGGTAACCGGGTAAACTTTTCAGAGGGGTAGATCCGGCGAGCATGAGTGCCGAGGGGAATGGCTGAGACCGCTGATCTCACGATTGCGGGTGCCGCCCAGTGGAGCGGGACCACAAAGCGTGAACGCAATTTTTGGATTGCGTTAGCGTGTGCGGCAGTGCTGCACGCGTCGCTGTTTGTCGGCGCAATTGCAAGCAAGCCGAAACGGCTGGGCGATCCAACCGGTGCGGACAAAGCCATCAGCGTTTCGTTGGTGACGGAAGCCGACCTCGAAAGCCGAAGCACGGTCGCCGACAAGCCGTCGCCGCCGCCCGGACCTCCGGCCGCTCCCGAACAAAAGCCGCAGCCGGCAAAGCCGCAACCCAAACAGGAGCAGGCGAAGCAGGAGCCTCAGCCTCAGCCTCCGCAACCGGAAGAGCCGCCGCAGAAGCCCGAGGAGCAACCAACCAAGGCAGAACAGCCGCCCCAGCCTGACGATGTAAAACCGGACGACAAGCCGGAGCAAAAAGTCGCCAAGGCAGAGGATCCGAAGGCGACCGAGAACGCGCCGGATCTGTTTTCGCTGCAGGACGTGAATCCGGCGAACATGGAGAGCGCGGCGAAGCCGAAACCGAGCCCCAAAACCGAAACGAAGAAATCAACGGCTCACAAATCGCCGCCGAAAAAGAAGAAGATGGCCGCGCTCGATCTTTCGACGCCGAAGAGCTTGATGCAACCGTCGTTCGGCGGCGGCGGTGCAGCCGGTCTACAACGTCCGCCCGGCATCACGCGATCCGGTCTCAACGATGCCTTTGCGCGCGCCGTGATCAAGGCGCTTCAGCAGACGATGCCGCAACTGACAGAAGTGCTCGGCCGCGTCACGATCCGCATATTCCTGACCGAAACCGGCAACGTGTCGCAGGTTCGATTGCTATCGGGCTCAAAGAACTCGTCTCTGGATCAAAGCGTCGTCTTCGCGGCGCGGCAGACGAGCTATCCAATCCCGCCGGCAGGCTCCAACGTCGCCGACCGGACTTTCATGGTCACGTATATTTACGACTGAGATTTGATTGCTGGTAAGCCGGGACTATTGACGCAAGGTGAAGCGCCGGAATTCCGGCGCTTCACTCTGTGTATCAGGATTTACGCGAACAAAAGCAAAGTGATCAGAATTGCTGGACCAGTTGATTAGCGCTGGCCGGCGTCCTGCGTCGTGGTTGCCGTCGCAGCACCGAGCTTCATCGGCACATATTCAGGCGACTCGCGGCGGCATGCGCCGAGTGCGAGAGCCGCAAAGCAAAGTCCGAGAACTGCGATTTTCATGATGGTTCACCTCCCGATTTGAGATTAGCGACTGCGATACTCTGCAATTTCAGTTACCCCGATGTTAAACAGGTATCGCGGTTTACTTGTTCCCCCGCACAGAAGGATAGACTCTGAGCCCCCGCTTGTGGATGCGGATTTGCAACACATGATTCGGACCTTCTCTCGCCTTTTTGGTGCGGCCCAGGCTTGATCTTCAATTGTTGCGAATGCTCTTCGCCGAACCGATCGGGTCTCGCATGTATCTGCGAAGGGATTAACATCCACGAATGAGGATGGAGGTTGCAATGCTCCTGAAATCGCAAACGTTTGGTGCGCGGAGCCTGGCGCTGTTCGCGGCCTTGTTGATCCCGGCGCCTTTGGCGATTGCCGAACCTGCCACCGAGGAGTCGGCAGGTTCTATCGAGCAGCTGTTGAAATCCGGATGGGAAGTCGCCGGATACGCCAGCAATTCAGACAGTCGCTCGACGTTCATTCTGTTCAAGAATCCGCACCAGTCTCATCTCGTTCAGTGCCTAGCCGGTTATGACGTGACGCGAACGCCGCGCGTCTTTGAAAACTGCTACCGCCTGCGCTAAGCACTCGGGGTCCGCAAGCGAGGGGGGACGATGACAAAGCCGGGGCTCTGGAGCCGAGCAGCGTGGACGATCGTCGGCCTGTTGTGGGTCGTCGCGACGCTCAACTATCTGGACCGCCAGCTCGTCGTCACGATGCCCGGACCCATCAAGGCCGATCTGCAAATCGGAGACGAACGCTTCGGTTTGCTCTCGTCTGTATTCCTCTGGGTCTATGGTCTGTGTTCGCCGCTAGCAGGCTATGTCGCCGATCGCGTCGGCAAGCGCCCGGTGATCATCGCTAGTCTTCTTCTCTGGTCGGTTGCGACCTTCGTCAGCGGTATCGTGACGTCGTTCGAGGGCATGCTGGCGGCGCGTGCGATGCTCGGCGTCAGCGAAGCGTTCTACATGCCCGCCGCCGTGGCGCTCATCGTGGAATATCATCGCGGCTCGACACGCAGCCGCGCCACCGGGCTGCATCTCAGCGGCGTGTATGTCGGATCGGTTCTCGGCGGTCTCGGCGGCGCATTCGCTGAAATGTTCGGATGGCGCACCGGCTTCCTGATCATGGGTGCGATCGGCGTCGCCTACGCCCTCGTGCTGATGATTGTTTTTCCGCAGCCGCCGCAAAAGACCGAGCCGAGCGAAGACAGTCCCGCCCAATCCGCAACGCTATCGCTGCCGCGCGCCGGAGCCTTTGCGTCACTACTAACGACGCGCGGTTTTCTGTTTCTCCTGGCGATGAACCTTTTGAACGGCGCCGCATATTGGCCGGTACGCAATTGGCTTCCGGAATTTTTCCGTTCCGAGATCGGTGTCAGCCCCGCATGGGCAGGTGTTTACGGGCCGATGGCGTTCAACGGCGCGGCGTTCGCCGGAATGCTGATCGCCAGTCACCTCTCGGATTGGTGGTCGCTGCGAAATGAGCGCGCCCGCGCGCTCGTCCCGGCCATCGGCTTTATGATTGCCGCGCCGTGTTTGTTCATGGTCGGCGCGGTCGAATATATTCCGATCATACTCGCTTGCGTTCTCGTCGCCGGGATGTCCCAAGGTTTCCTCGACGCCAATCTGATGCCCGCTGCCTGCACGGTCACGGACTTCCGTCATCGCGCCACCGCGTACGGCCTGCTGAATTTCGTTGGCACCACTGCGGGCGGCGTGATGACGTATGTCGGCGGTATGCTGAAAGAACAGGACGTGCCGTTCGGCACGACGTTCCAGGCCGCCAGCCTGTTGATCCTCGCCGCCGGGTTCTGCCTGCTCGCCGTCAAGCCGACACGTCGTGAGACCGGATTCAGTGCCGAGCTCGCACCGTCGGCCATGCGATGAATGCAAACAGCACCATCGATGCGAGCAAGGTAATGGAACCTATGGCAGCCAACGGTTCGCCCATTTCAGTTCTCCCGCCGAAAATCGAAAAGAGACCGATAATCAGCACGACGAAACCGATCTCGGCCAACCAGAAATGGACGCTGGCCATTCGGCTATCCGATGCGTTCGGAAAGGTGTGGTAGAAAAATCCGAAAATCGCGAACGTGACCCAGCCGAGCAAGAGGATATGAGCATGGGTCGGCATTTGTGAATGATCTTGCGTTATTCCCATGACAAGTCCGAGCGACATGCCAAGAACGGCATAGATCAACGCGCTCGCAAAAAAGCGTCCCGCAATTCCCGTCATGACAGTCCCTCCTCGATGGACGTGCATCGCGCCGTCACATTGGCTTCGTCGTGGCATACCGATCAGGCTGAAGGCTTCAATGGTGCAGGCGGATGGCTCGGCTCACGATGGAAGTATTTGAGCGTCAGGTACGCGCCGATCCAGGAGCCGACGATCGCGAAGCCGACATAGATCCAGTTGTTCGTATAGCTGATGACCGCGAACGACGAGAGCATGTACCAGACGCCGCTCCAGTTCGCCGCCGCCAGCGGCCGCCGCGCCACGACTGATGCGGTGAACATGACGTAAGCCGCATCCGTTGCCGCCGTCGCGAGCAGTACGCCGGCTCCGACCAAATAATCGATCGTCATATCGAAATGGCTCCCATGTTTTGCCGTGCAACGCTGCTTCGTTGAGCAGGCCGCCGGGCGCGATCCGTGTCACCAACGCACTTTGTCGAGTCGAAAGAAGCGGCTGAAGATTTTCCGTACGACCTTGGACGGCAGCTTGCCGCGCGAGAAATGCATGAATTTTGCGGTTGGGCCGACGGCGTAGCGAAAGCGCGGGCGCGGCGCGTCAAGCGCATTGGCGACGGCCTTGGCGACTTCGATCGGGTCGCGCGCCGCCTTTGCGACATGCGTATCGACCGCGACCTCCAGATGACGCAGGAGCGGGCGATACGCGCTGCCCTCCGGCAAGATGCGCGGCGAACTCTCCCAAATGTTCGTCTTGTACGCTCCAGGCTCGATGAGGATGATCTCGATGCCGAAAGGTTCGAGTTCATAGCTGATCGCTTCCGCCCAGCCTTCGATGGCCCACTTCGATGCGCAGTACGGCGAATTCGCCGGTTGCCCCGCGAACGCCGACTCGCTCGAAATGATGACGATGCGCCCGCGCCGTTGTGCACGGAACGCGGGCAGCAGCTTCCGTGTCAGGGCCAGCACGCCAAAATAATTGACCTCCATGACACGACGGATATGAGCGTCGTCCAAATCTTCGAATGCGCCGCCGACAGCAACGCCTGCATTATGGACGACCGCATCCAGCGGCTGGCTCTGCAAGTCGAGAGCCGCGACTGCGCGGTCGATCGATTGCGGATCGGAAACGTCGAGCTGCGCGACGTGGACGTGCGATCTGACGTTTGCTGCCGTCACCGCGCGATCGAGTTCCGAGCGTTTGCTCAGGTCGCGCATTGTCGCGATGACGCCCCAGCCGCGCTTCGCAAGCTCCACCGCTGTCACGAGGCCGAAGCCGGACGAGGTTCCGGTGATTAGAACGGTCGGCATGTGGTTAGCGTCTCCAATTTTAGTCATTTCGCGGAGATTATTCTCTTTCGGGCCCCGGAGGGGAGGGCCTTCTTTGCGCGTGACGGCAGGCCTGCGCCGTATGGCCGGCTCCGCGTAGCGGCGTCACACGGCGCCCCCAAAGCCCCCGCCAAAGACCGCACCATCTTGCGCGGCCGCCGCCATCGTATTAGCAACCGCCGGACAATGGCCCTGCACGGAGTTTGAAATCATGGCGGAATCGAAGGACACGAACGAGGCAATCGCGGAACTGAAGCGCGAGATCGCCGAGCTTTCAGGGCTGTCGCTGGCCACCGGCGTTATCCTTACGCAGCTCCTGCAGAAGATCGCCAGCCGCGAGATGAATCCGCAAGGGGCGGCGGGCCAGATCGTCAACAATGCGCGCGCGGCCATCGAGGGCTTCACGGCGCAGCAGAACTCCGATCCCGTAATGAAGGCCCGCGCGCTCGATGCGGTGAAGCAATACGAAGATCAGATCCGCTCCGTCCTGCGCGAGTAGAGATCCAATGCGCGTCTCCGCGTAGCGGAGTCACACGCCCCAACTAAACCTGCGCACGGCGGCCGGCTTCCCGGAGGGGAGTCGCCGTGCGCCAACAAAAGCTGACCTAATAGTCCTTGCCCCGGATTCGCTTCAGCTGTTCCCAGATCGGCAAAGCCACGAGGCCGCCGACCGCGCCACCAACGTAGCTCGGCAGCGGAAAACGGAACAACGACTGCCACATCAATCCGATGATCCAGCTCGCGACCAGCATCGCGGCGACCGTGATCAGCAGGCGCTGCCAGAATGGAAGTAGGGACATGGCCAAAGATCCTTGAAGCTATGCTCTGTTTCTAAATCAATCATACGGAGATTGCGCGTCGCCATCACTCCAGAAACGTGACGCGCCCGGTGGCGACGTCGTGCATGGCGGCGGCGACCTTCAACTGCTTGGCGGCGACGAGATCACGAAGCACGCCGCTGGTTTCGGTCAGATGCTGCGCCGCCAGCTTGGCGTTGGCAATCGCGACCCGCTGAACGAAATCGGCATTCTTCGAGGTGTGATCACCGGGTGCATCCTTGCAGGCTTCGACCGCCGGATGGATTTTCGCAAGAAGCTGCGTCAGCTCGCCAAGCTCGGCGCCGTCGATAGCGCCTTTGACCGCCCCGCACTCGCTATGGCCGAGCACCACGATCAGCTTGGCGCCCGCGAGCTTCGTCGCAAATTCGGAACTGCCGACGATATCGTCGTTGACGATGTTGCCCGCGACGCGGGCGCTGAAAATGTCGCCGATGCGCCGGTCGAACACCAGTTCGGGCGGCACGCGCGAGTCGATGCAGCCGATGATGACGGCGGAAGGAAACTGACCGCTCGACGTCGCGCGCACCTGTTCGAGCAGATCGCAGTTGCGCATGTTGCGCGAAACGAACCGCTCATTTCCGGCCTTGAGTTTTTCGAGCGCGTCGTCGGGAGTGAGAGCCGCCTGCAGCTCCTGCGTCGGCGCCGCGCACTGGTCGGCGGCGAACGCTTTGTCGAAGGTCAGCAGGCTCGCGGCCATCGCGCCGCCGCAGCAGAAGTGTCGACGTGAGAGCATCGCATGTCCTCCTGGATGGGAAAGGGGAAGTAGGACGGCGCAGTCTTTAGCGGAGCGTTACGAACGAAACTCAAATAAGCACGGATTTGAAACGACGCCCACGGAATTAACCAGCGTATCGCGGCTCGCTCGCCGGAATGAGACCTGCCACGCGCGATCAGCCTCCTCACACCCACGCTCGGGGGGACGGGTGGGGCGATCCTCGCGGGTGGTGAGGGGGATTATGCAGGAGATGCAAACGCCGGGCATAAATTTTTTTGGCAACCCGTCGCGCCGATTGGCGGGGCCGAATTCCCGTAGCCGGGGCATCGCCTCAGGCGTATAAATCGCGTGTTCTGACCGGCGCGGAATTCCGGTTGAACCTCACGGGGGCGCGCCGGTCTCGATGACCTGTTGTGCAAACGGTATGAGGTTTCACATGGACGATCATCGCCGGCGCGCCCGCGCGCTATCTTCGGCATTTGCGCTCCTCGCTCTCACAGCACCAGCTGACGCTGCCTCCCGGTTCGACGGGACTTGGACCATGACCGCGGTGACGACTCGCGGGCACTGCGGGACGATCCCCGTTGGCATGTTCATCCGCCGTGGGCATGTTTCAGCGACGAGCGGCTCTTATGCTTTCTATCCAATCAGCTTGAGCGGGCGCGTGTCCGCATCGGGTAACGCATCCATCAGAGCGGTGACGGGCCCGCGCATCGCCTATGGCACGGGAAGGTTCAGACGCTTCGAGGCGCGCGGAAGATGGCGCGGAACCGGGCCGTCTGGTCTGTGCTACGGTGAATGGACCGCGACACGCAATTAGCCACTCACTTTGATTGCGCCATCCGACACCGCATCGCGGAGCCGGCCGGATGGCGCGTGCTGCGGAGGCGTGTAGGATGGAGCAACCGCATACGCACACGGTGGCCAGCAACACCGGCCCGCGCACGGCGGCCGGCTCCCCGCAGGGGAGTCGCCGTGTGCAAACAAAAATGTCGGATTAGGCGGCGGTCAAACGTCTTGATAACGAATGCGACTGTCGTGAACCAACCGCAGCGCGCAAACCCGAAGGAGCACAACGTGTCAGACAAATCCAAAAAGGCCGACGCCAAGCCCGCGAGCGCCGCCAACACCGCCCGGCTGCATCGCGTGTTCGCGACAAAGCCCGAGAAGGTCTACCGCGCCTTCCTCGATGCCGACGCGCTGGCGAAATGGCTGCCGCCCTACGGCTTCACGTGCCATGTTGAGCACATGGACGCGAAGGTCGGCGGCACATTCCGTATGTCGTTCACGAACTTCACGACGGGCAACAGCCATTCGTTCGGCGGCGAGTACGTCGAACTCAAGCCGCATGAACTGATCCGCTACACCGACAAATTCGATGATCCGAATTTGCCGGGCACGATGCATGTCACGGTCAAGCTGCGCGCCGTGTCGGTCGGCACGGAGGTCGATATCGAGCAATCCGGTATTCCGGCGGTGATCCCGGTCGAGGCCTGCTATCTCGGATGGCAGCAATCGCTGATGCAACTCGCGAAGCTCGTCGAGCCTGATATTCCCGAGTGACAATACTCCTTACATCAACCGACGGTTAACCGCGCTCGCGGTCTTGCCTACACACGCGGCGGCAGAGAGTGAGATATTCTGCCGCTCGCTGATCCTGGAACGGATCGCGCGGGCTCGCGTTGAGAACATGGGCGTCGCGGTTGCGTCGCAAGGAGTGGAGCGCATGAAACGGAACTGGGCTGCGGCGGCGTGCGCGGTGTTGGTGGTCGTGGCCGTTGCGCCGCTCGCCAACGCGGACATGATCAGCGACGTCGAAGGCGCCCGCGCCAGAGAACGCGCCGGATATTACTTGAATAGCCAGGATCGCGAATTCCTGCGCCGCTACGGCAGCAACGATGACTATGGCCGCTACGGCCGTCGCAGATACGACGGCTATTACCGCCCCGGCATTCGCGTCTTTATCGACCGCGACGGCGTCTACGGACCATACGGATATTAGAGTCCGCACAGTCGAAGCAGAGCGCAGGCGGCGGAGTTCGGCTTCGTCGCCTTATCGTTTGTCGTGCATCCGGCGATCAGAGTGGCGTGGCTAAGTCAATCAGAACCGGAGAAAGAATATTTTTTATTATTTTTTGCGGCGGAAATGCCTTGCTCGAACGTTAGATGACTAATGCAGCAGATGGCGATGATGCGTCTGCGGCGCAATGAGTGCAGCGAGATCGAGCTGCCTGAACACAATCTGAAATAACTAGGAGAGACTTCGGATGAAACGCCTCGTACTCATCAGCTTCCTGGCTTTGGGAACGGCCTTCGGCAGCTCGGCTGCATCTGCGACGCCCGCAACGAGCGGCGTCGCCGGCCTGAGCAAGACCGAAAGCGCTATTCAACTCGCACAGTACCGTGGCCGCGGCCATGACTCACGGCGCCATCATTCGCGGCGACATCACTATCGCGGACACCGCCATCACTACCGTGGGCATAACCGCTATCGCGGCTGGCATCGTTACCATCACCGTCCGTACAACTGGCGCTCGCGCGGTTGCGCCGTCGTCGGACCGATCTGGTTCTGCCCGTGAGCGACGCGCCATCCGGCCGGCTCCGCGAAGCGGAGTCGGATGGCGCAATCAAAAAACGAACGATAGCCGGGCGGAATTTCCGTCCGGCTTTTTTGTGCGCAAGCGCGCCCGGCGGCCGGCTCGACGAAGGAGAGTCGCCGGGCGCAATCAAAAATCAATCTACCCTCGTCTTGCCTTCTCAATCGCCGCGACATCGATCTTCTTCATCGTCATCATCGCTTCGAACGCGCGCTTGCCTTCATCGCCGCCGACGGCGAGCGCCTCGGTCAGCACACGCGGCGAGATCTGCCAGTGGACGCCCCACTTGTCCTGACACCATCCGCAGTCGCTCTCCTTGCCGCCGTTACCGACGATCGCGTTCCAATAGCGGTCGGTCTCTTCCTGGTCGTCGGTGGCGATCTGAAACGAGAACGCCGGGGTGTGCTTGAAAGCAGGACCGCCGTTGAGCCCGATGCACGGAATGCCCGCGACGGTGAAGTTGACGACGATCACGTCGCCCGCTTTGCCTGACGGGAAATCGCTCGGCGCGTGGTGGATGGAGCCGACGGAGCTGTCGGGAAACGTCTCGGCGTAGAAGCGCGCCGCAGCCTCGGCGTCCTTGTCGTACCAGACGCAAATCGTGTTCTTGGACATGAGATTTCCTCTTTTGGTTGCGCCCGGCGACTCCCGTTCCGGGAGCCGGCCGCAGGGCGCGACGGACATGTTGCGTAGCCGCTTCGCTTTACTATGACGATCTCGCTGGGCCCGTTCCGACACTTTTGTTTGCGCTTTACGACTCGCGTTCCGCGAGCCGGCCGCAAAGCGCGGAGCTTGGTGGTTCGTTCATGCCGGAATGAGGTGCGAAGGAAGATACAACAGGCATGCGCCAACGGTCGACTTCAGCCACCATTGTCATCCCGCGCGAGCCTTTTGCGAGACCCGGGACCCAGATTGAAGTGCGCATGTGCCGCTGGGTCCCGGCTCTTCGCTACGCTTCGGCCGGGATGACAGCTGGTGGTGGCACGCGCGACGCGCCATCCGGACGGTGAAACAGCAAATGCACACGGCGGCCGGCTCGCGGAACGCGAGTCGCCGGGCGCAATCAAAAAGATCTAACGTTCAGAAGCAAAGCCAGGGGCCTAAGCAGGCCGCGGGCGTCCCGCCCTTGCAGGCCATCTGCGAGGAGTAACACTCAATCATCGCCCCTGATTTGCAGGTGGTTTTCACTGGCCCCTTCGGTACAAGCCCTTTCCCGGCGATCGTATTCTTCAGTGCGTTGTGGGAGAACAGCACCGCCAGATCGTGGGTGAAGTTGTCGCCAATGGCTGCGACCCTCGTACATTCGGCCGCCTGAGCCGCCGCCGAAAGTGCGCACACCATGACCGCGGCCACGAAGCCGAACTTGAAAGCCTGCATTGCAACCCCCCGTGCGGACAAATCTGCGCGAACGCTAGTCGAGTGCTTGGCGGTTGCCAAGTAAAGGACCGTTGCCGGCACAGATATTTTCCGCAGTGCGATTTATGAGGCGCACCGCGCACCGCATGGCCATCGATGCCTGTCCGCTAAGGGCTAGAAGCAGACAAGTAAGGCTCGCGGAGAGGCTGCCCCACCCGAGCGCCGCAGCGCGGATGCGCGTGGGCATCCGAAGCGCAATCAAAGAATCCTCGCGCGATGCCCTTGCCCGGATGGGTGAGGGGATTATGCGGGAGGTTGAGAGGGAGGGGATAAGTTTTTTGCGAGGCGCAGCAGCGAGTCCGATGCTCCGCGCCCGGCGGCTCGTGGGCGACGACGATCAAGGGACGTCGAGCCGTGCTGTCACACGACTCGCGCTCAGTATCAGAGGGACGCACAACCTCTCTTCAGATCAAAGATGGGGATAACTAGCAGCGTTGGTAGTCCGAATCACTACGGTCTATGTATGTTCGCGCCATGAGGAAATCTGCGAACAAAAGGCGACTGCCGCGGCGTTTCTCGGACGCCGAGTTACTCCTCGCAGAGCTTTTCTCGGACGACGCCAACGCGATTCCGAACGTCGTCAATGAGCGATTGCCTAAAGACGTCAAGATCGTAGACGTCTTTCGATCGTATAGGCACGCCAAGTACCCGATTGAAAAAATTTATTGCTGTGTATGTGGCTCGCATCAGCACAAAGTGGGCTTTCATATAGGGCGCAGCGACGGTGTTGAAGCCACCTTAGGCAATTGCTGTGCTAAGCCCCATCTTGGCCCCGAATACGTTCGGGCAGCCCTGCGCAGGAGAGATGAACAGACAAGACAGTACTATCTTTTGCAAATTGATAATTTCAAACCCGTAGTGCTTCGCATCGTTCACGGCGAAATGGTTCGCCCTTGGTTTGATCTCGCTCTCGCGCTGCGCGAGGTGCGCCAGGAACTGCGCGAGGTGTTCTCGCAGGCTTTTCCGACCCTGCAAGATTGTGCCGCGAAGAATGCGCCCTTATTGATGCCGGTCCGCCAATTGAAGACAGACTGGAAGAAAGATGAGAAGCGCGACGAAGATGATTCTGAGGACCGTTATATTTGGCAGTTCGTGCCAGCATTCCGTGTAGCGGGTGCCGAACTGTTGCGTCGTGGCGATCCGCTGGAGATCGTGAAAGATCTGGATCGCATGCTTATAAACTTTCGAAGAATTGCCGCCGACACGGATAATTACTCAACGGGTCAGTTACGTCAGCTCGTGGCTGCGCTCAAGCACACCTATCGTGGATTTGAAACGCTCGTTGCCATGCGACGAGCTGTCGACCAGTTCTTTGCGGAAGATCACCTTGCTGCCGTGGCAGGCTGGATTAATTCCAACTGCGAGCATCACGGCATGGGGTTTTCCGACCGCGCTTCAGCCTATGGCACCACCATTACCAATGAGTGGTCAGACCGAGTTGTTACTAAGCCCGCATTGCTTGGGGTTTCCGAGGAACTGCTAGACGTTCTTCGCGCCGCGTAAAACCAACGTTCACTTTTAGGAGCGAAGCGTTACCTCTCTCGACGACTTACTCGCAGCATGAGCGATTACTTCGTCCATAAATTTCGCGAACGGTTCATAGCTCCTATATTCTATGGCGACGTCAGCCCACAGTAGCCGCCAGATTGGCGATTCAAAATTTTCGGCTATCCCATCGACCCAGATTCGCCAGATGTCACGCGGGACGCGACCTTGCGTGTAAAGCGCGTACTCTTCACTGCACAAATTTCCATACTGGATCATAGAGCGCAGCATTTGGCCCCGTTCTTCCGCGCCGATGTTACCGATGTCACCGCCGTACTTTGCTAGTCGCAGACGATCCGGCATTTGATTCATAATGTCGGCGTATCTTCGGAAAAATTCGAGCGCGACTTGCGTTTGCATGACGCTCGTTTGCTGGCGGATTGTGAAAACGGTACCAAGAAAACCAACGATGATGGCCCAGAATTCCTTGTTACCGACGATCCAATCAAAATCCAAATCGGCGAGCATAAATCGTCCCTCAATCTAGATGTTACTCCGCCGCCTGCTTCTTCAGCTTTTTGTTGGCACCTGACGACTCGCTCTTTTGCTGCGTGTCGCGACTCTCCTTCGTCGAGCCGGGCGCGGACTTGCTCCGCCCCAACACCGGCTTCAAATACTGCCCCGTATAACTCTCCTTCACCTTCACCACATCTTCCGGCGAACCCGCGGCGACGATGGTGCCACCGCCGTCGCCGCCTTCGGGGCCGAGGTCGATGATCCAGTCGGCGGTCTTGATGACTTCGAGATTGTGCTCGATGACGACGACGGTGTTGCCCGCGTCGGCAAGCTCGTGCAGCACTTCGAGCAGCTTCGCGACGTCGTGGAAATGCAGGCCCGTCGTCGGCTCGTCGAGAATGTAGAGCGTGCGGCCCGTGGCGCGCCGTGACAATTCTTTCGACAGCTTGATGCGCTGCGCTTCGCCGCCCGACAGCGTCGTCGCCTGCTGGCCGATGTGGATGTAGCCGAGGCCGACGCGCGCCAGCGTTTCGAGCTTGTCGCGGATCGACGGCACGGCCTTGAAGAACTCCGCGCCTTCCTCGACCGTCATGTCGAGCACGTCGGCGATCGACTTCTCCTTGAACGTGACGGCGAGCGTCTCGCGATTGTAGCGCTTGCCCTTGCATTCCTCGCACGTCACGTAGACGTCGGGCAGGAAGTGCATCTCGATCTTGATGACGCCGTCGCCCTGGCAGACTTCGCAGCGCCCGCCCTTGACGTTGAACGAGAAGCGCCCCGGCTCGTAGCCGCGCGTCTTGGCTTCCGGCAGCCCCGCGAACCATTCGCGGATCGGCGTGAACGCGCCCGTGTACGTCGCCGGGTTCGAGCGCGGCGTGCGCCCGATCGGCGATTGATCGATGTCGATGATCTTGTCGAAGTTCTCGATGCCGGTGATCTTGTCGTATTCGCCCGGATGATCCTTGGCGTTGTTGAGCTTGCGCGCCACCGCCTTGAAGATCGTGTCGATCAGCAGCGTCGATTTTCCGCCGCCCGAAACGCCGGTGATGCAGGTGAACAGCCCCACCGGGATCGACGCCGTGACGTCCTTCAGGTTGTTCGAGCGCGCCCCGGTGACGGTCAGCAGACGCGACGGATCGGGCTTGCGCCGCCGCTTCGGAATTTGCACGTAGCGCACGCCGGACAGATACTCGCCGGTGATGCTTTCCGGATTGTCCATGATGTCGGCGGGCGTGCCCTGCGCAATGACCTTGCCGCCGTGGATGCCCGCGCCCGGCCCGATATCGACGACGTGATCGGCCGTCATGATCGCATCTTCGTCGTGCTCGACGACGATAACCGTGTTGCCGATGTCGCGAAGATGCTTCAGCGTTTCGAGCAGGCGGTCGTTGTCGCGTTGATGCAAGCCGATTGACGGCTCGTCGAGCACGTAGAGCACGCCGGTCAGTCCCGAGCCGATTTGCGACGCGAGGCGAATGCGCTGCGATTCCCCACCCGACAGCGTGCCGGAGGCGCGCGACAGCGTCAGGTAGGTGAGGCCGACGTCGTTCAGGAATTTCAGCCGGTCGCGGATCTCTTTCAGGATGCGCGTCGCGATCTCGGTTTGCTGCTTGGTGAAGGTCTTCGGAACGTCGCGGAACCACTCGTTCGCGGTCTTGATCGATAGATCGCAGACTTCGCCGATGTGCTTGCCGCCGATCTTGACGGCCAGAGCTTGCGGCTTGAGGCGATAGCCGCCGCACGCCTCGCACGGATGCGCGCCCTGATAGCGCGAGAGCTCGTCGCGCACCCAGTCTGAGTCCGTTTCCTTGAAGCGGCGCGCGATGTTGCCGATGACGCCCTCGAACGGCTTCTCCGTCGAATAATGGCGCGTGCCATCCCAGTAGGTAAAAACGATGTCTTCGTCGCCCGAACCGTAGAGCAGCGCGAGCTGCACATGCTTCGGCAGCCGCTCCCACGGCGTCTTCATCGATACCTTGTAGTGCTTGGCGAGGCTTTCGAGCGTCTGCTCATAATAAGGAGACGAAACGCCGGTCTTCGCCCACGGATAGACCGCGCCTTTCTCAAGGCTGAGCGTCGAGTCCGGCACGACGAGATCGGGCTCGAAGCGCAGTTCCGAGCCGAGCCCGTCGCACACGGGGCAAGCGCCCGCCGGAGCGTTGAACGAGAACAACCGCGGCTCGATCTCGTCGATCGTGAATCCCGACACCGGGCAGGCGAAGCGCTGCGAAAACACGATCCGTTCGTGCGTGTCGTTTTTGGATTTGTTGGCGCCCTCGGTCTCCGACTTCGACAACGGCTTGTCGACGTATTCCGCGATGGCGAGCCCATCGGCCAGCTTCAATGCCTGCTCGAACGAATCCGCAAGCCGCGTTCCGAGATCTTTCTTGACGACGATGCGGTCGATGACGACGTCGATGTCATGTTTGTATTTCTTGTCGAGCTTCGGCGCGTCGCCGATCTCGTACACGGTGCCGTTGATCTTGACGCGCTGGTAGCCTTTCTTCTGCCACTCGGCGATCTCTTTGCGGTATTCGCCTTTGCGGCCGCGCACGACCGGCGCCAGCAGCAACAGCCGCGTGCCGTCCGGCAGCGCCAGCACGCGATCGACCATCTGCGAAATCGTCTGGCTCTCGATCGGCAGGCCGGTGGCCGGCGAGTAGGGAACGCCGACGCGCGCGAACAGCAGACGCAGGTAGTCGTAAATCTCCGTCACCGTGCCGACCGTCGAGCGCGGGTTCTTGCTCGTCGTCTTCTGCTCGATGGAAATGGCGGGCGACAGGCCGTCGATATGATCGACGTCCGGCTTCTGCATCATCTCCAGGAACTGCCGCGCATACGCCGACAGGCTTTCGACATAGCGGCGCTGGCCTTCGGCGTAGATCGTATCGAAGGCGAGCGAGGATTTGCCCGAGCCCGACAGTCCCGTGAACACGACGAGCGCGTCGCGCGGGATTTCGAGATCGACGTTTTTCAAATTGTGTTCACGCGCGCCGCGCACGTGAATCGTCTTCATCAATTCGGAACCGGCGCGCGGAGCGGGCTTCTTTGTCGGTGATTTCATGGATCAGGGTCTAGCCGAAGGGCAGGGGGGCCGACAATGCGACCCCGAGCAAGCGTTCACAAATGATATGGGACCGCTGGATTTTCAAGGGTTTGGGATCGTCACCCCGGATAATCCCCCGTTAAACGGCTACGGAGGCGCGTGCCCCTCTTTTCTCGGGGGGAAGTGGATGGAACGCCTTCGGCATCGCGCCTGGCCCTTCACCCCACCCCCGGCCCCTCCCCGTCGAGGGGAGGGGAAAGTGGGCCGCCGACCCTGACCGCTTCTTGCCAGTCCCCCTCACTCCATGGCCGGGCTTGACCCGGCCATCCAGAAACGCGCCGTTCACAAGCCTGTCAGCAAATCGGCGGCATTCGGCCTTGACGGCACCTTATGGGTCGCGGAAACCAGACTGGGCACAACGTCGACGAGGGGACTTCCAATGAGCGACGCACCGTCACTGCTCAATTTTGCGCACCCCGCGCATCCCGTGAACCGCGGCCTATCGCTGATCAAGCTGCTCGTGCTCGCGGTGTCGGTGATGGCCGCCATTCCGACCGCGCGCAATCTTTACTTCGCCTGGAAAAACGATGTGCCCTTCAATCAGGTCGATCATCGCCTGGCGCAGGCGGCGCTGCTGGAAAAGAATTTCGACTGCAAGATCGATTATCGCTCGCTCGTCACGCAGGGTGACGCCCGCGTCGAGGTTGGCAGTTGCCGCAAGACGGGTGACATCTCGATCCGCGTCAAGGGGCCGAGCAATCAGGTGAACTATGAATGGATTGCGTTCGATCGGCTGCCGAAACCGATGTCATCGAGCACCGCGAGCATGCTCGACCTGATCGTGACGCGCGCCGTCGCGGCGGAAAGCACTCAGCCCTTGGATCAGCCATTCGAGGTGGCGCAGGATATGGCCGTTCTTTGCCAGGCGAAGTCCGGCGATAACGTTATTCGCGTCGTCCAGTCGGGCGGCAAGTGCGTGCAGGAAACGGTATCGATTTTCCGCGGCTCCGTCGAGAAAAGCCAACCCGTGCCGTGCGACAAGGCTTGCCCGATTAAATAGAAAGAATACGCTCACGTTGAAGGGGAGAGGAGCACTCGCCATCCGACACCGCGTCGCGGAGCCGGCCGGATGGCGCAATTAAAAACTCCTTGCTTCACCACGCATCTTTCTGTGGCAGGCCATCGGTGATGTCGTAGAAGTCCGATTTCGACGCGACGAAAATGTGCTCGCTGATTTTAAGACCTGTTGGCTGATCCAGAGATCCTGCTGTGATGTAGGTGTCGCTGCTCCCCTCCTGCTTCCAGAATAAATTTCCCCCGCATCGATTGCAGAAACCGCGCTTCACCGCTGCGGACGATTGAAACCAAGTCAAACTTTCGTCCGAGAGAATGCGCAGCTGCTCGTCCGAGCAACGTGTCATCGCTGCGAAATTTCCGCTCGTTTTAGCGCACTGTGAACGATGGCAAGCGAGAACGGGGTCGAGTTTCCCGTCGATCTTGAAAGTGACACCACGGCAGAGACAGCTACCGTTTATGGCTTCGGTCATGACGGTTTTTTCCCTTTAGCGAAGGATGATAAGTTTTTCGTTTCGCATGCTGAACGCACGCTAGAATGAGTCCGAGTTGAAGGCAGAGAAATCATCCGCGAAAATTGTGATCGCGATTTCCGATATGACGTCTTGACGACACCCCGTATGAGGCACAGATTTAATTTGTGACGGTGCTGCTGTCGCTGTCCTTCCGTGAAAGCGTCTCGATCGTAAGGGTCGATGAGCAACGGAGCGAAGAGGTGAGCTGCATGGCGCATGTAGCGTGTAAGGCTCTTGGGCCAGCTGAGAAAGCAGCAGGCGTGACACGGCGAAACAATCGAGGAAGGAGATGACTCCACCGGGTTATAAATCGGGACCTCGAGAATGGATGTTCGCGAGGTCAGCAGCTTGACAAGCGCTCTCGAGAATATGGCCGCGCTTACGACAGCTGTCGGACTTACAATTTGGATCTATCGCACGAGGGCGGCAGCCGTAAAGGTGAGCCAGAGCCTCGCTTCAAATGCCCGGTTTTAGTCTGGGCACACCATCGAAGGTAATTAACCCCGCGCGCATCCGAGGATGCGGCGGGGTTTATTCATGAGCAAACCAGCGATGGTGGATGAAGAACCGTCTTCGTTTGAACCCTTCGAAACCGCGCGCCTGAAACTGCGTTGCGTTTCCCTGCGTGATGCTCTTCCGGTTTCGCAATTGATGACCGAGCCCATCAGCAGATGGGTCGCGAACTGGCCATGTCCGTTCTCGGAAAAGATGGCAGTGGAGCGCATCCGCACGATGCGGCGCTTGGGTGCCGAAGGTGATGCGCTTCCGTTGGCGATCACGCGCAAGACGCACGACGAACTGATTGGATGGATTGCGCTCGTCCGCGACAAGGACGAGCGCGCGCGTGCTTCCCTCGGCTACTGGTTAGGCGAAGCCTGGCAGGGGCGGGGCTACATGAAGGAAGCTCTGGGAACCGTGATCCGCGAGGGATTTCGCAGGCTCGATTCTGCAACGATTGAAGCGGCGGCTCAGCCGGAGAATGCCGCGTCGATTACCCTGATGCGGGCTTGCGGCATGCGGGAAGTCGGCGTGCGCTCCGTCTTTGCACCCGCGCGCAACCGGGACGAGCCGTGCGTCGTCTTCGAGATCGAGCGCGTTCACTGCACGTGATGAGCGGTGGACCTGCGCCGGCATAAAGGCCGCTGGCGGCATGCAATGCGACGGCCGCCAGCGACAAATGAATGAAATTACAAATTACTTGGCTTCAATCCGTTTTCGTCAAAAACGAGAGTATCGCCGGTTTTTGCCATCCATGAGTAGCCCCAGATGCCGGTCACTCCGCACTCTTCATCGCAGCCGTCGATCTTGACGGATTTTCCGGGGGCAACGGTTTCGACTTTTTCGCTGTTGCCGTAGTCGATACCGACGGTCTCCTCCTTTCCGCTCTTGTTGGTGATCGTCAGCGCCAATGCGCTGCTGGCGGTGAAAGCGAGTGCGATAATGGAAGCGGCAATTCTCCTGGCCATTTGTCGTTTCCTTCGTCCTAGTCGTGGGTGAACTCGAGAGGGTTATGCCTCCGGAGCATCGTTAAGCGACGCACGACCCTCAATCGCGCGGGAGCCAGAAAGCAGCCGCAGAAAATCGAGCGTCTTTAGGAAGCTGGGGGCCGCGTACGGAAATCCAATCATCGCGGACGATCACGACATCTGACATTTCGTTGAGGTCTGCATGAAACGCTCTGCGTGCGGACGTTTCGCTCGCATTAAGCAGACGGATCGGGCGCGACGGCGCGATCTGAAGTCGCGAAGGGACATCTACCTTCGACTTGCAGACGACCTCGCACCTCCCGTCATCCCCGCGCAGGCGGGGATCCGTCCAAGTATCGACGTTTCGTTGAACGGCAAGAACGCGCGCCATCCGGCCGGCTCCGCGCAGCGGAGTCGGATGGCGCAATCAAAGCCAACTCAATCCTTGTGATTGGTGATCGCGACGAAGGTCTCGTCGTTCTGGCAGCGGCGTTCGTGCATGAGGAAATCATAGTAGCCGCATCGGCCCGTACCGGGATAATCGCGGCAGGCATGCGGGCGCGCCTTATAGATCGTGCAGCGCCGCTCCTTCGTATCGAAGAACTGGCAGATGCGGCCGTAATGTTGGTCGCGCTTGCGGCGCATCAGATATTTGTGCCCGTGGCCCTCGCGCGTGAACCGGCGCTTGGCGGTCTCGTATTTCAAGGTGAAATGCTTGGCGAGGCGTTCGACGTCGCGCTTGTTGAGTGCGATGACCGGATACGAGCAGCAGTATCCCGGACAATTCAAACAGTTATATTGAGCCATCGAGGCTGAAACGCTCCGGTCGAGCGCGCTGACACGCGCGTGTGGTGGAGACAACCGCTTAGCCCATAGCCCTTCCCAGTCAAGCGGACATTGGCACCGTCGCGAGCCTTTCCCGATGGTGTTGCGCGCTCGCTTGCAGGGCGACGATGATGCGGCTTTCGAATCCGCTTGCTTCGCTGCGGCGGTGTACCTATGTTTGGAACATTACGTGAACTTCGGCGTTGACGTGGGATCGGGCAGGCGAGCATCGCGAGCTGCAAAGGCGTGGACAACAGCAAATGATCTGCAGAAGCCCGATCGCCTAGCCTCTAATGTCGGCTGGAGATTCTGGAGCGGCAGGCTGATACAACCAAACTAGGCGCCGCCTTTATGGATCATGGCGCTGACGAATTGGTTGGCGCTGCGAGCGCCTCAACGGCAAGACCCGAATTTATTAAGGAGATGGATGAATGGCAGGTTCGGTCAACAAGGTCATTCTGGTCGGCAACGTCGGCAAAGACCCCGAAATCCGCCGGACGCAGGATGGACGGCCGATCGCCAACCTGAGCCTGGCGACAAGCGAGACGTGGCGCGATAAGGCGACCGGCGAGCGCAAGGAGCGGACCGAGTGGCATCGCGTCGTCATTTTCAGCGAACCGCTGTGCAAGGTCGTCGAGCAGTACGTCAAGAAGGGCGCCAAGCTCTACATTGAAGGTGCGCTGCAGACGCGGAAGTGGACCGATCAGAGCGGCGCCGAAAAGTATTCGACTGAAGTCGTGCTGCAAGGCTTCAACGCCACGTTGACGATGCTCGATGGCGCCGGCGGCGGCCGTGGAGCTTCATCGGTCGGCATGCAGGAAAGCGGCGGTGACTACGGCGGGTCGGACGGCGGCTTCGGTTCAAGCGAACCGCGCCGTGTCGCCAAAACGGGCGGCGGCGGCAAGGGCAACTTCGACAAGGCCATCGACGACGAAATTCCGTTTTAATTGGCGCTGGGCGACTCCGCTGACGCGGAGTTGCCCGCTAAGCGCTCCGCTAAGTAAGCATTCTGCAAAAAACGTCATCCCGGCGCAGGACGGGATCCGTCCAAGTTTGCTGCTTAGCGGAACATCGATGTTTGGACAGATCCCCGCCTTCGCGGGGATGACGATGGGAATTCAGTCCCACGAGCCTTGCTCATCCTCGGCCGCGCCCCGCACTCCGGTACTAGCCAGCAATACGACGGCATTGCCGGCCGGCTCGACGGAGGAGAGTCGGCAATGCCAATCAAAAAAGCGCTAATGCAGCGTAACAGCCGCCGGCGCGAACGTGTCCTCGGCCTGCACCTCGATGAACAGGTGCCGCACGTCCGGAAACCGCGACTTGATCGCGTTTTGCAAGATCGCAGTAACGGCTTCCACGGTCTTGGCGCTGGCCCCGTCGTGAAAATCGACACTCGCCGTTACGAGCACATCGTGCGGGCCGAGATGCATCGTGCGGATCTCGTTGATTTTCCGGATCGGCTTCGTTGCACCGGTCTCACTTGCGATGATCTCGCGAAGCCCGGCTTGCACGACGCGGGACGCCGCTTCACCGACGATCAGCGATTTGATCTCCACTGACATGAAGGCCGCGACGCCCGCCAGCACGAAACCGATCAAAATCGATGCGATGCCGTCTGCCATTTCGAACCCGCCGAAGTCCGCCACGAGCGTCCCCGCCAATGCGATTAGCAATCCGAGCATCGCCGCGATGTCTTCGAGAACGATCGCGAAAAGGCTTGGATCTTTCGATCGCCGCAAGGCTTCGAGAAAGCCATGGCGCGATTCCGGCCGTGCCTTGAATTCGCGCAGCGCCTTCAGCAGCGAATAGCCTTCGAGGACAATCGCGACTCCGAGCACGGCGTAAAGCACGTTTACGTTCTGCAAAGGATGCGGTTCGAGAATTTTGTTGATGCCCTCATAGATCGCGACGCCGGCGCCGAGCGAGAACAGCACCATCGCGACGATGAAGCTCCAGAAGTAGATTTCCCTGCTGTAGCCGAAGGGATGCTGTTCGTCGGGCGGACGTTTCGCGCGCGTAATGCCGAGGAGCAAAAGTCCTTGATTGGCCGTATCGACCAACGAGTGAATGGCTTCCGACAGCATCGCCGACGACAGCGTCCACGCCGCCGCGACGAATTTCGCGACTGCAATTCCCAGATTGCATCCAAGCGCGATCAGAATGACCGCTTTCGACCCGCCGGCTTCCACGTAACCCCTCCATTGTTCGGGCCGCAGGGGTAACCGAAACGGAATGAAGCTGTCTACTCTCACCCGCCCCAAGCGTCAAAGCTCGCCCACTCCGGCCGACGGGTTTAGCATTCCGCGCCGGCGCCAACTATTGGCGTCATGCCCGCGCAGGCCGGCACCCAGACAAGCTGCAGCAAGTATGATCGTGAAGGTGGGCCGCGGTCGCGCATAAACCGCGAAAAAGAATTTGCGGAACCCTGCCGTCGATCCCAGCCCTCGCCGGGGAGGGCGCCAGGGAACGATCATCGCCGCTGCCATTGCACTCCATGGCCGGGCCTGACCCGGCCATCCAGCGGTATGCGCACGAGCGTGCGCCGGCTCGGAACGACGCTACTTCGACTTCAGAAATTCGATGATCTTCTGGCGCGTCTGCGCATCGCTAATTCCGTTGAACGGCTTCATGTTGTTGCCGGTCACGACGGAATCGGGACTGGCGATGAACTTATCGAGCGTGGCCTCATCCCAGGTGATGTTCGCCTGCTTCATCGAGGGAGAGAAGGCATAACCTGAGATCGAGCCGGCTTTGCGCCCGACGATGCCGTGAAGGCTGGGGCCGAGGCGATTGTCGCCCTCTTTCCAGGAATGGCAGGTGCGGCAGTTGTTATTGAAAAGCTGCTCTCCGGACGTATCGCCATCGGCTGCGAAAGCCGTGGCTGTAAGAACCGTTGAAAGCACCAATCCGAAGGCAAAGCCGAATAGCGGCATCGCAATTACCTCGCTCACTGCATACAGCGTTCAAAACGGCCCGTTGCCAAAAGGGGCAATGGGATACGGGAAAAGAACGCAAAGAGCCCCGGCACTGTTCCGTGCCAGCGTGTCTCCATCCGTTAACAATGGAAATTCGCTTTGCGCGGCTCAGTTTTTCGGCGACGCGTCCGGCGTGTCGCTCGGCTCGCTCGCGCGTTTTGCAGCATCGAGTGCGTCCTGTGCCTCCTGCTTTGCCTTTTCGAGAGCGGGCTTGGCCTTTTCCTTTGCCGACTCGTAGGCGTCCTTCGCGGCCGCCTTGGCCTTCTCATAGGCCGGGCCGGACTTGTCGCGAATTTCCGCGCCTGTCTCCGTGGCGCGCTGCAGCCAGCCTTTCGGTGGATTGGAACGCTTGTATTCCGGAGCCGATGCCAACGCCTCTTTCGTCGCCGCCGGCAGTGTGACGTTGACGCCTTTGTCGGTCGCCTCGATGCCGAGCGCCGGCAGGTTCACGCCGACCTGCTTTTCCCCGACACCGAGAAGACCACCGACGCCGATGATCACACCAGCGATTTTGTTGTCGTTATCGACGATCAGATCCTCGATATGGCCGATCACCTTGCCGTCGCCGTCATGGACGTTGACGCCGAGCAGGCGATCCCTGGCGAGATATTGCGTCGGCGTCTGTTCGGACACAAACACGTCGTCCGCGAGCGCTGGAAGCGATCCTGCCGCCAGCGCCAGAAAAGTGATCGCAAGAATTCTGAGGCTCATATCGCAGGTCCTTTTTCAGGTGAGGCACGTCCACATCGAGAGGCTCCGTCGCCGACACGATTGAGGTCCGGAAATGCGCGAATCTGCGCCGTCAACGCACGATCTCCAACGTCTGTTCGCAGCGCGCCGTGCCGGTGGCCGGTACCGGTTCTAAGCAGCATTGTAACGCATTGATATAAATAAATAAATTTTCCCGCGCGATTTCGCGTCATGTCGCCGCGCCGATAGCATTTTGCCGCCGCATCGGCTATGCTTCGAGCCACCTTCTCGCCCCAGCCACGAGCCTGCGCCGTGGCCGCGATTTGCCTCCAGGAAAGAACCGACTTTGACCGACAGAAGCGACGACGAAAGACCGGCTGGCCGCGAGCCGAGCGACATACGCCCCATCTCCATTTCGGATGAAATGAAGAAGTCGTATCTCGACTACGCGATGAGCGTCATCATCAGCCGTGCGCTGCCCGACGTGCGCGACGGTCTGAAGCCGGTGCATCGCCGCATTCTGTTCGCAATGAACGAACTCGGACTCGATTGGAACAAGAAGTACGTCAAGTCGGCGCGCATCGTCGGCGAGGTGATGGGCAAATACCATCCGCACGGCAACCTGGCGATTTACGACGCGCTCGTGCGCTTGGCGCAGGACTTCTCGATGCGCGTGCCGCTGGTCGATGGGCAGGGCAACTTCGGCTCGATCGACGGCGATCCGCCCGCGGCCGAACGCTACACCGAATCCCGCCTCGCGAAGGTAGCGAGCTTCCTGCTCGACGATCTCGACAACGACACGGTTGATTATCGCGACAACTATGACGGCACGATCCAGGAGCCGTCGGTTCTGCCCGCCAAGTTTCCCAACCTGCTCGTCAATGGCGCGGGCGGCATCGCCGTCGGCATGGCGACCAATATCCCGCCCCACAACCTGGGCGAAGTCATCGACGCTTGCATCGCCGAACTCGACAATCCGGAAATCGGCATCGATGATTTGATGCAGTACATTCAGGGGCCGGACTTCCCGACTTCGGGTCTCATCCTCGGCCGTGGCGGCATTCTTTCGGCCTACCACAAGGGTCGCGGCTCGATCATCATGCGGGCGCGCGTCAAGACCGAAAACATCCGCAAGGACCGCGAAGCGCTCATCGTCACCGAAATTCCGTACCAGGTGAACAAGCGCACGCTGATCGAGAAGATCGCCGACCTCGTTCGCGACAAGAAGATCGAGGGTATTTCTGATCTCTGGGATGAATCGAACCGCGAAGGCATCCGCATCGTCATCGAGCTGAAGCGCGATGCCGTCGCCGATGTCGTTCTGAACAACCTCTACAAGTATTCCGACCTGCAGACGACGTTCGGCGCCAATATGCTGGCGATCAACGGCGGCCGTCCCGAGAGCCTGCATCTGAAGGACTTCATCTCGGCGTTCACGGCTTTCCGTCAGGAAGTCGTGACGCGGCGGATCAAGCATCTTCTCAACAAGGCCCGCAACCGCGCTCACGTTCTCGTCGGTCTCGCAATTGCCGTCGCCAACATCGACGAAGTCATCAAGCTCATCCGCACCTCTGCGTCGCCCGCCGACGCCAAAGAGCAGTTGATGGCGCGCGACTGGCCCGCGAAGGATATGACGCCGCTGATCGAGCTGATCGCCGATCCGCGCCATACGGTATCAGCCGACGGCACGTACCGGCTCTCGGAAGAGCAGGCAAAGGCCATCCTTGAGCTACGCCTCGCACGCCTGACCGCTCTCGGCCGCGACGAGATCGCCGACGAATTGAACAAGATCGCCACCGAGATCAAGGAATACCTTGCCATCCTCGCGTCGCGCGCCCGCGTCGTTGATATCGTCAAAGGCGAACTGACCGCGATCAAGGACGAGTTCGCGACGCCGCGTAAGACGGAAATCGTCGATATCGAAGGCGAAGTCGAAGACGAGGATCTGATCCAGCGCGAGGACTGCGTCGTCACCGTCAGCCACAAGGGCTACATCAAACGTGTGCCGCTCGCGGCTTACCGTGCGCAGCGGCGCGGCGGCAAAGGCCGCTCCGGCATGTCGACGCGGGACGAAGATTTCGTCACCCAGCTGTTCGTCACCTCGACGCATACGCCGGTGCTGTTCTTCTCGTCGCGCGGCATGTGCTACCGCATGAAGGTCTGGCGTTTGCCGGCCGCTTCCCCGCAGTCGCCGGGCAAGGCTCTTGTCAATCTGCTGCCGCTGAGTGAAGGCGAAGCGATCACGTCGATCCTGCCGCTCCCCGAGGATTCATCCACCTGGGGCGACCTGGAACTGATCTTCGCGACGCGCTCGGGCAACGTCCGCCGCAACGCTCTTGCCGATTTCGAGAACATCAATCGCAACGGCAAGATCGCGATGAAGCTCGACGAGGGCGACCGCATCGTACAGGTCGCGATCTCCAAGCCCGATCAGGACGTGCTGCTGACCAGCGCCGACGGCCAGTGCATCCGCTTCCTCATCGGCGACGAGATCCGGTTGTTCAAGGGCCGCGATTCAACAGGCGTTCGCGGTATCCGCCTCGATAGCAGCGACGAAGTCATCTCGATGGCGATCCTCAATCACTTCGAGGCATCGGCCGAGGAGCGTGTTGCCTATCTCAAGCAGGCCAACGCCTTGCGCCGCTCGGAAGACGCCGAGGATATCGAGACGGTCGCCGATGCCGACGCCGAGGAAACCGCTGTCGCCGATGTTGCGCTTCCGCCCGAACGCTTCGCGGCGATGCAGTCGGCCGAGCAGTTCGTGCTGACGGTTTCGAAAAAAGGCTTCGGCAAACGGTCCTCGTCGTTCGAGTTCCGAACGTCAGGCCGTGGCGGCAAGGGCATCGTCGCGATGGTCGCCAATGAGCGCAACGGCCGCTTGCTTGCCTCGTTCCCGATCGAGGAAAACGACCAGATCATGCTCGTCACCGACGGCGGTCAGTTGATCCGCTGTCCGGTCCACGACGTCCGCATCGCCGGCCGTAACACGCAGGGCGTCCGCATCTTCAAGACGGACGCCGACGAGAAGGTCGTCTCGGTCGAGCGCATCACGGAAGAGGAAGGCGAGGAGGAGCAGGGCGAAAACGCTGCCGCGCCGCCCTCCGAGCAGGACGCTTAAAAACACTGGCAATGAACGATCTTCTGCCCTGCGCGGCGGCAGATCGTTCACCAGTTGACGCGGCTTTCAGCCTTCTCTGGCAAAACAGTTGCCGCTGGTCTCGGCCTTTCGGCGCGCGCCGCTTAAGGCTTCTCCCAAGAAGCAGGCAGCCGCGACTTGATCTCGGATCGGTTGCCCCGCTACAAGCGGACTATGGCGCGTGTAGGCTTTTATTCCGGCTCTTTCGATCCCGTGACCCTTGGGCACACGGACGTGATCCGCCGCGCGGCGCGATTGCTCGATAAGCTCGTCATCGGCATCGGCGTCAATCCGGGGAAGGCCCCGATGTTCACCACCGGCGATCGCATCGCGATGCTGGAGGATGAAATCCGCCCGATCTCGCAGGAGACGAAGACGAAGATCGGAGTCGTGACGTTCGCGGGTCTCGCCGTCGATGCCGCTGCCGCGCATGGCGCGTCGGTCATCATTCGCGGCCTGCGCGACGGCACGGACTTCGACTACGAAATGCAAATGGCCGGCATGAACGGCGAGATGGCGCCCGACATTCAAACGGTCTATGTCGCGGCCTCTCCGGCGGTCCGCCATATCGCAGCCAACCTCGTTCGCGCCGTCGTGTCGATGGGCGGCGATCCTTCGCCGTTCGTGTCGAAAAACGTCGCCAAGCGGCTGAAATCCAGATCCGTCAAAGCACGATGATCCACCGCGTTCTCACCCGCATGCCGGGTAAGGAAAATCTGCTGACACTTCTGCGAACCGTTCCATCCGGCCGCGTCACGACGTTCGACATGCTTGGCGAAAAACTCGGCCAGCCCGCCGCGCTCGTGCAGCTGCTGCTCTCGGCACTGACGGATGACGAGCGTGAGATTGCACCCTGGCATCGCGTCGTCGCGAAAGGCGGCGCCATCGGCCGTGGTCCGCATCGTGATCAGCAATTCGCGCGTCTCATACGCGAAGGCATTCTCGTTTCGCCCGCCGGGATCATTCAGGACATGCCGCGCTTCCTCGTGACGACGTTCGAAGCCGCGTCCCCGATGCAGCAACCCCCGCCCGAGATGCCGCCCCATGTGCCCCAGCCAGGACATCGCTCTCGCGGCATGAAATCGCGCCCATAGCCATTGGCTCTTTTGCTTGGCATTGACGACCGTCCTTCGTCGAGCCGGCCGGCAATGCCGTAGTGCCGCGCGACGGCACCCATAACCGTCATCCCGGCGCAGGCCGGGATCAAGGCAAGCCAGCGCTATGGCGTGCATTTCGGTGCCTTGGCCCCAGTTGTCATCCCGGGCGAGCCCTCCTGCGAGACCCGGGGCCCAGCTTTGAATGCTCTGGATTTGCCCCGAATCCCGGCTCTGCGCCGAGTTCCGGCCGGGATGACGAGATGAGCGCAGTCGCCGCCCCAGGCTTGCGATCAGGCCGTCAAATCGCCATAAGAACGGCAACACTGCCGGCCGCAACGACAGAGCGGCAGCCGCCGGCCTCTGCACATCCCCATATATCCCTGAGGAGCGCCATGATCCGCTTTTTATCCCTCGTCCTCGCGTCCGTCGTCGCCGTGACATGCTTCGCGGGCCATCCTGCGCAAGCGGCGGGCGACAAGCTCGTCATCGAGCTCAAGACCGGCAAGGTCGTCATCAAGCTGCGCCCCGACTTGGCGCCGAAGCACGTCGAGCGCGTCAAGACGTTGGCGGGGCAAGGCTTCTACAATGGTCTCAAATTCCACCGCGTGATCGACGGCTTCATGGCGCAGACCGGCGATCCGACCGGCACCGGAATGGGCGGCTCGAAGCTGCCGGATCTTCCCGCTGAATTTTCGCAGGAACCTTATAAGCGCGGCACCGTCGGTGCCGCCCGCACGCAAGACCCGAACTCGGCCAACAGCCAGTTCTTCATCTGCTTCACCGACAACGGCTGCGCCGGTCTGACCGGGCAATACACCGTTTGGGGACAGGTCGTTTCCGGCATGGAGAACGTCGACAAGATCAAGCGCGGCGAGCCGGGTTCTGGAACCGTCGAGGATCCCGATAAGATGCTGAAGGTTTACGTGGAGTAGCAACTCCCTCTCCCCATGCCATTGTCGGCATGGGGAGAGGG